>Ga0209006_10000130_pt1 | contig 81910 bp, 75 predicted proteins | sample JacPin_JW_Ref_O2_FD_188567 | JGI IMG/M metagenome (GOLD analysis project Ga0209006, IMG submission 188567) | Forest soil microbial communities from Algoma, Ontario, Canada - Jack Pine, Ontario site 1_JW_Ref_O2 (SPAdes) (version 2) | ecosystem: Environmental > Terrestrial > Soil > Boreal... | reverse complement strand
AGCGCTGTGCGGGCGCTGAGGCAATGGCAGATGGGGAGCAGAGGATTGCGCCGCCCCTCATCCGGCGCTTCGCGCCACCTTCTCCCCGTAAACGCGGGGCGAGGGGTGCGCGTTCCCTTCGCCCCGCGTTTGCGGGGAGAAGGTGGCATGCGAAGCATGACGGATGAGGGGCAGCGCGACGTCAGCCACTTAATCCGCCACCGGCGCGGTATAGTTCAGCGCGAGGCGGCCGCCGTCGGGGTAGATGGTCTGGCCGGTGATGTAGGAGGCGTCGTCGCTGGCCAGGAACGAGGCGACCGAGGCGACTTCCTCGGGTTCGCCGGCGCGGCCGAGCGGCGTGCGCGCGAGAATCTTGCGCCGCCCGGCGTCGTCGCCGAGCACGGCTTTCTTGGCGAGTTCGGTCAGGATAGTGCCCGGCCCAATCGCCACGACGCGGATCTTGTGAGCGGCAAGCTCGATCGCCGCCACTTTGGTCAATTGGTTGATGCCGCCCTTGGAGCAGGCGTAGGCGGCGAGGCCGGGAATGGCGAGCAGCGCATTGACCGAGGACATGTTGATGATGACGCCGCCGCGGCCGGCCGCCACCATCTGGCGCGCCGCGAGCTGGGTGCCGATGAAGGCGGAGCGCAGATTGGTCGCCAGCACCTTGTCGAATATTTCGTCGGTCATTTCGAGGATCGAGGCGGTCAGCGCGACCCCGGCATTATTGAGCATGATATCGAGCCGGCCGAATTCGTCGACCGCGCGATTGACCAAAGCGTCGATGGCGGCGCGTTCGGTGACATCGGTCGCCACGAAAATCGCGCGCGCGCCTTCCTCGCGCAATTTTTTGGCGGCCGCTTCGCCCAGTTCAGCGTTGATGTCGGCGAGCGCCACCGCCGCGCCGTCGGCGGCGAGGCGCTTGGCGCAGGCAAAGCCGATGCCATTGGCCGCGCCCGTCACAATCGCGCATTTGCCGGCTAGTCGCGTCATTGACATTTGTCCTCTTGTTCAAGTGGAGCGACATCGGGGTCGTGATTTCCCGATGGCCGCCGCCAAGTGACGAACTATACCGCGCCGATAGCGGATTTGGGGGAAAAGTCGCGCCGCCCCTCGGCCGCGCCCCCTTTTGCCGATCGACGTTTCTTTGATAGCATCAAACCGGAGCCACGATCTCTCAAGGAATCGCTGATGCTGGAATTGCGCCCGGGCTGCGAATGTTGCGATCGCGATTTGCCGCCGGCAAGCCCGGACGCGCGCATCTGCTCTTTCGAATGCACATTCTGCGCCGCTTGCGCCGAAACCGTTCTGAGGGGTGTCTGCCCCAATTGCGGCGGCAATCTCGTCGCGCGGCCCATCCGGCCCGCCGCGATGTTGGCGCGCCATCCCGCCTCGACCAAACGCATCGTCAAGAAGGACGGCTGTCCTTCGCAGGCGGCCTAGCCGATGCAACCTTGGAAGGTTGAGCGTGTGGCGCCGACGGCCGCTATAAATCTCGATCAGAAACTGGCGACCTTCGCCGATCGCTGGGCGCCGAAAATCGTCGAGACCTTCAACGGCCATGACGTCATGGTGGTGAAGGTCAAAGGTGAGTTCGTCTGGCATTCGCATGCCGACACCGACGACTTTTTTCTCGTGCTGAAAGGGCGCCTGATCATTCAACTCAGGGACAGGGACGTTCAGTTGAATCCTGGCGAGCTCTATGTCGTGCCCAGAGGCGTCGAACATTGCCCGGTGGCGCTGGAGGAGACGCATCTTCTGCTCATCGAGCCGCATGGCGAGCCGAACACCGGCGATCCCGCGACCGCCGCGACGAAGGAGGCGATCTAGTGGCGGGCCGCGGAGAGTCACGGCGCCCGTTTTCCGGCGACGGCCGATAGATGGCTGAATCTTTCGACATCGTCATCGGCGGCGGCGCCGTGATGGGCTCCTCGATCGCCTATCACCTCGCCGCCCATCCGGGCTTTGCCGGCCGCATCCTCGTCATCGACCGGGACATGACCTATCGGCAGGCGGCGAGTTCGCTTTCGCTGAGTTCGATACGCCAGCAGTTCTCCAGCCCGATCAATATCCGCATCGGCCTTTATGGCGTCGCCTTCCTGCGCCGGGCGTCCGACATGCTCGCTGTCGACGGCGATGCGCCTGCCCTCACCCTCGTCGAGAACGGCTATCTCTATCTCGCCAGCGAGGCGGGCGCGCCGACCCTGGCGGCCAATCATGCGACGCAGCTCGAGGAGGGCGCCGACATTCTCTTGCTCGGCGCCGACGCCCTGAAGGCGCGCTTTCCGTTCCTCAATCCGGATGGCGTGGCCGCCGCCGCCTGGGGCCGTTCGGGCGAGGGCTGGTTCGACGGCTATATGTTGATGCAGGCGTTCCGCCGCAAAGCGCGCGCGCTCGGCGTCGTCTACCAGGAGGGCGAAATCGCTTCGGTGGAGCGCGAGGGCGCCCGCGTCGTGGCGGTGCGGCTGGCGAACGGCGAGCACATCGCCTGCGGCGCTTTCGTCAACGCCGCGGGCGCTTCAGGCGCCGCGCGCCTCGCCAGCCAGATGGGCTTCGACATTCCCGTCCATTCGCGCAAGCGCTGCGTCTTCCTGTTCAGCGCCAGGGAGCGCATCGCGCATTGCCCGCTGATCATCGACACCAGCGGCGCCTATGTGCGCACCGAGGGCGAATCCTATATTTGCGGAATATCGCCGCCCGAGGCCGAAGATCCTGACAGCGACGATTTCGACGTCATATGGGCGCAGTTCGAGGACATCATCTGGCCGGCGCTCGCCCATCGCATTCCGGCCTTCGAGAACATCCGTCCCGGCCGCGCCTGGGCGGGCCACTACGACCTCAACATATTCGATCACAACGCCATCGTCGGGCCGGCGCCTGGTCTCGACAACGCCTATCTCGCCGCCGGATTTTCCGGCCATGGCATCCAGCAATCGCCGGCGGTCGGCCGGGGCCTCGCCGAGCTGATGGTGGAAGGGCGTTATGCGACGCTGGACCTCGGCGCTTTCGCCTTTGAGCGCATCGCCGCGGGACGCCCGCTGATCGAGCGCAACGTCATATAGCGGCCGAATGTCGCGTCGCTTTCAATCAGAGCGACGATATCAGTCCGACCATACGGTCCCGCATCGCGCCGACCGGCCATAACAGGCGATCCGTCAGGGAATGGGCGCCCCTGTCCTCGCTGGGCGCCGGCGTGGAGAGCGCCGCCGCCTCCAATGTCGGGCCCCCCGGATGCGTCGCCGGCCGGCGCGGCGGGGCCGGCGCGAGCGCCGCCACACGCTGGCAAGGCGGAACAGCGCAGCTGTGTCGGGCTGCGGGATTGGGCGCCTTGGCCGGTGTGGTCGTTGGCGCCGAGACTTGCCGAATGGCTGACGGATCCAAAGCCTTCGATGCATTCACGACAGGCGGCCGATCAGACGCGCTCACGACGGTCGTCCGATCGAGAGCGACCGACTTGACGAGAATCGGCCTGTCGAAAGCCTCCCCGGCGGACGCATGAGGAGGGGCCGATCGCGACACGACGCTCACGGCGCCCATCGCCACGACGCAGGCCAATGCCGCGAGCGCGGCCTGTCGTCGCAATCCAGCAATCGCGCTCCGCATGAAATCTCCCCCGTCCGACCGGCGCCCAAGCGCCGGACCCCATTTGCAACGGGCTTTTGCGTCGGGATTGAGACTGCGGCGTGGAACTTATGCGGCCGAAGAAAATCAGAAAAAGGCAGGACTATGCGCTTGCGAGCCCCGCCGCCTGCAACGCGCGGCGGCCACCCATCGCGCGGCGCTGGCCGGCTTTTTGCTTAGGTCCGCGCAGAGCGCTCTTGCTTCGTCCAATGATGCGCTGCAACATAGAGCTGGTGCTTGTCGCCTTGAATGGCGCGCCGAAGGGGTTTGCTTCATGTCAAATGTCGCCGTCCAAGCGCACGAGACGCGTTCCCAGACGCCGGAGATTCAGGAAGATGAAAAGGACATTCCTCTCCGCAACGACATTCGCCTGCTCGGGCGCATCCTTGGCGATACCGTGCGCGAGCAAGAGGGCGCCGCGGTATTCGAGATCGTCGAGCGCATCCGCCAGTCTTCCATTCGCTTCCATCGCGACAATGAAATCGGCGCACGGCGCGAATTGGAGGCGATCCTCGACAGTCTGACGGCCGACCAGACTTTGGCGATCGTGCGCTCCTTCAGTTATTTCTCGCATCTGGCCAATATCGCCGAGGACCAGCATCACATCCGGCGCAACCGCGCCCATGTCATGGCGGGCTCGGCGCCGCGCGTCGGCACGATGGCGAACGCTCTGAGGCGCGCGCGCGAAGCGGGCATCGACGCCAAATCGTTACGCGCCTTCTTCGACCGCGCTTTGGTCAGTCCGGTCCTCACCGCCCATCCGACCGAAGTGCGCCGCAAGAGCACGCTGACGCGCGAATTGGAGATCGCTGAAATCATCGACGATCGTCAACGGATGCAGGGCAATGCGCAGGAGCTCGAAGACAGCGAGGAGAGGCTGCGCCGCGCCGTGCTCACACTGTGGCGCACCAATATGCTGCGCCAGACCAAGCTCAAGGTTCTCGATGAAGTCGCCAACGGCCTGTCCTATTACGATTATACATTTTTCCGGGAATTGCCGCGCATCTATGGGGCGCTGGAGGACGAGTTGGCGAGCCAGACGCCGCCGGTCAAGGACAAGGGTCTCGCCTCTTTTCTGAAAGTCGGCTCGTGGATCGGCGGCGACCGGGACGGCAATCCGTTCGTGACCGCCGAAGTGCTGCGCGAGACGATGCGTCTGCAGAGCGCGAGCGCCTTGCGCCACTATCTCGATGAATTGCACGAACTCGGCGCCGAACTGTCGGTCAGCGGCACTTTGATGCGCGTCAGTCCGGCCTTGAACGAATTGGCCGATCGCTCGACCGATCGCTCCACCCATCGTGGCGACGAGCCTTATCGACGGGCGATTGGCGGCATCTATTCGCGCCTGGCGGCGACGGCGCGGGATCTCGACCAGGTCGTCTCCTCCCGTCGGCCGCTATCCGAGGCGCCGCCCTATCGCACGGCGGCCGACCTCGCCGCCGATCTCGATGTCATCGTTTCCTCGCTTGAAGAGAATGGCGGGGCCATTCTGGCGCGCGGGCGGCTGCGCTCGTTACGCCGCGCCGTCGATTGCTTCGGCTTTCATCTGGCGCCCCTGGACCTCAGGCAGAATTCGGACGTGCATGAACGTACCGTCGCCGAATTGTTCGCGGCGGCGATTCCTGGCGTCGAATATCTGAAGCTCGATGAGGAGGCGCGGATCGCTTTGCTGCTCGGCGAATTGCGCGCGCCGCGCCCGCTGGTCTCGCCCTTTTTCGAGTACAGCGAGGAAGCGCAGGGCGAGCTCGCCGTCTTCCGCACCGCAGCCTGGATTCACAAGACTTACGGCCCGGCCGCGATCCGCACCAGCATCATCTCGAAGGCGCAGGGCGTCTCCGACATGCTGGAACTGGCGCTGCTGCTCAAGGAAGTCGGCCTCGTCGGCGCGGACGGGCGATGCGCGCTCAATCTGGTCCCGCTGTTCGAGACGATCGAGGATCTCAGAGCCTGCGTCGCGGTGATGGACCGCCTGCTGGCGATTCCCGAATATCGCCGTCTGGTCGACAACCAGGGCGGCGAGCAGGAAGTGATGCTTGGCTATTCCGACAGCAACAAGGATGGCGGCTTCGTCACCTCGGGATGGGAGCTCTATAAATCGGAGATCGGCCTGATCGAGGTTTTCAAGCGGCATGGCGTGCGCATCCGGCTGTTTCACGGCCGCGGCGGATCGGTCGGCCGCGGCGGCGGCCCCAGCTATGACGCGATCCTCGCCCAGCCCGGCGGCGCCGTGCAGGGCCAGATCCGCATCACCGAACAGGGCGAAATCATTTCGAGCAAATATTCCAATCCGGAAGTCGGGCGGCGCAATCTGGAAATTCTCGCTTCCGCCACGCTCGAGGCGAGCCTGCTGCAGGAGAAGGTCGCCGCGCCCGATCCATCCTATCTCAGCGCGATGGAGAGCCTGTCGCAAAGCGCCTATCGGGCTTATCGCGGCCTTGTCTACGACACCGAGGGCTTCGAGCGCTATTTCTGGGCCTCGACGGTGATCACCGAAATCGCCACGCTCAATATCGGCTCGCGTCCCGCCTCCCGCAAAAAAACCACCGCGATCGAGGATTTGCGGGCAATCCCCTGGGTGTTCTCCTGGGCGCAGTGCCGGCTGATGCTGCCGGGCTGGTATGGCTTCGGATCGGCGGTCAAGGAATTCATCGCTGCCGATCCGAAGAGCGGGCTCGCGCGGCTCCAGGACATGCACCGACAATGGCCGTTCTTCCGCACGCTTCTCTCCAACATGGACATGGTGATGGCCAAGAGCAGTCTCGCCATCGCCTCGCGCTATGCCGCGCTAGTGCCCGATGTCGCGCTTCGCGAAGCGATTTTCTCGCAGATCAGCCGGGAATGGCGGGACTCGATCGACGCTTTGCTTGATATCATGGGGCAGAAAGAGCTTTTGCAGAACAATCCTTTGCTCGATCGCTCCATCCGCAACCGCTTCCCCTACCTTGATCCGCTCAACCACGTTCAGGTCGAGCTCTTGAAGCTGCATCGCGCCCATGCCGGCAATGAGAAGGTGCTGACCGGCATCCAATTGACGATCAATGGGATTTCCGCGGGTCTGCGCAATAGCGGTTAGCGTCGTTTGCCGGGCCTCTTTCCCTTGGGATTACCGATTTGTAATGGCTCGCGGCCGGGCGCTCACTTGCGCGCGCGCGTGCGCCGGACCATATTAGCGCGGTGCGCGGCGCGCCGACCAAGTCGGCGTGCGCTGGCGCGCGAGCAAACTAAAGAGGGTTTCGATGTCCGACTATGACCGCACAGCAAACGCTCGTTACGGCGCCGGCGTTGCCCGGTCCGGCGTGGGCGCGATCGATCAGGGCCTGCGCGCCTACATGATCGGCGTATATAATTATATGACTCTCGGCCTGGGAATCACGGGTCTCGTCGCGCTCGGCGCATTCAAGCTTGGCGTCGTCGAATCTGCCGGCGGCCAACTTCTCCTGAACGATTTCGGTCGGGCGATTTACGTATCGCCCTTGCATTGGGTGATCGTGCTGGCGCCGCTCGCCGTGGTGTTTTTCATTTCGGCGCGCATCAATGCGATCAGCGCGGCGACCGCGCGCAATGCGTTCTTCGTATTCTCGGCGCTTATCGGGCTGTCGCTATCGGCCTTGCTTATTCGCTATACCGGCGTTTCGATCGGCCGCGTATTCTTTGAGACGGCGGCGGCTTTCGGCGCCCTCAGCCTCTATGGCTACACCACCAAGCGCGATCTCTCGGCGATGGGCTCCTTCCTGGTGATGGGTCTGTTCGGCCTGGTCATCGCCGGCCTCGTCAACATCTTCCTGCAGAGCACCGGTCTTCAATGGGCGCTCTCGATCCTTTGCATCGGCGTGTTCGCGGGCCTCACCGCCTGGGATACCCAGTCGATCAAGGCGCAGTATTATGCCGGCGACGGCTATGAAATGGCGCAGAAGAAGTCGGTGTTCGGCGCTCTCCGCCTCTATCTCGACTTCATCAATATCTTCACCGCGCTGCTGCAGCTCACCGGCGACCGGCGGTAACGTTCCGACAAACTCCGCCCCGGTTCGAGAAATCGAACCGGGGCTTTTATTTGCCTTCGCCCCGTCAGGCTTCGCCGAGGCCCAGCACGTCGGCCATCGAATAAAGTCCGGCCTTGCGTCCATGCGCCCAAAGCGCGGCCTTCACGGCGCCCCGTGCGAAAACAGCCCGATCTTCCGCATGATGGGTGAGTTCGATGCGCTCGCCCTCGCCGGCGAATATCACGGCATGGTTGCCGGCGACGGTGCCGCCGCGCAGCGAGGCGAAGCCAATGTCGCCCGGCCGGCGGGCGCCGGTATGGCCGTCGCGCACGCGTGTCGAATGCTCGTTCAGGTCAATCCCACGCCCCTCGGCCGCGGCTTCGCCCAGCAACAAAGCCGTGCCGGACGGCGCGTCGACTTTCATGCGATGGTGCATTTCGACAATTTCGATATCGAAATCCTCGCCCAGCGCCCGGGCCGCGCGGCGAGTCAAAGCGGCGAGAAGGTTGACGCCGAGACTCATATTCCCCGATCGCACGATCGCCGCGTGCCGCGCCGCCGCGCGAATCTTCGTCAGATCATCCGCCGTCAGACCCGTCGTGCCGATGATATGAGCGATGCGCGCCTGGGCCGCCAGCGCGGCGAATTCGAGCGTCGCGGCCGGCGCTGAAAAATCCAGGATGCCGTCGGCGTTGAGAATAGCGACGAGCGGATCGACCGAGATCGCCACATCAGCCTTGCCACAGCCAGCGAGCAGCCCCGCATCGTCCCCCAGGGCGCTCGAACCTTCGCGCTCCAGGGCGGCCGAAAGCACCGCGCCGGGCGTCTCTTGGATCGTCTTGATCAGCATTCGGCCCATGCGCCCGGCGGCGCCTGTGACGACGAGCCGCATGTCGGCCATCTCTATCCCCTTGTTGACTTGAGTCCGTTAGAGAGTTTGCATCCGAGGTGACACGGAAGCGCACCGCTTCGCTTGGCGACAAGCCTTCATTGATCTCTTGGCGGCCATTTTGCGCGGAAGGAGATCGAACTCAAGGACGATCGCAAAGCGATCGCCGCCATTGCTGACAAGTTTACGCCGTCAGCAAGCTGACTGCTATGGGCGGCAAAAGCTACGCTTTTGTCCTTCAATCTCCTTCTGCGCCCTCGCTCCGCCCAAGAAATCGATGATGGAATCCGATCTCAATTGCCTCGAGCGCTCTCCGTCCGGGCGGCAAATGACTCCCCTGACGTCAGCATACTCTCAACCCGGCTGTGGACCATCGTAGCCCTCAACGACCACAACATCGCAGACGCTCGCCGCGTCCCGCAAGACGATAGCGCGGCGATATTCCTCCGACTCGTAAGCGGCGAGCGCCGTCGCGTAATCCTTGAACTCGAGCACAACATGGCGCGGATGCAAGGCGCCGCCTTTGACTTCGCCGCGTCCGGCGCGGACGAGGAAGCGCCCGCCGAACTTGGCGAAGGCGATCGCATTGGCGGCGAGATAGGCTTTGTAAGCCTCCGGGTCGGTTACATCGACATGGGCGATCCAATAGCCTTTGGCCATTGTCAAACCCCCTCGACCAGCACGAACTCGGTCGTCGCCGCCCCGGCCCGCTTGGCTTTGGCGGCCTGATAGTCCACCGAAAAATAATAGGCCCGCGCCGCGTCATAGCTCTCGAACTCGATAACGACGTTGCGCGCGCGCGCCTGGCCTTCCAGCGCCTCATGGCGGCCGCCGCGCGCCAGCGTCCTGCCGCCATGCTTCTTGATCGCTTCGGTCGCGGCGGCGGCATAGAGCGCGTAAGCGTCCGGATTGGTGACGTCGACGCGCGCGATAATGTAGCCTTTGGGCATGGAGAGCTCCGGAGTGAAGTTTGGCGAAAAAGATTGTTGCAATGCGCTACCTTAGCGCTTCTGCGATCTCGGCCGCAATTGTTTGCGCGGCGGCGCGCGGGTCGCTGGCCTGCGTGACCGGCCGGCCGACGACCAGATAATCCGCGCCATCCCTGATCGCCTGCGCTGGCGTGGCGACGCGCTTCTGGTCGCCAGTCTCGGCGCCGGCGGGGCGGATGCCCGGGATGACGAGAAAGAGATCGTCGCCCAGACGCGCGCGCAGCATCGCCGTCTCCGCCGCGCTGGCGATGAGGCCGTCGAAATGGGCGTCGCGCGCCTGCGCGCCCCGCTTGGCGACGAGGGCGCCGACCCCATAGGCGTATCCAGCGTCCTTCAGATCGGCATCGTCGCAGGACGTCAGCACGGTCACCCCCAGCAGCTTCAGACTCGAGCCTTCACGGCCCGCCACCGCCGCGCGCATGGTCTGGGGATAGGCGTGGATGGTGAGAAATGTCGCGCCAAGACGTGCGACCTGGGCGACCGCGCGCTCGACGGTATTGGGGATGTCGTGCAGCTTGAGATCGAGGAAGACCTGTTTGCCCGAGGCGGCGAGCCGCGTGACAAACGACATTCCGCCGCCATAAGCGAGCTCCATGCCGACTTTGTAAAAGCTGACGCCGTCGCCGAGTTGATCGACCAGCTTCTGGGCCTGCGCGACATCGGGCATATCGAGGGCGACAATCAGCCGATCGCGCGCAGGAATGTTCTTGTGCATGATTTCTCCAGGCGGGTCGGGCGCTCAATCCCGAGGGGCGCGGTCACGAAAAATATCGAGAGGCTTGCGGCGCCGGACCTCTTCGATCACGTCCTTGGCGCGGGCGCGCACCTTCGCGCCAAGCTTGACCCTTCTGGCGCGCAACAGGCGCCCGGCCGCCTCGGCTTTGCCGGTCCATTGTTCGCCCATCCGGTCCGCACCTTCGCACAATCTTGAAAAGAGCGGCGCCGGGGCGCGCGCGTTAGGGTCGACGCGATAGGTCCATACCCGCGCCGGCGGCAGATTGAGCCAGATGGGCGCCGTCGCATGGGCGGAAAAACGACCGGCGCTGGCGGGGCGGGGAATCGGCGAAGCCACGCCATAAGTGAACTGGACGAAAACGCCGCCCGGCGCCATCAGGGCGAATGCGTCTTCGATCAGGGCGGTGCGCCGCATCGGCGGCTGATTGAGAAGCGGCAGGCTAGAGACGATCGCGCGGATCGGGCGATTGGCGAGATCGGCGAGTGTGCGGCGCAGCGCATAGGCGTCGCCCTGCCGCACGTTGACGCCCGGAAATCGCTGGCTGAGCAGACGGCAAAAGGTCGCTTCATATTCGACCAGTACCAGTTGCTCGGGTGGGACGCCTTGCTCGATCAGCGCCCGCGTCACCGGTCCGGTGCCGGGACCCAGCTCAACAACCAGCCCCTCGCCGGACGCGCCGACCGCTCGCGCCATTGCCCGCGCGAGAGAACGCCCGGACGGAGAAACCGCTCCAGTCAGTCGCGGGCTTTCGAATAAGGTCTTGAGAAAGCGGACTTCATCGCCGAGCGAACGTTCGGAGCGCTGGCGCAAATGCGCCTTGGACATATCGATGCGTTTCTTCAGCGAATGAACCAAACGCCGCTCCCGCTTGCCGAAACCGCCATTCTCCCCGATTGACCGCCGTTGAAGGCCGGCGGGGGCGGCCTCATTGGCCGCTCAGTCCCTCGAAGAATTCTTTCATCTTGGAAAAGAAGCCTGCGCTCTCCGGGTGGGTCTTGTGCGAGGATTCGGCGTCGAATTCAGCGAGCAATTCGCGCTGGCGACGCGTCAGATTCTGCGGCGTCTCAACGTTGACCTGAATATAAAGATCGCCGAAATCCCGCGAGCGCAAGGCCGGCATGCCTTTGCCGCGGATGCGCAACTGGCGCCCCGATTGGGCGCCTTCCGGCACACGCACCTTGGCGTCGCCGCCGTCAACCGCGCGTACCGAGAACTCGCCGCCCAGCGCCGCCTGAACCATCGAGATCGGCACGCGGCAATAGAGATCGGCGCCATCGCGCTGGAAGAACGGGTGGGGTTTGATTGAGAGAAAGATATAGAGATCGCCGGTCGATCCGCCGCGCTGACCCGCTTCGCCCTCGCCGGTCAGGCGGATGCGGGTGCCGTCCTCGACGCCGGCCGGCACATTGACCGAAAGCGTTCGCTCGCGCGTGACCCGACCTGAGCCCGCGCAGCGGTCGCAAGGATTGTCGATCGTCTGTCCGCGCCCCTGGCAGGTCGGACATGTGCGCTCGATAGCGAAAAAACCCTGCTGGGCGCGAACCCGGCCATGGCCCGCGCAGGTCTTGCACACATGCGGCTTCGAGCCCGCCTTGGCCCCCGAGCCGGCGCAGGTCTCGCAGGCGATCGCCGTCGGCAGTTTGATCGTCGCATTCTTGCCGTGATAGGCCTCTTCGAGCGTGATCTCGAGATTGTAGCGTAGGTCCGCGCCGCGTTCCTTGCCTGAAGCATTGCGCCCGCCGCCGCCGCGCCTGCCCATCATGTCGCCAAACAGATCGTCGAATATATCCGCCATCGACGAGGCGAAGCCATCGCCCATGCCAGCGCCGTTCTGCTCAAAAGCGGCATGACCGTAGCGATCATAAGCGGCGCGCTTATTGGCGTCGGACAGCGCCTGATAGGCCTCGTTCAATTCCTTGAAGCGCGCCTCGGCTTGATGGTCGCCAGGATGGCGATCCGGGTGGCACTGCATCGCCGCTTTGCGGAAGGCGGCTTTGAGTTCCGCCTCAGTGGCGGTTTTGGCGACGCCCAAGGTCTCGTAGAAGTCGCGTTTGGCCACGTCAGCGTCAGTCCGATTCGTCATTGAGCCATTCGATCAATCTGGCGAAGCGCCCGATTCCCGCGCCCGCTTCGATCCCTTCAATCCATCGCAGATCACGGCCCAGGTGAAAAGACCGAAGTTACGATTGCTTTGCGAAGATAGGCGCCGCCTCTTTCGAAGCGATTAACCCATCTTCGCATATTTCCCCGTCGCCGGGGCGCGCCGCCCGCCTACGTTAGAATTCGTCCGAACGGAGCCAAGCGCCCTAACGCGGCCCCGACCTTCTCAGGCCGATTTCTTCTTGTCGTCGTCCACTTCTTTGAATTCGGCGTCGATGACATCGTCCTTGGCTTGTCCATCGGCCCCCTCGGCCGCGCCGGGACCGGCGGCCTGCTGGGCCTTGTACATCGCCTCGCCGAGCTTCATCTGCGCCTGCATCAGATCGTTGGTCTTGGCCTTGATCGCTTCGACGTCTTCGCCCTCGAGCGAGGTTTTCAGCGCGGCCACGGCGCTTTCGATCGCGCTCTTGTCGGCCTCGGAAACCTTGTCGCCATATTCCTTCAGCGATTTATCCGAATCATGGATCAAGGATTCGGCGTGATTTTTGACATCGATCAATTCGCGCCGCTTCTTGTCGTCGGCCGCGTGCAACTCGGCGTCCTTCACCATCTTGTTGATGTCGGCCTCGGAGAGGCCGCCCGAGGCCTGGATGCGGATCTGCTGTTCCTTGTTGGTCGCCTTGTCCTTCGCAGTGACATTGACGATGCCGTTGGCGTCGATGTCGAATGTGACCTCGACCTGCGGCACGCCGCGGGGGGCGGAAGGCAGGCCGACCAGATCGAACTGACCGAGCAGCTTGTTGTCGGCCGCCATTTCACGTTCGCCCTGGAAGACGCGGATGGTCACGGCGGTCTGATTGTCCTCGGCCGTCGAGAAGACCTGGCTCTTTTTGGTCGGGATCGTGGTGTTGCGGTCGATCAGGCGCGTGAACACGCCGCCGAGCGTCTCGATGCCGAGGGAAAGCGGGGTCACGTCGAGCAGCAGCACATCCTTGACGTCGCCCTGCAGGACGCCGGCCTGGATCGCCGCGCCGATGGCGACGACTTCATCCGGGTTGACCCCCTTGTGCGGCTCCTTGCCGAAGAATTGTTTGACGATCTCCTGCACCTTGGGCATGCGCGTCATGCCGCCGACCAGAACAACCTCGTCGATCTGACCAGCCGACAGGCCGGCGTCTTTCAGAGCCTTGCGGCAGGGCTCGACGGTCTTCTGCACGAGATCGTCGACCAGAGCCTCGAATTTGGCGCGGGTCAGCTTCAAGGTCAGGTGCTTGGGACCGGTGGCGTCGGCAGTGATATAGGGCAGGTTGATCTCGGTCTGGGTCGCCGAAGACAGCTCGATCTTGGCCTTTTCAGCCGCCTCTTTCAGGCGCTGCAAGGCGAGCTTGTCCTTGGTCAGGTCGATGCCCTGTTCCTTCTTGAATTCACCCGCCAGATATTCGACGAGCCGCATATCGAAATCCTCGCCGCCGAGGAACGTGTCGCCGTTGGTCGATTTGACCTCGAACACGCCGTCGCCGATCTCGAGGATCGAAACGTCGAATGTGCCGCCGCCAAGGTCATAGACCGCGATCGTGCCGGCCTTGCGCTTGTCGAGGCCATAGGCGAGTGCGGCGGCCGTCGGCTCGTTGATGATGCGCAGAACTTCCAGGCCGGCGATCTTGCCGGCGTCCTTGGTCGCCTGACGCTGGGCGTCATTGAAATAGGCGGGGACGGTGATGACCGCCTGCGTCACCGGCGAGCCCAGATGAGCCTCCGCCGTCTCCTTCATCTTCTGCAGGATGAAGGCCGAAATCTGCGAGGGCGAATATTGCTTGCCATCCGCCGTCACCCAGGCGTCGGCGTTGGGGGATTTGATGATCTTGTAGGGGACCAGCCCCATGTCCTTCTTGGTCATCGGATCGTCGAACGGGCGACCGATCAGGCGCTTGATCGCAAAGAAGGTCCGCTCCGGATTGGTGACGCCCTGCCGTTTGGCCGGTTGGCCGACAAGACGCTCGCCATCGTCGGTGAATGCGACGATCGAGGGCGTGGTGCGGGCGCCCTCCGAATTTTCAATGACTTTGGGCGTCGACCCTTCCATGACGGCGACGCATGAATTGGTGGTGCCAAGATCAATGCCGATTACTTTAGCCATTCCTCTATCCTCACTATTTCGCGAGACCGCGAGGCCCCGAAGCGGCCCGGCTCTGAACGGCGCCGGATTTGGCCAAATTTGGCCGCATCCTCACCGTCCGGTCCCCGATGAACTGTTCCAAATTCCCGCAGACTCGATTCTTAAAAAGACCCCGTCCCAAGAATCGCCGCAGGGTTGGCCGGTATATAAGAGGGGCTTAGGCGGGGCGCAAGGCGGGCGCAGGCCCCTTGCGAGTCGAACGCGCCCCGGCGCGCCGGAGTTTCAGCGCCCACCTCTTGCCTGGTCCAGGTGAGCGGAAAACTCTACCCCTTCCGGCCGGTCGAATGCGACTTCCACTTTTCGCCAAGCCCCATTATGGATCAGGCATGAAACGTTACTTGGCAGCATCGGCCCTGTGCATGATTGTCGCCGCCGCGCCGGCATTGGCCCAGCTTGCTCTGCCGAGCTCTGTGACGCCCAATCCGACAGGAACCGCGGCAAAGGTTTCAAATCCGAAGAAGACCCCCAGGGCCGCGGCGGCCTTTGCGCCGCCGGGCGTCGAGACTGTGGTCGGGCGACCCTTGTCGCTCAATGGCGCCAATGGCGTCCTGCAGCTATCGGGCGCCGCGGACGCTTTGAAGATCGATCGGCTGACATTGCTCGGCGAGGTCATTTCGGACCCGACCCGACAATGCCGGATCGACGTCGGCGGCGACGCCCCGATCGAGGCCAAGAGCGTCGGGCGGCCAGACGGGTTGATGCGTTTTTCGGTCGTCATTCCCGCCTGCCCGTTTGAATTCGATGTCCTCGATGGCGCAGCGTTGGTTCCGCCGCAATTGCAGGCCTGCATATTCCAGCAGGCCGATTGCCAGGCGAGCCCGTCCGGCCTCTGGGGAGCGGCGGGCGCCGCGCTTGGGGCGGCGGAAGCCAAGCAGATCGAACAGGCGCGCGCCCGCGCCGAGACCGCCCTGGCCGCCAATTACCGCGCTTTGGCGGCGCGCCTGAACGATCCTGCCAAGGCCAATGACCTCGCCCGCGATCAGTCCCGCTTTACTTCCGACCGTCAGGACATCTGCCGCGACTATGCGCGCGAAAGCACGCATGGCTTCTGCACGAGCCGGCTGACCGAGGCGCGGGCGGCGTTCCTGAAAGCGCGTTTTGACGAACTCTCGCCGCTCGCCGAAAAGAAGCCGCCGTCCTCCCGGCGCAAGCCCAAGCCGCCGCAGTGACGCGGCCCATTTATCCTGTTCCAACTGAGGCGCAGGCAACGCCGCCGCTAGTCTCCGCCGCACGGCTGCGCGCCCGGGGCGAGGCGCGCGCGACATTTGCCCGAGTCGGCGCGGGAGCCGAACCGGTCCGGGTCTTCGAGACAGGGGGCTTACGGCTTCGCTTTCCCCGGGTGTCAGGAAATTGCGAAGCCGTTCTGATCAATACGGGCGGCGGGATGGCGGGCGGCGATCGCGCCGATATCGCGATCACGCTCGAAGCCGGCGCGGAGGTTCTCTTCACGACGCAATCGGCCGAAAAAATCTACCGGTCCGGCGGCGAGACCGCCAAAGTCGAGGCGCGCGCGGCGATCGGCGCCGGGGCGCGTCTGGAATGGCTGCCGCAGGAGACGATCCTTTTCGAGGGCGCGCGGTTCGCCCGCAAGCTGGCGATCGATCTGGCCGCCGACGCCAGCCTGCTTCTTGTCGAGGCGGTCACCTTCGGGCGCATCGCCATGGGCGAGCATAGCATCGACGCGACGATCCGCGATTCCTGGCGGATCAGGCGCGCCGGCCGGCTCATCTTCGCCGAAGAACTTCGCCTCGATCGCGCCGGCACGGTTCTCGATCGCCCCGCCGTCGGGCGCGGCGCCCGCGCCATCGCCTCAATTTTGATCGCGGCGCCCGACGCGCAGGCGCAATTGGAGAAAATCCGGGCCATGCTCGACCAAGCCTTTCAGCATGGCGAGGAGAGACTGGAGGGAGGCGCCACGGCCTTCGACGGGTTGGCGCTGGCGAGGCTGGCGTCGCCCTCGCCGACCCGATTGCGCGCCGCCGTCGTCGCGGTCATGATGGCGCTGCGCGGCCGCGCCGCGCCGCGCGTCTGGTCATGAAGGCGGCGCCGCTCTTGCACGTTTGATCAACGTCTTTGCGAAGGATTGGTCTCGTCCGATGAATCTCACGCCGCGTGAAAAAGACAAACTGCTGATCGCGATGGCCGCCATCGTCGCGCGCCGCCGCCTCGAGCGCGGCGTCAAGCTCAATCATCCCGAAGCGATCGCGCTGATTACCGACTTCGTCGTCGAGGGCGCGCGCGATGGACGCACGGTCGCAGAGCTGATGGAGGCGGGCGCCCATGTCGTCGCCGCAGATCAGGTGATGGATGGCATCGCCTCGATGATTCACGACATTCAGATCGAAGCGACTTTCCCCGACGGCACCAAGCTGGTCACGGTTCATCATCCGATCCGCGGCGCCTCGGCGAAGCTGACGCCTGGCGAGGTGGTCACGGAGCCCGGCGATATCGTGATGAATGTCGATCGCGAGACGGTGACGCTGGCCGTCGCCAATAGCGGCGATCGGCCGATCCAGGTCGGTTCGCATTATCATTTCTTCGAGACCAATCCGGCGCTGAAGTTCGATCGCGCCAAGGCGCGCGGATTTCGTCTCGACATTCCCGCCGGCACGGCGACGCGCTTCGAGCCCGGACAGAGCCGCGAAGTGCATCTCGTCGCGCTCGCCGGCAAACGACAGGTCTATGGTCTGCGCGGCAACATTATGGGCAAGCTTTGACGGCGAGGCCGGGCTTCCATTGCCGGGGTCCCTCGGCGGTTTTTCAATCCTGACGTTTTGAGGCTGCTAGAATGGCGAAACTGCGCAACGAACCCGCCCGGGCCTTTCTCTCACGCGCCGCTTACGCCGACATGTTCGGCCCGACGAAGGGCGACCGCGTGCGTCTCGCCGACACCGAATTGTTCATCGAAATCGAGAAGGATTTCACCACCTATGGCGAGGAGGTGAAATTTGGCGGCGGCAAGGTGATCCGCGACGGCATGGGCCAATCGCAGGTTACGCGCGCCCGCGGCGCTGTCGATACTGTGATCACCAATGCGGTGATCCTCGACCATTGGGGCATCGTCAAGGCCGATGTCGGCCTGAAGGACGGCCTGATCGTCGCGATCGGCAAGGCGGGCAATCCCGACATCCAGCCCAATGTCACGATCATCATCGGGCCTGGCACCGAAATCATCGCGGGCGAGGGCAAGATTCTCACCGCCGGCGGTTTCGACACGCATATCCATTTCATCTGCCCGCAGCAGATCGAGGAGGCGCTGATGTCGGGCGTCACTTCGATGCTCGGCGGCGGCACCGGGCCGGCGACCGGCACTTTCGCCACCACCTGCACGCCGGGCCCCTGGCATATCGCGCGGATGATCGAGGCCGCCGACGATTTCCCAATGAATCTTGGCTTTGCCGGTAAAGGCAACGCCTCCAAGCCGGCCGCGCTGGTCGAACAGGTCGAGGCGGGCGCCTGCGCGCTGAAACTGCACGAGGATTGGGGCACGACGCCGGCGGCCATCGATTGCTGCCTGTCGGTGGCCGACGATCATGACGTGCAGGTGATGATCCATTCGGACACGCTCAACGAATCGGGCTTCGTCGAAGATACGATCAAGGCGTTCAAGGGCCGCACGATCCACGCCTTTCACACCGAGGGCGCTGGCGGCGGCCATGCGCCAGACATTATCCGGGTGGCCGGGCTCGCCAACGTACTGCCCTCCTCGACCAATCCGACGCGGCCCTTCACGCGCAACACGCTCGACGAACATCTCGACATGCTGATGGTCTGCCATCATCTCGACAGCGCGATCCCCGAGGATCTCGCCTTCGCGGAGAGCCGCATCCGCAAGGAGACGATCGCCGCCGAAGACATTCTGCACGACCTTGGCGCACTCTCGATGATGTCCTCCGACAGCCAGGCGATGGGCCGGGTTGGCGAAGTCATCATCCGCACCTGGCAGACCGCCGACAAGATGAAGCGCCAGCGCGGGCCGCTGCCCTCGGAGACGAGCCGCAACGACAATGCCCGCGCCAAGCGCTATGTCGCGAAATATACCATCAATCCGGCGATCGCCCACGGCGTCGCAAAACACATCGGCTCGGTTGAGAAAGGCAAGCTCGCCGATCTCGTGCTGTGGACGCCAGCCTTTTTCGGCGTGAAGCCCGACCTCATCATCAAGGGCGGCGTGATCGCCGCCGCGCCGATGGGCGATCCCAACGCCTCGATCCCGACGCCGCAGCCGGTGCATTATCGCCCGATGTTCGGCGCTTATGGCCGCGCCCGCACGGGCAGCTCGCTGACCTTCGTCTCGCAGGCGGCGGTCGACAACAAGCTTGCCGCCAAGCTGAAGGTGCAGAAACGGCTCGTCGCCGTCGAAAACACCCGTGGCGGCATTTCAAAAAAGAGCCTTATCCACAATGACGCGACGCCCGATATCAAGGTCGATCCGGAGACCTATGCGGTGACCGCCGACGGCGTTCTGCTGGTCTGCGAGCCGGCGACCTCGCTGCCGATGGCGCAGAGGTATTTTCTGTTTTAGCCCTGGAATTGTCAGCCGCGACCGCCTCCAGTTCGTCCTCCCGATATTGCGCGACGATCACGAAATGTTGCGCTTTCAAAAAACGGACGGCGCGCCAAATGGCCAGGGTCGGAAGCGCGACGCTGGCGTTTGTCGAAACGATGAAACGTGCGCCGCACATTGATTTGCGGCATACTTGCTTCAAACCGCGTTGGGAAGCTCCATCCCAAGCGTCGCAATGGGATGATAGATGCCGCTCGCGCCCAAGACCGCTCTCGTTCTTGCCGGGGGCGGCAGTCTTGGCGCGGTGCAGGCCGGCATGCTGGCGGCGCTGTGCGCGGCGAGCGAACCGATCGACTTTGTCGTCGGCGCCTCGGTCGGGGCCATCAACGCCGGCTATTTCGCCGCCGAACCGACGCTCGGCCGCGCCCGCCGGCTGGAGGCGATCTGGCGCGCGATCACACGCCATGATGTCATGCCCCTCACCTTCTCGAATGCAATGAACGTCCTGCGCCGTCGCGGCTATCTCTTCGACAACAACGCCTTGCGCGCGTTGCTGGAGCGCCATATCCCGTACAAACTTCTTGAGAACGCGGCGATCCCCGTTCATATCGTCGCCACAGATGTCCTGACCGGCGAAGAAGCCGTCTTGTCGCAAGGTCCGGTCATCGAGGCGATTCTCGCCAGCGCGGCGATCCCTGGAATCTTCCCCCCGGTGAGAATCGGCGGGCGCGAGTTGGTCGATGGCGGCATCGCCAACAACACGCCGGTCTCGACGGCTATCCATCTGGGCGCGACCCGTCTCATTGTTCTGCCAACTGGATTTGCCTGCGCGCTTCGCACCGCGCCGACCGGCGCGGCGGCGCGCGCGATGCACGCGATCAGCCAATTGGTGTCGCGCCAATTGGTCAGCGACATCGCCTATTTCGCCGACAAAGCGGAGATTTGCGTGGTCCCCAGCCTGTGTCCGCTGGATATTTCGCCTTACGATTATACGGCCTGCGCCGGTCTGGTCGATCAGGCCGAGGCAAACACGCACGCATGGATAGCAGCCGGCGGTCTGAAAACGTCAGGCGCGCCCGATTCATTGCTCGAACATGCGCATTGAAGCCCTGCGCGGCTGTCCATCAATAGGATGCGCCAAACTCCGGTTTGAGCGCGCGGTATAGGCTTCTGAAACGTTCGATACGCGCCTTGAACGCGCCGACCAGTTCAGGATCGGGCTCGGTGACGTCGGCGATAGCAGGCGCCTTGCACAGATCCTCCGCCGCCTCGCCTGACTGGGCGAGGCGCGCAAGGCGCGCTGCGCCGAACGCAGGCCCGGTCTCGCCGCCGCGATAGCGGATGACGGGTCGCTCGATCGCGGCAGCGATGATGCGCGTCCATAACGCGCTTTTGGCGCCGCCGCCGATCAGGCCGACTTCGTCGATCGCCTCGGCGCCGCTCTCGACGCAATCGCGCGCGTCGGCGAGGGTGTAGGCGACGCCTTCCATCGCCGCGCGCGCGATATCGATGCGGCTGGTCGAATCGGACAGGCCGAAAAACACGCCGCGCGCATGCGGATCGTTGTGCGGGGTGCGCTCGCCGGAGAGGTACGGCAGGCACAGAATTTCGCCCGGCCCTTGGTAGCGCTGCGCCGCCTCGCGCTCCAGTTCGTCGGGACTGGAATTCAGAAGCCGCGCGACAAAGGCAAGCACGCCGGCGCCGTTCAGCATCGCCGCCATACGATACCAGCGCCGCGGCAGCGCGTGGGCGAAATTGTGCACGAGGCGCTCGGGCGCCGCGCGGTAGGCGTCCGTCGCCAGGATCAATTGCGTCGCCGTGCCGAGCGATATAAAGGCGGCGCCGGGCCGCACGGCGCCGATTCCGATCGCGCCAACAGCCGCATCTCCCCCTCCCGCGGCGATGATGGTCTTGCGCGGCAAGCCAAAGCGATCGGCGATTTCGGCGCGCAAGAGACCCACCGCGTCCGCCCCTTCGGCAAGACGGGGCATGATCGCTTCGTCGATTCCGCACGCGTCCAGCGCCTCGGCCGACCATTGGCGGCGCGCCTGATCGAGCAGCCATGTGCCGGCGGCGTCGCTCATATCGGTCGCTCTTTCGCCGATGAGACAAAGGCGCAGGTAATCTTTAGGCAGCAGGACGCAGTCGATTTTCGCGAATATTTCCGACTCATGGCGTTGCAGCCAGACCAGTTTGGGCGCTGTGAAGCCGCCCATCGGTTCGACGCCCATGATCTGCGCGAAATCCGGATGGCGCTGGCCGAGTTCACGCGCCTCGGCGAAAGCGCGCGCGTCATTGTGCAGAATGGCCGGCCGCAGCGGTCGGTCGGCCTTATCCAGCAGAACCGCGCTATGCATCTGCCCGGAAAAGCCGATCGCCGCGACGGCGCCCATCGCCGCCGGCGCCTCGCGCGCCAGAGCGCTGAGAGCGTCAAACATCGCGTCGCGCCAATCGTCGGGATTCTGTTCCGACCACAGCGGCCGCGGATGGTTCGGCAGATAGGCTTGCGTCGAAGCGGCGACAATCCGCTCGGAATCGTCGACGAGCACGGCTTTCAAGGCCGAAGTGCCGCAGTCGACGCCGAGGAATGTCATGAAACGAAAATTCTCATGGGAAGCGACTCAAGGGGTCTCTATTCAAACCATTTGGCGGCGATAGCGGCGAACGCGCCATTCTCCATCGACATATGCAGCCATTGGTCAACGAAGGACTTCAACGCCGCGTCGCGCGGCATCCAATAGGCCTTTTCCGCGAAGTCGAACGGTTTTTCCGGATGGATCGCGCAGAGCACATTGACGTGAAGCTTTTGCTGGTAACGCGTCTCCGATGCGTCCGTGATCATCAAATCGGCCCTGCCCTCGGCGATCTCGTCGAAAATCGTCAAATTATCGGGATAGACCGTGATTTCGGCAGCGTGAAGATTGGCGCGATCAAAGCGCTCGTTGGTTCCGCCAGGATTGGCGATGACCTTGACGCCGGGGCGGTCGATCTGCGCGAGCGTCTGATATTTGTCTTTATCGGCGCAGCGCGCGATCGGCGTCTTGCCTTCACGCAGATAGGGCGTCGAGAAAAACCCTCTCTTGGCGCGATCGAGCGTCACCGAGACGCCGCCCATCGCGATATCGAACCCGCCGGCGTCGAAATCCTTGGCCAGATTGGGCCAGCTCGTCGCCTCGAATTCGACTTTGACGCCGAGCGCCGCGCCGAGCGATTGCGCCAGATCGATATCGAAGCCGGAATAGGCGCCGCTCGCTTTATCCAACGCCGTAAAGGGTCGATAATCCCCCGTCGTCCCGACCCGCAACACGCCGCGCGCGAGGATCTCGTCAAGCCTCGAGGACTGCGCCCGTGCCGGAGCGACAAACGCCAGGGCTGCCAGAACAGAAAAGGTCAAGGCAAGATTTGCCATGACAATCAGGCGGCCAGCGAAACGCAAACAACCCTCCTTCGGCGCCACTGCGCCGACGAAAGGCCAATCTCGCCCGATTCGGACGCAGCGGCAAGGTGGGTTCGCTGTTCCTCAAGGCCTCAAGAACACCAGCAACTGGCTGGCGCCGTGCGATAGACCCATGGCGCGCGATGATCATCCTCTCTCGACGACGATGAATCGTTCGAGGCGCGCAACCCATGGGAAAGAATATAGCGCAGCCCCGACAGGATGGGTTGATCGGCGCCGCGCACGACTTCGTCGACGCCATCCCATTCCTCGTCAGCGGCCTTCGTAGAGAATTCCTTAACCATGCGCGCGGCGAGCACGCCCGCGGACATATTGCGGTGCGACGCGAAGACCGCGAACTGCTGGGCGAAATCGCCGCCAATCGAAGCGAGCGCCGCGCGCGCCACATGGGCGTTGGAGCAGGTATGGACGATCTCACGCAGTATCATAAGGCTCTCCTGCAGATGATCGAGACGAACAGCCTTCCGAATAGATGCGAAAAAAGTCCTAGTTGTGACGGCTCGCATCGGCATGAGGAAAAAGCGATGGCGAGAGCGGAGCTTTGTCGCGGCGCCTTGCGCGCACGCCCATCCCGGTGTTGCAATTAAAAATCGCTCGCCAGGCCCTTCACTTCCCAATCGCCATAGCGAACCGGTTCGAGGCCGCCTCGTCCATTGATCTCCGGCGGCGCCGGCGGCGTCAGCCGCCGCCGACGCTCTTGCGCCTCCGCCAAAGCGCGTCGCGCGGCTGCGCCAGGCTTCTTTTCCAGCGATTCGTTTTCGGGGCGAATGGGTTTCGCATCTGCATTCCCCGCCGGCGATATCCGCGTCTCTCCAGTCAATCGTCCTCCTGCCCCGGGCGCGACAAGGAACCCTTTCCCACAGCCCGGGTTGTCGATCAGCCCGAGGACATGATACTGCGCCTTGACCTCAAAATGAAATCGGGCGGAGAATTTGAGTTCATTGTCGCTATTGTCGGGCGGGACGCCTCCTGATTCGGTGAGGTCGAAAGTTTGAAACCGCCGGACCGCCCGCGCAACGCCAATTTCAGACGACGCTCGGCGGGCCAACCAACGCCGCCGCCTGAGCCAATGGCGCCGGGTCTTGCGGCCCGAATCGCCGCCGCCCAGATTCTCGCTGATACGCTCACGATGGGCCGGCCCCTGGAAGAGCGGTTTTCGGGCGAGAACATTCACGCCCGGCTGGGCGCGCTCGACCTGAGAGACCGAGCCCTGACGCGCTCGATCGCGACCGTTTCTCTCCGCCGACTTGGCACCATTCGCAAAGCGCTTGGACGGTTTCTTGAGAGGGGATTGCCGAAAAAGTCCGGTGCGCTGGAGTGGACGCTGGTCGTCGCCGCGGCCCAGATTCTATTTTTGGATGCGCCCGATCACGCCGCGGTCGATCTTGCCGTGCGCGCCGCAAGAGCTGAGCCGGCGGCCGCGCCATACGCTGGCCTCGTTAATGGCGTGCTGCGCAATATCGCGCGCGAGCGGCAGGAGATTCTCGATGGCTCCAACGCGCTTGACGACGACACGCCGGCGTGGCTGGCCGCGCGTTGGCGCGCCAATTACGGCGAGACCACCGCGCGTGCGATCGCTCTGGCCAACCGGGATGAGCCGACGCTCGACCTTAGCGTGAAAAGCGATCCGGAGGGCTGGGCGGCTCGATTGGGCGGGATCGTGTTGCCGACCGGCTCGGTACGGCTCGAATCGCATGCGCCTGTGCCCGAACTTCCAGGCTATGGCGAAGGCGAATGGTGGGTGCAGGACGCAGCCGCTGCGCTGCCGGCGCGATTGCTGAGAGCCTCGGCGGGCATGCGCGTCGTCGATCTCTGCGCGGCGCCCGGCGGCAAGAGCGCGGAGATCGCGGTGACCGGCGCCAGCCTCACCGCCGTCGATCGTTCCGCCGAGCGGCTGAAGCGCCTCGCCGTCAATTTCGAGCGCCTGCATTTGCACGCGGAAATCGCTGTCGCGGACGCGTTGTCCTTTGAGGCGGCTCCTTTCGACGCCGTCCTGCTCGATGCGCTCTGCACGGCGACTGGCACTATCCGGCGCCATCCCGACGTCGCCTGGACCAAGAGGTTTGGCGATCTGGCGCCGCTGGCCGCGTTGCAGGCGCAACTCCTCGACAAAGCCGTCTCGCTCACCAAGCCAGGCGGCCTCATCGTCTATTGCACCTGCTCATTGGAGCCCGAGGAGGGGGAATCGCATATCAGCGCGCTGCTGCGCCGAAATCCCGATGTTCGGCGGCTGCCAATTGAGGCGCAAGAGATCGGCGGCCTGGCCGAGTGCGTTTCGCCATCGGGCGATCTCAGAACCCTGCCCTGTCATCTGCGCGGACCCACGCCGCGCCTGTCGGGCCTCGATGGTTTCTTCGCCGCCCGGCTCAAGCGCAGAAGTTGAGCGCCGCGCTCGCCTCCTGCCGCGCCGCATGCTTTAGTGCGGCCGAAGACGCCCGACCGGTTTTTGCGAAGAGATCCATGCATCCGATGGTTTGGCGGCATGGCGATATCAAGGCTTTCGCGGCGGCCGATTGCTGAGGTGGATTTGGGGTCCCAAACAACAACCTTCGTGCGCGTTCGCCTGCTGGGAATCACAGCCAGAGCCTTGCTCGGCCGGCTTCGCAGGCCTCTTGCGATACCGGAGAGACTGTTCTCCGCGATGCGCGGCGTTCGCTCGCAACGCCTTCTCATTGCGTTGCAGGACATCCGCACTGCCGATCCGATCGCCGCCGACCATATTTATGCCGGGCATTTTTCATTGGCCGGCAAGGCTGTGAGCACGCACGGCTACTCGCCCTTTGTCATCGCGGCGCCGTCTGTCGCCTGGAGCGAGGCGCTCCACGGATTTGGTTGGCTACGTCATTTGCGCGCCGCCGATACGGCGCTGTCGCGCGCCAATGCTCACGCGCTGGTGGAGGATTGGCTCAATCTCGACGCGCGCGGCGGCAAATCGATGGATCGCGTCGTCGCTCGCGATCCGCGCGTCATATCGCGCCGGTTGATTTCCTGGCTCAGCCAATCGCCGATCATCCTGGAAAACGCCGATCACGCCTTCTATCGGCGTTTCGTGCGCGCGATCGAAGCCCATGTCGCCGCCCTGGAGCGCTGGCTTGTCGAGGGTCTCGAAGGCGATGCGCGTTTGACCGCGGTCGTCGCTTGCGCCCATGCCGGCCTTTGTCTCGAAGGCGCCAACGGCCTCCTGCATCGCGCCACCCATCTGCTCTCCAAAGAATTGCAGGAGCAGATATTGAGGGATGGCGGTCATGTCAGCCGCAATCCGCGCGTTCTCGTCGAGCTTCTCGTCGATCTGCTGCCGACGCGACAGGCTTTCGTGGCGCGCAACATCGCCGCGCCCGAGGCGCTTCTCAACGCGATCGATCGCATGACGCCGATGCTGCGCATGTTCCGGCACGCCGACGGCGCGTTGGCGGGGTTCAACGGCATGGGCGTGAGCGAGCCCGAGACTTTGGCTACTTTGCTCGCCCACGGCGATGTCGGCGACGCGGCGGTGCTTGACGCTCCCTATTCGGGCTATCAGCGCCTTGAAGCGGCGGACGCGATCGTGATCGCCGATGTCGGCGCGCCGCCGCGTTGGATGTTTTCAAGGGAGGCGCACGCGGGCTGTCTCGCGTTCGAATTCTCCAGTGGATTGCACCGGCTGATCATCAATTGCGGCGCGCCGCAGGACGATTCCCGCGAAGCGCGTGAGGCGGCGCGCGCCACCGCCGCGCATTCGACGCTCGTTATCGACGACCATTCCAGCTGCCGTTTCGCTTCGACTGGGTCGAGGTCCGCCATGGCGGGCATGGTTTTGGAAGGACCCTCGCTGGTCGAAGTCAAACGCTGGCTCGATGAGGCAGACGGCCAATGTATCGATGCGGTCCATGACGGTTACGCAAGACGCTACGGTGCACTGCATCGGCGCACCCTGCGGCTTGCCGGCGATGGCGCCAGCCTGGCGGGCGAAGATCGCGTTGCGCCCGTAGGCAAGAGCACGCCGCCGGTCGGAAAATCACTGGCGGTGCGTTTTCATCTGCATCCCACCGTGCGCGCCGAGCTCAGCACAGATTCCGGGCAGGTCCTTCTGAAATCGCCGTCGGGCGAGGAATGGTGGTTTGAAGCCGCGGGGCGCCCGATCAGCCTGGAGGAGAGCATCTTCTTCGCCGCTCCGGGCGGGGCGACGGCGACGACCCAGATCGTGCTGCGGGACGCCGTGACGGAAAACGAATGCCTGAATTGGTCATTCACGCGTTCAAAGTCGATGGAGGATCCGGCCGCTTCCGGATCGGACGGCCCGCCGCAGCCGCAATCGTGACGGCGCTCCAGCGAAATCCTGAGAAGGCGCGGGTTTGTTTCGCGGCCGAACCGTGATATTGCGCCGCAACAATACAAAGATGCGACATCGTTTGCTTCTTCCCATTCGGAGTTTTCATGACCGGCGACCTGGCGCGAATTGGCCGCGCCCTGATTTCTGTTTCCGATAAATCGGGTCTCGTCGAATTGGGCGCGGCGCTCGCGGCGCGGGGGATCGCGCTCGTCTCGACCGGCGGCACGGCGCGCGCGCTGGCCGAGGCCGGCCATGCAGTCAAGGACGCGGCGGAACTCACCGGTTTTCCCGAAATGATGGATGGCCGGATCAAGACGCTGCATCCGGGCATCCATGGCGGCCTGCTGGCGGTTCGCGAGGATCCTGCGCATGAAGCGGCGATGCTCGCGCACAATATCGCGCCGATCGACCTCCTTGTCGTCAACCTCTATCCTTTTGAGGAGACGCTGCGGCGCGAGGGCGCCTTCGCCGATATGATCGAGAATATCGATATCGGCGGCCCCGCGATGATTCGCGGCGCGGCGAAAAATCATGGCGATGTCGCCGTCATTGTCGATCCCTCCGATTATCACGCGCTCATCGAGGAATTGGAGCGCCATGACGGCGCGACCAGCCTGAAGTTCCGTCGCGCCATGGCGCAGAAGGCCTATGCGCGCACGGCGGCCTATGACGCCGCGATTTCGAACTGGCTGGCGCGCGAGATCGGCGAGGCGGCGCCCGCCTGGCGCGCGTTCGGCGGCAAGCTCGCCCATTCCATGCGCTATGGCGAAAATCCGCATCAAACCGCGGCTTTCTATCTCGGCCCGGAGATCCGGGCCGGCGTTGCGACTGCGCGGCAGATTCAGGGCAAGGAGCTTTCCTACAACAATGTGAACGATACGGACGCCGCTTTCGAACTGGTCGCCGAATTCGATCCCGAGCGCGTCGCCGCCGTCGCCATCATCAAACACGCCAACCCTTGCGGCGTCGCCGAAGCGACGACTTTGCGCGAAGCTTATGAAAGAGCGCTCGCCTGCGACCCTGTCTCCGCGTTCGGCGGCATCATCGCCGTCAATCGGCGGCTGGACTCGGACGCCGCGCGCAAAATGGTCGAGATTCTCACCGAGGTGATCATCGCGCCGGCGGTCGATGACGAAGCCCTGGCGATTATCGCCGCCAAGAAAAACCTTCGCCTGCTGATCGCCGGCGCGCTTCCCGACCCGAGGGCGCCCAGCGTCGCCGTTCGGTCCGTGGCGGGGGGCCTTCTCGTGCAGGACCGTGACAATGCCGTCGCCGACGACTTGGATCTGAAGGTCGTCACCAAGCGGGCGCCAACCGAGCGGGAGCTCGCCGACCTGCGATTTGCCTGGCGGGTCGCCAAACATGTCAAGTCCAATGCGATCGTCTACGTCAAGAACGGCGCGACGGTCGGCATTGGGGCGGGGCAGATGTCGCGTGTCGATTCATCGCGCGTTGCGGCGCGCAAGGCCGAGGACGCCGCGCAGGCGGCGGGCATGGCTGAGGCGCTGACGAAGGGGTCCGTCGTCGCCTCCGATGCTTTTTTCCCCTTTGCCGACGGCTTGCTCGCGGCCGCCCAGGCCGGCGCCACCGCGATCATTCAGCCTGGCGGCTCGGTACGGGACGCGGAAGTCATCGCCGCCGCCGATGAAGCGGGCCTGGCGATGGTCTTTACCGGCGTGCGCCATTTCAGACATTAAAAGAGGGCGGAATCTGACCTGTTGCAGGACCGATTGCCCCACCAAAGCCTGACGGAGCATTGGCAGGGCGCCGCGCGTCGGATAAAGAACAGCGCTTCGGACGCCTGTGGGCAGGCGCCGCGTTGAGGTTCGTCACGCGAAGACGAGCATTCGCCTGCGATGGTTTTGAGAGAACGCAATGGTCAGTGCAGAAGTGACCCCGAGCGGCGAATTGTCGTTCGAGGGCCAGATCGTCGGGCGTTTACAAGGATTTCGATTTACGCCGGAGACAAATGTCGACGCAGAGCGCCCGAGGGTCGCCGACGCGGACATTGCGAGCGCGACAGCCCAGGAATTCGAGGTTCGCGCCAATCGCTTCAGCGAAGCGGTCGACGCTGCCCTGGTCCTCGCCAATGACGGCGCCATTCGCTGGCTAGGAGATCCGGTCGCGAAAATCGCCGCCGGCGAGAAATTGCTCGCGCCCCGCGCGCTGATCCTGGCGGATGAGACGTTGACCGAGGCCGCCCAACAGAAGGTCCAGGTCCGTGTCGATCTTTGGCTGGCCGCTTATGTCCAGCGGCTGCTCGGACCGCTTTTCGAGCTCGAGGCCGCCGTTGGTCTGGAAGGGCCGGCGCGCAACGTCGCCGTTCAGCTCGCTGAAGCCTTCGGGGTGCTTGAGCGCGGCCGTGTCGCCCATGATGTGAAAGCCTTGGATCAGAATGCGCGCGGGACGCTGCGCAAATTGGGCGTACGGTTTGGCGCCTATTACATTTACATCCCGAGCCTGGTGAAGCCGGCCATTCGGGTGCTGGCCACCCAATTGTGGGCGCTCGGGCAAAGCGGCGCCGGCGTTGGGGCGGGGCTCGACGAAATTCCGCAGCTGGCCGCTTCCGGCAGAACGTCGTTCCTCGCCGATGGCGCGATCCCTAAGGAAACCTATCGGGTCGCGGGCTTTCGGCTGTGCGGCGACCGCGCCGTCCGCGTCGATATTGTCGAGCGTCTGGCCGATCTCATTCGCCCGGCGGTAGCCTACCGACCTGGGCCGAACGCCGGCTCGCCGCCTGCCGGCGCAGCGGATGGAGACGGGTTTGTCGTCACCGGGGCGATGACTTCGCTCACCGGATGCTCGGGAGAGCAATTCGCGTCCGTGCTCCGCTCGCTTGGATTCGCCAGCTATCGCGTGAAGGGGCCGGCCTTGACGGTCGTGACGCCAAGCGCGCCCGAAGTGATTGCCGCCGACGCGCCAGCCGAAGGCGAAGCTCGGCCGGCGGGAGACGGCGTCTCCCTGTTGTCGGAAATCGTGGCCGATGCGCAGGCGGCGCCGTCAGCCGCCACGAGCGAAGGCGCGCAGGCGGCGGCCCAGGATGAAGCTCCCCCGCGGTTGGAAATCAACGATGAGGCGGCTGTGGCTCCGCCAGTCGCCGAGCGTCAAAGCGCGCAGGCGCCCGTCGAAGATGAAGCTGGGCCTGGCGACGATTCGGTTGCTCCACACTCGGGCGTCATCGCCGAGGCGGAGGCGACGCCAACGATCCCTGAGGGTCAAAGCACCTCCGAGGCGCCTGGGGGTCGCGAAGTTCCGCAGGTCGACAGTCCCGCGCCAAATGAGGGTCGCGTAGAACAGATCGGATCGGCTTCCCAGGACCCCGAGGCGACCGTCTCGACGGGGACGATCTCGAACGGTGAAACTCCTGGCGAACCCGCCGCAGCGATCGAAGAGGTCTTGATCGAAGTCTGGCGCCCGAGACCGCCGCCTCATCGGCAACGCCATTCGCGCCCCGTTTCGCGGGATAATTCCTCAGCCAGGACCGATGCTGCCGGGGAAGGCGATATTCCGCGCCCTGACCGCCGGGACGGCGCCGCTGAACGGATGAGACACCGCCGCCATCGACCTGCTTCTCAAGCCCCTGCGCCGCCGACGGCCGCCGAAACGGGAACGCAGGCGGACCCGGCGCCACAGAAACTTAATGAAGAAGCGAACAAGTTCCGTCACGGACGCGGCCCCCGCCGGTCGTTTGATTCTGCCAATCGGCCAGACGGCGGCGCCGGACGGGGGGGCGGCGCCAATCGAGGTAGAGTGAAGGACGAACGCAAACACGACGAACGGCGGCCGGAAAAAACCCCCGCGCCGGCGACGCGGCGAGAGCCGCCCGTTGATCTTAATTCTCCCTTCGCAAAATTATTGGCGCTAAAGTCGCAGCTCGAGGCAAAAGGAAAAAGCTAGCGCCCGATGCCCGGGCGCCGGGAGGCCGGCGACCGCGGCCGATGTCCACATGTATTTGGGGCGAATGATCGGTTAACTTTGCTAGGCGACAAGAAGCCCGTCGCGAGGATGTGAATATGACCTATGTGGTGATCGAAAATTGTATCAAGTGCAAATATCTGGATTGCGTCGAAGTATGCCCGGTCGACTGCTTCTACGAAGGGGAGAACATGCTTGTCATTCACCCGGACGAGTGCATCGATTGCGGCGTTTGCGAGCCGGAATGTCCCGCGGAAGCGATAAAGCCGGATACAGAACCAAATCTTGAGAATTGGCTTCGCTTGAATGGGGAATATGCAAAGGTCTGGCCCAATATTACGATAAAGCGGGAGCCGGAGGCCGACGCGAAAGACTATGATGGCCGCCCGGGCAAGCTGGAAGCCTTCTTTTCTCCCAAACCTGGACAAGGCGACTGACCGCGACATCGACCTCGTGGTCCATCGCCGCGTTAACCAAATAGGTGAACCATCCTGTCGCATGCGAGAGATCGCCTTTGATTTTTCATGCATTTTGTGTTAAACCTTGTTTTAACGAACAATTTTCTGGGGCGGAATCGAGCCCTTGCGCGCATAGGCTTTTGCTCCTGCCGCACGGAATTGTTCGTTAACGCGCCCCCGCTTTCGGGTCGGTCGCGCTGTGGATTACGGGTGACCGAGTCGCGAGTGATCGAGCCGTGAGGTTCGTGAACTTATCGTTGGCTCGACGCGCTCGGTTTCAGGAGAAGGTCGGCCATGTCGACTCGGAAAAAAGCGCCAAAGAAAACCTCGAACCGTCCAGCGAAAGCTATCAAACGATCGCCAAAGTCTAGTGCGACAAGCAAAGGCAAGGACGCGAAGGTTTCCGCGAAAATCAGCAAGCCGGCCCGGTCGGTGAAAAAAGTAGCAGCCAAAGCGACAAAAACGGCCAAGGTTTCGAGCCGCAAGACGGCGGCGAAAGCCAAGGCGGCGCACGCAAAATCAAGCCGCGTCGCCTCGGCGGCGAAGTCAGCCGTCAAGGCGGCCGCCAAAACGACCAAGAAGAAGAGCGCGTCGGCGCCGAAGTTGCAACATGCGAAAGGAGCGTCGAAAACCAATGTTCGGTCCACCGCTTCGCAATCGAAGGAGCGCGTCATAGCCAGCGCTGCGAAAAAGAAATCTGAGAACGAGAAGAAGGGACAAGAGAGATTGTCGGCATCGGTTCAAGCGAAAACAATTCAAAGCAAGATTCCTGCGGCGCCGGGCAAGACGCCCGCGGCCGGCGATAGCCGGACTCATGCGAGCGCGCCGGCGAAGGCCGTCAATCCGCCCGCCACGGTGATCGGATTGGAGCCCGCCGCCGCTTTGCGGCCGGTGAAGGCGCCGGCGATGGAAAAGCCGGCCGCCGCCATTTCCGAAGAGGCCGTGGTCCAAAAGCCTGCGAAGAACGGCGCCCCTCGCCATGGCTTCAAGACCAACGAGTTCATCGTCTATCCCGCGCATGGCGTCGGTCAGATCGTGGCTCTCGAAGAGCAGGAAGTCGCCGGCTTCAAGCTCGAACTTTTCGTCATCACCTTTGTGAAGGACAAGATGACCCTTCGCGTTCCGACCGGCAAGGTCGCGGGCGTCGGCATGCGCAAATTGGCCGAGCCGGACGTCGTGAAGAAGGCGCTCGACATCTTGTTGGGGAGAGCCCGCATCAAACGGACGATGTGGTCTCGACGCGCGCAGGAATATGAGACGAAAATCAATTCAGGCGATCTTGCCGCCATCTCCGAAGTGGTGCGGGACCTGTATCGATCTGAAGCACAACCTGAGCAATCCTATTCGGAGCGGCAGCTCTATGAAGCAGCGCTCGATCGGATGGCGCGTGAAGTCGCCGTCGTTCAAAAGCTTACCGAGGGCGAAGCGTTGAAAGCGATTGACGCGCAACTGCAAAAAGGTCAACGGCGCGGCCCCAAGATCGAGAGCGACGCTGCGGCGCCGGGCGCCGGCGATTCAGACGTCGAGGAAGCCGCTTAACGCGGATCCTCTCGCAATTATGCGCAGTTCGCCCGGCGCTTCCGCGCGCCGGGCGAACTGCGAGATCTGGCGGAACGCTTGTCGAGGTCAGACAGCTGCTATGCGCGCAGTGGCGCGTGGACGAAAAATCCTAAAATTGAAGAATCCGGGTCGACTCGCAATAGGGACCGAGTTCGCCCCAATATTGTCATAGCCAATAGGCGAAGCCGGTTTGGCCGGGATATTTGGAGGCCGCCGGATTCTCCCTAATTGGTGAAGAGAGACGGGACCGGCCTCGGCATGCCTTGCCGCGCTCCGTCGCGCGTTGCACGATCGCGCAATCGGCCGAAGGGAGGCAGGTCGACAGGCGCTGGCGTCGCCGCCCCTTTGTCGGCAAAACTCAAGCAGACTACATTGCCTTGGAAGCGTCGGATGCCGGGGCCGGCGGCGCCGAAGTCAGAATCGCGGGAGGATCGCAAGATGAAGCAAACGGGCACATTCAATTCCGCCTTTGGCGCCGATCGCTTCGGCTTCGAGGGGTTGCGGGCGCTGCATTGGAATTTCCAGGCGCCGCAGCTTTATGGCGAGGCGCTCCGACGATCTGAAGCGAGGATCGCCGCTGGGGGCGCTCTGGTCGCCGAAACAGGCGCGCATACCGGACGCAGCCCGAAAGACAAGTTCATCGTCCGCGACGCCGCCACGGAAAAAGCGATCTGGTGGGACAACAATGGCGCGATATCGCCGGCTCAATTCGACGTCTTGCTTGCCGACTTCATCGCCCATGCGAAGGGACGAGAATTGTTCGCGCAGGACCTTCACGCGGCCGCCGACCCGTCAGCGCGCGTCAAAGCCCGCGTCTTCACGGAACTCGCCTGGCATTCACTGTTCATTCGCAATCTGCTCATCCGCCCGGAGGCAGCGGAGCTTGCTTCCTTCATTCCCGACCTGACGATCGTCGACCTGCCCTCTTTTCGCGCGGACCCCAAGCGCCACGGTTGCCGCGGCGAGACGATCATCGCCTGCGATTTTTCGCGCCGCATCGTGTTGATCGGAGGCACCAGCTATGCGGGGGAGATGAAGAAATCAGTTTTCACCTATCTCAATTTCACCCTGCCGGAAGCGGGCGTCATGCCGATGCACTGCTCGGCCAATTCCGGAGGCAGAAACGAAGTTGCAATATTCTTCGGCCTGTCGGGCACCGGGAAGACGACGCTTTCGGCCGATTCAACCAGAATCTTGATCGGCGATGACGAACATGGTTGGAGCCGACACGGCATCTTTAATTTCGAAGGCGGCTGCTACGCCAAGGCGATCCGTCTTTCGCGCGAGGCGGAGCCCGAAATCTATGCGACGACCGAGCGTTTCGGGACAGTGATGGAGAACGTCACGCTGGAGCCGGTCACCCATGCGCCCGATTTCGACGACAGTTCGAAGACAGAAAATACGCGTATCGCCTACCCGCTTGATTTCATCGCCAATGCTTCGGCGACCGGGCGGGACGGGCATCCCAAAAACATCATCATGCTGACTTGCGATGCATTCGGCGTCCTGCCGCCGATCGCTAAACTCGATCCCAGCCAAGCCATCTATCATTTTTTGTCGGGATATACGGCTAAGGTCGCCGGCGTCGAGAAAGGCGTGATTGAGCCGCAGGCGACGTTCTCGACCTGTTTCGGCGCCCCCTTCATGCCGCGCCATCCTTCCGTCTACGGCCATCTGCTTCGCGATCTTATCGAAAAACATCACGTCGACTGTTGGCTGGTCAATACGGGATGGACCGGCGGCAAATATGGAACCGGGCGCCGGATGCCGATCCGCGTAACTCGCCGCCTCATCGCCGCCGCGATGGACGGTTCCCTTAACCGCGCCAATTTTCGTTCCGACCCCCATTTCGGTCTTGCTGTGCCGACTTCCGTGCCAGGCGTTGAGCCGCACATTCTGGAGCCGATCAAAACCTGGGCGAGCAAAGCCGAATTTGCGGAGACAGCCAAACGGCTTGTCGGCATGTTCCGCGAAAACTTCGCGAAATTCGATAGGCATGTCGACGAAGAGGTGCGCCGGGCGGCGCCGGCGCCCAGGATCAGCGTGGTCTAAAATACTTGGGCTGTGGCTTAGATTCCGGTGCTGAATGCCCGCCTTCGAACCCATCGCGGCAAAGGCCGCGATTTTTCTGCCCTGGACGGAACGGTCGGAGCCCCAAAGGCATTATGATCGCGCTGGTAATTGCGATCCGTCGTTCAGCCTTCAGCTTAGAACCAATGGCTACAGGGGAAGCATATTGAAGGGCGGGCGACCAAGGATCTCAAGGCCAGGAACCAAGTAGGCCGAAGGCTGGGGCCCTGCATCGGAAGTTGTGTTCTTCAAAGAAATTCCCGTCGCGAAATCGCTTCATTACCGTCGCGCTTTGTCTTGACCGGGTTGTTTTCGTTTGCTCCTCTCGCGCTGCGGATCATAGCCGGCGCCCAAAGCGACGCTGCGGCGTGCCCACGGAGGTAAGTGCGCTCGGCGCAAGAAACTGCGCGCTCTCAAGGGCAATGAGGCGCAAGGAAACGGAGCGTTGGTGATCGCGCGTTCGCCTAACCGTCATATCGGCGACAGAAAGGCAACGCTGTCTTTGAGACAGCACCTGGGGTTGCTGACGCTCGTCGTGGCGCTGCCGCTCATCGCAGTGTCCTTCTTCATGGTCGGCCGCTTTGCAGAATCCGAGCGTCAGGGGCGCCGCGCGTTCCTTCTCGCTGCGACCCATTCGCTCGCCGGCGTCGTCGAAACCGAACTCGACAAATACTTTGTCATCTCCAATGCGCTTGCTCATTCGCGATCGCTGCGGCAAGGAGACTTGACCGAATTCGGACGCACGGCTTCGGAAATACTCAACAGCTTGCCCGACGCCTGGCTCGTCGTTTCGACCCCGGATGGCAGGGCTCTTCTCGACACTTCGCATCCTTTGGATCTGGATATGCGCCCCAGCGATCCGTCGGATCGGCAAGTGCGAACCTTTGCCGCCGACATGCCGATCCTTTCGAACGTTGGCGTCGACCCCGCCTCACGAATGCTCGTTGCAAGCGTTGAAACGCCGATCTTTCAGGACAATAAGCTCCTTTATCTCCTGGCTCTGAAGTTTTCCCCGCGCCAATTTTCGGGATTTCTCAGCAACCAAAAATACCCGGTGGGTTGGATCGCGGCGGTTGTCGATCGCGCCGGGCAATTCGTTGCGCGCGTTCCTGAGCGCGGGGGTCGGCCGGGCACGCCAACCAGTGCGTCCTTTCGTGAGGCGATGGAGCGGGCGCCCGAAGCAATTGGGAACAATATTTCGCTTGAAGGCGAACAGGTGGTTTCCGCCTATCTCAGGATTGGCTATGGCTGGACAGTTTCGGTCGCCGCTAAAGCCGAGGTGCTCGACGAATCCTTGCAGCGATCTCTTTGGATTTTGAGTCTGTTGGCCGCCGGCTCTCTGGCGGCGAGTTTCATATTGTCCTTTTTCGTAAATCGAAGACTCTCCGTCGGCGTGCGTTCGCTGCAATCAACCGCCAAGGACATCGGCGAGGGGAAACCCGTCGTCGCCAGCCCGACCGGCGTCCGCGAATTCGATGAGTTGTCGGACGCCTTCGCGCAGGCCTCCTCGCTTCTGCGCGAACGCGCGGACCAAAGGCAAACCGCCGAGGCGCAACGCAGCGCCAGCGAAGAACGGTTTCGGGTCCTCGCCGACAGCTTGCCGCAACTCGTATGGACCGCCGGTCCCGATGGGCGGGTGGACTACACTAACGCGCGCCGCGAAAAATACGGCAAGGTTGGCCTAACCCGAACGGACTGGGACGGCGTCATTCATCCTGAGGATTTGCGTGGGACGGTTGCTGCATGGCTGAAGGCGAGCGAAGCGGGCGAACCCTACGAGATGGAGCATCGCCTGATGGTCATCGGCAAAGGATATTCGTGGCATCTGAGTCGCGCGATTCTCTTACGCGATTCTTCGGGGCGGCCTCTCAAATGGTACGGCACGACAACTGACATCCACGAACACAAAATGCGTGAGGAGCATATTCGCGTCCTGATGACCGAGGTCAATCACCGGTCAAAAAACCTCCTTGCGGTCACGCAAGCCATTGCGCGTCAGACGGTCTCCTCAAGTACGAGCGCCGCCGAATTCGAGCAGAAATTCTCCGCGCGTCTTCTCGGCCTTTCCGCGAGTCAGGATCTTTTGACCAACGAGAAATGGCGTGGCGTCCGGCTGGAACCTTTGGTGCAATCACAGACGGGCCATCAATCTGGCCTTTACAAAGGACGCATCGAGATCGCAGGCGCCGACGTATTGCTGAATTCGACAGCGACGCAGGCGATCGGCATGGCCTTACACGAACTTTTCACCAATGCGGTCAGATATGGTGCGCTTTCCAACGAGGTCGGACACATCGCGATAGGCTGGCGCTTCACCAATTCGGGCGCCGAACCTCTCTTTGAAATGGAGTGGATCGAACGGGATGGCCCGCCCACCGCAGCGCCGGCCTCGCGTGGTTTTGGCAGCGTCATCATCGAAAAGATGCTGTCGCAGCGTTTGAACGCCATCGTCGATTTGTCTTTCGACGCCCAAGGATTGGCTTGGCGCCTCCGGGCGCCCTCGAAAAGCATCGAAGCCAACGAGGAGCTCGCGAAAGCAGTCGACCTCCCGCGTGGCCGGTAAATGATTCTTGCACACCACTAATCTCGCAGGCCTTATAATTGCATCGCGGGGCCTCTCGGCAACCTTTTCACCCGCTCAACGTTGTCAGCCAATCTGTGAGGACTTCCCGTGTTAATTGGCGCAGCCTCTATCGCCGTCCTCATTTCACTTGGGCTCTGCGCGCCGCCGCCCTGGCTTTCGGTGAGGCTGGCAATGGCCGCTCGCCAGCGGGCGCGCCTGGCGCGATTTTGATTATTCCTGGCCTGTCCACGCTGCCGGGCGCTTGTAGCGTCGGCGGGATATGCTTTGACCACGGTTGCGACCAATAGGAGATTTCAATGACAACTAAGACCGGTGACCCCACCGCCTCCGACCTTTCCGCCGATCTCGACGCTTTGCGCGCCGATATCGCGCGGCTGAGCGACACGATGGCTGGCCTTGTGAGGGCCCAGGCCAACTCCGCAGGCGCTGCCGTTAGAGGCGCGGTCGGCGATGCTCGCGAACAGCTTGCGCAGGCGGCGAACCAGGCGCAGGACAGCGCGCTAGGCGCCGCCGCCGATCTTGAGCGCCGCATCGAACGAAACCCACTGACGGCGGTGCTCATCGCCGCCGGTATCGGAATCGCGCTTGGGATGATGAGCAAATCGCGGTGATAGCCGGCATCAAATTTTTGTCGACCCTGGCGGCAGGTTCGCAACAGCGTCTGCGGCGTTTGGCTATTCGCGCCGCGCTCGTATTCGCGGCGGCTCTGTCGGCGGCGATCGGCCTCGGTTTCGCGACATATGCGCTATTTGCGGCTTGGCGGCTGCAATATGGAATTATCAACGCGTCGATCGGCTTGAGCGCGATCTATTTCATATTGGCGGGCATCCTTTACCTGTGCTGTCGCCGCATCGGCTTGGCGCCGCGGGCCGTACCGACTTCGGCGCTCGCCGGAGGTTTGACTGGAGACGCGGAAACCTTGAAAGCCGCGGGGGCCAACTCCCAAGGGGCCGCGTTGGCGCTGGGCGTTGAACTCGCCAAGCAGCTGACGCCGCTCCAACTCGCCATGCTCGCCTTGCTATCCGGCTTCGTGGCGGGGCGCAGATTATAGGCGCCGCGCTCCTATCGGCTCGCCAAATTCGCCTCGATGCGCTGCGACTTTCGCTCGAAAAACAAGGCCTGGCTGATCACCGCCTTCACAGATTCGGCGCTGAACGGTTTTGCAATGAGGAAGGCCGGCTCGGGCGCGTGGCCCGTAAGGAACCTTTCCGGAAAGGCAGTAATGAAAATCACAGGCGCTTCGAGCGATCCGAGAATTTCATTGACCGCCTCCAACCCCGAACTGCCATCGGCAAGCTGGATGTCAGCAAGAATCAGGCCCGGGCTCGCTTTTATCGCCGCGCGAACGGCTTCGGTATGCGTGCGCGCTATCGTGGTGACCTCGTGCCCCAATTGTTCGACAAGATACTGAAGATCCAGAGCAATCAGAGGCTCATCCTCAATAATAAGCACTCTTGTGCTAATCTGCGCGGCTATTCCCCGCCCGGCCTGATCGATCAAATCGCGCGCTTCGGCCTCCGAACATTCGAGGGTCTGCGCAATCTCTTCTATTTTGAAAGACTCGACTGCGCTCAAAAGGAAGGCGATACGGGGCGCCACCGGGATAGCGCCGAGGTTTTTGCTCGCCGCGGCCTCAGCGCCGCCGATGGTCCTGTCCATGGCGAGATTCGTGGGGACAGCCCGCCACGTCCGCAAGAAAACCCGATAGAGGGCGACTCTTGGGCTCAAGTCAGCGTTGAAAATACTCTGGTCGGCGAGAATGGCTTCGAGCGTCGCTGCGACATAAGCGTCGCCCGATTGCTGCGTTCCTGACAGAGCGCGGGCGAATCGACGCAAAAAAGGGATATGCGGAGTAATGGCTGCGGAAACCGACATGGACGCCCCTGTTTCTTGGGTCTCTTATCACCAGTCCAAACGCCCGATGGCAAATTTTGTTCCCTCCTGATGGAACCATATTTGCGGGTGCGGGTTTTTCTTTGCTTGTTTTGTGAAGTGCACCGAAGCGAATCATCGGGGCCGATGGCAACGATATGACGGACCGGCTGGAGAATCGTTGATGGTTGAGAAGAAGATGCCAGGACCGCCGCCAATGACGCCCACTCCCAGTTCCAATCCCGCCGATGATTCGGTAGCGCGATCAAAAAAACGAATTCCGAATGTAAAAGATCACATTGGCCGTCAATTGAGGGCTCTTTATGATGAGGTGGCCGATCAACCGGTGCCCGATCGCTTCATGGAATTGTTAAACCGCCTCGACGCGAAGAGCGGTGACGAATGATCCATGAAACGATGCCTGCCGGCGTGCAGATCAAACAAGATATGGTTGCGGCGATCCCAAGACTGCGCGCTTTCGCTGTTTCATTGTGCGGCAATCCGGACCGGGCGGACGATCTGGTGCAGGAGACGCTCGCCAAGGCGCTTCTCAACATCAAGTCCTTCACGATCGGGACGAATCTGCTGGCATGGCTATTCACCATCCTGCGTAATGCTTACTATTCGGAATTCAGAAAACGTCGGCGCGAGGTGGCTGATATAGACGGCGGCCTGTCGGGGATGCTGGTCTCCAAACCGAACCAGGACGACCACATGGAATACCTCGATTTCCGCCAAGCTTTGCAGAAACTGCCGCCGGATCAGCGAGAGGCCCTGATTCTCATTGGCGCCTCGGGCCTGTCTTATGAAGAGGCGGCGGAAATATGCAAATGCGCCGTCGGAACGATGAAAAGCCGGGTCTCACGCGCGCGCACCCGGCTCGCCGAATTGTTGCAGTATGATCCGGGCGCGGGTGAGTCCCACTCGTCCTCTGTCGCCTCGGAGTGAAAAACGACGCCGGCGTGACGTCGGGCTTTTGATTACGTCCAACCGACCGACCTCGATCAGGGAAATCACAGGAGCCGACGATTGAATGTCGATTCAGCGCGCATCAGCGAGGGTACGCCTTATCCGCTTGGGGCGACGTGGGACGGGAAGGGCGCCAATTTTGCAGTATTTTCAGCGCATGCGACGCGGGTGGAAGTTTGCGTTTTTGACAGCGACGGCAAGCGCGAGGTCGAGCGCTTCGAACTGCCGGAATTCACCGACGAGATTTTTCATGGACGGATCGCGGATATCGGCCCTGGGACATTTTATGGCTTTCGCGTCGATGGACCTTACGAGCCTGAGGCGGGTCATCGCTTCAACGCCAATAAGCTGCTGCTCGACCCTTATGCACGGGCGCACGTCGGCGGGCTGAAATGGAATCCGGCCGTTTTCGGCTACGATATTGCGGCCAAGGGCAAGGACCTCACCTTCGACAAGCGCGACAGTGCGCCGTTCGTGCCCAAATCGGTCGTGGTGGATCCGAATTTCGACTGGCGCGGCGAGTCGAGCCGGCGCTTCACGCCCTGGGACCAGACGATCATCTATGAAACGCATGTCAAAGGCATAACCAAACTCCATCCCGCCATAAGCGAGCACCTGCGGGGCACCTATGCGGGACTCGGCGCCAGGGAAGTGGTCGATTACGTCAAGTCGCTTGGAATCACCACCGTCGAGCTCCTGCCGATCCATACGTTTCTCAACGACAGCCATCTTCTGGAAAAGAAGCTGACGAATTATTGGGGCTATAATTCCATCGGCTTCTTCGCGCCCGATCCGCGGTACGCGCTCGACGTCGCCAATTCCTTACGCGAGTTCAAGGAAATGATCGCGCGGTTCCATGATGCGGGCCTCGAGGTGATTCTCGACGTCGTCTATAATCATACCGCGGAGGGCAATGAGCTCGGCCCGACGCTGTCCTTCAAGGGCATCGACAACGCCTCCTACTACCGGTTGATGCCCGACAAAAAGCGTTATTACATCAACGATACGGGCACGGGAAACACCGTCAATCTGAGCCATCCGCGCGTCATTCAGATGGTGACCGACAGCCTACGCTATTGGGTCGGGGAAATGCACGTCGACGGCTTTCGCTTCGATCTTGGCACGATTCTGGCGCGTGAACCTGACGGCTTCAACACCGAGAGCGGGTTCCTGAAGGCGGTAGGACAGGATCCCGTGCTTACCCGCGTCAAGCTGATCGCCGAACCCTGGGATTGCGGGCCCGGCGGCTATCAGGTCGGCGGGTTTCCGCCCGGCTGGGCGGAGTGGAACGACACATTCCGCGACACCGTTCGCGATTTCTGGCGCGGCGAGTCAAACGCCAAAGAATTGGCGCCGCGCTTGTGCGCCTCGCCGGATAAATTCAACCATCGCGGCCGCAAACCATGGGCGAGCGTCAATTTCGTCACCGCCCACGATGGCTTCACTTTGTTTGACTGCGTCGCGTACAATGAAAAGCACAATGAAGCGAATGGCGAGGACGGCAAGGACGGCAGTTCATCGAACAGGTCCTGGAATTGCGGCGTCGAAGGGCCGACCGATGACGTGGCCGTCAACGCTCTTCGCGAAAGGCAAATGCGCAATATTCTGGCGACGCTTGTCCTTGCGCAGGGAATCCCGATGCTATTGGCGGGCGATGAATTCGGGCGAACGCAGAACGGCAACAATAACGCCTATTGTCAGGATGACGCGATCTCTTGGGTCAATTGGGGATTGGAGGAAAAGAACAAGGCGCGCGTCGACTTCTTTCGCAAGCTGGTCGCCTTGCGCAACAAATATCCGATATTGCGCCGCTCACGCTTTTTCACTGGCGAGTCCAACAAGGACATCGAGGTCCGCGACGTCAGCTGGATCAACGCCGACGGCTCGGAAATGTCGGCCGAGGCCTGGGACGACGGTCGCACGCAATGTCTGGGTATGCTGATGGACGGCCGTGCGCAGGCGACGGGCATTCGCAAGCGCGGCGGCGACGCGACGCTTTTGATGGTGTTCAACGCCCATCATGATCTGGTGAAGTTTAAGTTACCGCCGTGTTTTGAGGGTCGTGGCTGGACAAGGCTGCTCGATACGAACGATCAGAATCTGCGGGAGACAGAATTCAAGATCGGCGCGGTCTATGACGTCACCGGCCGTTCGCTGTTGCTGTTCGAGCGAGCGGCGGCGAAAAAATAGAACCGCTTTTGGCGCTCGCCGCGGAATGTTGAGATCGCCCGACGGCTCGTCTTCAATTCGCTCGCCCGCGCCTCGCCTTCCCCAGGGAACGATTGCCTGCGCGATTCGTTTGCCGGACGTCTGGCCTCGTGGCGGAAGCGCGGGTCCAAGGGCAGAGGTCGTATTCCGCCTCACGCTTCGCCGACAGGAGAAGAAAATTATGGATCGCGCGATTGTAGTGGGCAGCGGCGCGCCTGTTTCGCCAGAAATTCCGCCTGATCCGCCGCCGAAGGCGCCGCCCGGACCGCCGCCCCTTGCCGATCCGCCGGCCCCGCAACCCCGTCCGGCGGAACGCCCCCCGGCGGAAGTCCCCGATGTTCCGACGCCCGAGGAAATACCTGTCACCGACCCTTGGCCTACGCCAACGACGCCGCCGCCGATCACCAGCCGCGCTTAGTCGGACTGGATGTTCACGTCGCCGGCTATGTCACTAATTGCGCCGCCAGCTTGGCGACAGTCCGCCCGCTCGCCCAGAGCAAGCGCCCGTCGTTCAAAAGATAGCGGCTGGCCGGCGCGCGCCGTCCTCGCGGATCGCTGGGTTCGCGCGTAAAAATATGAGAACGGCTCTGGTGCCCCTGGCCGGAATCGAACCAGCACTCCTTGCGGAACTCGATTTTGAGTCGAGCGCGTCTACCAATTCCGCCACAGGGGCCCTGACCGGAAGAGTCGGGACGGGCGGTATATAGCGGCGTCCGGCGGCTGGTCAACAGACCGGTGCGCTTTTCGGCATAAAATGCGCCGCTGCGCCATCGTCGCCGCACCAGTGTTCCCATATTGGCGGTCCTATGGCGATCGAGCCGATGAAGCGCCTACAGGGATCGTTTGAAGAAAGCGGCGATTTCCCCGACGATGCCGCGGCGGAACAGCAGCACGCAGACGACGAAAATGGAGCCCTGGATCACCGTCACCCATTCGCCGAGATATTGGCCGAGATATTGCTGCATCGCGACCACGATGAAAGCGCCGATCACCGGCCCGTAGACCGTACCCATGCCGCCGAGCAGCGTCATCAGCACGACCTCGCCCGAGGTCGAGAATTGCACGTCGGTCAGCGAAGCGTTCTGCGCGAAGATCGCCTTCGTCGCCCCGGCGAGGCCGGCGAGCGCCGCCGACAGAACGAAAGCCGCCAGCTTGTATTGATCGACCCGGTAACCGAGCGAAACAGCGCGCGGCTCATTCTCGCGGATCGCCTTGAGAATGTCGCCGAACGGCGAATTGATCGTGCGGTAGATGACCAGGAAGCCGAACAGGAATATCGCCAGCACAAAATAATAGAGCGTGGTCTGGTTGGACAGATCGACGATTCCGAGCAGCCTGCCCTGCGGCACCGACTGGATGCCGTCCTCGCCATGGGTGAACGGCGCCTCGAGGCAGAAGAAATAGATCATCTGCGACAGCGCCAACGTGATCATCGCGAAATAAATGCCTTGTCGTCTTATCGCCAATGCGCCGGTTGCGGCGCCAAGCGCCGCCGCGCTGGCGGCGCCGGCGATGATCGCCAATGCGGGATCGAGGCCCCAGACTTTGGCGGCATGCGCGCTGACATAGGAGGCGAGCCCCAGAAACATCGCATGGCCGAACGAGAGAAGCCCGACATAGCCGACCAGCAGATTGAAGGCGCAGGCGAATAAAGCGATGCAGAGCGCCTGCATCAGAAAGAACGGATAGACCGCGAAAGGCGCGACGACGAGCAGCAATGTCATGATCGCGAACGCGATCCTTTCGTCGCGTCCGCTATGCGTTTGGGTGAAAATGGGCGCGGTCGGCGACAGTTCGGTCATTTCAGGCGACCCTCCCGAACAGGCCGGCCGGCCGGATGAGGAGGACGAAAGCCATGATGACGAACACAACCGTGTTCGACGCCTCGGGATAAAATACCTTGGTGAGGCCCTCGATCACTCCCAGGCCGAAACCCGTCAAAACGGAGCCGAGGATGGAGCCCATGCCGCCGATGACGACAACCGCAAAAACGACGCTGATGATGTCGGCGCCCATGCCCGGGCGCACCTGATAAATCGGCGCCGCAAGCACGCCGGCCAGCGCCGCCAGGCCGATGCCAAAAGCATAAGTCAGCGTGATCATGCGCGGCACGTTGATCCCAAAGGCGCGAACCAGGATCGGATTCTCGGTCGCTGCGCGCAGATAGGCGCCCAGCCGGGTTTTCTCGATCAGGAACCACGTCGAGAAACAGACGATTGCTGAAAAGACAATCACCCAGGCGCGATAGATCGGCAGGAACATGAAGCCCAGATTGACGCCGCCGGCCAATGCGCTGGGAATGGCGTAGGGCTTGCCGGAGGCGCCGAGGAAATTCTGAAAGACGCCCTGGATCACAAGCGCAAGACCAAAAGTCAGCAGCAGGCTATAGAGCGGATCGAGTCCGGCCAACCTTCTGAGCAATACGCGCTCCAGCAGCGCGCCGAATGCGCCGACGATGAGAGGCGACAGAACGAGCGCGAACCAATAATTGAGGCCAAATTCGTTGAGAAGGAAATAGGCCGCGAAAGCGCCCACCATATAAAGGGCGCCATGCGCGAAATTGACGATATTGAGCATGCCGAAAATGACGGAAAGGCCAAGGCTGAGCAGCGCGTAGAACGACCCGTTGATGAGACCGACCAGCAATTGCTGGAATAATTGCTGCGGCGAAATGCCGAGAATGGCGAGCATAACCTAAGCCCCGTCCGTCGATCGCCGGCCTATCCCTTGCGCCAGAAACAGGCCGGCCGAAGAGCTACTTCTTGACAAGAGGGCACTCGCTCTGCGCGAGCGGGCGGAAGGCTTCCTCCGCGGGGATAGTGGCGAGCAGCTTGTAATAGTCCCAGGGATATTTCGATTCCGACGGCTTCTTCACTTCGAAAAGATAGGCGGGGTGAATTTTGCGGCCGTCGGCGCGGATGGTTCCCTTGCCGAAAAGCGGATCGTCGGTCGGCAATTCCTTCATTTTAGCGATGACCTTGGCGCCGTCATGCGGATTGCCGCCCATCGCCTCCAGCGTCTTCAGATAATGCAACGTTGAGGAATAATCCCCCGCCTGGACCATCGTCGGTTCCGCATGGGTTTTCATGCGCTCCGAGAAACGTTTGGACCAGGCGCGCGTGCCCTCGTTCATGTCCCAGTAAAACGTCGCCGTGAGGGTGAGGCCCTGTGCGACGTCCAACCCGAGCGCGTGAACGTTGGAGATGAAGGTCAGCAAGGCGGCAAGCTTCTGTCCGCCTTCGACGATGCCGAACTCATGCGCCTGCTTGATCGAATTCGTCGTGTCGCCGCCGGCATTGGCGAGGCCGACGACTTTCGCCTTCGACGATTGCGCCTGCAGCAGGAACGAGGAAAAATCGGGCGTATTGAGCGGAACATTGGCGCTGCCGACGACCTTGCCGCCATTCGCCTCGACCACGGCCGAAGTATCGCGTTGCAACGCGTGTCCGAAAGCATAGTCGGCGGTCACGAAGAACCAGGTGTCGCCGCCCTGCTTGACCAGCGCCTTGCCGGTCCCATTGGCGAGCGCGTAAGTATCATAGGCCCAATGAATCATGTTCGCGTTGCAGGCCTTGCCGGTCAGGTCCGAACTGGCGGCGCCCGAATCCAGGAATGCGCCGTTCTTTTCCTTCGCGACGCCGGTGACGGCGAGCGCGACGCCGGAATTCTGCACGCCGATGATCGCGTCCACCTTATCGACATCAAACCATTGGCGGGCGATGCCGACCGCGATGTCCGGCTTGTTCTGATGGTCGGCGGAAATGACGTCGATCGTCCAGCCCTTGTCGCGCAGGCCGCTGTCCTCGACCGCCATATTCACGGCGATGACCGAGCCGGGACCGCCGCTGTCGGCATAAAGGCTTGATTGATCGTCGAGCTGGCCAAGCTTTACGATCTTGTCGTCGGCGAAGGCGGCGGTGGATAGCAGCAGGCTCACGGCAAGCGCGCTGAGATAAGTCGATTTCATTGGGCGTCTCCCTTGGTCTCTTTTCAAAACTGAATTGGCGGCGGCCTCAGACGCCGAGATAATCGTGCAATTTGCTCATATTCGCTTCCAGTTCGGCATTGGCGAAAGCATCGATGACGCGGCCGTGCTCCATCACGAAATAACGATCGGCGACAGTCGAGGCGAAACGGAAATTCTGTTCGACAAGCAGAATGGTGAACCCTTCCTGCTTCAGTTCGGCGATCGTCCGCCCGATCTGCTGGATGATGACGGGCGCAAGGCCCTCAGTCGGTTCATCGAGCATCAGAAGCCGCGCGCCTGTGCGCAGAATGCGCGCGATCGCCAGCATTTGCTGTTCGCCGCCCGATAAACGGCTGCCGCCGCTGCTCAGGCGCTCCTTCAAATTGGGAAACAGCGTGAAGATGCGTTCAAGGCCAAGGCCGCCGGATTTGGTTATCCGCGGCGGCAGCATGAGGTTTTCCTCGACATTCAGGCTGGCGAATATGCCGCGCTCTTCCGGGCAGAGCGCGATGCCGAGCCGGGCGATGCGATCGGAGGTGAGATCGATGATCTCCCTGCCTTCGAATTTCGCTGACCCTTTACGCTTGCCGACGATCCCCATGATCGACTTCAGCGTCGTCGTCTTGCCGGCGCCGTTGCGCCCGAGCAGAGTGACGACCTCGCCTCGCCGCACATCGAATGTGACGCCATGCAGGATATGGGATTCGCCATACCAGGCCTCCAGACCGGAGACATCGAGCAGCGTCGTCGCCGCGCTCAAAGCCTCTCTGGAAGCCAGAGCCAAGTCAGTCATGTCCAACCCCGAGATAGGCCTGGCGAACTTCCGGGTTTTTGGACACGGTCGCGTAATCGCCTTCGGCCAGCACCTTGCCCCGCGTCAGGACGGTGATCGTATCGGAAAGATTGGCGACAACTTGTAGATTGTGCTCGACCATCAGAACCGTCCGATTGGCGGAAACGCGCTTGATCAGCGCAGCGGCCCGTTCGACATCCTCGTGGCCCATTCCAGCCATCGGCTCGTCGAGCAGCAGCATCTGCGGATCGAGCGCGAGCGTGGTGGCGATTTCCAGCGCGCGCTTGCGCCCGTAGGACATCTCGCCCGCCGCGACTTGCGCGAATTCACTCAGGCCGACATCGGCGAGCAGCTCTCTGGCGCGGTCGTTGAGCGCGTCAAGCAGGCGCTTCGAGCGCCAGAAATCAAAGGAATCGCCACGCTTGCGCTGCAGCGCCACACGCACATTTTCCAACGCTGTCAAATGAGGGAAGACGGCGGAAATCTGGAATGATCTGACCAGGCCGAGGCGCGCGACATCGGCGGGTTTGGACGAGGTGATGTCGCGATCATTATAGACGATGCGTCCGCGGGTCGGATTGAGGAATTTGGTCAGCATATTGAAGCAGGTCGTCTTGCCCGCCCCGTTGGGACCGATGAGAGCGTGGATGGAGCCGCGCCGCACCTTCAGATCGACGTCCGAGACCGCGCAAAAGCCGCCGAACGCCTTCGTCAGGCCTTCGGTGACGAGAATGTAATCCCCCGTTGTCGCGGCCGGATTGGTCGCAGGCATCGCGTTCGGTCTCCCCCTCCAGTCGGATCGAATTGTCCGTCTGGACGCAACCCGCTTGGCCAGTTCTAGCTGAGGTCCGCGCGAACTGCATCACGAATCTACCGCCGCCGCTCCGCGACTTTTGGCTTAGTGCGGGGCGGCCGGCGGCCGGGAGTCAGCCCTGGATGTTGTGCAACCGCCGCTCCCAGTCGAGCGCCTGCTTGACGATTGCATCGAGATCGTCGCGCCGCGGGCGCCAGCCGAGTTCCCGGCGAATGAGATCGGCCTGAGCGATGATCGCGGCGGGGTCTCCGGCGCGCCGGCCCGCGACATTGACCTTGAAATCCACGCCGGAAACGCGTTTGACGACGTCGACCACCTCTTTGACGGAATAGCCGCGGCCGTAGCCGCAATTGCAGATGAGGCTTGCGCCGCCGGCGCGGAGATAGGCGAGCGCCGCCAAATGCGCGTCGATCAGGTCGGTGACCTGGATATAGTCGCGGATGCAGGTGCCGTCGCGCGTCGGATAGTCCTCGCCGAATACGTCGAGGCTGGCATGGCGGCCAAGCGCAGTCTGGACCGCCCGTTTGATGAGATGGGTCGCGTTTGGCGTCGATTGGCCAAGCCTTCCTTGCGGATCGGCGCCGGCGACATTGAAATAGCGCAGCACGACATGGCGCAGGTCATGGGCGCGCCCGGCGTCGGCGAGCATCCATTCGACCATCAGTTTCGAGCGCCCATACGGCGACATCGGATTGAGGGCGGCGCTTTCGGCGATCGGCTCGGAAGTCGTCTCGCCATAGACCGCGGCGGTCGACGAAAAAATGAAATTGCGGACGCCTCTCTTGACCGCGCATTCGATCAGGTTGCGCGCTTTGGAAGTGTTGTTGAGGTAATAGCCGAGCGGATCGGAGACGGAATCCGGCACGACGATCTTCGCCGCGAAATGCGCGATCGAATCGACTTCATGTTCGTCAATCAGCCGAGCGATGAGTTCGCTATCGCCGAAATCGCCGACCGCCAGCGTCGCGGCCGCAGGGACGGCCCAGGCGAATCCGGTCGACAGATTGTCGACGACCACGATCTTTTCGCCGGCGTCGGTCAACCCCAAAGCCATGTGGCCGCCGATATAGCCGGCGCCGCCGGTGACCAAAACTGACATTCGTTCCCCCTGCGCCGGGCCTCGCCGCCCCGGCGTCGCCCTTTTAAGCCGGATCCGTCAACAGCGATTTGAATAGCGCAAAAATTGCTAAGGGAGCGTCACTTCGCAGACAATCACGCGTTGGGGGCCTCGACATCGCAATATCGATCAAGCACATGATTGGCGAAAACCGAATCTGCTGATGAACACCTGAGGAGACCAGATGAACAAGCCTATCCGCAAGGCCATCCTGCCGGTCGCCGGTCTTGGGACGCGTTTTCTGCCGGCCACCAAAGCGGTGCCGAAGGAAATGCTGACGATCGTCGACCGTCCGGTGCTCCAGCATGTCGTGGACGAGGCGCGCGAGGCCGGCATCGAGCATTTCATCTTCGTGACCGGCCGCAACAAGGCGGTCATCGAGGATCATTTCGATATGGCCTATGAGCTGGAGGACACGCTGACGCGGCGCGGCAAGCAGCGCGAATATGAGGCGCTGATGGCCGATCTGCCCGCCGCCGGCGCGACGAGCTTCACTCGCCAGCAGGCCCCGCTCGGCCTTGGCCACGCGGTCTGGTGCGCGCGCGAAATCATCGGCGACGAACCCTTCGCCGTCCTGCTGCCCGATATGGTCACCATGGCGGGACGCGCCAGGAAACGCTGCCTCGCCCAATGCCTCGAAGCCTATGACAGGCACGGCGGCAATATTATCGCCGTCGAGGAAGTCCCGCCGGAGGAAACGCATCAATATGGCATTGTCGCCGTCGGCGCCGACTTTGGGGCTTCCTTTGAAATCACCGGCATGGTTGAAAAGCCCAAACACGGGACCGCGCCGTCCAATCTCATCATTTCCGGGCGCTATATCCTGCAACCCGAGATTTTCGGAATCCTCGAGCGCGTCGAGAAAGGGGCGGGCGGCGAAATCCAGCTCACCGACGGCATGGTCACGCTCGCCAAAAGCCAGCCGTTCCATGGCGCCCGTTTCGACGGCCGCACCTATGATTGCGGTGCGAAGCTCGGCTTTCTCACGGCCAATGTCGCCTTCGCTCTCGCCCGGCCCGACCTCGCGCCCGCTTTGCGCGCGGAAATCCAGAAACTGCTGGCGGGATGACAAAGGCTTCCTCAACGCTGGAGTCGCAGCCCCAGCAGGAAGACATTGGCGATATAGTTGGAGTTGGCGGCCGACGAGGTGAATTGGGCGTGGGTGGCGCTGGCCCGCAGAACGATGTCGCGCGTCACATTATAATCGGCGCGCAGCCCGTAGCTGGTCGTCGAATCATGCAAAGGCGCGCCGGCATAGACGTCGGTTGCAAAGCCCGCATTGGCGCCGATCGTCAAATTGCGCAGCAGCGCGTGTGAAACATCGACCGTATAGCTGCGCGAGACCGCGCCCGAATCGCCGGCATTGGTCGTGTCGGCCAGAGTGGTGTTTGTTTTCAGGGTTATCGTCGTCAACGGCGTTGCGGTCCAGATGAGCGAGGCGTCGATAAGCGGCGCGTTCAGTTCGGGCAGGCGCGCGTCCTTATATTGGCGCTCGCCGTAGCCCAGGCTCGCTTCGCCGGTCAATTGGCCCGATAACGCCAGGGTCGCGCCCGCTCGCGCCAGGGCGCCGTTCGAATTGCGCTCAAAGCCGGTGAAATCAATCAGCGAATCATAGCGCCTGGTGTCGATCACGGTCTCGACGAAAGGAGCAATGACCGGGCTGATCTGATAGGCCGCCCGCGCGCGCAATCCCCAGGCGGTAAAATCGTCGCTGGCGAGATCTTCAAGCGATCCGTCGGCGAGCGTCGCGTTCTGAAAGTCGGTGCGATCCAACGCGCCATGCAGCGAGAGCGTGAGGTCGCCGAACCGTTGGGCGCCCCCCAGTGTTGCGCCATAGGTCTCGATCAGCGGGCGCGCGTTTCCCGCCAGCACGATGCCGGTCGGCAAGGTGACGGAGCCGGCGGTTTGCGCTGCGATGTTCAGACGCGCCTCGCCGTCGAGCGAAAGATCGCGCGTGACGTCGAGGCGTCCGTCGATCGTGCCGCTGGCGTTTGGCGCATCCGACTGATGCGAATTGAAATAATCGGCATAGCCGCCGGTCAGGCTGCCCTTCAGCTCGTCGCGCGCCCAGTCCGACTGGAAGGAGAGTCCGGCCTGTGTGCTTTCATAGGCCGAGCCTTTGGACGGACCCGCCAATTGTGAGGGATTGCTGGCATAGCCGACATCCCCCTCGATCGTCGGCAGCAGCGTCATGTCGCCGAGCCGGACGCCGACCGGATCGAAGGGTTTTTCGTCGGCCGTCGGGCGAAGTTTGGCCGGGATCGGCGGCAGCGCGGCGACTGTGGGCGGCGGCGGCGCGGCCGGGTCGAAGGCGGGCGGTCCGCCGGGCAGTCCGGCGCGCTGCGATTTGGGATAGGGTTGCAGGCCAGGCAGCCGCGCGGGTTTGCGCGGGGCCGGTTTCTTCGCTGGCTGCCCGTTGTCCGTATCCGCCGCGGCGTCCGCCAGCGACGGCGATACGGGCGTCAGGCCGCCGTCGCCGTCTCTCAGCTCGAGCGGCGCCGGCGAAGGGCGCGCCGCGTCCTGCCCGTGCGCCGACGCCGCCAGGAAACTCACGGCGATGGCGACGGCCGCCCCTGCGGGCTGCAGGACGCGGCGGGGCGGTGGAGAACGCAGCCTCAAGGGACCTCTCAGCGCCCAGGAATTTCATGTCTGCGCGCGATGTCCCCCGAGGGTTATGCCGCTATGGTTAATGTCGACTTAACCATAGGGCGCGCGGGCCGCTCTGGGGGTGCAATAGCGCGAGCCTGGTGATAAGAGCGGGCATGAACGCGCCATCGAAATCGCCGGTCCTGTCCGCCCTCAAAACCCTTGGGGTCGCCCGCGAAGGCCTGTCGTCGCTCGAGGCCGCTTTGGCTTCGCGCGAGCCGCACAGCCTCGGCGCTTCTTTCGAGGAGGCGGTCAGGACAATGGCCGAAGCGCCCGGCCGGGTGATCGTCACCGGCATGGGAAAATCCGGCCTGGTGGCGCGTAAAATCGCCGCAACGCTTGCCTCCACCGGCCGGCCGGCGACTTTCGTCCATGCGGCGGAGGCCGGCCATGGCGATCTCGGCATGGTGCAGAACGGCGATGTCGTGCTCGCCATATCCTGGTCGGGCGAGACTGCCGAGCTTGCCGCCATCGTCACCTATGTCAGCCGCTACCGCATTCCCCTGATCGCGCTCACCTCGGAGGCGGAAAGCACGCTGGCACGGAAAGCCGACATTCGCCTGGTCCTGCCGCAGGCGCAGGAGGCCTGCCCGCATGGCCTCGCGCCGACGACCTCGACGACGATGCAGCTCGTGCTCGGCGACGCGCTGGCGATCGCGCTGATGGAGAGCAAGGGGTTCACCGCGCTCGATTTCAGCATTTTCCATCCCGGCGGCAAGCTCGGCGCGAAGCTGACCTTGGTGCGCGACGTCATGCATAAGGGCGAGCGCATTCCGCGCGTCGCTCTTGGCGCGCGGATGTCGGCGGCGGTCGTCGAGATTTCGACCAAGGGCTTTGGCTGCGTCGGTGTCTTCGACGATCAAGGCCGCCTGGCCGGCATCATCACCGACGGCGATCTGCGCCGGCATATGAAATCGGATCTTATGGCCATGCCGGTCGCCGATGTGATGACCCGCTCGCCGCGCACGATCGCCGCTGATGCCTTGGTCGCCGAGGCGCTGGAGGTGATCAGCCATAAAATCTCGGCGTTGCTGGTCGTCGACGCCGAAAAGAACGTCGTCGGCATCGTCCATTTCCACGATCTGTTGCGCATCGGCGCCGCATAGAAGCGAGCGTTCTGTCAGCCGGGACGACTCGTCGGATGACGTCGAAAGCCATCGTTTAAATCAACGATATCATAGATTTGCCAAAAAAAATTGCGCACTCCTTGTTCGGCGAGCGCCAATCTGAAAATAAACACATATAATATCTGTAAAACTAGGTCAAAGCATAGAGCCGCAACAAGGGCTCCGCTCTTTTTCCGCGCCATTAACATCGAGACACACTTTTCCGGCGCCTGCCCCATATAATGGAACGCGCTTCCGCCCCCGCGAATCGGCGCCCCGAGCGACCAGCGCGAAGTGGAAGCTGCAACAAAGGGTCTTTCCATGAATCCCAATGCGCGTCCCGCGCCTCAGCTGGCGTTCCCGCTCAAAAGCTTCGACGATGCGCTCGGCCATCGCGTCGTTGAGACGCATATCTGGGCGGTCCGCGAAGGCCTGCGCGGCGCGACCGCCTATCAATTGTTCGACGGCTTCTGTCAGCGCCTCGTCATCGACGGCGTGCCGCTGTGGCGCGCGCATACGGCGATGGAGACGCTGCATCCGCAATGGAGCGGCTATGGCTACACCTGGCGGCGCGACCTCAACGCGATCCAACCCGAGCATTACGCACACGGCGCCGACCATGAATTGATCTGGCTGAGCAGCCCCTTCCAGCATCTGATCGAACGGGCGATCGCCGGCGAGGACAATCCCTGGATGCGCCGGCGCCTCGCGCAGGGGCCGGAGCAGCGCGATTTTCCGGTGCTCGAGGAGTTCTTCGGCGCCGGCGGCACCGATTATTTCGGCGCGCTCTATGGATTTGGCGAAGATGGCGACCGCTCGCATGGAACCGGCGTGGTCTATTCCTTCACCACCGATCGGGAAGGCGGCTTCACCGACGACGACATGACGCTGTTCCTTGCGACGCTGCCGGCGCTTTCCCTGGCGATCAAGGCCCATGCCGGCCATCTCATTGCTTCCGGGTTGCTCGGCGCCTATCTCGGCGAAGACGCCGGGCGGCGCGTCCATAACGGCGCCGTCGAGCGCGGCTCGGTCGAAAGCATTCGCGCCGTGCTCTGGTATGCCGACATCCGCGGCTTCACCCCGACCAGCGACGCCGCACCCGGCCCGGTCATCATCGATCTCCTCAACGACGTCTTCGAGACCTTGACCGCCGCGCTGCGCCCACATGGCGGCCAGGTGCTCAAATTCATGGGCGACGCCATGCTGGCGATCTTCTCGTTCGAAGAGCCGCAACGCACAGAGACCTGCCGGCGCGCGCTCGACGCCGCGCTCGAGGCAATGGCCGGGCTGGCGGCGCGCAACGCCGCGCGCGCGGCGGACGGCCTGCCCGTCGCCACCGTCGATCTCGCCCTGCATCTTGGCGAAGTGCTCTATGGCAATGTCGGCGCCATCGACCGCCTCGATTTCACCGTGATCGGCCCCGCCGTCAACGAAGTCGCCCGCATCGAGGCGCTCTGCGAGCCGCTAGGTCGCGCGGCGCTCATCTCGGCCGAACTCGCGGCCGCCGCCGCGGACGACGACCACCGGCTGGAGTCGCTGGGGCGGCATGTGCTGCGGGGGGTCAGGGAGGCTAAGGAGATATTTGCGTTGGTTTAGGGGGGAGCCGATTGACTCAGCGGTTTCCGACCGGCGAAGAAGCATTCGACTATTCCCCTCGATCTTACTTGGTACTGGGTACCCTGCAGTCGCTCGTGGGCGAGCACGGCGTCAATCAGGAAAAGTTTCGTTCGTTTGAACTCTTTCGTCGTAACATTCTGGCTCCGGAGATCATTACCTTCGAACTGTATGAGCGCGCGAGCTTCATCGCGCATCGAAATAAGAGCTAAAGGGTGCTAAGTACTTTTGCGGTAGGTTGGTATAGCGGTGAGATGGACGCACATTGCCTCACCGTCGCGCTGCCGAGACGCAGTCATCCCGAAGGGACCGAAGCGAAGCGGAGGAGCGGCGCAGCCGCTTGACGGCGTCTTGGCGGTGTGGCCCCCGATGCGTTACGCCGTCAGAGTACGTGGCGCGCGTACTGCCATGCAATTCAGAGAGAATTGCCTCACCGTCATTGCGAGGGAGCGAAGCGACGAAGCAATCCAGACTGAGCCGCGTCAAAGCCGGTACGGATTGCTTTACGTACGTCTTGAGAACCAAATCAGACGAAAGCTGTAAAAAGCTTAGTCTGGATCGCTTCGTCGCTTCGCTCCCTCGCGATGACGGCGCGCGGCCCCCAACTCACGCGCGCCCGCGCTAACGCGCCTCCGCCTGCCGCGTCGACAGTTCGTTGATCATCGTCATGCCCACCACCGCCAACCCGGTCAATGGATTCGCCTCGCAATAGGCGTCAACCCACGCAACCGTCTGTTGTGGCGTCGTCCGCGTCATGGGATTGGTCAGATAGCTCCCATCGGAAGCCAAATGAGCGGTGAAACGCAACAGCCAATCCTTGAGTCCGGCATTTGCGAAGTTCGGGGCGCGATTCCAATCGGAGCACGCCAGGCTGCCCAAGGCAAACAAACCCGTGTCTTCCTGGGCTAATGCGGGCGACCCGAACGCAACCAACCCGAAAGCCAATGTCGCCATTCTTCTCATTGCCGCAGCCTCCATGCGCTGTCCTCAACAACTGGCGATCGCGAGCGGTTCCCTCAGTCGGCCTCCATGTCGCTTTGATGAGCGGTCGCGTCCGCCGGCAGAACACACGGCGCGGTAACCGTGACACAATTTCACAGCTCGGCAGCCAGGAACTCAAGTTCCGGCGGGCCAGATGGTTTCGCGGAAATCGCCCTCCGCACCTGCCGAAGCCATGGTGCGCTTGAGAATGACCTGCAACTCCGCCGCGTTGGCGAACAGCTCGTTGATTTGAGAATCGTATTTCAAAATCGCGTCGACCTTCGCGGACACGTCGACGGAAACCGTCTGTGGGTCAGTGACGGTCCAACTTGTCCTGCGCAGCGCCGCCTCCACCGAGTCCGGAAATCCCGGCGGGAAAAGGCCAGTGGAATAGGGAAAATCTTCGTACAGGAAGACGTTCAAATTCCGACCGGGAACGGTGGTCCGAACGCTCTCCGACGTGAGAATGTGATCGACATGCCGTCCCACCGCCAGAGGACATAAGATTGCGTCGGGTCGAAAGTCCGCGATCCAACCTGCGAAAAGCTTGTTCAATGCAGGAATAATGTCGTCCTCACGAGAGGGTCCCGAGAAGACGCCGGTTCTGGTCGGATAGAGGCAATTTCGGTCTCGATCAGTGCGATAGATCGCGTCAGGAAGGCCGCCATGAATGGTTCGGGCGCCTAGCGCGTTCACTGCGGCGACGTCTTCCCTTCGGCGAGAAGCCATCGGATGAGGACCCAGATTCCACAGTTTGTTCAGTTCTTCAATCACAGGGGACGACATTGCTGGATGCGGAGCATCCGCGGTAAACACGGTTGCAACGAAGACGTCCGCGCCGCTCGCTACGGTTCGCGCGACAATGCCGCCGACGCTGAGGGCCACATCGTCCAGATGAGGGGAGATGGCCAGGAGTCGACGGGACTCGGCAATGCGCGGCGGCATTTGCTTACCTCTTCCTAGGTTTGAAGTATTCATCGACACTGTGGAGCGAGAACGGCAGGTGGCGACGAAGCGCCTCGCAGGCCTTAGACGCGCGCCATAGGCGCCGTCCATGACGTCGGAGATCCGGAGGAGCGCGATCTCAATCCTTCTGAGCGTTCTCAGTCCGGCCGTCAAATGATTCCACCTGTCGCCAACGCGCGCTCGCTTAGCGGGCGCCGGCCGCGCGCGTTCCATCCAGCGCAAAGCAACAATCCGGTTCGGACTTGGTCTTGAAAGACCGCACGACGGCGAGATCGTCGAGGTCGACCTGCAAGCGCTCGTCAGTGTCGACTGATGCGAACGCGCTGCCGGAGCTTTGGTGAATGCAGGCGGCGGCTCGCCGGCCCGGCAGTTTCAGCCAATTGATTTCTTTCACAATCGTCTTTGGTCCTTTGTCGACGCCGCCCGCACATGGCGCCAGCGCCCGTTGACAGTCGCGGACTAGGTGTATATACACACACGCTGCATGACCGCCGACCCGATCGATTTCGCCGCCTGCCGCGCCTGTGCATGTACAGCGATCCGTCGCGCCAGCCGGACGATCACCCATCATTACGACGAAGCCTTGCGCGATTCGGGGCTACGCACCACCCAGTTCACCCTTCTGGCGACGCTTGTGCAGACCGGTCCGATGCCGATGACCCCTTTGGCCGCCTTTCTCAGCCTCGAACGGACGACCCTCACGCGCAATCTCAAATCTCTCTTGCGCGACGGGCTGGTCGAATCGCGCGCGCAGAAGGATGGCCGCGTCCGCAAAATCGCGATCACGGCGAAAGGCGAAGCGAAGGCGCGCGGCGCCTTTCCCCTCTGGAAGAAGGCTCAGGAGAGCGCGGGCGGCGTCGCCGCGACGTTCAATTTGCCGGTCTAACGCTCGCAATGTTTTGCTCAGAAGAGTGTATATACACTTATAAGATCGACCTAGGAGATGGACATGTCTTTTGACCTTTTGTCGACGATAGAACTTACCGCCAGCGCCGCGATCATGATTGCGACATTGGCTTTCACGCTTGCGGCGACGACAAGGGGACGGATCGAGGCGGCGGCGGCGCTCGCCGCCTGGTTTGTTCTCGTCGTCTTTCTCGGCGCGACGCTTGTGCTCAACGTCGGGCCGCCCCCGGCTCTGGCGGCGGCGGTCATCCTGCCGGTGCTGGCGATGTGCGCCGCCTTCTTCTCGTTTCCCTCGATCAAAGCCGCGGCGATGGCGATGCCGCTGCCGGCCTTGGAGGCGGTCCACGCCGCGCGCGTCCTCGGCATCTCGTTCGTTCTGCTTTACGCCGCCGATCGCCTGCCGGCGCCCTTCGCGCCGATTGCCGGTTGGGGCGATATTTCTGTCGGCGTCGCCGCACTGCCCCTCGCTTGGGCGATGAGCAGGTTCGGCGCGCGGATGCGGACGCTAGCGCTGGTGTGGAACGGGCTCGGCATGCTTGATCTCGTCGCCGCGATCGGCCTCGGCGCGACTTCGGCGCCCGGACCGATTCAGATTTTCGCCGGGCCGCCGGACAGCGGGATCATGACGACGTTGCCATGGATCCTGATTCCCGGCTTTCTGGTGCCCAGCTATTTCTTCATCCACATCGTGATCCTCTATCGCCTGAGCCGCCGCGGCGCCGCGTCGATCGCCAATCCGGCGTCGGGCGCGAATGCGCGAAGCGGCCCGCAAGCGACCGGCGCTCTCGCTAAGCTCTATCGGGTCTTCGCCCATATGTCGGCGTGAGCGACGGTTGCTCGGCGCTTCGCGGCGCGGCGTCCTTGTTCGGGTTCATACGCATCTGAGACGGACGCCGCTTGTGGCGAACAGCTCATTGCTTGCATGGAGGCGATTATGCGCGAGAGGGAATCCGCCCTCCTTCATTCTACTGGATAGCGACACATCCACGATCAGCTAAGATGGCGCCCGGCGAAGATTCGGCGCGGGGCGCAAGAGTGCAAGACAATACGGCGCCCGGCCCGCGCATCATCGCCATCGACGCCGCGCGCGGCGCCGCTCTCCTCGGCATGGCGATCTATCACCTGAGCTGGGATTTCGCCTACTTTCATCTGGCGCCGTCGGACCTGCCGACCAATCCGCCGATGCGGCTGTTCTCGCATACGGTGGCCGCGACGTTTCTGTTTCTGGCGGGCGTGTCGCTGGCGCTCGCCCATCCGGGCGGCCTGCGCCGCGCCGCCTTCTGGCGCCGGCTCGCCATTGTCGGCGGCGCGGCGGCCCTCGTCAGCGCGGCGACCTATCTTTCCGCGCCGGACGAGGTCATCCTGTTCGGCATTCTTCATTGCATCGCGGCGGCGAGCCTGCTGGCCGCGCCGCTCATCGCGCTGCCCGCATGGGTCGCGCTGATTTTAAGCGCACTGGTCCTCGCCGCGCCGTGGTTTCTCGCCAGCGCCGCGTTCAATCCGCCGGCGCTCGTTTGGCTCGGCCTTGGGACGGTCCTACCGCAGACGCTCGATTGGCGCCCGCTCGCGCCATGGGCGGCTTTCGTCTTTCTCGGCCTTGCGCTGACGCGGCTGAATGCCCGGCGCCTGCTCGCTTCGCCGCTCGCCCGCTGGCGCCCGGCCCGCGGCGACTGGCGCGTCTTCGGTTGGGCCGCCTGGGCGGGGCGCCATAGCCTGGCGATCTACCTGATCCATCAGCCGGTGTTGTTCGCCATTCTCTTTGCGGCCGCCAGCCTGACCGGCGCCGAGGCGCGCTGGGCGACGGCGGAATTCAGCAAAGTCTGTCAGCGCGAGTGCATCGAAGGCGGCGGCGCGCCAGACCTCTGTGCCCCCGCCTGCGCCTGTGTCGTCAAGGGATTGCAGGACGCCGGCCTGTCGCGCGCCCTCGCCCGCGACCGGCTGGACGATGGCGAGCGGGAGCAATATTCGCGCATCGTTCGCTCATGCAGTCCGGGGCTGTGAGATGAGCGCGTCGCTCATTTCAGCATCCATTCATGGGCGGGATCATTGTGAAAGCGCCAGGTCCGTTTCGGGCCGGCCATTACATTGAGATAGTAGAGATCATAGCCATGCGCCGCGCCGACCGGATGATAGCCGCGCGGCACCAGCACCACATCGCGGTCGCCGACCGCCAACGTCTCGTCGAGCGAGCGGTCGTCCGTATAGACCCGCTGCAGCGCAAAGCCGTTGGGCGGCGACAGGCGATGATAATAGGTCTCTTCGAGATAGGATTCGGCTGGCAGCGCATCGCGGTCGTGCTTGTGCGGGGGATAGCTCGACCAATTGCCGCCCGGCGTAATCACTTCGACGACGAGCAGGCTTTCGGCGCTGGCGGTCTCGGAAAGGATGTTGCGCACATGCCTGGTGTTCGAACCCTTGCCGCGCGTCAGCGTCTCGACATCGCTGGGCGCGATGACGCGCGGCGGCAGTTTCCCCGTCCCCGGCGCCGAACAGATCGCGACTTCGCATTTCGTCACGGCCTCGATGGAATAGGCGCTATGGGCGGAAAGATAGACCGACCACGGCAGGCCTTCGAACACATTGGCGCGCTCGCCGATCGCGCCGGAATCGAAGTCCTTCGTCGTCACCCGCGCTTTGCCCGATTGCACGACGACGCAGACTTCTGTTCCGCCGCTCTTCAGCGCGACGCGCGCGCCTTTCTCCAGATCGCGCGCCTCGAAGCCGACATAGGTCCAGCCCGCGCTTTTCGGGGTGATCCGTTGCACGATGCCGTTGGCGGATTTGCGCGGACGAACGAGCAGCTTAGAGCGCGGCATGGACCGTTTCTCCCATTGTTCTCGCGACTTGCCGCGAGCATTTGCATTTCGCCTAGGAAGCCTTCTTGTGCGCTTCAACATAGGCGCGCAGGACGGCATTCATGCGGGTGAGATGGCCCTTGCCGCTCTTCTTGAACCATTCGACGATATCGGTGTCGAGGCGCAAATGAACCGATGTTTTGCCGCGCGGCATGACAACGCGCGCGTTCTTCCAAAAATCTTCGCCCAACGATTCGGCCGCCGGCGCGTCAGCGCGAGTCTGATCCTCGCCGCGCGCGCGCATCGCGCGGATCTCGCTAAGCGAGCGTTTCACGGTAGTAGAGCTCCCGCTCATGTCTGCTTGCCTTCTGTGCGCTGATGTTCCTGACAAGGCTCTCGTTCCGCCATGTGTAAACCACGCGATACACGTCGAAATCGACACGACCCAGAGCGATGAAACGAACTTCGCCATAGTCTTCGCGATCGGCAATTTTCTCGATCATCTCATTGGCGAAGGCCTCCGCGGCCTAAGGAACGACACGCCGTGTTTGGTCAGATTGGCGGCGGCTTTGTCCTCGTCCCATTCAAATTCAAGCTCGTTCATCAAAGACGCTGGTTTCCGCTATATACACTTTTGTGTACACAATCTCAAGCCCGGCGAGGTCGAAAGGCGGCGGACCGCCAACGCGCATCTAAACCAGTCCGCTCTCCCCGAACGCCGCCCTCAAATGCGCGACGCCCTTCTTCGCATAAGGCAGCGCCGGCGCCTTTTCCGGGTCCTGCTCCGCTTCGAGCACGACCCAGCCGGAATAGCCGCGCAATTCTCTGAACACGGCGACGTAATCGACGACGCCGTCGCCGGGCACGGTATAGACGCCGAGTTCGGCGCCCCTGCCGAGGATCGAATCGAGGAAGCTCCAGTCGCCGGCGCGCGCCTCTTCGATCTTCGCTTCGCGCACGTCCTTGCAATGGACGTGGCTGATGCGGGTGCGATAGCGGCGCGCCAGCGCGGCGGGGTCGGCGCCGCCCCAGGTCGCATGGCCGGTGTCGAGCAGCAGATGGACCGGCGGGCTGGTATTGGCCATGAAGGCCTGGATGTCGGCCTCCGACTGAACGATTGTGCCCATATGATGGTGGTAGCAGAGGTTCAGCCCCTCCTCGACGAGAAGCTCGGCGAGTTCGGTGATCTTCTCGCCATAGGCCTTCCAGCCGCCCGCCGGCAGGTGCGGGCGCTGCGACAGCGGCTTTGAGCGATCGCCATGGATGGCGTTCGACGTCTCGGCGACGATGAACACATCCGTGCCCATCGCCCGGAGGAGATCACGATGTGGTTTGGCGAGGTCGAATTCCTCGCGCGCCGAACGCCGGAGCAATTCGATCGAGCGCCAGCCGCCGACGCACGCCAGCCCGTAGGGCGCCAGCGCCGCCTTCAGCCGGGTCGCCTGGCGGGGAAATTTATTGCCGAGCTCCATGCCCTCGAAACCCGCCTCTTTGGCTTCGGCCAGGCAGGTCTCGAGCGGGGTCGCGCCGCCGATCTCTTGAAGATCGTCGTTCGACCAGCCGATCGGATTGGCGCCTAAGCGGATCGTCATTTCAGTCTCCAACGCGCTGGGCGGCGAGCGCCTTTTCATAAATGCCGCGCGCAGCGACCACCGTCTCCCGAGCCGAGACTTCCGGCACCGCGACATCCCACCAGGCGCCGCCGGCGTCGGTAATCGCCATCGGGTCGGTGTCGATGACGATCACCTGGGTCGCCTTGGCTTTGCGCGCCTTGGCGAAAGCCGTCTCGAGCTCGTCGATCGATTTCACTTTCGTCGCTTCCGCCCCGAGGCTGCGCGCATGGGCGACAAAATCGACGGCGGGCAGAACCTCATGGCGTGCGTCCCGCAGGAGATTGTTGAAGGACTCGCCGCCCGTCGCGCGCTGCAGGCGATTGATACAGGCAAAGCCGCGATTGTCGTTGACGACGATGATCAGCTTCAGGCCCAGCATCACCGAAGTGGCGATTTCGGAGTTCATCATCAGATAGGAGCCGTCGCCCATCGCGACGATCACTTCGCGATCCGGCTGCGCCATTTTGACGCCGAGCGCGCCGGCGATCTCATAGCCCATGCAGGAATAGCCATATTCCACGTGATAGCCGAGCGGCGCGCCGGCCTGCCAATGTTTGTGCAATTCGCCCGGCAGGCCGCCCGCCGCGCAGACGACGATGTCGGAGGGCGCGCCTGCTCTCTGCAAGGCGCCGAGCACTTGCGCGTCGGAGGGCAGTTCGAGATTGGTCGGCGCGATGTAGCGCGCGGCGGTCTTCATCCATTCGCCCTTGGCGACGATCGCCGATTGGCGCCACGCCTCCGGCGCCTTCCAGTCGCCGAGCGCTGCATCGAGTGCGGCGAGGCCGGCGCGGGCGTCGGCGACCAGGGGAAGAGCGCGATGCTTGGTCGCATCGAACGGCTGCACGTTGAGGCCGATGAAGCGACGCGCCGGATTCTGGAACAGAGCCCAGGAGCCGGTGGTGAAATCGGCAAGGCGCGTGCCCACTGCAAGGATCACGTCGGCTTCCTCGGCGAGCTTGTCGGCGGCGCCGGTGCCCGTGACGCCGATCGCGCCGAGCGATAATTCATGATCGGCGGGAATCGCCGATTTGCCGGCCTGGGTTTCGGTCATCGGTATCGCGCGCTTCTGGCAGAAAGCGAGCAATTCCTTTTCGGCGTCGGAATAGAGGACGCCGCCGCCCGATATGACGAAAGGCCTTTTCGCCGCGCGCAAAGCGGCGACCGCCTCCTTCAATTCCTGCGCATCCGGTCCCTGTCGGCGCGGACGGTGCAGGCGCTCCTCGAAGAAGCTCTCGGGATAGTCATAGGCCTCCGCCTGCACGTCCTGGCAGAAGGCGAGGGTGACGGGGCCGCATTCGGCCGGATCAGTCAGCACCGCGATCGCGCGGGTCAGCGCCGGCACGATCTGTTCGGGCCGGGTGATGCGGTCGAAATAGCGCGAGACCGGTTTGAAGCAATCATTGGCGCTGACGGTGCCGTCGCCGAAATCCTCGATCTGCTGGAGGACGGGATCGGGCCGGCGATTGGCGAAAATATCGCCGGGCAGAAACAGCACCGGCAGGCGATTGACCGAGGCGACGGCGGCGGCGGTGACCATATTGGTCGCGCCCGGCCCGATCGAACTGGTGCAGACCATCATGCGCCGCCGCCGCGACGCCTTGGCGTAGGCGACCGCCGCCAGGCCCATCGCCTGTTCGTTATGCGCCCGAAAGGTCGGCAGGCTGTCGCGCGCCGCGTAAAGCGCCTCGCCGAGACCGGCGACATTACCGTGCCCGAAAATGGCGAAGGCGCCGCCGAACAACTGGACCCTTCTGCCGTCGACTTCGGTCATCTGCTGCGCGAGGAAGCGAACCGTCGCTTGCGCGGCGGTCACACGGATCGTTTTCATGGCGTCGACTCCCGTTCGATGATGATCCGCGTCGAATTCAGTTCGCATAGGCGCGGGCCGGCCGCAAAGCGCGCAGCGCGGTGGGCATATGCCTCTCGATCGCGGCATTGATTTGTCGCTGGCGCCGCTGGAACGCGATGCCGAGGAAAATGATCGCCAGGCCCAAGGCCGAAAGCGCGAAAGTGAACGACAGAATTTCCTTGAACACGTCGGCGGCGAGATAGCCAAGATAACCGGCGATTCCGATCGTGCCGAGCACCGCATAGATCCGCCGGTTGAGGAACAGGCCGAGCGCGATGAAACCGATGCTGATCAGGCAGAAGACGGCCTTGCCGAATTCGGTCGACGATTCCGAAAAGGCCAGCGCCGACCACAGCGTGATCGCGCCGAACAGATGGAGCCAGAAGCCGAAATCGCCCTGGCGGGCGCGGACGAGATCGAGCGTCCAGGCGACCAAGATCATCAGGAGGCCGAAGGCTAATGAGACGCGGCGGCGCAATTCCCAATCGCCCAAGGCGTCGCTGCCGAACCAGCGCACGATGTCCATCGACATGAACCATAGCGCGACGGCGGCGATCAGCAGGATGAACGGGAACGGAAAGAAGCGCAGCGCGATTCCCGCCGCGACGATGGCGCCGAGCTCCATATAAATCCAACTGCCGTTGATATAGGGAAAGAAGTCCTTGTAGGAGCCGGGCTTGCTGAAGCTCCACAAATTGAAGCCGTCCTGGATGCCGTAGATCGCCAGCGGCGCCAGCGAGACGGCGACGGCGATACACAGGCCGCCGGGCACGCGCAGCTCTGGCGAGCGCCAGAGACGCCGGCCGAGGAGAACGAAGCCCAGGGCGTAAGCGACGGCGGTCGCCGTCAGGGCGAATCCGCCCAGCGCGCTGAAAGCGGCGGTCGAGAACAGGCCCATCGCGGTGATGATGATCAGCGCGCCGGCATACCAAAGCACATGGGATACGTCGAACTTCGGCCGCGGCGCGGCATCCGGCGACGCCGGCGCCCGCGTATTGACGAAAGCGACGAGGCGGTCGCGCGCATCGGCGTCGATGATTCCCGCCTCGACCGCCGCCTGCAGCTCGTCGTCCCTGATCATTGGCCCTTATCCGCCTCGGCGGGCGAATCCTGCCACATTTTGCACAGACGCGCGAATGAACGCGCCATCAGGTCGACGGCCCCCGAATCGTCGATCTCGCCGGCGAGCCAGGCTCTGGCGGGTTCGGCGAAAATCGTGCGCCCGACCGCGAAGCCTTTGACGAGCGCGCAACCGCGGGCGATCTTGAACGATGCCGCCAATTGCTCTTCGCTCGCCTCGAGGCCAAGCAGCACGATGCCGCGGCAATAGGGATCGGCCGCCGCGATCGCCTTGGCGATATTGCTCCACGCCTGCGGGCTCGCCTGACTCTCGAGCTTCCACCAATCGGGTCTGACGCCGATCGCATAGAGCCGCTCGATTACGGCGGCGATCGTGGCGTCGTCGACCGCGCCATGCTTGCTGGCGATGATCTCGACCAGCAATTCGCGACCGATCGTTCGCGCCGCGTCGTAGAGGCGCAGCAATTCGCGTTCCTGCCTGGCCTTCATGTCAGGCGCATCGTCCGGATGATAGAAGCACAGGCATTTGATGGTGTGGCTGACCGGCCATTCGATCAGCTTGGCGCCGAGCGATCCGCCAAATTCAAAGTCGAGCGGGCGCGCGCCGGGCTCTTCGACCGGGCGGCCGATCCAGAAATTATGGTCGGCGGCTCGAAACAAAGCCTCGCGGCCATATTTGCCGTCCAGCAGCATTCCAAAGCCCGGGCGGCCGTCAGCGACTTTCGCCGCCGCTTCGACCGCCAGTTTCTTGAATGCGCCGATTCGCTCGCGCGGGGCATGCACTTCGTCGGCGATCGCCTCGAGCTGGGCGCGATGGTCGATCGCCAAAGCCATCAGCCCCGGCGGCTGTTTGGCGCGCGTCGTCGCCCAGTGAATGTGATTGAGCGCCGCGTCATGGCGCAATGCGCGATGCGGAGAGCCGTTTTTGAGGAAATGCTGCAATTCGGGAAAGGTCAGATATTCCGCCGAGCACAGCAGGCGCGACACCGCGAAGGCGCCCCCCGCATTGGCGAAGGCGCAGCAGGTCTCGATCGGTTCGTCGCGCAGCCAGCCGCGCAGGAAGCCGGACATGAAGGCGTCGCCGGCGCCCAGCACATTATAGACTTCGACGGGAAAGCCGGGGCCCTTCAGGCCGTCATCGATCGAAGCGGGAATGGCGGCGGGGAAGACCGCGCAGCCCATCGGCCCGCGCTTCATCACGATCGTCGCCTTGCTGAGCGCGCGAACCGCCTTCAAGGCGCCGAGCGGATCGTCGGCGCCGCCGGCGATCATCAACTCTTCCTCGGTGCCGACGATCAGATCGCAAAGCGGCAGGATTTTTTGCAGCCGCGCCGACACCTCGCCCGATTTGATATAGCGCTCTTCGCCGGCGCCATGGCCGGCGAGGCCCCAGAGGTTCGGTCGATAGTCGATGTCGAACGCAATCCTGCGCCCATGCTTCCTCGCGTAGGCAATCGCCAGATTCTGCGCCGCCGCGGTGTTCGGCCTCGCGAAATGGGTGCCGGTGACGACGATCGCCTTGGCGCTGGCGATGAAATTCTCGTCGATGTCGCTCTCGTCAAGCGCGCTATCGGCGCAATTGTCGCGATAGAAGATCAGCGGGAAGGTTTTGTCGTCGCGAATCCCGAGGATCACCAGCGAAGTCAACCGGGCGGGATCGGTGTGGATGCCGGCGATTGCGACGCCCTCGCGCGCGCATTGCTCGCGGATATAGCGGCCCATATGTTCGTCGCCGACGCGGGTGATCAGGCCGCTCTTCAAGCCGAGCCGCGCCGTTCCGATCGCAATATTGGTCGGGCAGCCGCCCACCGCCTTGGAAAAGCTCGCCATATCCTCGAGGCGGCCGCCGACCTGCGCGCCGTAAAGGTCGACCGACGAGCGGCCGATGGTGATGACGTCGAGGTTCGGCTCGGACACGAGCGGCGTTTCCTGGTTCGGCGCCTCTGGGAGAGTGGGGCTGCGCCAAGGCCCCGCTCTTCATCTTCATATCGAGTGGTTCGCGTCTCTTCCCCTTCCCCCCTTGCGGGGGAAGGTGGCCCGACGAAGTCGGGTCGGATGAGGGGTGTCGAGCGAAGCGAGACGGCTTCCTCGATCATTGTCGCAAAGCCGTCTCGCTTCGCTCGACCACCCTCATCCGTCATACTTCGCAAGACACCTTCCCCCGCCAGGGGGGAAGGGAATATTTGTGTCCATTCAAGGTTCGATCGGCGCATCGCCGACGCCGACGATCGTCTGGTCGAAGTCGATGTTGGCGCCAGTCATCAGGCCCGATTCGTCGGAGCCGAGATAGGCGCAGGCGCGCGCGACTTCATTGGGGTCGATCAGCCGGCCGAACGGGCGCGACTTGACGGCCTCGTCGAGCCAGCCGTCCTTCGCGCCATGATAGGTCTTCATGATCCGGTCCTCGCCCGGCGTCGCCATCCAGCCGATATTGAGGCCGTTGACGCGGATGCGGAACTTGATCAGCGAATGGGCGACGTTGCGCGTCAAAGTGGCGAGCGCGCCCTTGGAGCTGCAATAGGCTGATATGAACGGCTGGCCGCCATGGGCGGACATCGACTGAATGTTGACGATCGCGCCGGCGATTTTCTCGCGGCGCATGACTTTCGCGGTCTCCTGGATCAGGAAGAAAGGCGCGCGGACATTGACGTTGAATATCTCATTGAACCTTTGCTCTGTCGTGTCGAAAATATCGCCGCGATCAGTAAGGCCGGCGGCGTTGACCAGCACATCGACGCGTTTGAAGCGGCGATCGGCTTCGGCGATCACCTTTCGGCATTCGGCGACGCTTTCAAGATCGGCGCGCACGAAGATTGTCGGGCAGCCTGTCGCCTCGATTTCGGCGGCGACGCGCGCGCCATTGGCTTCGTTGCGCCCGCAGATAACGAGACCGGCGGCGCCGCGCTCGGCGAACAGCCGGGCGATCGCCTCGCCGAGGCCTTGCGAACCGCCGGTGACCACCGCGACCTTGCCGGTCAGATTGGCTGGGCCGCTATATCGGGCAGGCCCGGAATTGCTCGCCATGACGTTTCCTCTTTTCGATGAGAGCTTGTCGCTCCCGATGTTGCGAACGGCTTGCCGCGCGAGGCGAAGCCTTGCGACGCGGCCGGATCAATTCCGCCGAGAATGAAACAAAAATTCTATTCACAAGTCAAGATGGAATGTGTATTCTTTTTTGAAGACCAAACTTAATCAGACGGCGAGGGAAACGACCATGAGGTTCGGGATTATAGGCGCGGGACGGATCGGCAAGATCCATGCTTCGAATGTCGCGGCGCGTAAAGATTGCGAGGTCCGCCTCATCGCGGACGCCGACCGTGCAGCGGCCGAATCGCTTAGCGAGGCGACCGGCGCCCGTGTCGCCGAGATCGACGCCATCCTCGCGTCACACGAAATCGACGCCGTCGCCATCTGCGCCCCGACCGACATGCACGCCGATCTCATCGAAAAGGCGGCGCGCGCCAAAAAAGCGATCTTTTGCGAAAAGCCGGTCGATCTCGACGCCAATCGCGTGCGCGCCTGCCTCGAAGTGGTCGCCGCCAACAACGCGATCCTGATGGTCGGTTTCAACCGGCGCTTCGATCCCAATTTCGCGGCGATGCAGAAGCGCATCGCCGAGGGCGCGATCGGCGCCGTCGAGATCGTGGCGATCACTTCGCGCGATCCCGGCCCGCCGCCGGTCTCCTACATCGCCCGCTCCGGCGGCCTGTTCCGCGACATGATGATCCATGATTTCGACATGGCGCGCTTCTTGCTCGGCGAAGAGCCCATCGCCGTCAGCGCGATGGGGTCGGCGCTGGTCGACAAGGCGATCGGCGAGGCCGGCGATGTCGACACGGCGGTCGTCATCATGGAGACCAAATCGGGCAAGGTCGCGCAGATTTCCAATTCGCGCCGCGCGACCTATGGATATGACCAGCGCATTGAGGCGCATGGCGCCAAGGGCATGTTGCGGGCCGACAATGTCCGTGAGACGACGGTCGAGTTCGCCGGCGCTGAGGGCTTTTCCAGCGATAAGATCCTCAACTTCTTCCTGGAGCGCTACGCTATCGCCTACCGCGACGAACTCGACGCCTTCGTCAAAGCGGCGAGCGGCGGCGTCGCGCCGCGCCCCAATGGCTGGGATGGCCTGCGCGCCAATTTGCTGGCCGACGCCGCCAATCTGTCCTGGCGCACCAAGCAGCGCGTCCTGATCGATTGAATCTCGCCTTCCGGCAAGCCCGGCCTGGATGGGCCGGGCTTGCCCCGGGCGCATTGTCCAAGCATATACCTGCCGGCGCTGACCGATGACGGGCGAGGCATGCTGGACGACAAGAAGAATCGCCCGATCGTCAATGCGGCGAGCGAGGCAAGGCCGCAAACGAAAATCGCCAGGTATGGCGAGCGACTTCTGGCGGCCATTCGCCGGAATCGCCTCGCCTTGCACCGGCTCGGCCTGGCGACGAGCCTCATCATCGTTTCGATTTCGCTGTTTTTCTTTATCCGCATCGTCCTGACGGTCAGTCCGCAACAGCTTGAATACGCCTTCGCCGCCACCGGTCTCGATCAAATCGCGCTCGCTTTCGCCTTGTCGGCGCTGTCTTATCTCGCTCTCACCGGCTATGACGGGCTGGCGCTCCGGCATTTGCGCGTCAAGGCGCCCTATCGGCTGACCGCGCTCGCCTCCTTCACCAGCTACGCCGTCTCGTTCACGCTCGGCTTTCCCCTCATCACCGGCGGCGCCGTGCGCTATTGGATCTATGGACCGGCGGGGCTTTCGGCGGGCAAAGTCGCCAGCCTGACGGCGATCGCCGGCATCACCTTCTGGCTCGGCATGGGGCTGATCGTCGGCATCGGTTTCCTGTTCGAAGCGCAGGCGGTCGGCGAGATCAATCATTTCCATGCGCTGGCCAATCAATTGATCGGTCTTGGCGTCATCGGCGCGCTGATCGCCTATTTCGTCTGGGTCGGCGTGCGCCGATGGCGCGGCAGGCCCACCATCTTCAATCTGGCGCTGCCGGGCCCGGTCCTGACGCTAGGGCAAATGATCCTCGGCGTCGTCGACGTCTGTTCGGCGGCGGGCGCGCTTTATGTGCTGCTGCCGCATAGCGGACTGGCGTTCCTGACCTTTTGCGCGCTCTATTCCTTCGCCTGCATGCTCGGCATCGCCAGCAACGCGCCAGGCGGCATTGGCGTCTTTGAAGCGACGATGCTGAAAGGCGTCGGCGGCCCGACCGAATCCGTGCTTGCTTCGCTTTTGTTGTTTCGCGCAATCTATTACCTGATCCCTTTCATTCTCGCGATGGCTCTGCTCGGCGCACATGAGGCGGCGCGGCGCTGGCGCTCCTTGCGCGAGGCGATGGAAGCGCCGGGCGATTCTGACGAAAATTGAACCAAGCGCCGCGCCTTCGCCTTATCCCAACCAGGCGGCGGCAGGCGCCCCCTCGAAGCGGCGGCGACCATGAACAAAAAGGCCAGGCGGGAATTGGACGAAGAAATCCGGTCGCGATTCTGCGCGAATCTGATCGGCGCCATGCCCGAGCCGGCGATCATCGTCGGATCGGATGGGCGCCTGTCGGCCGCCAATGAGCCGGCCCATGCGCTGCTCCCGGCGATGAGAATCGGCGAGCCGCTGGTTCTGGTCCTGCGCGCGCCCGACATTCTCGACAGCCTGCGCCGGGTGTTGGCGAACGGCAAGGCCGAGACGGTGCTATGGAGCGAGCGCGTCCCGGTCGAGCGCCTGTTCGACGTCTGCGTGGCGCCGTTGCCCGCCGCGACAGGTGAAATCGGCGCGGCCTTGCTGACCTTACGCGACCTGACCGAGGCCAGAAGGGTCGAGCGCATGCGCGTCGATTTCATCGCCAACGCCAGCCATGAATTGCGCACGCCTTTGGCTTCCCTGCTTGGCTTCGTCGATACCTTGCAGGGGCCGGCGCGCGAGGACGCCCGCGCGCGCGAAAAATTTCTCGCCATCATGCGCGAGCAGGGGCGCCGAATGGCGCGTCTCGTCGACGATCTCCTGTCGTTGTCGCGCATCGAACAGAATCAGCATGTGCGCCCGGAAGCGCCGATCGATCTGGCGCTGGTGGCGCGCCATGTGGCGGACACGCTGGCGCCGCTGGCCGAAGAAATGGGCGTCGATCTTAAAGTGGACGCGGGTCAGCCGGTGATCGTCGCCGGCGATCGCGACGAACTGGTGCGGGTCGCGGAAAATCTGATCGAAAACGCGATCAAATATGGCGCGGCGTCCGAGGGGGCCGACGGCGAACGGGTGGACATCGTGGTGACGCGAACCGCCAGGGAAGGTTGGCTCAGCGTGCGCGACTACGGGCGCGGCATCGCGCCGGAACATTTGCCGCGACTGACCGAACGCTTCTATCGCATCGACGCCGGCCAGAGCCGCTCCAAGGGAGGAACCGGGCTCGGGCTGGCGATCGTCAAACATATTATGGCGCGCCATCGCGGTCGCCTGACGATCTCCAGCCAGCTCGGGCAAGGCTCGACCTTCGCCGCCATGGCGCCGCTTCACCCCAATCAGCTTGGGTAAAAATCGATATTTTACAGATACTTATAATGTCACCGTACTGTTGCGCCAATGTCATAAGAAGACGGAACTGATCCCGTAGAACCCACTCGTGCGCGCCGGCGACACGTCGCCGGCAGAGTTCGAAACGGGCAGAAAAAAGAGGCAACCATGTTATTTAAATCATTGACGAGCGCGACGTTTCTTGTCGCGACGATTGTAACCGCCAGCGCGGGCGACATTTCGGGCGCCGGCGCGACCTTCCCTTTTCCTCTCTACGCCAAATGGGCGGAGGCCTATAAGAAAGACTCTGGGAACGGCCTCAACTATCAGGCGATCGGTTCGGGCGGCGGCATCAAGGCGATTTTGGCCAAGACCGTCACGTTCGGCGCGTCCGACATTCCCCAGACCCTTGAAAGCCAGGCAAAGAACGGCCTCGTTCAATGGCCGATGGTGATGGGCGGCATTGTCGCGGTTGTGAATATCGACGGCGTGAAGTCGGGCGATCTCGTGATCGACGGAGCCACCCTCGCTGGCATTTATTCTGGCGCCATCAAGAGCTGGGACGATCCGGCGATCAAGAAGCTCAATCCGGACGCCAAACTACCCGCCACGGCGATCACTGTCGTCCACCGCGCCGACGGTTCGGGAACGTCGTTCAACTTCACCAATTATCTCGACAAGGTTTCGAGCGACTGGCACGACAAGGTCGGCGTCAGCCAGAGCCCGGAATGGCCGACCGGCGTCGGCGCCAAGGGCAATGATGGCGTCGCTGGAACCGTCGGCCAGACCAAGGGCGCGATCGGCTATGTCGAATACGCTTATGCCATGCAGCAGAAGCTGACCTACACCGATATGGTCAATAAGGACGGCAAGAAGGTGGCGCCGACGGTTCCTGCCTTCCAATCCGCCGCCGCCAACGCCAAATGGTCGGAAGCAACCGGCTATTATGAAGTGTTGACTGACGAGCCGGGCGCCGAGTCCTGGCCGCTGACGGCCGCCACGTTCATATTGATGTACAAAGAGCCCGCCGATAAGGCGGCTTCCGCCGATGCGCTGAAGTTCTTCGATTGGGCGTTCGCCAGCGGAGGCAAAATGGCTCAGGACCTTGACTACATTCCGATGCCAGCGACCGTAGTCGCCCTGATCAAGCAGACCTGGGCCAATCAGATCAAGACCAAGTAGCAGTAGCGCCAGCGACGGGCCGCCCGTCGCTGGCCGCGCCAACCCTGGACGGACAAATATGGCTGACGTCACCCTCGGCGACGCCGACGGCAAGAGCTTATCGGTCCCATTACAGCGTTCGAACGCCGTCGGCTTGTTTCGGCTGACCGACCGGGTTTTTCATACCGTCACATTCGTCGCCGCGCTTTTCGTGCTGATCTTGTTGGGCGCCATCATCCTCTCGCTGATCGTCGGCGCATGGCCTTCGATTGCGAAATTCGGGGTGGGATTTTTGGTCGGCGAGCGCTGGAGCGTGAACAAGGAAATATTCGGCGCGCTCTCGCCGATCTACGGCACGTTGATGACCTCGCTGATCGCCATGGTCATCGCTGTCCCGATCGGCCTCGGCATCGCTATCTTCCTCACCGAGCTTTGCCCGCTCGAGCTGCGTCGGCCGATCGGCATCGCAATAGAATTGCTCGCAGGCATCCCTTCAATCATTTACGGCATCTGGGGATTTTTCACCTTGACGCCGTTTTTCGGCCAAACGCTGCTGACCGCCTCGCTGATTCTGGCGATCATGGTGTTGCCCTTCATCACCGCGATTTCCCGCGATGTCTTCGCCACCGTCCCGCCGGTCTTGAAAGAGGCGGCGTACGGAATTGGCTGCACGACATGGGAAGTGGCGAAGAATGTCGTGCTTCCCTACACCAGGGTGGGCGTGGTTGGCGGGGTGATGCTGGGCCTTGGTCGCGCGCTTGGCGAGACGATGGCGGTGACTTTCGTCATCGGCAACTCGCACTCGATCGCGGCGTCGCTGCTGTCGCCGGCGACGACGATTTCCGCGACCATCGCCAACGAATTTCAAGAATCGGACGGCGTCTATCGCTCCTCGCTGTTGGAGCTCGGCCTGCTCTTGTTCGTCATCACCTTCTTCGTTCTGGCTGCGGCGAGAATTATGCTTATGCGCCTTGAGCGCAAGGCGGGGGCCTGATCATGGCGTCCTACGCTTCTCGCCGGGCGGCCAACCGGATCATGATGGGACTTTGCTGGGCCGCTACCTTGTTCGGTCTGGCTTGGCTGGCGTTGATTCTCGTTACGCTGTTCTGGAACGGCCTTGCCGGCATCAATCTCGATCTGTTCACCCAGGACACGCCGGGACCGAATACCGACGGCGGCGGTCTGCGCAACGCTATCGTCGGCTCGCTCATCATGACGGCGCTGGGCGTCGGCCTGGGAACGCCGATCGGCATTCTGGCGGGCACCTATATGGCCGAATACGGTCGCTATTCCCGGCTCACCTTCTATATCCGCTTTGTCAATGACATCCTTCTCAGCGCCCCCTCGATCGTCATCGGCCTGTTCATCTACGCGGCGCTGATCACCGAGGGCGTCGAGCATCGCATCGTCGGCTATTCGGCCATTGCTGGCTCGCTGGCGCTTGCCGTGATCGTCATTCCCGTCGTGGTCCGCACGACCGAAGACATGTTGCTGCTTGTTCCCAATCCCTTGCGCGAGGCCGCGTCGGCGCTCGGTCTGCCGCGATCGCATGTGGTGATGAAGATCGCCTACAAGGCGGCGCGCGCTGGTCTGATAACCGGCGTTCTGCTCGCCGTCGCCAGGGCCGCCGGCGAGACCGCGCCCCTATTGTTCACCGTTCAGTCGAACCAGTTTTTCAGCCTAGATCTCACCAAACAGATGGCCAACCTGCCCGTGGTGATCAACAACTTTGCCGGCAAGGGTTACGCTAACTGGCAACAATTGGCCTGGTCTGGCGCGCTGATCATCACTCTTGCGGTGCTGACGCTGTCGATTACGGCCCGTGCGCTAAGTGCGCAAAGGACGCAGAAATGAACATCGCTGAGACCGTTCCAGCCGCTGGCAAATCGTTCCCCGGCGAAGGGCTGCCGCAAAAGATTTCAGTGCGCAACCTCAAGTTCTATTACGGCGACGCGCTGGCCTTGAAGGGCATAAACCTGCCACTCTACGCTAACAACGTGACTTCCTTCATCGGCCCGTCGGGCTGCGGAAAGTCGACGCTCCTGCGCGTCCTGAATCGGATGTACGACCTCTATCCCAAGCAGCGCGCGGAGGGAGAGGTTCTGTTTGATGGGCAGAATCTGCTCGACCCGGCGCAGGATCTCAACCTGTTGCGCTCGCGCATCGGCATGGTCTTCCAGAAGCCGACGCCATTCCCAATGTCGATCTATGACAACATCGCGTTCGGCATCAAGCTCTATGAAAAATTGTCACGCAGCGAACTTGATGGTCGCGTTGAGGAGGCCTTGAAGGGCGCCGCGCTCTGGACGGAGGTGAAGGACAAGCTGGCCGCCAGCGGCCTCAGTCTGTCCGGCGGCCAGCAGCAGCGCCTGTGCATTGCGCGTACCGTCGCGATATCCCCGGAAGTCATATTGCTCGACGAGCCCTGCTCGGCTCTCGACCCCATCTCGACGTCCAAGATCGAGGAACTGATAGACGACTTGAAGGAGCGTTACACGATCGCGATCGTCACGCACAACATGCAGCAGGCGGCGCGCGTCTCTTCGTTTACCGCGTTCATGTATCTGGGCGAACTCATCGAATTCGGTGAAACCAGCAAACTATTCACCTCCCCGCGCGAGAAGCGCACGCAGGACTACATCACCGGCCGCTTCGGCTGAGTGGAGACCTTTCATGAGCGAACATATTGTCAGGGCCTACGACAAGGAACTCGATGAACTCGGGCGGCGCATCGCCGAAATGGGCGGCATCGCCGAAAAAATGGTGGTCGACGCGATGGATGCGTTGAACAATGTCGATCTGACCCTCGCCCAACATGTCATCGCCGCCGATCCGCGCCTTGACGCCATTCAGCGCGAGATCGAGGAGCAGGCGATCCTGACCATCGCCCGCCGTCAGCCGATGGCCGTCGATTTGCGCGAAATCATCGGCGCGATCCGCATCGCCGGCGATCTCGAACGGGTCGGCGATCTCGCCAAGAACATCGCCAAGCGGACGGTGACGATCGGCGCCGAGGCGCGCCTGCCGCGCGCGCTGGTAGGCCTCCGGCACATGAACGAACTGGCGACGGAACTGATGAAGGACGTGCTCGACGCCTATGCGCAGCGCGACGTCGAGCGCGCGCAGGCGGTGTGGACGCGCGACGCCGAACTCGACGCGCTTGAGGATTCGGTTTTTCGCGACCTGCTGACTCATATGATGGAGGACCCGCGCAATATTTCCTTCTGCGCGCATCTTCTGTTCTGCTCGAAGAATATCGAGCGGATCGGCGATCACGCCACCAACATCGCGGAAACGGTATTCTACCTCGTCACCGGCGGCACGCTTCCTTCCGAGCGGCCGAAGGGACGTCCTGACATCAATGTCGCTGCATTCGGGGCGCCCGCCAAATGAACGAAGAACGCAGAGAGCTGGCGCGCGCCGCCACATCGACCTCGCCGCGCATTCTTGTCGTCGAGGACGAATCCGATCTCGCGTTGCTGCTCGCTTATAATCTGGAGGCGGAAGGCTATGTCGCCGAATGCGTCGAGCGCGGCGACGAAGCCGAGTTGCGGCTCGTCGAAGCCCCGCCCGATCTCCTGATCCTCGATTGGATGCTGCCGGGCGTGTCGGGCCTCGAAATATGCCGGCGCCTGCGCGCCCGCGAGGGCACGCGCACCCTGCCGGTCATCATGCTGACCGCCCGCGGCGAAGAGGGTGAGCGGGTGCGCGGCCTGTCGGTCGGCGCCGACGATTATGTCGTCAAGCCGTTCTCGGTGCCCGAACTGATGGCGCGGGTGCGCGCTCTGCTCCGGCGCAGCCGGCCCGAGCGCATCGCCGACAAGCTGTCGGCCGGCGATCTCGATCTCGATCGGGAGACGCGCCGCGTGCGGCGCGGCGCCCGCGACGTTCACCTCGGTCCGACCGAATTCCGGCTGCTCGAATATCTCCTGGAAAAGCCGGGCCGCGTCTTCTCGCGCGCGCAATTGCTCGACGGCGTCTGGGGGCTTTCGGTCGAGATCGACGAGCGCACCGTCGACGTTCACGTCGGGCGCCTGCGCAAGGCTCTGTCGCGCGGCCGCGAGCGCGATCCCATCCGAACGGTGCGCGGCACGGGCTATTCGTTCGACGAGACTTTCGGCAAGGCGTGAGCGCCAGCGCTTCGGCTGGCGCGAGGATTGGCGGTCAGGCGGTGGGCCGGCTCGCCATCGCGCGACGGTCGCGCTCGCGCTCCCGGCGGCGGTCCTGCACCGGCTGGTAGGCCATCCGTCCGTGATGGACGCAATAGGGCGCCGTTCCCGCCGATTGAATGCCGCAATAGCGAAAGTCCGGTGAGGTCGGATCGCCCAGCGGCCAGCGGCACATCGCTTCCTTGAGTTCGACGATCGTCACCCGCAGCGACATCGGGACGACGACGTCCTCATGAAACTGCGGCCGCGCCTCGGCCGCCGTATCGATCGAAAAGGCGAGCGCCGTATTGCCGCGCACGGCGTGGCCGCCGCCGCCGCTTGGCCGGCTGGCCATCGGCGCCCGCGGCGTTGACGGCGGCCGCTGGCGCACGCGCGGCGTCGCCGGCGCAGTCGATTTGGCGCGCCCCGACAGGCCGAGCCGGTGAACCTTGCCGATGACCGCGTTGCGGGTGATGCCTAAACCAAGCGCCGCCGATATTTGACTTGCGCTTTTGCCGTCCAGCCACAATTGGCGCAGCAACTCGACCCTTTCATCCGTCCAAGACATTTTGGCCTCTATCTTTCCTGAACGGCCGGGCGGAAATTTCCTTCGCCCCTCCGTTCACAACTCTGGTTCGAGACAGAATCCTCCCACCTCGCTCGACGGCCGCGCCATCGAACGCCACGCACTCAAACGCTCTCATGAAGGTCCGCCACACGACATGTCGTGGTTCAATATCGGAACGCTACACTACTCGTTGAATCGCGCGCAAGAGTCCGGCGACCCCTTGTCGAGGGCTTTTCCCCAGTTGTTCTAGCCTGCCCGATGCGAGCGCCGCGAAGCGTTTTCGATTGATTGAGTCCGATCAACGATTTAGCGCCCGACTTGGCGGAACAGCGAAACAGCGACGGCGGCAAATTATTTTTAACGTTGCTGCTTTGATTTGACCGGGCGGCGCTCAATCCCCTATTATTGCCTTCAAAGAGCGGCCGTCCCTGCGGGGCGGCGTTTTCGTTTTTGCGCTCCGCAGGAAGCGGCGCGCCGCACTTCTGACGAACGGAGATTGAACGTGTCATCCGCCATTGTGCCGGTTTATGCGCGCGCCGATATCGCCTTTGAACGGGGCGACGGCTGTTGGCTTACCGCGGCCGATGGGACGCGATATCTCGACTTCGGCGGCGGCATCGCCGTGGCTTCGCTCGGCTATTCGCATCCCCATCTCGTCGCGGCGCTGACCGAGCAGGGAGCCAAGCTCTGGCATTCGTCCAACCTGTTCCAGATCCCCGGCGGCGAGCGCCTCGCAGCAAGGCTGGCGGCGGCGACCTTCGCCGATCTGGTGTTCTTCTCCAATTCCGGCGCCGAGGCCAATGAGGCCGCGATCAAGATGGCGCGCAAGCGCCAGTCAGTCGGCGGCCATCCCGAGCGCTATCGCATCCTCACCTTCGAAGGCGCCTTTCACGGACGCACGCTGGCGACGATCGCGGCGGGCGGCCAGGCCAAATATATCGAAGGCTTCGGCCCGAAGGTCGACGGCTTCGACCAGATCCCGATCACCGACCTTGCCGCCGTCGAGGCGGCGATCGGGCCGGGCACGGGCGCGATCATGATCGAGCCGATCCAGGGCGAAGGCGGCGTGCGCGTCGTGCCGCCGGCCTTCTTGCGCGGCCTGCGGCGCCTCTGCGACGAACATGGCCTCGTGCTGATATTCGACGAGATCCAGACTGGCGTCGGCCGCACTGGCCGCCTGTTCGCCTATGAACTGGCGGGCGTCACGCCTGACATCATGACGATCGCCAAAGGCATTGGCGGCGGCTTTCCGATGGGCGCGTGCCTGGCCACCGCCGACGCCGCCAAAGGCATGACCGCCGGCACGCATGGCACCACATTCGGCGGCAATCCGCTGGCGATGGCGATCGGCAATGCGGTGCTCGATGTCGTTCTGGAGCCCGGCTTCGTCGAACGCGTCGCCCGTCTCGGCCTGCTGCTGCGCCAGAGTCTGGCCGAACTGAAGGATCGTCACCCTCAGATCATCGAGGAGATCCGCGGCGAAGGCCTGATGGTCGGCGTCAAGCTGAAAGTCCCCAATACCGAATTCGCCGCCGCCGCACGCGCCGAGCGGCTGCTGACGATCCCCGCCGGCGACAATATCGTGCGTCTGCTGCCGCCGCTGATCCTCTCCGAGGAAGAGCTCGCCGAGGGCGTGCGCCGTCTCGATGCGGCGTGTCGGCGTGTGGAAGGCGATATCGCTGCTGTGCATGAGGGCGCGGCCGAATGAGCGCGCCGCGGACAGGCGCCCCGGTCCGGCACTTCCTCGACCTTCTCAAAGTGCCGAGCCCGGAGCTGCGCGACATCGTGGACGCCTCCGCCGCGATGAAGGCGGCGCGCGTCAAGGGCCAGCCGCCGGCGCTGCGTCCGCTGGCCGGCAAAACCCTGGCGATGATTTTCGACCGTCCCTCGACGCGCACGCGCGTCTCCTTCGATCTGGCGATGCGCGAACTCGGCGGCGAGACGATCATGCTGACCGGCGCCGAAATGCAGCTCGGCCGCGGCGAGAGCATTCCCGACACCGCGCGCGTGCTGTCGCGCTATGTCGACGCTATCATGATCCGCATCCTCGACCATGAAGCGATGGAGGAGCTCGCGCGCCACGCGACCGTTCCGGTCATCAATGGCCTCACCAAACAATCGCATCCCTGCCAGGTGATGGCCGATATCCTGACCTTCGAGGAGCATTGCGGCGCCATCCGCGGGCGCAAAATCGCCTGGAGCGGCGATTACAACAATGTCCTTTCCTCCTGGATCGACGCCGCTGAGCGCTTCGATTTCTCGCTCGACATCGCCTGCCCGCGTCCCCTGCAGCCCCGCCCCGAGCGGCTCGAAGAGGCGCGCGCCTTGGGCGCGAAGGTCACCATGGGCGAGGATCCGTTCGCCGCCGTCGCCGGCGCGGCGGCGGTCATTTCCGATTGCTGGGTTTCGATGGGCGATGAGGACGAGGGGCGCCGCCATAATCTGCTCGCGCCCTATCAGGTCAACGCCGCGCTGATGAGCGCGGCGGCGACCGACGCGATCTTCATGCATTGCCTGCCCGCCCATCGCGGCGAGGAAGTCACCGACGAAGTCATCGACGGCCCGCAATCGGCGGTTTTCGACGAAGCGGAAAATCGCCTGCATGCGCAGAAAGGCATTCTCGCCTGGTGCCTGGGAGCCGGCGTCCCATGAACCATGCGCCGCCCTCTCGCGCCGTTTCGGATGCCGCGCAGGACGACATTGTCGTGCCGTTCCTGGTCGAGCCTTTGAGCACGCGCGGCCGCGTCGTTCGCTTAGGCGCAGCGATCGATTCCATCCTCAAGCGTCACGCCTATCCCGCCCCGATCGCCCGCATTGTCGGCGAGGCGGCGGCGCTGACGGTGCTGCTTGGCACGGCCCTCAAGATCGAGGGCAGCTTTCAATTGCAGACCAAGACCGACGGCGCGCTGAACATGCTGATCGTCGATTTCGACGCGCCCTCGAACCTGCGCGCGCTGGCGCGTTTCGACGCCGACAGACTGGCGCGGGCTGGCGGCGCGGGCCGCTCGGGCGATCTGCTCGGCTCCGGCCATCTCGCCTTCACCATCGATCCCGGCGCGGAGCTCTCGCGCTACCAGGGCGTCATCGGCCTCGATGGCCAGGGCCTGGAGGAAGCCGCGCATCAATATTTCCTGCGCTCCGAACAGATCCCGACTTTGGTGCGTCTCGCCGTCGGCGAAGTGCTGACGCCGACGGGCGCGCATTGGCGCGCCGGCGGCCTGATCGCGCAATTCCTGCCCGAGTCGATCGAGCGGCGCCGCCAGGCCGATCTCGATCCCGGCGATGCGCCGCCCGGCGCCGCGCGCGACACCGTCACCGAGGACGATCATTGGACGGAGGCAAAAGCGCTCGCCGCGACCACCGAGGATCACGAATTGCTCGACCCGACGCTGTCGAGCGAGCGGCTGCTCTACCGTCTCTTCCATGAGCGCGGCGTGCGGGTGTTCGAGCCGGGGATTTTGCGCGACGCCTGCCGCTGTTCCACCGAGCGCATCGACGCCATGCTGCATAGTTTCTCCCCCGCCGAGCGCGCCGATATGGTCGGCGACGACGGCATGATCGGCGTCACCTGCGAATTCTGCTCGACCAAGCGGATCTTCGACCCCGCCGATTACGAGAAAGCGTGAAAGCGACATGAGCTACGAAAAGGATAGTTCGGCGTTTCTGGTGCGGTTGAAGCAGGTCGGCGTCGAGGTCGAGGCGATGCTGGAGCGGCTGCTGGCGTCGGCGCCGCTGCCGGGCGAGATCGAGCGGCCGGCCCGGCTGCTCGCCGCCATGCGCCACGGCGTACTTGCGGGGGGCAAAAGGCTGCGCCCGTTCCTGGTGGTGGAGACGGCGCGCGCGCTCGGCGAGACCGGCGAGGGGCCGCTGCGCGCCGGCGCGGCGGTCGAACTCCTTCATTGCTATTCCCTCATCCATGACGATCTGCCGGCGATGGATGACGACGATCTCCGCCGCGGGCGCCCGACCGTGCATAAGGCCTTCGACGACGCCACTGCGATCCTGGCCGGCGATGCGCTGCTGACGCTCGCCTTCGACGTGATGGGCGACACGCCCACCCACCCCGACGGCGCCATCCGCGCCGCGCTCTGCGTCGGCCTCGCGCGCGCCTCCGGCCTCGGCGGCATGGCCGGCGGCCAGATGCTGGATCTCGCCGCCGAATCGGCGGCGACGCCTCTGGACGGCCCGGCGATCGAGCGGCTGCAGGCGATGAAGACCGGCGCCTTGCTGCGCTTCTCCATCGACGCCGGCGCTATTCTTGGCCATGCCAGCGCGCAGGCGCGCGCATCGCTGTCGCGCTGCGGCGGCGCGCTCGGCGCGGCCTTCCAGATCGCCGACGACATTCTCGACCACGAAGGCGACGAGGCCAAGCTCGGCAAACGCGCCGGCAAGGACGCCTCGCGCAACAAGGCCACCTACGTCTCCGCCTTCGGCCTAGACCACGCCAAGGCCGCGCGGGATCGTCTTGTGGCCCAGGCGGAAGCTGCGATCGACGAAGCCGGCCTCGGCGAGAAGGGCGACATTTTGCGCGCGGCGGCGTTGTTCATCGCGGCGAGGACGAATTAGGCTGCGTAACACCTGCTTAGAATTGTCTCGCCGTCATTGCGAGGGAGCGCAGCGACGAAGCAATCCAGGCTAAGCTGCGTCAAGACCGATACGGATTGCTTTGCGTATGCCTTGAGAACGAATTCAGATGAAGGCTGTCGTGAGCCCAGTCTGGATTGCTTCGTCGCTGCGCTCCCTCGCAATGATGGTGTGGACGGCCCCACCGAAACGGCATCAAGTGCCAAGTTGTGGTCGCTAGCGCACCACTACAGGGAGACCGTCCATGAAAACCTTTATCCGATTTGGCGTGGATTTGGCGAAGAACTTTTTTCAGATTCATGGGATCGAGCAGGAAGG
>Ga0209006_10000129_pt1 | contig 81951 bp, 72 predicted proteins | sample JacPin_JW_Ref_O2_FD_188567 | JGI IMG/M metagenome (GOLD analysis project Ga0209006, IMG submission 188567) | Forest soil microbial communities from Algoma, Ontario, Canada - Jack Pine, Ontario site 1_JW_Ref_O2 (SPAdes) (version 2) | ecosystem: Environmental > Terrestrial > Soil > Boreal... | reverse complement strand
AGTGGTTGTTTTCAGCCATCTATTCCCGTTGAGAATGGATGTCGGCTGAGAATTCATTGGACAATCGAAGCGGCCGGAATCAAGTTGGTAAACAACGCACCAATGGTTGGAGTCATGCCATGTCTGAATTCGCTCGAAAACCAGCCGAGTCCTCCCACGCCCTCCACACGGTTTCCAGCCCTTCCGCTGGGCCGGCGATTGAACTAGCTCGCGAGAAGCACTATTCGATCATCGAGATCGCCGAGCTCTGGGCGCTCAGTGAGAAGACCGTTCGCAAAATATTTGAAAGGGAACCAGGCGTGATTCACTGGAGCACAGAAGAAAAGTTGCACAAGCGCGGATACCGGACGCTCCGAGTTCCTGAGACGGTTCTTCACCGCGTTCATCGAAAGCTACGCAGAGCAAGCTAGAGATCAGCCACCGACAGAAGACGGGAGCGATCCCCGTCAGGCGCTTTTCGCGCGCTTCGGCGATTTGCGTTTTCCCGTTTGCGTGCCCACATCAAGTACAGTCCAAGATTTTCGGACGTTGGCAGCAAGCTGCTCCTGGCGCGCCTTGACCCACGGCGCGTAGTGCTTCTCTGTGATCTTCACGCTTTTATGACCAAGCAACATTGAGACCTGTTCCAGGGGGACTCCGGCAAGTAGCATCTCGACCGCGAATGTGTCCCGAAATATGTGCGGATGGCAACGCTTGGACGATCCGTCGTCGCTGCGCAAGTCTGCGATTTTGAAGAGGCGTCGGAAACTCCGCTGCCAATTGCCAACTACCGACTTCGGCGAGCCGTTGCCGGACCAGAAGAAATATCGCGGATTGGGACTGGGGCCTGGCGGAATATTTCTCAATGCCTCCGCTACGTCCGGAGGCAGCGGAACGTAAACAGGACTACCGGTTTTTGCTCGATAGAGAAACAATTCGCCATGGTCATTTAGCCGGCGCCGTTCTAGGGTGACGGCGTCCCTGATCGCCAGTCCACTCCAGCGCATGAGCAACGTCAGAATCCGCAGCCGTGTTGCTTGGTTCCGGCATTCTACCCAGCCTTTGGGCTGATAGATGTAAGTTGCGTCCATGATCTTGGCGAACTCGGGCGCAGGGAAGTAATCCGTCGGAGGACCATCTGCTCTGATGCGACCCAGGAGAACAGCGGGATTGGACTTGATCCAGCCGAGTCGCAGGCTGTAGTAAAAGAAGCCGATCAACCGCTCCTGTTTCTTCTTCTTCGCCAACGGACCATCGGTCCAAGTGTCACGAAAGCCTTCCAAGTCGGCAGTCGTGATCTCAGTGATGTGTACGAATCCGTAGGACGTGGCCCATGCGAGGAACTGCTTCTCGAAGATCGTTGTCAGCTTATCGAGAGTCGAGTCGGCCAGATTCTCGTTGCGCTTGCTGTTCAGAAAACGTGACACGGCCTCTTTGACGGTTACGAGAGCAGGTTTCGGCCGGGAGGCCTCCTCAAGTCCTTGCTGCTTCGCCTCATATTCCTCTTCCAGTTTGCGTTTGAAATCCTCAGCCTTTTCCCAACTGCGGGTCTTGGCGCTGCGACGGATGAATGGACCATCGGAACCGAGTAGACCGTTGATCCACTTGGGGCAGCGGCAGCGCTTGTAGTTAAGGTCGCTGGATGGGCAGGGAGGATAGTGGCGGGAGTAGACGGAAAGCATGAATTCGGCCCCTTTGCCGAATCCATTGTACGTTTATTGTACGATTTTTTCTATTACATAATAGATCGTTTAATATCAATAGTTTATAGTGGTGGAGGCGGCGGGAGTCGAACCCGCGTCCGAAAATGTTACTGGTCAAGAGACTACATGCTTATTCACGTTCATGCCCCGGGCATTAGGCGTTTCCACCCTACCCAAGACGTTCGCGGCCCACGCTCAGAACGGACAAGAAACGCTAGCCGCTAGCCTGTGATCTTAGCCTCCCGCCCCAGACGTAGACGGGAAGAGCAGCCCTCTGTGTGACGCTCGCTCACCGCCCGAGGACGAAGCGGTGGAGAGCGGCTGCCTAATTAATTAGGCTGCGTATGCCATTTGTTGATTGGCAATTATCATTGTGTACACGATTACGGGTGTGTACACCCCGGCATGCCTCTTGGCCGCAAGCATCTCCGTCGAAGCCGTGACGCCCCCACTGGTGGGAATGGCCATACTCAAAGAGCTACTTCCAGACTAGGTTGCTGACTGATGAAAGTCAATTGGGCCAGCTCTCAGCAATCAGCCGTCAGCTTTCAGTTGGTTTGCATATCGCTGCCAAGACTTGGTTCGTCGTGGGCCAGTTGAGGTCAGAAAATAAAAAACGAAATTGCGTAAATTATTATAAATAAAAGACTTATGCGCTTTCGATCTGGGGTCACCTAAGCCAAATTATTGGAAGCAAAGGGTTTACCCGCAAATTCCTCTAAGCAAAGGACTTGGGAGATTTTGCCGCTGCTAAGTGCTTTAGAATCAGCGGATAGTCCGCAAAATCTTGCATTTGCTGGAGTTAGCTTTTTTTCTGTTTGGATGTCAAAGATCGATACTGCTTACATAGGATTAGATGCGACCCAAAGGATCGAAGTCTGACAATTTGGGTGGTCCGGAAGCTTGGAACCCCATTCTGGGAATAGAGTGAAATTCTGTCGGCGTTGCCTCGGCCCGCCCTGTGGGGAAAGGGCAAGGATGGCGTACCTGCTCGGGAGTCAGACTGTCACTGAGCGGTTTTGCTGGCCAGAACACCCTTTAGTAGGTCGACAACTTCTTCTAAGTCAGCGGGTGAATTCTTGATTATCCAACGTGTGAGGTCTGTAGAGTGTTTGACCTTGTCGTATTTGACTCGATTTTCTGATAATTCGCCAAACACGTCTTGAAGCAGCGTGGCCGCATCGACCCGGCGTAGCCATAGCTCGCCGCTCTTTTCGTTTGGATCGTTGGTACAGTAGTAACGCTGTTCCCGTCGTTTTGCGTCAAGCGCGGCACTCACTTCTTCGGGGGTCACGGGTGTTTCGCGGAATCCCTCAATCTGCGAAGCAACAGCGGCAGTGGCCGCCGGATTCAGTAGGTAATTCTCGTACATACGCCTCGGCAGGAACACGGCGCGGTTTTTACTGAGCTTTTTAATGTCGCTGAGCTTTTGATCGCTTAGGCACTCTCTGTCGAGGATGAAAGCTAGGGCGGGCGGGATCAGACTGCCGCTAGCACTTAACTCGTTGTATATCTCGAACACTCGGTTGGCGTCCCTTGTAGAGAGGTCTCCTGTGTTTCTTACACTCAAAATTGCCGTACCCATCAATCGCAGGCTTGCCATGTCGCGCAAGATAAGGGAAAGCATATTTCCTCGGTTGTACCCTCCACCCACAGCACATCATCTGCACCAAATACATCCGAAAGATGAGCTCCTATCTCGGCTAGCACAAATTGGAGGGCTTTTCTGTCGTCTGAACGTACTTGTTCGACCTTCGTTTCGGCAGCTTCCAAGCGCGTCACATTGATAACATCTGGGTCCGCGGCACTAATGACAGAGGGTGAGTGGGTTGAAACGATGAACTGATGTTTAGGATACCGTGCCAGAACGTCAATTAGCTTCCGGGCCGCCCCTGGGTGAAGGAAGCTTTGAGGCTCGTCTATCGCGATCACAGCCGCGAACGGCGAATGTACTGCAACGTAGAGGATTGCGAGCACCTGCCCGATGCCTGTTCCGCTTTCTTCCAATGGAACTGCAAGATCTTCTCTAGTGGTAGTTGGATCATGCTGCCAGACCATTATCTGGGCCCTCTGGTTTGCGACCTGGCGAACTGTGACTTGTTGCACTTGCGGGAAAATTTCGTGTACCAGTTGATTGAAATTCTGGAAAAGTACTGGATTCTGGTTGAGGCAACTAAGAACCTCGGCGAGGTTCGCTGCGTTCTGGTCCAGTTGGACATTGGTTCCGACGGGGCACGTTCCGACGTTAAGCCGCTCCGCTGAGAATCGGAATATCCGAGAGACGGCCGATCTGACGATCGTCGCTCCGAAATCAGCTGTTGGGGGCTGGCTGCCGAAACTAAGAAGGCGCGTCTGCCTTTGGTGGAGGATTTGGACTGTTGCGTAGAGGATATTGTTATTCGAGGTCTGCGCCTCGTATAGCCCGTTCGCCGGAGGCTGTATGGCTGCCCACGTTTCTGTCGGGCCTTTCTCGATGCGCACGGTAAGGGTTTGTTGTTGCTGGTCAAGAACCCACTGCACCAGTCGCGCTACGTTTGCCTCGTCATTAGCGGTATACCCACACTCCTTGGAAAAATTGCTCGGATAGCGGGGAACCGCAAAGCTGAGCTGAACGTTCGGCCCCTGCGCAGCCAGAATGCTCGCCAACTCTTCCCGGCTGATGGCAATTGAGATGTCTACGCTGGATGACGGCTCAAGGATGGTGTCCCGGCTTGGCATTGTGCTCAGACTTCGATGCGGATTCTTATTGAATTTCAGACTCAATGCTTCTAGGAGCGCTGTCTTGCCGGTGTTATTTTGTCCCGCAATGATGTTGAAGCCGGAGGTTAACTCGAGTTCCTGGGACTCTTTGAAGCTCTTGTAATTCCGAATTTTGATTTTGGCTATGCGCACTTGTCACCTCTGGGTTGACTGAGACCCAGAATATCCTTTTTGCGTGTGTCGAGAGCCCCTGAAGGGAGAAAGGAAATTGAAAATTAGGGTTCAGATATCTTTGTGCCTTACTACGGTCAGCTTAAAAACGACGGGCGGAGTGTTCTGTCGCGCACGAGTGAGGAGTGGGGGCGGACCTGACGCTTCCTCACCGGGCTTGCGCATGGCTCGGAGCGACAATGAGTTTGAGACATAAGCAGGTGCCGACGTGCCTAGAGCGGAAACGATTTCCCGATTGTTTTCATCGGGAGAAAGAGTTTGTGTTTGTCTTCCGGCAGTTCGATGAAGCCATATTTGCGATAGAAGTTTGCCGCGGCATCGTCGATGGCTTCGACGAAGACGGCCCAGGATGCTACGTTTTTGGATGCGGCCAGACTGTTGTCGAGGGCATTCATTAGAGTCAACGCTCCGAGGCCCGTTCCTTTGCATTTCTCCGCGACTGCCATTCTTCCTAGAAGGGTCACGCCTACGTATCCATATTTGCCGGCCTTCTTTGCTATTTCGGGTGGGAGTTGGTCGAATTTTAGCTCCCGGCTGGATAGCGTGTAGTAGGCCAGAATCGTGCTGGGACCATCTTTGGCTGTGAAAACGAAGACGCTGGCGAGGCCTCGCTTGACGTCCTGCGAGGCCTGTTCGCGAATGTAGTGATCGAGTGCAGCATTGCCGCAAGAAAAAGCCACCCGCTCATGGGTCGCCGAGCGGCTCGATGTTGTATTTACTTTTGTCGGCGATTACAGCGGCTACTTCATTTTTGCGTATGCTCTTGCGGCTTCGCGCAGAGCCTTGTTCGGCTCCGGTGGATTCTTCAGGGCTTCTATAAAGGCGCGTTGATTGCGTTCACTCAGTTCGATCCTGGTGTGCTCCTGAAGAGCGCTGGTGGCGGCGCGTTGCATGCTGGAGATGGCGAAGTCCGTCAGCGTGACACCTTCGATGGCAGCGGCGCGCTCGGAGAGGCGTTTCTGTTTGGGGCTGACGCGCGCTTCAATCCGGGCTTGGCGAGGAGACGGCATACATCGCTCAGTCCTAATGTACGGCAATTTGCCGGGTATAGCCAAGGATTACCTGGAAGGGAGCGAAGGTCAAAATCCCCGCCCCTGCGCGAAGAACGCGCAAGGGCGAGGCACCTGCGTTGGTTTCGCGGTATGATGGCGCCATTCCTGCGAGACTCTACGCTCCCGAAGGATGCGAGGTGTCTGCGATGAATGGTCCTGACTTAGATCGACAGTACTTAGATCGACAGTTATTACAAATTATAAGTGGTGCTGCACCTGTGACTATTGCCGATGTTATCGCCATGATGCAGAAGATCGATCAGTTGCTCCCCGGCAACGACGGGCTGAAGTGGTTCAACTTACTTTACTTGATGGTTACGCAAAAGGTGGATGGGCAGCCGAGCAGCGCGTGGCAGGATGCGGCGTGGCTGACGCGGCTGGATGTTGTGTTTGCCAACTTGTATTTCTCGGCGGTGGCTGGATTTCTAGGGCAGACGGGGAGCACGCCGAGCTCGTGGCAGGCGCTGTTTGAGTCGCGCTATAAGGCGGGAGTGGACCGCATTCAGTTTGCGCTGGCGGGGATGAATGCGCACATCAATCACGATCTGGCGCTGGCATTGATCCAGACCGATAACGAGTTGCAGTTGACGCCCGGCTTGAACAGTCCGGAACATAACGATTATGAAAGCGTCAATACCTTGCTGAAAGTGGCTCTGCCGACGGCGCTGCAATTTCTGGCGACTGGAATTGTGGGTGAATTAGCACAGGATACAGGGAAGATAGGACGATTCCTGGCGATTTGGGACATTAAAGTCGCGCGCGATCTAGCGTGGAATTTCGCCGACCATCTTCGCGGTTTGAATGGGCTGTCGCGAACGCTGGCGCTGACAGCTCAGGACCAGCTTACCGGAGTTATCGGGCGCAGCTTGCTGCTGCCTGTATAAGGGCGACGACTTCCATCAGAAATCTGCAAGCTCGGGTACGCTGAAGAAGGGGATGCGGGTGGGGGCGGCATCGCCCAGGCCGTGCAGGCCTCCGAGATAGACGGTGTGCTGGCCATACTGTTTGTTAATTTTATCCATGACGCCGCTTATGGTTTCGCGTTTTGCATCATCGAAAAAACCCAGAGTGTGAAGCTCATCCGGGATTAGATCAAAGAGCCACACGCCGACGTGAACCGGGGTATTCGCGGGGCAATCCTTCCAGAGCTGGCGAAGATGATCTTGCAGCGTCATCGTATCGCGGCAGGCATGAACGCTTCTGTGAGCATTCCATCCGGAAGGTTCAGCTTCATTTTCATTCTTAATTTCCCGGAAGCGATGGGAAAAGGAAATCGTGACGCCTATGCCCCGCGTCCACATATTTAAGCGGCGTAATTTTATCGCTGCATTGCTGAGAAGCTTGAGCGCCACGTTGTAGGCATTTTCTTTTGTCCGGTATTTCGGCGCAAGCACATGCTGTTTGCCGATGCTTTTGCGTGGAGAGTCCGCTTTCGCCTTCCAATCCTCGCCACGCAGCCAATACCACATGGTTTCTCCCTGCACGCTGCCCCAAATGTCGCGCATCTGCTGGGAAGACAGTTGGCAAAGCTGCTCGACGGTAGTGATACCGCGATTGTGCAGCCGATGTTCCATGGCGTGGCTGATGCCCACCACGTCCCGCAACTTCATGCAGTGAAGCGCATGGGGCAGATCTTGTTTGAGTAAGATCGTCAAACCATCTGGCTTGCAGAGATCGGCCGCGGTTTTGGCAAGATAGCAATTAGGGGCCAGGCCAATCGAGCAGCGCAAGGCCACGCCGAGATTGCGCAGGGACTGTTTGATTCGGTAGCCAAGGGTGGTTGCGTTGGGCAGAAATCGTTCGCGGCCCATCAACTGGCAAGCCATTTCGTCAACGGAGAAAGCCTTGTAAATCGGCAGATGCTCTTCCATGGCTGCTTTGATTTTTCCCTGATACTCCACATACAACTTTGGCCGGGCGACTACAAGAGTTATGTGAGGGCACAGAGCCTTGGCATCCTTAACCGAAGTACCGGTCTTCACACCATAAGCTTTGGCCTCGTAGCTGGCGGCCAGGCAGCAGGTGGAATCGGTATCGACCGCCACTATGCCCACAGGTCGGCCGCGAAGTTCAGGACGATCCTGCTGCTCGACCGAAGCGAAATAAGAATTGAGATCGAGGAACAGCCAGCCCACCGTGGGGTGTTGGTTCTCGGAAAATGCAGGCAGGGAGGGGAGCATGGGTGTGAGAAAAAGTTTACCATTATAGCGAACAAAAAGCGAATAAATGAAATATGGGCGGGGAGCCATTCTTTAATTTATGGATCGAAGGGCGGGGCGTCGCGTCCAATGGAACAAGGAGAACTATACCAACATGAGCGAGATGACTTCTACGATTGCTGTTGAGGAGAAAAGTTTGACAGGAACGGCGAAAGCCTATGCGGCGAAGGCTTATGCCGCGCAGAGTGCGAGATCCGGGATGGCGGCGGCTTCGATTCAGCGGCGGGCGCCGAAGGCTACGGATGTGCAGATTGAGATTTTGTTCTGCGGGGTGTGCCATTCCGATCTGCATCAGGTGCGGAACGAGTGGGAAAATATGATGCCGACGGTTTATCCGTGCGTGCCGGGGCATGAAATTGTGGGGCGCGTCACGAAGACTGGGAGCGCGGTCAAGAAATTTAAACAGGGCGATCTGGCGGCGGTAGGCTGCATGGTCGATTCGGACCGCACTTGTCCCAATTGCCGCGCTGGTAACGAGCACTTTTGCGATTCGATGCCGACGTTTACTTATAACGCGGAAGATAAACACCTGGGCGGCGTGACCTACGGCGGATATTCGGACAGCATTGTGGTGGATGAAGCCTTTGTGCTGCGCGTGCCGGAGAAGCTGGATCCGGCGGCGACGGCTCCGCTGCTGTGCGCGGGCATTACGACGTATTCTCCGCTGCGGCACTGGAAGGTGGGGAAGGGGCAGAAGGTGGGGATCGTGGGATTGGGCGGGCTGGGGCATATGGGAGTGAAGTTCGCCAATGCCTTTGGCGCGCACGTGGTGCTGTTTACGACCTCGGCGAACAAGAAGGAAGATGCGCTGCGGCTAGGCGCGCACGAAGTGGTGGTTTCAAAGAATGATGCGGAGATGGCGAAACATGTGGGCAGCTTCGACTTTATTCTGGATACAGTTTCCGCCGAGCACAATTTAAATGCGTATCTCGATTTGGTGAAGCTGGATGGGACGCTGACGCTGGTGGGTGCGTCGCCGACTCCGTTGCCGGTTGCGGTGGGGAGTTTGCTGTTCCGGCGGCGTGCGCTGGCGGGATCCATTATTGGCGGAATCCGGGAGACGCAGGAGATGCTGGATTTTTGCGCCGAGCATGGCATTGTCTCGGATATTGAGCTGATACGGATTCAGCAGATCAATGAAGCTTACGAACGGTTGGCAAAGAGCGATGTGAAGTATCGGTTCGTGATTGATATGAAGTCGTTGAAGTGAGCTTGCTTCGGTAAAGACTAAAGAGCGGACGAAAATTCAAAGCCTCACCGTGCGTTAGAGAGATGCAGGGTGGGGCAATTCTTTTGAACTTATGGTGTCCAGATGCGCTACATCATCCCAGGCCACTTTCTCGCAATACAACTAAACATTCCCTAACAACTCCGTCCCCGAACTCCAGCCTAACAGTTGACCAGATTCACACTCCGCTTTTTCGTATATCTGTGACGATGAATTTCGTTTCCTGGTAGACCCCGCTAAGTTTGTTTCCAGCGATCGACTAAAGCGAGCCAGAACGCGAATCGCAATCGTGTTCGCCCGTTTTCCGGACTTGTACGTTCACATCAGATTTCCTTGCGCCTGTGACATGAGCTGTAATTTGCGAGCTTGATGGCGAGGCGAGTGCTTCTCTTCAGATTGACTGCCCTAAACATGGCAAAGCAGACACTCGAGAAAAACGCGGGAGAGAAACAGAGAGGAATATCTATGTTGAGCAAAACGATACTGAAAGAAATCGTATTGAATCCAATTAATCTGAACAAACAATTTCTGCACAAAATGTTTCGCATTCTACTTGTGTTGTCGGTAATGCTGGGAGTAACGCAGATATGGGCGCAGACAACCACCACTGGAGAATTGGGGGGAACCGTGACCGATCCCTCTGGAGCGGTGGTGAGCAATGCGACGGTGACCCTCAAGAACGCAGATACGGGCGCTGCCGCCACCAACAAAACTAACTCGACGGGCTATTTCAAGTTTCCCTACCTGCAACCGGGAAACTATAAGGTCGAGGTGGCAGCGCCAGGATTTCAGCAAGTGGAAAAGGCCACAGCCGTAAATCTTGGAGCAAGCGTTACAACCAATTTCCAACTGGCGCTTTCCTCTGGGCAGACGACGGTTGAAGTTTCCGGGCAGGCGGCGGCAATTGAAACGGAAGATGCGAACCTCACCGCGAATTTCAACACCCAGGCGCTGGAGAATCTCCCGAACCCGGGTAATGATCTTTCCGCAGTCGCCATGACATCTCCTGGCGTCGTGATGAATACCGCAGGCGGAGCCATGTTTGGTGGAGGGAACTTCTCGGTGAACGGACTGCCGGCTACCTCGAACCTGTTCACGCTCGACGGATCAAACGATAATGATCCATTTTTCAACGTGAATAATACCGGTGCGACCAACCTGAGCCTGGGCTTGAACGATGTTCAGGAGAGCACGGTTGTATCGAATGGTTATAGCGGCTCTTATGGCGGGCTGGCAGGAGCCAATGTCAACTTTGTTTCCAAGTCGGGCACCAACGGATTTCATGGCAATGCAGTCTACTGGTGGAACGGAGATATCCTGGACGCTAACAACTATTTTCGCAATCAGAGTGGGACGCCGCGTCCGTTTGTGAATGCCAACCAGTTCGCCGGTTCCATCGGCGGTCCGATCAAAAAGGACAAAGCGTTTTTCTTTTTCGATGTGGAAGGTTTGAACCTGGCGATTCCATCGCCGACATCGGTGAATCTTCCTACTCCGGCTTTTCAGAGCGCGGTGATTAACAACTTGAATACTACAGGTCTGGCGGCGTCGGTGCCGTTCTATCAGACAATGTTCGGACTTTATAACCGGGTCTCGCAGGCGGGAGGGCAGCAGCTCGGTGCGGGAGCTGATCCGAACAATAATGTCTCAACTGGAGGGGGTTGCGACGATATTTCCCCATCAACCAGCCCAGCATTTGCAGCGTTTGCGACGGCGCCGTGCGCGGTCAAGGTTCAGGCGGGACTACAGGCGCATACCCACGACCGGCTTTTCGTGGGGCGCTACGATGAGAATTTTGGCAACAATGACAAGCTGTTCATTCGAGTGGAGAAAGAGCACGGTCTGCAGGCCAGCTATACGGATCCGATCAACCCGGCCTTCAACGCGATCAGCGACCAGCCGCAGTGGCAGTCGCAGTTGAGTGAGACGCACACGTTTGGATCCGATAAGATCAACGATTTCAAGGCTTCTCTGCTCTGGTACAGCGCGGGTTTTGCCATGGAAAATCCACAAGCAGCGGTTGCGGCGCTGCCAATTACGCCATCCTCGACGGCCACCATCGAACTGAATGATGGAAGTTTATCGGCGTTAAATGGGTTAGGTTTTCTTTTTCCGCAAGGACGCAACATTACGCAATATCAATTCGTGGACGACTTCAGTTGGGTGCGCGGCCGGCACAACTTCAAAGTGGGAGTGAACTTCCGCCGGGATGATATCAGCGATTTCAACGCAACCGTTGAGAACACTCCCGTCGTTGTTGACTTTACGCTGGGCGACTTTGCCTCTGGCGGTGCAGGCGGCCAGAACCTGATCGCTCAGACGTTCCCCACAAACAAAGACGTTCCCATCGCTCTTTACCAGTTGGGCCTATACGCGGCAGATGACGTAAGGGTCAGCAACAGCCTGAAGCTGACGCTGAGCTTGCGAATGGATCACCTTTCCAATCCGGTTTGCCAGGACAACTGTTTTCAACGGCTGGTGCCCGGAGCCTTTGCAAACGACACTTCTGCGCCGGTGAAAGACGCGATTCAGAGCGGACTGAACACGGCGTTTCCTTCGGTTACTTCGTGGGTGGCGCAGCCAAAGATTGGCTTCGCCTGGTCGCCGCGGGGATCGCAGAAAACGGTGATTCGCGGAGGCATTGGCATCTTTTCCGATGCATTGCCCACCGGAGCCATCGATAGCTTCGTGCAGAACGCACCGCTCGACCCGGGATTCACCACCTTCAGCGGATATATTTCTCCCGGGCAAACAGGGGCTTTAGGCGCGTGCGCTGGGGCATGCAGTCTCTATCAACTTTCGACGGCGTCGGATGCGAGCTTCAAAGCGAACTATGCCAGCGGAGGCCCGGTCGCGGCGTTCAACTTCACCAACGCCACCGCGATCAAAGTTCCTACGTATTACAAATGGAGTCTGGAAGTTCAGCAGGCGCTGGGATGGAATACCACACTCAGCACCATGTACGTGGGGAATCATGGATCGCACGAGGAAATCTCGAATGGCGCGTTGAACGCTTACAATCCGACCCCCTTCGCCGATCTTCCGACTACGATTCCGGACGGAAGATTCGGAGAGGTCACGCAAGTGCAAAACGTGGCGAACTCCAACTACAACGGGCTGACGGTGACCCTGAACCATAACTTCCGCGGAGGCTTTCAGTTCCAAAGCAGCTATACGTGGAGCCATGCGCTGGATGACATCTCCAATAATTCTCTGTCGCCGTTTGGGCTGAACACGACGGGACTCTATGCCGATGTAGTCTTTCCGCAGGATCCGCAGAACATCGCCAAATACAATTACGGAAACTCGGACTACGACATTCGGCACAGTTTCCTCATGAATTATGTGTGGGGCGATGCTTTCCGCCACTTGACCAGCGCGGGACCGAACGCGTTGATGAAGGGCTGGACGTTCTCGGGCACGATCATTACCCACACAGGACTGCCCTTCACTGTCTATAGCTCGAACCTGACCTCAGCATTGCAGCAGAACAACTACGGAGGCGGCACCCAATATGTGTTCGCGGATGTGGTTGGGCCGGCGACGAGTTCGTGCGGCGCGTCAGCGGCGAACGTCACATCAACCGGATTGGCCGCAAGTCCTTGTCTGCTGGCATCGAACTTTGCCGACCCCACCGACAACTTCGGACAGCAGCGGCGCAACCAGTATCGCGGCCCGAACTATTTCAATACCGATTTTTCGGTTGAGAAATCCTTCGGAATGCCCAAGTGGGAGAGTGCGCACTTTTCCGTGGGCGCGCGCTTCTTCAACCTGTTTAATCATCCGAATTTCGGCTTCCCGGTGATGAACCTGGATAACTCAGCGAATTTCGGTCAAATTTTGCAGACCGTGGGAAGCCCCACCAGCATTTTCGGATCGGGGCTGGGAGCTGATTCTTCGCCGCGCATCATTCAGTTGCAGGCGAAGTTCGTCTTCTAGCGGCCAGCAAAGTTAAAACAACCGGGAGGCGGCCTCGCATGAGGCCGCCTTCGCGTCGCAGAGAAGATTGCCGGCGGCCACATGTCTTCAAACAGTTCAAAGAACTTATCAGGAGTGGAGTTTGTTATAGTGCGTCTGAATGAAAATGAGAGAATGGCTCGTGAACTTAAACAGGAATTTAAAGCTGACAATTGCTGCCCGCGCCTTATGCGCGGGGCTGCTAGCGATGTGTACGGCAATTCCAGCGTTGGGGCAGGTGAATGAGAAAGTACGTCTGGCACCGGACTTCGGTGCAGGCGCAGTGTGGCTGGATCAGGGCGCGCCCGTGCCGCACCACGTCGCCGATTACCGGGGCCATGTCCTGCTCGTTGATTTCTGGGAATATACCTGCATCAACTGCATCCGCGATTTCGGCGTGATCAAGCGCTGGTACGGCAAATACCATACGTACGGCTTCGATGTCATCGGCGTCCACTACGGCGAATTCAACATTGGGTTCGATGTGAAAAACGTTCGCGCGGCGGCGCAGCGGTTCCGCTTACCGTGGCCGGTTATGGCCGACCAAAATGGCACGACGTGGAAGGCGTATGAATCTCAAGGCTGGCCTAATCGCTATTTGATAGATACGAAGGGCCAGATTGTCATGCAGGTATTCGGCGAGGGCAACAACCTCGTGATGGAAACGAAGCTGCGCGAGTTGTTGGCGGTTGAGCATCCGGAAGTGATGAAGATCGATCTCGATCCTGACGAGAATACTTTTAAGCCAGAGTGCGGAGGCACGACGCAGGAAACATTTGTCGGCGAAATATATGATCGCAGCGCGGTGGAAGACATGGGCGGCCATCAGACGGGCGATGTTGCCGATTTTCTGCCGCCGCATTCGCCTCCTGACGGAGGTGTGATGCTGGTGGGCCGCTGGCGCGTGGAGCGCGACGGGGTGATAGCAGAAGGTCACGGCGCAGGAACCGAACTGCGCTATCATGCGCGATCGCTCTATGCCGTGCTGAGCCCCGGTCATGAGAAAAATGTGCGCGTCAATCTTTTTCAGGACGGGAGTCCGCTGCCCAAGGAAAGCGCCGGGACCGACGTGAAATTTGACGTCAAGGGCGCGTATGTGGACGTTGCGGAGGCGCGAATGTATTACCTGGTGCGCAGTCCTGCGATTGGAGCGCATCTGGTGGCGATGCAGCCGGAAGGCTCGGGATTTACGCTGCACTCGTATACGTTTGGCAATAATTGCCAGTTGGCCGATAATCCGTAGCGTGAATGCATCGGCGCTCTTGATACGAAATTTAGTCAGGCAGAAATGTGTCGGTGCCGATCCAGAATTCGGCGAGTGATTTGAGATTCTTCTTGTACGTTCGCGTAACAGTGTATTCCTTGCCGCCTTTCACGCGAAGTCCATATTCCCCCGTAGAGTACGGCCTGATTTCTTCCACGAACGAAGCGTTCACGAGGACGGAGCGATGAATACGAATGAATCCATACGGCTTGAGCTTGTCCGCCATAACGGAAATGGATTCGCGCAGCAGGTAGGAGCCGGAGTCGCGCTGGAGCAACACGTAGTTGCCCTCCGCCTGAACCGCAAGGACGTCGCCGGGATTGATAAAAAGAATCCGGCCTTTGGCTTTGATCGCGATCTTAGAATATTGCGGGGAGTGTTGCGTGGCATACTGCGGACGAGACAACTTCTGCAACTGAGGCAACGCCTCGATCAGCTTCGCGGCGCGCTCGCCTTCAGCCATACGCGCGGCGCGGCCCAGAGCTTCTCCAATCCGCTCGCTGGAAAAAGGCTTGAGTACATAGTCCACGGCGTGTCTCTCGAAGGCTGCGATGGCATGCTCATCATGCGCGGTCACAAAGACCACTGAGGGCAAGGAGCCGCCTTGCAGCCGGAGCTGATCGACGAGTTCGGTGCCTGACATTTCCGGCATGTTGATGTCGAGAAGAAGAACATCGTAGGGATCGGTGGCGAGTTTCTCGATAGCTTCGATGGCATCGCCGGCCGTGTCGAAGTGTTCGACGTCGTTTCTAGCCGTCAAGATATTGGCCAAGGCGGTTTGGGCCAGAGGTTCGTCATCCACGACCAGTACGCGCATGGTTTTGCTCGTCGATTCCCGTCCGGTCTTGCGGAAAGAGCTTGGCGGACGAATCCAGTCCGGAGCCTAATGCAGGTAAGATGATGGTTGCGACCGCCGAGTGGTCTGTGGTTTCGACAAAAGAAAAACTCGCCTCATCGGAATATAAGTATCGGAGGCGAGCGTCTGTGTTTTTTAAGCCGACACCGATGCCTGCGGTGCGCTTGCCGCCAACACTGTTACGAATGCAAAGTTCCAGGGCGGCCCCGCGTTTTCGCGACGTAATTTCAACCCGGCCGCCGTCCCGCGAGCAGGCAATTCCGTGGCGCACCGCGTTTTCCACCAGGGGTTGCAGGATAAGTTGAGGAACCAGAGTTTGTAGCGTGTCGGCATCGATGGTCCAGAAAACAGCGAGGCGAGATCCCAGCCGCATTTTTTCCAGGTCGAGATATTCCCGAACGAAGGTAAGTTCTTCGTTCAGCGGAATCAGGTCGGAACCGCTGTGCTCCAGGGTTCGCCGCAAAAGAGTGGAGAGCTTTACCACCATGGCCTTGGCGCTGGACTGATTCGTATCGATCAGGGTGGAAATACCGTGCAGTGTGTTGAAGAGAAAATGAGGATGAAGCTGCATCTTGAGCGCCTGAAGCTCGCTCGCGGCAAGAGCCCGCTGAAATTCGTACTTTTCTAAATCCTGCTTGCGAACTTTCTCGAAGTACTGATAGGCGTGAGCGGCGACCACGATGGCGATATACATCGTGATTTGATCGGCGAATGTCTGCTGAATAATTGCGAGCGGTCCCTCTGCGGAACGAGGAACATATTTCTGCAGCACAGTATCCCAGGGTGGAAGAACGGCCCAGCGAATGCATGCGTCCAGCAGCATGAACGGCGCGACACCGATACCGTAAAGCAATACGTAGCGAAGTCGATTTCTTCCGATGCCGATGTAGCGGCGGGCAAGATAGAAGATCGGCGGCGTGAGGATGGCAAAAGCAAAGCCGCGCGATTCGGCCAGAAGCAGCATGTCAAATAGAGTCGAGTTGATGTTAAGGGCACGATCAAAGATCCGGTAGTTCCACCCGGTGAGCAGAGAAAGACCGCACCACATGCCGATGGATATCGCGTAAGCGCGCACGATTGGTCGAAGTCTTTGCATTCTCATCGCCAGTTGCATTCTAAGCCGGTGTTCCGGGATCACAGGCGTATAGGTACGCAGTAACACCAACACGCTTTCAGAGTACTTTTATTGGATGCAAACAAGGGCGGTCGCCGTGAATTCCGGCGCAGCGGAAGGCTGAAACACGGCATGGCGGGCTCTCACCGGGCTTGACGCCGGTTCAAAAGCTCAACTAGTGGTTAGTAGTTCAGCTTGGCGAATCAAGAAGTTCTGCATCATCCCTGTATCTTCATGCGGCAAAATGTGGCAGTGATAGACGGACTTGCCTTTCCACTGCTTGAAGCGCATGCGGATCACGGCTTCGGTGTTTTGTGGCACCCAGATCACGTCCTGAATCGTCGCTGGGGGCAGCGGTACTCCGCCCACCGAGATCACTTCGAAAGAATTTACGTGAATGTGAAAGGGATGGCGTTCGGTTCCGCCATGCTGCGAGTTGGGAACCTGAATATGCCATTCCTCGCAGGTATTCAGTTCAGGATTCTCGGTGATGTCAAATTCGCCATAAAGCTCGTCATTGATCATGAAGTCGATGCCAACTATTGGGTTTTGTACACCCGGGAACGCGCTGCTGAAGACGAACAATCGCGTTCTCTTGATCTCGCTGGGCTGGATTAAGGGCAAGTTGCGCGAGGGGAAAGGAAGGCGCGTAGGCAGCTTCATGTTCTTGGCCGGACCCTTGACCACGATTTCCGCGATAACTTTCTTCGCGCTGGTGAGGAACTGTTGGTCCTGCGCGAGTTGAATGATGCGATAGGTGCCAGGCGTACTCACCGCTTTGATCAGGAATTCGGCGCGGTTGGCTGGAGCGAGCAGCACTTGCGGTTCGGTTCCGTCGGAGTGCTGCATCTGCATGAAGCGCGGCGCCTCGAAATTGTTGCCGTCGATGGCGAGCAGGTACATGTCGTGGCCTTCCACGATGATCGGCATCATGTTGTCGGAATTTCCGTTGAGCATGCGGAAGCGGACGATTTCGCCGGGTGCGAGTTCAAACTGTGGCGGCGTGAGCTGCGTGGCGATGGGATCTTGCGACGAGCAGGTGCTGGCCGGTGCGTCGTGGGTGGAACTGAGCAGCTGTTCGCAATAGCGATGCTCTTCTTTGAAAAAGGGCTTGCCGTTCAGCAGAAAGTAGCGCAGCTTGTAATCGCCGGTGGTGAAGCCACCCCGGAGACTGGTTTTCTTGCCATTGATCGTCACGTAGCCGCCGAAGGTTTGCCAAATGGAATTCTGCCTGGGCTCGTAGGTCCAGATGTCGGGATTGTCTTCGCTGGGAAACAGACCGATGTCCTGAACAATTAATGGAATGTCGCGCGCAGCTTTAATCTCGGGTACTTCGTCAATGGCGCCGCGAACGATAATCCCGCCCGCCATTCCAGTCACGACTTGCACGGCGGTCGATCCGTGATGATGCGGGTGGTACCAATAGAGACCGGGCGGTTGATCCTTGGGAATCAGGAATTCATAGGAATAGGAAGAGCCGGGCTCAATTGCAATCATGGGCGCTTCCGGGTCGGACGTGCCGACGGGCTGAAACAAATGGGGAATGATATTCAATCCGTGCAGGTGCAGGTTGGTGGTGTTGAGCATGTGCGGGACATCGGGATTGCCATCCCAGCCTGTGGAATCATAGTGAGTGAGCGAGTTCTTTAATTGAATCTTCAGCACGTCGCCGGGCTGGACAATGCGCATGGGGCCGGGAATCTGGCCGTTGTAGCAGCGCAGCCGCATCTTGTGGCCATCCCATTCGGCATCTTTCCATTGCGTCTCGAGATACCAAACATCGGACGGGGGAGGCTGGTTTTCAGCGGTGATCCCGCGCGGCAACGCGGCTGCGGCTGCGGCCATAGTTGTGCCGGCGACAAATTCGCGGCGTGTCATCGTCATGGTTGATCTCTCCTTGTAACAAGCGAAACAATAGTTGACGACAGCAGCCCCTAAAGGGGCGATTGAAACACTTGCACTTTCGGCATCGCTGAAGCGATGCCCTGATACGAATCAAGAGCCACGCTCCGAACCTTTAGTCCGTCGACCCGCTCATAGGTTTCGGGTTGTGACAGGCGTTCGGCGCGTGTTGCGTGTTGAAGATGCCGTATTGGTTGAAGGCCACCGCTAATTGCAACGAAGTATCGAGAGAGATGGCATCCGGATAGAGACCTCCAGGGAAGCGCTGTGGCGCCTGCTGGTTCTGGAAGTAGACGGCATTCTCCATCGAAAACTGCGTACACATGCCGTCAAAGCCGAACGACGGCGGCACGTTAAGTCCCATGGTCGATGGCACGCCGTGCGGCGCGGCATATCCGCTGGCGTGGCAGGACGTGCAAGAGGATGCTGCATTATCCACGGGACCCGCCAGCCGCTTTTCGCAACCGTAGTGCTGATACGTTTTCACATCCGGATTCAGCACGGTTTGTTGCACGCCGATGCTGGAAGCAGGGGGCACAGCGGGGAAGGTCCACGGGTCGGAACCGAACTGGATTCCCAGCGGGGCGAGATGATCCCAGAAGGCGTTACCAGGCAGGTCGCCGTCATAAACGTAGGTCCCATAGACCCAGCGCGTGGGCGAATTGGGATCGACCACGGCTACGTCGACCTGCACCACGCGCGAAAGCTGCACTTCGCGTGAGCACAGATATTCTTTCGTCTTGGGATCGATCTTATGCCGGTCCACCTGCCACTCGGGCGAACCTTTGAGGAAGGGAACGCACTCCGGAGGAGCGCTGGTGGTGAGAATTTTTACGACGACGGTACCGGTGGGAAACGGGAGACCGGCAGGCATGGCGCTGCCCATCCAATCCACAACTTGAGGGACGCCCGTGGGCGGATAAGCTTTTCCCATGGCATAGCCGCCATACTCGTTATAAAAGCCCACGGACCAGCTTTCAAAACCGTGCGGCCATTTCTTCGTGCAATCCTGCGACTCTCCCGCGATCGAGTTCACGCCCCGCGTGGGTTCGTTGACGCCATTGATCAAGTCGTTCAGGTACGTCCTCCGCTCGTTGGTCGTGCCGTGGACATATTCGCGGCCCACCGATGGGTCATAGGCCATCCAAGGCACGTTGTACCAGCGGGTTTTACCGTTGACCTTAACCTGGAAACCGACTTTGTTGTCGAGGTTGGGGTCCTGGCCTTCCTTCACGTAGTCGATGATGGCCTTGATGTATTCGTCCCAATGACCGCTGTGCCAACTCTGCGAATTTATTGTTGGGGGAAAAGCGGGATCGAAATTAACTTTCACTTTTAGCCACGGGCAGTCGGTGCAGGTTGCCGGCGGAGCCACTTTGGGATAGTCGTGACTCAACTGAAAAACCGGAGTGGTTGGGTTGGGCGGAGGATCCGTGGTCGCATTGCGGAAAGCGTAGTAAGCCGGACTTTGGCTCACGGCGCGGTTCATCATCATGGCGGCAGGGTGCGCTTCGGTGGCCGGTGTGCCGGCGTCGTTGGGAACGGTTCCACCGTGAGGATGTTGGGCGGTTGCGATGGTTACCATGCTCAGCAGGGAAAGCAGTACAGCAGCGCGTCTGGAAAACCTGGCCAGGATAGGCATTCCGTTTTCTCCTTAAATGTGTGAAGGTGCGTTCGTTCCTTTTATGCACTGAAGTGTTCGGCCCACCGTCTTCGGTCCCACCGAGTTCGGCACTACGCACGGCAATAAACTGGATAATTCATAGGGCGAGCGGAATATCTTCGCGGCCAAGAAACTGTTGCAGCTGGGAAGCCGCGTCCATGGCCGGTTCCGCGATGCAGTCCGCGTTGACGATAACGATGCCGCGAAGCTCGATGTTTGGCATCACGGTGAGGAGTACTGTGACCATGTACTCGTCCACCGCTGCATCGTGCAACAAAACCACGGGCGTGCTCGGCATTACCGGCTGTCTCCCGAATGAGTTTTTCGCTTGTTCGGACCCTAGGATAACGGGGGAGTATACGCCTGAAGGGCCAGAAGCGAACAAAAGAATCTTTATTCTTCGGTTTACCGAACACGGAATCGGACGGGAGCCGGCAGTCGAACTTTATGGCGAGGTTTTACCGGACCGTATTGAAGTCCGCGACCCCAAGCTTTACTACCGTGCCACGCGGCCTGGGCTGGTCTTTCTCTTTATTGTCTCTCTCTTTATCGTCTTTATCTTTAGCAGCATCGGATTTGTTCTCCGACTTTTTTTCGACATCAGGAACGCCCACTGGTTTCTCGGTCCAGACCCCGTACACACGGCCGCCGGATGCGGCGACTCCGGAGTAGTCGCCGAAGAAAACTTCACCCGCCTCAAAGGGCTCGGTCGTCCACGCGAAATTTTGAAAGCTTTGTCCGCCGTCGGTTGAGCGCGCAAGAGTAACGGTCTGCTTTACGTTCTGCGGATCTCCTCGGCGGTCGTAAAAAACTACGTTCGCTGAGCCGTCAATTGGATCGACCGCGAGCCACTGAAAAAATTGCTCCGCACCATTGTGAACGGGATCGTTATTCACTCGTACCGGCGCACTCCATTTTTTTCCGCCATCGGTGGAGGTCGAACAGAAAACATCAAGGTCGCCGTTACGATAGTCGCTCCACGTCACATAGAGTCTGCGGCCTTGCGGATCGATGGCAATCTGCGGAAAGCCGTTGGCCCGTTCCAGCGTTTGGATAGCGAACATGATGGGCGCCGTGTGGACAATGGAGCGTGGGCGTGAAAATGTCTTGCCGGCATCGCGGGAAGTGGTGAGCATGAGATCGTCGTCCTGGCTCCAGACCGCGTACATGCGTCCGTCCGGCCCGACGGCGCCGGCGAATCCTTCGGCAGCGCCGTTGTCATCGCGCGGCAGGCCGGGATGGCGGTCAATCTCGACAGCGGGAGACCATGTTTGCCCGTCATCGGTGGAGCGCGACAATACGATTTGTGAATTGGTCAGCGTCCATCGAGTCCAGCCGACATAGAGGTTTCCCGCGTAGCGGCTCTTGCTTGTGTCGGAGACGATCCAGGGCTTGTCTTCAAATGGAATTCCCGGCGCGGTAGGCTGTTCAGCGACTGGAACGTGCTTTGCCTCCCACGTCTTGCCGCCATCGAGCGAACGCCGGACAAATACGCCGTTACGCGAAGCGCCCCGCGCCCAGTAATTGAAACTTCCCAATTTGTCGAATGCGATGTAGCAGACAAATGCGTGGCCCTGACTGTCGTACGTAGTGGACACATCGCCCGAAACTTTGTAATTCGGCGGATCAACTCCTTCTGCCGGATGCCAACTGCGGCCGGCATCCTGAGAATAAGATGCGTGCACGTTGTCCTGAAATACAGCGACCACCTGCTGAGGATTCTGCGGATTGACGGCAATCGCGGGTTCCGTAAAAAAGCCGGCTTTGGGACTTAGAGTAAATATTTCGGTGCCGGGAGCCTTCAGCAGCTCTTGACCAGTCAGCAATGAACTCAGGCCGATGACTGCAGCCAAAGGAGCGGTGACGAATCTATTCCGGTGGCCAAGTTTTCGGAAGAATGGCGACTGCGATCCGTTGGGCATGAGGGGAAGGCTTCTCCTAAATTCTGATTGTCATGAAGCAACTACGTATTGTCCCATGCCAGCGGATTAGACCATATTCGAGCATTATGAAAACCGCCGTTCTTCGCCTAAAATGTTGGCCAATTGGCATTGCGGTATCTGGGGGTGCGGAAGCGGGCGGCAGGAGCTTCTTCACAGTGCTCAAGCCGGCGAAATTCCAGCCGATGCAATCCCGGGGAGATTTATGGCGACGACGATTGCGGCCAATCCGGAAAGCGAATTGGAGTATGCAGGCAAGGCGGCGGGGCCGTGCGTGTTTGTCCTGTTTGGCGCCAGCGGCGACCTCACCAAACGCAAGTTGATCCCCGCGCTCTTCAACCTGGTAAAAGCGAAACTGCTGCCGGATAATTTTGCGCTCGTCGGAGTTGCCGTCGATGATTTGAGTGTCGATGCATTTCGCGCGCAGGTGGGCGAATTCCTGCCTGCCGCGGAGAGCGACAAAGCTGACCTGGAGTGGTTCCGGCAGCGGCTATTTTACGAACGCGGCGACTTTGGCGATCCAGACACATTTGCGAAATTGCGCGAACGGCTCAACGCGGTGGACGCCGAGCAACATACTGAAGGCAATTATCTTTTTTATCTGGCGACCGCGCCGAAATTCTTTGCCCAAATTGTTGGCCAGTTAGGAAGAGCCGGACTGTCGGCGCAGGACAACGGTCGCTGGCGTCGGGTGGTCATCGAAAAGCCATTTGGGCATGATCTGGATTCGGCGAGAGCGTTGAATCGTGATATCAAGAGCGTGCTGCCGGAGAGCCAGATTTACCGCATCGATCACTACCTGGGCAAAGAGACGGTACAGAACATCATGGTGTTCCGCTTCGACAACGCCATTTTCGAGCCCATCTGGAACCGGCGCTACATCGACCATGTGCAGATCACCAATGCCGAAACGGTAGGCGTGGAGCGGCGCGGCGGATACTTCGATACCGCGGGAACGCTGCGCGACATGGTACCCAATCACGTCATGCAACTGTTGAGCCTCACGGCGATGGAATCGCCGGTGTCGTTTCAGGCTGATGCGGTACGCAATGAGCAGGCCAAGCTCTTGCGCTCGATTCAACCGCTGGATTCCGAAGATGTGTTGCAGCGCAGCGTGCGCGGACAATATGGCGCCGGTACGGTGGGCGGCGAGAAAGTGCCGAGCTATCGTTCAGAACCGGGAGTTGCGCCGGAATCGCGGACCGAGACCTTCGTGGCGTTGAAGGTCAACATTGATAATTGGCGCTGGGCGGGTGTGCCATTCTATTTACGCACGGGCAAGCGCCTGGCCCGGCGGCACACGGAGATTGCGATTCAGTTCAAGCGTATGCCGTTTGAATTATTCCGCAACGCGCCGTTTCACACGCTGCACACCAATACTCTGGTCATACAGATTCAGCCGGTGGAAGGAATCTCGCTGAGCTTTGGCGCGAAGATCCCTGGCCCGGTGCTGCGAGTTGGATCGGTGGACATGAGTTTTGAGTATTCCAAATATTTTGGCGCGGACGCCAATACCGGCTACGAAGTTTTGCTGTATGACTGCATGATGGGCGATGCGACCTTGTTCCAGCGCGCCGACATGGTAGAAGCCGGATGGAGCGTGGTAGATCCTATGCTGGATGTATGGCGAGCGCTGCCTCCGCGCAAATTTCCCAACTATGCTTCGGGAAGCTGGGGGCCAGCGGAGGCCGATCAGTTGCTGCAAATCGATGAACGTCAATGGAGGAACATCGAGCCATGATTCTTGCCGGCGACATCGGCGCGACTCGTACCCGGCTGGCCGCTTTTGAAACCGAAGGCAACCGGCTGCAATGTGTGGTCGAGAAAACCTACAACAGCCAGGAACACGCCAGCCTCATTCCGGTTCTGGTTGAGTTCATACGCAGGGAAGGAATTCCCGTTCACAGTGCATGCTTGGGAGTGGCGGGGCCGGTTCGGAGTGGCCGCTGCAAAATTTCCAATTTGCCCTGGATAATCGATGCGGGCGAATTGGCGAAGCTGTTGAAACTCAGCTCGGTAGGATTGCTCAACGACCTGGAAGCATACGCCTATGGAATTGACGCGCTCGAATCCAAAGATTTTATTTCGTTGAGTGAAGGCGCGGAAGATGCGGAAGGAAATCGCGCTGTCATCTCGGCGCGCACCGGACTCGGAGTTGCAGGACTTTACTGGGACGGCTTTCGCCATCACCCATTTGCCTGCGAAGGTGGGCACGCCGACTTCGCGCCACGGAATGATTCAGAAGTGGAACTGCTGGCTTATCTACAGAAGAAGCACGGCCGAATCAGTTGCGAACGAATTTTGTCCGGACCGGGGATCAAAAACATTTATGAGTTTCTGCGCGATGCGGGCAAGGTTGAGGAACCAGAGTGGCTACGAGAGCAAATGAAAGCCGCCAAGGATCAGCCGGCTTTGATCTCGCAAATCGGGTTGGATGGCAAGGCCGCAATCTGCGATCAGACGTTGTCGATTTTCGTCAGCGTGTTCGGCGCGCACACGGGAAACTGCGCTTTGAATTACATGTCCACCGGCGGGATTTTCATCGGCGGCATTATCGCGGCGAAGGTGGTTTCTAAAATGAAGCCTTCGCTGTTTATGGAATCGTTTCTGGATAAGGGCCGCATGGGAGAATTACTGAAGGATATGCCGGTCAAGATTGTTCTCAATGACGACTGTGGAATCATCGGCGCGGCGCGTTATACGCTTATCCAGAAAGCCTTTCGGCCGTCGGGTCGGGCCGCGGATTAGTATTTTCCGAAAGATCTTAACCACAGAGAGCACTGTGGAAACATGGAAGCGTGACCATTTGTTACTCTGAGATTTGAGGTCATTGTTCATGTGTAGAAATATCAAGACGCTCTTTAATTTCGATCCGCCGGTCACGGACGATGAAGTCCGTGCCGCCTCGATCCAGTTCGTAAGAAAAATCACCGGCTTCAACAAACCGTCGAAAGCCAATGAGGAAGCGTTTCTTGCCGCCATAGACGAAATCGCCGCTGTCTCGGCACGACTGCTCCATTCGCTGGAGACGAGTGCGCCAACTAAAAATCGGGAAGAAGAAGCCGCGAAGGCGAGAATTCGCGCGGCAGAGCGGTTCGGAGTTTGATGAGCAGATTCCCTTCGACTCAGCTCAGGGCAGGCTCTCATCGGGCTTTCCAGCCCGATTCGGAATAACAGGCGATCTTTATCGTGTTTCCCGGGATGCGGTTTCTAATCAATCCCGTGAATGCGCATGCTTACAAGCTGATCGATAGAGAGATTCTGCATGCCGCGGTCGCGCATGGCGGCGATAAAGTCCGGAGTGACGCCGTGAATCCGCATCGCGACCAGTTCATCAGGGTCGGGATGCGAATAGCCGAGACTCTGAAGTTTCTCAATGAACTCGGGCGAAACGCCATGAATACGGAAGGCGATCAACTGATCAAGGTCGATGTGATCGTAGCCGCGCTTCTTGAGATCCGCGATCCACTCAGGCGTCGCGCCATGAATGCGCATCGCAATGAGGGTGTCTTCGCTGGGCGAGTAACCCTCCTGATGAAGCGCGCGTACCATTTCTGGGCTGACGCCGTGGATGCGGAATGCGACGAGCTTGTCGGAATCGGATATCTTGAGGCCTTCGGCCCGCAGTTGCTCGATGAATTCGGCGGTGACGCCGAAGATGCGGAATGCGATCAGTTTGTCGGCGTCGAGACCCTCGACGTGTTCCTTCTTCATTTGTTGAGCAAAGTCCAAACTCACATCCATGACTGCCATAGTGAATTGCTTGTCGTCATCAACGGAAAAGCCAAGCGCTTGCATCTCGCGCGGGTATTTGGAATCGGGCTGGAAGTGAAAGATGCCCGCGCCTTCACCATTGTTGAGGTAGCCCTCGCATTCGATCTTGCCGGCGTCGCGTGCGACGGTGAAGTGCACATCCTGACGTCCTGGTTTGGAGAAATCGACGTCTGCGAAAGAGCTGGCCGGCCAATCCGAGGAATGATCCGAGGAGCCGCCATGACGGTGCTCGATCAGCGCAAACTCGATTTTACCGGGATCGTCCGACTTGTGGATGGTCCAGTCGCCGCTGTGCGATTCGGCAGCGCGGTTCGAGATGGCTCCGAAGATCGCGCAGAATCCAATCACAATGAAAGCTAAGCTATAACGCATCCGCATGATCTCTTCTCCTGGGTACGGCGTTGGCTACGACGTTGGTTCGGCACGCGCTGCCGGTTAGAATCTTGTTTAAATATCTGCCGGAGCTTCCAGAACGCCCAGCCGCTTTAGCTCAAGCAGTTTTTCCAACGTCAAATTCTGGAAACCATGCTTGCGGGCTGTTTCAATAAACTCCGGCGTGAGGTCCTGAACTCTGGCGCTGATGATCTCGTTTACGCTCACCTTGAACCCTGCTGCCTGCAACGCCTTGATGTACTGCGGCGTTACATCCTGCACCCTCATGGAAATGATCTGGTCGGGACTGGGATTGAGGCCGAGAGCGTGTATGTCCCGCACATATTCCGGGGCGACATCCTGAACTTTCATCGAGATGATCTTTTCCGCGTCGGCATTGACGCCGGCTGCCTTGAGATCGCGAACGTATTCCGGAGTTACGTCCTGGACTTTCAGAGAGATGAGCCGATCCACGTCGGGATTTAGGCCAACATCTTTCAGGCCACGGACATATTCCGGAGTCACTCCCTGCACGCGCATGGCGATGATTTTGTCAGCGCCGGGATGCAGGCCTTGTTCATTCAGTCCGCGAATGTATTCGGGCGTCACATCCTGAACCTTCAACGCGATGAGTTGATCGGCCGTGAGATCCGTCAGGCCGACGGACTTGAGCCCGTCAATGTAAGACGACGCAGAAGACGGCGGCGCCATCTTCTCGGCATTCTGTGCGGGTGATGGTTTCTTTGAGGGTGTGCTTGCGGCCGCTGCCTGAACCAGGGAGGCAACTCGCGGCACAGCGGAGCGAATCGCCGCATGAACGCTGGCGACCGGATGAGCTACACCGAGAAGCGCATTTCCGGCGAGCAAAGCGGTTGTCAGGCATAAGACACTAGCCGTGATCCCAGCGCCGCGCATGTTGCTGCCTGCCGATTTCAGGCCAAGCAACCGGGTAATGCGGGCGGATAAACTTCCGCCTGTAACCGCCATCGCCAGCCCCGGAGCGCTGCGCCACTGTTCCATTAATGTGAGCGCGCGGGCGTATTCAAGAGGACGGCCACAGACGGCTACCGCGATGTCATCGCAGCAATGCTCGCGCTCGTTGCGGATGCGCCGATTCAGCCACCAGATGGCGGGATGATAGAAGAGCAGCGTCTCGACGCAGATCTGAAACACATTCACAAAGGAATCTAGGCGCTTGATGTGAGCGAGTTCATGAGCGATCACGGATTCCAGTTGCTCGGAAGAGAGTCCCGTAAGCGCACACATCGGCAGCATGACGATCGGACGAAACCATCCGAGAACCGCGGGAGACTGAAGGCTCCGGCACTGGCAATAACGAATGGCGCGGGTGATGCCAAGGCGCTCCTGGACAGTGATACAGACTTCAAGCACGGAGTCGGGCACGGCGATAAAACGCTTGCGGCGTTCGCGTGCGATCAACAGAAAGCCGCCGGCGGAACGGAGACTGAGCGCGACGACTCCGATAAGCCATGCTCCGACCAGCCAACGCAACGCGTCCGGCGATGCGGGCGAGAATGGAGATGCAAGAAACAGAGGTATCTTGGCGGCGGAAATGCCAGACGCAACATATGCTGCTGGCTGCGCCGATGGTGGATGTGCGGCAGCGATCTCCACAAAGAACGTGGCGACCGGAGTGGCCAACATCAGAACTAGCCCGCTCACTCCGATGAAGTAACGCGCAGAAGCGTTGCGGCTGGCAGCCATCGCCGCGGCAGCCAGCGCGGCAAGCGCCGCTCCCTGCCACAAAAAGTGCAATAAAGTCCAGCCCAGGGCGTGCATGGTTTGCGGAGAAAGCCAATCAGCGAGAGTGGTCATCGGCGGTTCCTTTCGTATTCGTCGAGCAAGCGGCGGAGTTCTTCGATTTCTTCGCGCGAAGTGCGTTTGCCGGCGAGGGCGTGCATCATCAAATCGCTGGCCGATCCCTCGAACACCCGTTGGAGCATGTCGCCCGCAAGTTGCCGTTTGGTCTGCGCGGCTGGGACGCCCGCTTGATAGACGTGCGCACGCTCGGTTTCGTTTCGCCGAACGATGCCTTTTGCAGTCATTATTTGCAGAAGCTTCAGGACCGTGGTGTATCCCAGGGTCTTCGTTTCCTTCAATGAATCGTGTACTTCGCGGACCGTGGAGGGGCCGCGAGTCCAGAGCACACGCAAAATCTCCAGTTCGGACGTGGTAGGTTTCTGGGGCGATAACTTCATGGATGGAACTGTACTACGAAGGTGTTCGTAGTGTCAACGAAAAACTTCGTAGTTAAACAATGACTTCGGCATTGCTGATAATCTCGATAAAGGTCTCAGGAGCTATTCATCATTGCCACCGATTCTGAACGCACAGGAAATTTCGAAATCTTTCGGGGCCAAACCGCTCTTTCAGAATGTCTCGTTCACTATTTTTGAGGGCAGCCGCATTGGCCTGATCGGACCGAACGGGTCAGGGAAGTCCACGCTGCTGCGGATTCTGGCGGGTCTGGAGACTTCCGACAGTGGAAATGTTACTGCGCAGCAGCGGCTTCGTCTGAGCTATGTCGAGCAGGAGTCGAAGTTCCGGGCCGGCGATATGGTGCGATCAGTCGTGAAGCGTGCAGTGCAGGGATCTTCGATAGAGGAACCCGAAGGCGATGCTCGTTTTGCCGGAATACTCGGCCGCGCGGGCTTTGAAAATCTGGAAATAGAAGCGACCGCGCTTTCAGGCGGGTGGCAGAAGCGGCTGGCCATTGTTGAGGCTGTCGTACGGGCGCCAGACGTTTTACTGCTCGACGAACCGACCAATCATCTGGACCTGGCGGGAATTGAATGGTTGGAAGACCTGCTGAGGCAGGCTGCATTTGCCTGCGTGGTCATCAGCCATGACCGTTACTTCCTGGAGAATGTGGCGACCGAAACCGCCGAGCTCAGCCGCGAATATCCCGATGGACTGCTGCGCGTGCGGGGAAACTACAGTTCGTTCCTGGAGAAAAAAGAAGCATTTCTGCATGCGCAAGAGAAGCACCAGGTAGCTTTGGAAAATCTCGTGCATCGGGAAATTGCGTGGCTGCGGCGCGGCGCGAAGGCCCGTACCAGGAAGTCGAAAGCAAGAATCGACAAAGCGTCTGAGTTGATGGGCGAGCTTGCAGACGTGAATGACCGGACCAGGCGCGCCACTGCGCAAATCGATTTCTCGGCGACGGATCGCAAGACCAAGCGTCTTGTGGAATTGGAGGGCGTTGCCTATGAAATCGAAGGCCGGACACTGTTTGAAAAGATGAATTTCGTCATTACGGCGGGAATGCGGGTTGGATTGGTAGGGCCGAATGGCAGCGGCAAGACGACTCTCTTGCGATTGCTGCGAGGAGAATTGACGCCGACGAAGGGAGCCATTCGCCGCGCTGACTGGTTGCGCATTGTTTACTTCGATCAGGCTCGCAAGCTCGACGAGAATATGACGTTGCGGAGGGCGCTGGCTCCGGAAGGCGATTCCGTGATTTATCAGGACCGGTCAATTCACGTAGCTTCTTGGGCGGCGAGGTTTCTATTCAGCGGCGAGCAATTGAACCAACCGGTGGAACGTCTATCTGGCGGCGAGCGGGCGCGAGTGTTGATTGCGCAACTTATGTTGCAGCCGGCTGACGTTCTGCTCCTGGATGAGCCGACCAACGATCTTGACATCCCCACGCTGGAAATATTGGAAGAGAGCCTGTTGGAGTTCCGCGGCTGTCTGGTGCTGGTAACGCATGATCGCTATCTTCTGGATCGAGTGTCGACCGTAGTGCTGGGCCTCGACGGCCGTGGCAGCGGAGAGAGTTTTGCCGACTATTCGCAGTGGGACCTTTGGCAGAAGAGCAGTAAGGAGCCGGAGCAGCGAAGCGATCGCAATGCTCCAGTTCCAGCAGTCCTCTTGGAACAAACGTCGCCGGCGAAGAAAAAGCTTTCGTATATGGAAGGCCGCGAATACGAAAGCATAGAGCAGCGCGTAAGCGAAGCGGAGACTTTGTTGCAAAAGCGGCGAGAGCAAATCGAAGATCCTGCGATCGCCAGCGATGGCCCCAGCCTGCTTAAGGCGAGCGCGGAACTGGAAGAAGCGCAAGACGCAGTCGATATTCTCTATGCCAGGTGGGCGGAGTTGGAGCGGAAGAAAGGCTAGGCGCCCCGGGACAAAGGCGTGCGCCGACAATACAGCCATTCTTGCGGCCCCAGTACAGCGATTCTCCGATTGCCGCGGCGATCTATCCGACCGAAACTCAAGCCTGCAACTTCAGATCATCGAGGAGGAGCCATGCCGGAGCGCGAGACGATGGAACGAGCCAAAGAAGATGCACGCGAAGGAAAGTCGCCATCCACGCAGGCGGGTGAATTTGTTAAGGAAGAAATGGATCATATTCGGGAGGGCAAACATGGAGCGCGCTCGACCAAGCAGGCAATTGCCATTGGGCTCTCGAAGGCGCGGCGCGCGGGAGTAAAGTTGCCGGCGCGGGGATCGGCAGCCACGCGGAAGAAAGCAGCGCAGGATATGCGGGCGGCGAAGAATCCGCATAAGGTTTCGGCAAAGCGGTCGAGAGCGACGGAAGATGCGTTGAAGCGTGAAGGACATTCGGCGGCATCGCGGGCATCACTGTCGCGGCAGGCGAAGACTACGGCAGCGGCCCGGGGCAAGAGAGCCCGTAGCCAAGCGGCGAAGAAAGCGGCGGCGACGCGATCACGGCGGGCAGCGTAGGAACGGACCTCGGACGTCAGACCTCGGGCTCTGGACCTTAGTTAGTCCCTATCGAAAGCGGTTGCCGAGGTCCGACGTCCGACGTCGCGCTATCACTCATCCTTCTTCTCCGGTTCCTTCGGCAAACCCTTCTCGATCGGCTTGCGAGGGAGCATTTGGTCGCGCATCGCCGTGTCATAAACGAAGGCGGCTACGATTACGGAAATTTGTTTCAGGTCTTCCGGTTGCAACCTGTCATAAACGTCCATGTTCGAGTGGTGCGTGCGGGTTTCGTAGTCCATCGGGTCCTGGATAAACTGGAAGGCGGGAATGCCAACCGCATCGAACGACTGATGATCGGTGCCGCCGGTGTTGCGCATCGTGATCGTCGTCATGTCAAGGTCTTTAAACGGACGCATCCAGGCTTCGAAGATGGGCTCGACGGCGGCATTTTCCTGTAAGTAGATGCCGCGAACTTTTCCCGTACCGTTATCAATGTTGAAATATCCAGAAACTTTGGCCTGCTCCGGTTTCACCGTCACATCGCCGGCATCGCGGCGCAACAGCGTAGGCATCCCTTTCATCAAGGGATCGTCCATCGGCGGACGCGATCCGAAGTGCTGTTGAACGTACCCTTGCGATCCCAATAGTCCTTCTTCTTCGCCGCTCCACAAGCCGATGCGAATCGTGCGCCGCGGCTTAATGTCGAGCGCTTTCAAGATGCGCATCGCTTCCATCATGACAATCGTGCCGGCGCCGTTATCAGTTGCGCCCGTGCCCGCGTGCCATGAATCGAGATGGGCTCCCAGCATCACGACTTCATCTTTCTTGTCGGTGCCGGGAATTTCGGCGAGGGTGTCATACTGCATAGGATCGTCGTCGTAGAAAGTGTTGTTGACGTTGACCTCAAGCGTCACATCTTTTTTCTGTTTGAGCAGACGCTCGATGCGTGTCCAGTGCTCGACGGCCATGGTCAGTTGGGGAACCGTGGTTGTTTCACCCGTCTTGTACGATCCGCCCTGCTGCACAAAAACGGTGCCTCCGCCCGCGGTTCCACGGCTGTGATCGATGACCGCCAGGACTTTCTCGTCGGCGAAAAACTGATTTAGATCTTTAATGAACTGCTGACGCTTGAGGTAGTCGGCAAGACGGAATTGCGAGCGCTCGCCGGGAATCTGATAATCAGCAATCTTCGCCAGATCGTCGTCCGTATCGCGTTTGAATGGAGCTTCGGTGATCGGCTTCACCTCGGCGTCGGGGCCGAAGATGACGATCATGCCGGCGAGCTTGCCTTTGTATTTGTCGAAGTCTTCTTTCTTCTCGATGTTAGCCCGGATGCATTTGCCCGTGATCACGCCGTTGGTGCCGGGAGTCCACGCCTTGGCATAGACGAGCATGGGAGCGATATCGGGCGAGGTCATGCGCACGTTGATGTATTGGTTCGCCCAGCCGCGGCCGAACGGTCCCCAGGCTTCGAGGTGCGCGTTGCTCAGGCCCATAGCGGTGAACTGGTCGCGCGTCCATTCATTGGCGCGCTTCATATTGGGCGAGCCGGTCAGGCGCTCACCGATGGAGTCCATTAAGCCTTGAGCGAAGTCCATGACTTTGGAATTATGGAAGCCTTCGTAACGAATGCGCGCCATAGTCTCGAGGTCGACTTTTTCTTTGTCTTGCGCCAGCGATGGAAGAGAGAACAAACAGATTGCAATCGTGAAGCCGAGCGAGCTGAATTGAAAGAAGCGCTTCATGGGGCTCCTGGGAAAAGATTCGAAGTAGAACAATCAAAACTCAAAATTATACAGCGCAGGTGCAATCATCAATGGGCATAGATTGTAAAGTTATTTCAAGCACAAGCAGCGATCCCCGCCCCCCACAGCCGAACCCATTTCACAGCCAACTTGACGATTCTTTGCCTTTTTCTACGCTTTTCTACGCGAGGCGCGGCATTCATTTGGGCCTTTGCCGTCATCCAACTATTTCGGGTGAAGGTGCGTAGGGATCGGTAAGCCCATTGAGCCATGAGCCAGGAACTGCCAGCACAAAATATGTATCTACTTTGGGCTCGACGCATCGTTCTGATGCTGAGCCTGGGAGCAGTAGTGTGTCTGGGAGGATGCGCACGGAAACAAGCGGCTTTGGCTCCAGACGGCGCGGCGCTGTTCAATAAGAAATGCGCGGGCTGCCATCAGGCGAATAATGACATGCGCGCCCCGGAGCCGCAATCTCTGCGGCAAATGACCAAGGCGTCGATACGGATCGCGCTTGATTCCGGGCGGATGAAGTGGGAAGGCAAGTTTCTTTCCAAGAGCGAGAAGGCGGCGATCGCCGACTATCTGGGCGCGCCGGACGTTTCCACGACCGCAAGCCTGGCCGGATTTTGCGCGCGCGATCTCGATCCGCCGCCCAACCCTCCGGGATGGGCCGGCTGGGGAGGCGATGCGCAGAACAGTCGATTTCAACCGGCGGCGGCCGCCGGACTGAATCGCGAGCAAGTGAAAAATCTGAAATTCAAATGGGCGTTCGGCTTTGCCGGAGCGGCGGCAACATTCGGTCAGCCTACCTCGTTCGCGGGGAAGCTTTTTGTGGGCAGTGAAGACGGCACTGTGTATGCGCTGGATTCGGCCACCGGGTGCCTGTGGTGGAGTTTCAAAGCATCGGCCACGGTCAAGACCGCGATTTCCGTGGGAGAAAAGGGAAGCACAGCATTCTTCGGAGATACAAACGGATTCGTCTACGCCCTGAAAGTCGCGGATGGTTCCGTGGTTTGGAAAGTCCATCCGGATCCGCACCCCGCAGCGCGCATTACAGGATCGCCACTGTTGGTCGGTGCGCGCCTGTACGTGCCCATGTCCTCAGGCGAGGAAGGCGCGGCGGCCGACCCGAATTATCCCTGCTGCACGTTTCGTGGCAGCGTGGCCGCGCTGGATACGGCGTCGGGAAAGCTGATCTGGCGCGGCTACACGATTGCCGAAGATCCTAAACCTACCCGCAAGAGCGCGCAGGGAGTGCAGTATTGGGGGCCTTCGGGCGCCGCTGTGTGGTCGTCGCCCACGGCGGATGTGAAGCGCCACACGATTTATGTGGCGACGGGAAACAATTATTCCGGACCACCGACGGATTTGTCCGACTCCGTGATCGCATTCGATATGAAGTCGGGAAGGAAATTATGGTCGCGGCAATTCACGGCGAAGGATGTGTGGAACAGCGGCTGCGTGGCGGAGAAAAAAGATAATTGCCCAGATCAGCGCGGAAACGATTTCGACTTTGGCGCGCCGCCAGCGTTGCGTCAGGTCACGGCTGGCCGTGACATTTTGTTGATGGCGCAGAAATCCGGCATGGTCTACGCTTTGGATCCGGCAAATCATGGCAAGCTGTTATGGAAAAGCCGCATTGGACACGGCGGCCCGCTGGGTGGAATCCAGTGGGGCGGCGCAGCCGACAATCGTTACGCTTATTTTCCCCTGTCTGATTACGACGACACCAATCAGTTGGCTGGCGGCGGGCTGTTTGCACTCGATCTGCGAACAGGCAAGCAAGTCTGGTATGCGGCTCCGCCAAAGCCGGCGTGCGTTGGGCAGTTCGGCTGCAGCGCGGCGCAGATGGCGCCGGCGACTCTTATTCCCGGGGCCGTGTTTGCGGGATCGCTCGATGGTCATCTGCGGGCGTACGACACGCGTGACGGCAGCGTCCTGTGGGACTTTGATACTGCGCAGGAGTTTCGCACTACGAATAGCGTGCGCGGGCATGGCGGTTCGCTTAATGGCGCGGGGCCAGCGATTGTCAGCGGCATGGTCTATGTAAATAGCGGTTACACCAATGCAATCGCAGGAAATGTCCTGCTGGCTTTTTCTGCGGATTCAAAGTAGGTCAGTTGTCTGGAACATACCCAAAGATCATTCTTTCTTTTCTGTATCGACCGTGGGCTTGTCTTCGCCGCCGGCGGGTTTGGTTTCGTCGTCATCGGAAGTTTTTGGCAGATATTGCACAATGACTGAGATGCGGCGGTTGGAGGGATCGAGGGGAACATCTGGTTTGCGCAGGCGCTGGTCGGCGAAGCCGCGGACTTGTTTGACCTGATCGGCGCCGATGCCGTTGGCTTGCATCAGGCGGCGGGCGGCGTTGGCGCGGTCAGAAGAGAGCTCCCAGTTGCCGTAGTTACCGCCTTTGGAGTAAGGCTTGGAGTCGGTGTGGCCCTCGATGGAAAGCTTGTTGGGGAGTTTGCCGAGTTCCTGGGCGAGCATGATGAGCATTTCGCGTCCGTCACCGTTGAGCTTCTGACTGCCGCTGTCAAAAAAAGTTCCGGCGGCGGACTCGGTAAGTTCGATGCGCAAGCCCTCGTTGGTGACGGTCATTTCAATGTGGTTTTGCAGCTTGTCGAAGTCGGGTATTTTGCGCATTGCCTGTTCGAGTTCGTCTTTCAGTTTGGGCATGTTGTCACGGGTGACGATGAGGTTTTCCCCGGCGCTGGCCATGCTTGATCCGATTTTCTTGCCGGTGCCGTCGGGATCTTTGAAGTATCCCGCAATCGCTTCCTTCACCGGTTTGCTGGTGTTGACCAGCCAGAGGACCATGAACAGAGCCATCATGGCGGTGACGAAATCAGCGTAAGCGACTTTCCAGGCTCCGCCGTGGTGGCCGCCGTGGCCACCTTTTTTTTTCAGGACGATGATAGGACGGCTTTTGTCCATGTTTAGACTTCTTCGACGATTCGACTTCTTCGAACTTCACTGGCCGGCCGCTGCCGCCGCAGCCGCACCGCCACCGCGGCACGCGGCTTCTAATTCTTTGAACGATGGACGCATATGACCCGGTATGGCGCGGCGCGCGACTTCGACGGCCATGATGGGCGCGCTTCCCTTTAAGAAGGAAATCATCAGCACGCGCAGCACGTAGAGAAAAGCATGTTCGTCTTCGGCAGCCTTGGTCATGTTGGCGGCGATCGGGCCGACCAGGCCATAGCAGAGTAGGATGCCGAGAAACGTGCCGACCAGAGCGGCGGCGACTTTGTGTCCAACTTCTTCGGGCGGACCTCCGATGGAACCCATGGTAATGACGACGCCGAGCACTGCGGCGACGATGCCAAGTCCAGGAAGGGAATCGGCCATGGTGCTCAGTGCCGTGGTCGGTTGCGTAGAGTCGTGATGATGAACTTCCATGTCGAGGTCGAGAAGCTGATCGAGCTCGAAGGCGTCGATGCCGGTGATTGCCATGCGCAGTGAGTCGCAGACGAAATCGCAGATGTGGTGATCTTTGACGAACTCGGGGCGAGTGGAAAAGATCGGACTCTTCGAGGGCTCCTCGACGTCGGTTTCGAGCGTCATAAGCCCTTCTTTGCGGGCTTTGTTGAGCAGGTCATACATCATTTTCAGGGTGTTGAGGTAGCGCTGCTTGTTGAACGGAGAACCTTTGAAGACTCCGGTAATGCCGCCAATAACTTTTTTCAGAATGTGCAGTGGGTTGGCGATCAGCACCGTGCCGATGGCGGCGCCGCCGATGACTACAAGTTCCGCCGGCTGGAGGAGCACCTTCAGGTTGCCGTGCTCCATCAGGTAGCCGGCGACCACGGCTCCGAAGACGACGACGATGCCGATGATGGTGAACAAGTGTTAGCTCCCGGAGCCTTGCCCGCCGGCGGCTGCGGGAAGAGCGAGCGAAGTCTGCTCGAGCGAGTGTTCGGCGCGCAGCAGGAGCAGATCGACGCTGTCGTCGAGGCGCGCCGAAGCCTGTCCGAGCGAGACGGATAACGAGCGAATTTCTCCCCACCACTCGATGCCTTCGTCAGCGAGCAGGCTGCCGAGGCGGCGGCAGACGGAGTGAACGGCGTCTTCGGTGCAGCCGTTCAAGATGGCAAGCAAACGATCTTCCGACCAGCGTCCGACAAGGTCGGTCTTCCAGAGGGCAGTTTCCAGGGTCTGCGCAATAGCGCGCAGAATGGAAGTTGCAGCCCTCTGGCCGAAATTCGAACGAAAATGATCGAGACCCTCGACTCGTGCGTAGAGAATTGCGAAAGGCACGTGCAGTTCCGAGAATGTGGCGAGACTTTCGCGCAGATGCGATCGCATCATGGCGTGATTGGGCAGGCCGGTCACTTCGTCGACGCAGCCGGAAAGCTTCAACGTTTCTTCGCGGTGTTCGGGATTATCCGGCAGGTGGTGATCGTCGAAGGTTTTGACCACGCCAATGATCGATCCGCGGGCATTGTGAATGGGTATGGCGCTGACGAGCAGTTGCAATCGGTGCCCGTCTTTGTGATGAATGAAGCCCGTGCCTTCGACCGGACGCGCATTGCGGATAGCGGAATCGATAGCGCAGTTGCCGGGGCAAGGCTGGCTTTTGATTTTGTCGCAGTGCGGAAGGACGTTCGACAGGCAATCGCGCCCCACGACTTCATGGCGACGATATCCGGTGATGCGCTCGGCGCCGTCGCTCCAGAAGACAACGCGCTTCTGCATGTCGACCACGCAGACGCCGGACGGCAGGCTTTCGAGGATGCTTCGGCAAATTTCCCAGTCTTGAAATTCCTGCATGGGGATAAGTCAGCTTCTAGCTCTTAACCTTCCAGCCGGACACCGTGTTACGCCGTGGTGGTACTCGCAAAGAAGTAGAGCCCGCGGCACAGAGACGCTCGACTTGGTTCATCGGCATTAGTTGGGGGAACTTCAGCGACGAAAGTTAGGGTATGGAGTGCCGGTTCGCGCCGAAAAGCCTGCGTTTTCAATGAGATTAGCGTCTGGCACTTTTGGGGGAAGGGTATGGCACCGAAGAGCCATACCCAGATTAAAAAGCGGAGTTTAACTTTTCAGGTGAGCAGTTCTGGGGGAGGGCTGCCCGGGTGCCCTGGACTCGAAAGAGCCCAGGGCATTCGTTATTTGGGCGATCAGCCTTCTGGTTTCAGTCCAACCGACACGATGATTGTAAATACAGCTCCGCCGCCCGGCGGCTGTTCGAGGAGAGACTGCCATCAGGATGGCATCTCTAACGCGGATGATATCAGTTGGTAGAAATGGTGAAGTTCACCGTGATGTTGGCTTGGGTCTCGACCGCTTCGTCGCCAACGTAGTGGGGCTTGAAGTGCCATTGGCGCACGGCGTCCTGCGCGGCGGAGGCCAGGATACGGGGGCCGCTCAGAACGTGCAGATCCTGAATCATGCCGTCTTTGCCGATCAGCGCGCGCATGATCACCGATCCTTGCACCTTCATTTGGCGAGCCAGTAGAGGATATCCCGGCTTGACGGGATGACTGACTGCTTCTTCGGTGTTGGCCGACATCTGTACTCGCTCTGCCGCGTTGCTCGTTACGATGGCGGCACTTTCCGGCGCATCGGTTGTGGCTGTCGTGTCGGGAATTTCGGTTGTCGGCTGCGTGACGGTCTGAGGTTTCGCGCCGGGTTGCAGGTCGACTCGAACCGAGTTGCTGCCCGGGCGGATGGTGCGATGAGTGTCTCCGGCCACCACTTCTACATTCAATGGAGGCAGAACGGTGCGGTTCGATATAACGGCCGGTGGTGGATCAGAGGCTGCCGGCTCGGCCTGTGCGACGATCGCTGTTCTCGTGCTCGTTCGAGCGGAGGATGCGGCAATGTGATGTTTGGATCTAGTTACGGGCGCGGGAAGCGAACTCGAAGCGATGGGAGCCGATGCGGCTGGCGAAGTCACCACCGGCGAGGTCATGGCCGGCGGAGTAACGACCGGAGCAGCAGCTACGGGAGTGGTTGCGGCAGGTTCCTCCACTTGCGCTTCCTGCTCATCGCCGAACCAGAAATCGCGATCGCGATAGAGAACGAAGCACAACGCAACCATGAGCAAACCCAGGGCTGCGAGCATCAGGCTGCGCTGCTTGGGATCTTCGGGAGTACGCGTACGGCGACCGGAAGCCAATGCGCGCTCCGACTTCGGGGTCAGAGTCTGACTCGCAAACTTCTGCGGGAAATCCTTCTCGTTGAAGGTCTTTTCTTCAAAAATCTTCTGGTCGAACATGCAGGACCGGTCGCTTCCTGGGGGATGTTCTACGCCTTAGTATGCCTTGAAAACGTCAGAAAGGCTACAGAAAGTGTATAACGTTTGCGTGCTGAAGTGGCGTAAAGAACGGGATTTTGTGCCGTGTTTCCCGCCCCGGGACGAGTAACCGAAGTCCATCGCGGCGCTCGAAATTGGCCTATGAGCCTGTATTCCTAATCGAATTGCTGCTCTGGGCGACCGGTCCGGTGAAACTTTGCCGGAGGCTCGCGAATCCCATGCTGCGTAAGGAGTTGTTCCCCGGATACCGGTTCATGAAAAAGAAGAAAGTATTCGAGACCAAAGTTACGGAGCGGCGATTCTCCCAGATGAGCCGGCGGGAGCTGCTGAAGCTGGCTCCGCTGGTGGCCTTGGGCGCGTTTGCCGTGCCGCATTGGCAGGAGGCTTTGCTCAAAGAAGGTCTGAAGTTCAGCGACTGGACTGCCGCGAAGATGTTCCGCACCGGACATCTGGCGCCGACCTTTGCCGACAGTCAGGTCGTCCCCTTCGATAAATTTCCCCTTAACTTCTATGACGTTGCCGACCCCGGCGTGATTCTTGAAAACTGGACGCTTACCGTAAGCGGCGCGGTCTCCAAGCCGGGAGAGTACACAATGGCGCAGATTCAATCGTTGCCGTGCTACCGGCAAAATACTCGCCACATCTGCGTCGAGGGCTGGGATGTCATTGGCCGCTTCGGTGGCGCACGCCTCTCCGACTTTCTGAAAATGATCGGCGCCGATCCCACAGCGCGCTTCATTACCGTGGCATGCGCCGACGACTATTACGAGTCTCTCGACATGGAAACAGCGCTCCACCCCCAGACTCTGATGTGCTACGAAATGTACGACCAGCCACTAACCCGCGAGCACGGAGCCCCGGTGCGTTTGCAGGCTCCAACAAAAGTTGGCTACAAGCAGGCCAAATATCTGACCGACCTGAAAGTCACCAACGTGCTCGACAGAGTGGGCTACTGGGAAGATCAGGGATATTCCTGGTTCTACGGGCTGTGAAGGCTAGAGCATCGCTTTCTATTGGGTTGGGTTTCGTATCAAGGTATCGCTTCAGCGATACCGTTACTCGCGCGAGAAAGACCCCTTTAGGGGCTGCGGCCTAGTCTCAAGGTTTTCCTGAGGCTGTTTTGATCATGGCAGGCTGGAGGTCAACACATGAGCGGTATCGTAATCGAAATAATTCAGCCGAACGAAAGCGAAGAAGATGCCGCACCCATCACCGTCGCCCGCGCCGTCTACGAGCATCCTCTGCCAGTCCGTCTTTGCCATTGGCTCAATACCATCTCACTGTTCATTTTGATCGGCAGCGGCCTGCAAATCTTCCGCGCCTTCCCCAGCTTCGGCGCAAAAATCCCGCAGAAAGATTTGATCGATTGGCCCAAGTCTCTTGCCATCGGCGGATGGCTCGGTGGAGCGTTGCAGTGGCACCTCACCTTTATGTGGATTTACCTGGCGACCGGTGTCATCTATCTCGGCTATCAGATCTTCAGCGGCAACTACCGCCAGGTTCTGTTCACACATCGAGACATCCCCGGCGTTTGGCCCATGGTGAAGCATTATTTTTTCTTCGGCCCCAAGCCCGATCAGCATGAAGCCTACAACTCGCTGCAAAAGCACGCTTACACTAGCGCCATCGGCCTTGGAGTTCTTTCGGTGCTCACCGGATTTGCGATTTGGAAGCCCGCACAGTTCTCGTGGCTGGGCTGGCTGATGGGTGGTTTCCACTGGGCACGCCTCTGGCATTTCTTGGTGATGTGGGCAATCCTGGCTTTCATCTTCGGACACCTGATTATGGTGGCGTTGCACGGCTGGAACAATTTCGTTTCCATGCTGACGGGTTGGAAGAAAGATCCGGAATACTAGACCGTCTGATGAATGGTTTGGGAAGAGCACGGCTTCAGTCGTGCCGTCAAAGCCCACAAAGGACACGGGCTTTAGCCTCGGCGGGAGCGGCGAGCGGATGTCCGAAGCAAACGTGGCCATAAACAACCCGGCGGAGGATCGCGCAGCGTACGAGCAGGACCTAATCTCGCGCGTGCAGCGCGGCCAGCACGAGCTGTTTTACGAACTCGTTCAGCCCTATGAACGCAGAGTCTACGCGGCGGCACTGGCGATTTTACGAAACGAGGCAGACGCGGAAGACGCGGCGCAAGAAGCGATGTTGAAGGCCTTCGCCAACATCCGCCAGTTCCGCCAGGAGGCGCGCTTCAGCACCTGGCTGATTCAGGTCACTGTAAACGAAGCCCTGATGCGCCGGCGTCGTCAACGGACGGTAATCATGGAACCAATCGATGACCGGAGCGACGACAAAGACGAACAGGACTATACGCCGCGCGATTTTGCCGACTGGCGTGAGATTCCCTCCGAGGCGCTGGAGCGAAAAGAAGTGCGCCGGAAACTGACGGAGGCCCTGGCCACGCTCGATCGCAAGTACCGAGAAGTATTTGTGCTGCGTGACGTGGAACATATGAACATTCAGGAAACCGCGGAGGCGCTGGGAATTTCAATTGCCTCGGTGAAGACGCGTCTGCTGCGGGCAAGATTGATGCTGCGCGATTTGCTCGCCGCCGGATGGGAGCAGGGCTGGTTCAGCCGGCTTCCGTTCGAGAAGGGAACCAAGCCATGGTAGACAGGGAAGCGGTGAACTGCGAACGGGTGTGGCGCGAGATTTCGAATTATGTGGATGGCGAAGTCGACAGCGTGTTGCGGCTGGCGATGGATGAGCATTTCAAGACTTGTCAGCGCTGCACCTCCGTATTGGAAGGCGTCCGCAACGTCACGCAGCTCTATGGCGATGAGCGAATGCTGGAAGTTCCCGCAGGCTTCAGCCGCCGGTTGGAGAAAAGAATTGCTCGGGATGTGCGCGAGGACCGCGGGCCATGGTCGCCATGGTCGGCATGGCTCGTGCCGCTGGCGGCGCTGGCGCTCATCACCGGCAGCGTGCGACTGGCGAGTTCCATCACTCCAAGTTTTCCCGCGAAATCTCCGATGGCACAAAGAGGACAGGGCATTCCTCCCGATCTAATCGTGTTAGTAGCCACAGGCACCAGGGTTTTCCACGTAGCCGGATGCACCTTTATCCACAACAAAGAGGAAGTGCGAAGCCTCACCGCGAAAGAAGCGATCGCCGAAGGTTATGTACCATGCCTGCGCTGCATGAGGAAATACCTGGATGTCGCATCAATCCGCGCAGCGGAAGCCGCGGGCGGCCTCGACGCCGACGATGAGCAAACGATAGTAGCGAACCACTAACCCTTGCCATTCCAGCAGGGCTGAAAGCCCGGTGAGGAATTTGCTGTCGGCTTAGCGCCGTGGGTCCCGGAGGGACTACTGCAAAATAGCCCAAAAGAATTAGAGAGTCCCGGAGGGACGACTGAAGGTAACAAGTGCACGCCAAAAGCCAGGTGACTTGGAACGTGCGAGAAGGACAAGCGGCGCGGGCACAACGCCCGCGCCCGAGACGGATGACAGCTAGTTCGGTTTCATCTGGTCGTTCTTCATCGTGTCATCTTTCTTCATGTCGTCTTTCTTCATGCTGTCGTCTTTCTTCATCTGATCTTTCTTCACCTTCTTGCTCTTCTTGTCCTTCTTCATGCCATCATCTTTTTTCATGCTGTCTTTCTTCATCTGATCGTTTTTCATCTGATCCTGCTGCTTGGTATCATCCGGCTTCATCTGGTCCTGGCTGGATTGGGCGAAAGCCGTCATGCTAGCCGCCATCACGCAGGCCAGAGCGAAACTGCTGAGAGTTTTCTTCATCGTTGTTCTCCTTGGAGAGGTCGCTTGATTTCGTCTCGCAGGATTTGGCCTGCGGGCAGAGATGGGATGTGTGGGGCACCAGGAAGTTACAGGGATCGCGAGCATCTGATGGATAACCTTATCGGCTCGTAACGAGGGCGAAGATTTGGAAGCGCTCAAAGCGACCAAGGCTCGATGAAAAGATCCGACAACGGTTATTCCACCCGCCCCGAATGAAATTTCACGCCGCGCCCTATTCCTGCGATGAACACAATCGTCAGCACCACTGCGGCGATCACCCATCCCCACGCGCGTTTGATTTCTGGCATCTGCAATTCCGTGCTGGGGATGCGCCGGCCGTAGAGCAGGCTAGACATCCATGCCAGCCCGGAGTGTCCACCGAATGACGCGGCCGCGGCGGAGATCAGAATCAACACCGGCCCCACCGGATTCAGCGCGCCCGCAGCACAAGAAAGAATTCCTGAAGTGAAATAAGGCACGAGCGTGAGCTGGCGCGCGCGGCGCGCACGCATCGTCGCATCCTGGCCTAAAAACGGACGCAGTTCGCGCAAGCACAGAGGCACAAACAAAATGAAATAAGTGACTACTCCCACCGCAGCCAGCCCCACGCGCCACGCCCACGCGGGCTGCCATCCCGCCACCACCGCCGCCCAGTCGCCGATGTTGCCCATGCCGGAGAACAGAAAATATCCTCCTGCCTCAAACAGATTAAAAGTCATCAGCAGCCAGAAGAAGTAGCGCCAGCGCGCGGACTGCTTGACCGCGCGCGCGGCTGCCCAGAACAGCGCCCCAAATATCAGATTGGCGAGCGTGCCGCCAGCCGCCACCAGACGGGTATCCGCGCTGCACTCGAAGTGTACGGTGGAGATCGCCAGCGGCTGTCCACCCGTGGCCAGGCACATGCCTCCGTGACCCAGCCCCTCGTGGATAAAGTTCGCAATCACCGTGGCAACAATGGCGATGGCTGCCACGGTCAACAGATCGGGCTTAGTAGCTTCGCGCAAGAACGGCGGCGTGGATTCTGCCGTTGCATCCTTCGAAGTATCGCCGGCCATGCGGTGGATTGTAGCTCTTTCGGTGGCAGGCTGCGGAGAGACTCGATGTGTGCGGACAAAAGCGGGGCACCCGCAATAGGATTAAACTAGCGAAAGGCAGGGCCAGGCCCCCGGAGGCCGTCGTCCACAAGTTGTTCCACATGAAGGTGCTGAACCACGGGAAGTTGTTCAAGGCGCTGCTGAGGGCGCATTTGAACCGGGCCAAAATCCACTGAGCGCTGTGAGGACAGATGGCATACGTGAAACGGATTGTCTGTTTGGCAAACTCGTACAAACCCCCGAAAGGTCGATGCATCGCTGGGATAGAAGTCCTTGGGGATGGAAAGTACGGTTCTTGGATTCGCCCTGTGAGTGCGCGGGACAGCCAAGAAGTCTCTTTCTCGGAATACAAGTATGAAACCGGTCAAAGCCCGAAGCTCTTGGACATCATCGATGTACCATTGTTAAAGCCAGCTCCTCACAACCATCAGACGGAAAATTATGTCCTCGACGCGACCGCATGGTGGGTAAAAATGGGCGTGCTGGCATGGGGCGAGTTGGAACATTTGCGGCAGCGACCAACTTCCATCTGGATCAATAGCGATCACACGAAGGGTGGGTCCTACGACTGCATGAATGAGGCCGAGGCGCTGACTCTCGATAGTTCGCTGTTTCTTATCAAAAGAAAAGACTTTACCATTGAGGTCGGAAGCAGCACCTGGAATGGGAAGACGAAAAAGACGTGGCGAGGCAAATTCGATTACAAGGGCGTGCATCACAATTTCAGCGTGACCGATCCCGTTGTACGCGACGCGTTCCCGGCTAAAGAGGGCGACTATCCATTGAACGATGTGTATCTTTGCGTTAGCTTGACTGAGCCTGCTCCGCAGGACGGTCGGTGCTACAAGTTGGTCGCTGCGGTTATCAAGAATCCGCCATTCTGAGCAAAAAGGGAAATGGAAAACACGGTCTTCACTATCGGACATTCGACGCACCCGCAAGAGCGCTTTATTGAATTGCTGCGGCAACACGAAATCACCGCTGTCTGTGATGTCCGCTCCAAACCCTACAGCCGGATGAATCCGCAGTTCAACCGTGAGAACTTGAGCAAGGTGCTTGCCTCGCACGGCATCGAATATCGGTTCTTGGGCAGGGAGCTTGGTGCGAGGAGTGAAGATCCGTCATGTTATGAAGGCGACAAAGTTCGGTACGCGAAACTTGCGGGTACGCAATTGTTCAGGAACGGTCTGAAACGTGTGCAGCGTGGACTTAAAGATGGTTTTCAGATTGCCCTGATGTGCGCGGAGAAAGAGCCTCTTGAGTGTCATCGAACGATTTTGGTCGCTCCTCGTTTAACCGCGCTTGGCATCGCCGTCCAGCACATTCACGCCGATGGCCACCTCGAAACGCATGATGCCGCGTCGCTCCGGCTCGCGCGGCTGCTCAACATGCCTGAGAATCACATGTTTTCTTCGCAAGCGGAATTGATAGCTGATGCCTACTATCGTCAGGAGGAAAGGATTGCCTACGACAAGAGTGGCGACGCGGACGCGATGGCGGTTAGAGATGGAGCGGCATGAAGATTTTCACAATTGGATTTACGAAGAAGTCCGCCGAAACGTTCTTCACGCGGCTCAAGAATGCGGGGGTAACCCGACTCGTTGACGTTCGGCTCAACAACGTCTCGCAACTAGCGGGATTCACGAAAAAGGATGACCTGCGCTACTTCACGAGAGCGATCTGCAACATTGACTATGTTCACCTGCCTGAACTCGCGCCGACCGCCGACATCCTCGATGCGTACAAGAAACAGAAGAACGGCGACTGGGAGCTGTATGAGCGGCGCTTTCTCGATCTGATGCGGTCCCGTCAAATCGAGAACACACGGCGTGATATCTTGGATGGAGGTTGCCTGCTGTGCAGCGAGGAAAAGCCGCTGCACTGTCACCGCAGGCTGGTTGCGGAATACCTTAAAGAGCACTGGGGAGATGTAGAGATTGAGCACATCCCGTGACCTTCTGCCACCTATACGCCAACCCGAACCGGGGCGCTGGCAATAGACGATTTTGACCGCATGAACAGACAGGGCGGGGATTTTGACCCTGCCGCATTTCTGCTCCTCACCTCGCCTGAGCAGCACGACGTCTAACCTTTTCGTTTCTCCGAAGTTACCGCAATGTCCCCGAACCCAGCTATCGCAATAGGCTCCTGATCTGGGAACTGAGCCACAAGAGTCAGGCTTCCTCCCACCGCCTCCACGTAATTCCGCAGAGTAGAAAGCAACCCGTTACTTCGCTTCTCCAGCCGCGAGACTCCATCCTGACCCATGTTGAGCGTGCGGGCCAAAGTCTTTTGAGTTTTGTTGACCGCATGCCTGAGTTCTCGCAGAGACATTTCGCGCGCCACCAATTCGCGTGCGAGTTCTGATCTTTTCCTGCTTCTCAGTTTTGCAAAAAATGTACATGCGGGGACAGCCGCCCTCGGCTGTCCGTCGAGCGCAGCTCGATTGCTTTCATCGACGGGCAAGGCAAACCGACCCACTACCCGGCACTGCAGACGCTCTCCCGCAGGCGCTGCGTTTGGTGATATCTTCTTACTTTGCTAGAAACTCGTAAGGTTGGAGGAATCATTCTATGGCTCAGGTAAAGATCACCGTCAGACCGAATGGCCCGTTCCGCGTCGAAGCCCCTGAAGGTGCTGTCGAGTTGGTCGATGCCAACGGAAATCCATACGACTTAACCGGAAAAGTTGCATTCTCGCTCTGCCGCTGCGGCGGATCGGTCAACAAACCCTTCTGTGATGGAACCCACAGCAAGATCGGATTCCAGGGCGCGGAACTGGCGGTAAAGCAAGCCGATGCATCCGCGGAGCCGCCGAAATAATCGCGCACAAAGTTTGCTAGTCCGAAAGCGGCGAAGCGGCGTAAGAATGCAGCCCACAGCTTGCCCTGAGCTTGCCGAAGGGGCGCAAGCCGTGGGTAAAGGAAGCGAGAAATAGTCAAGCCCTGAAAGGGCGGAAGAGTAATTCCCGCCCACATTGCCGCGGCATTGTTAGCCAGAAGGGTCCAACGGCCCGAAATTGTCAAGCGCTCCGAGACTGTGGAAATCGGCCTCATCTGCGGGGTGTCCGGAGGATTCCCATAACAGGAAAAAGCGCCTTGGTTCTTCTAAACGCAACACCGCCTGAGTCTTATCCTGTTTGCGGTGACGCGCGATGAATTGGAAAATGTTCTACGTAGAACACTATTGCAATTTGCGCGTTCTGTTCATTGCAAAATATAGTTTTTCGAGACCTTTGATTCAGAGTTCCCATGAACAAACGAGATAAAGAACTGGGCATGAATCGCGCCATCACGCGGCGCGACTTTCTTAACGGAGTCGCCGTAACCGCCGGCGCAGCGCTCATGCCGTGGGATCTGTTTGCCGCAGAACATTCCAACTCCTCGACATATTATCCGCCCGCGCTCACGGGTCTGCGCGGCAGTCATCCCGGTGCGTTCGATGCAGCACACGCACTGCGCGACGGCACCTTCTGGGACACTGCCGGCAAGCCCATAGACACTGGCGAAACCTACGACCTCATCATCGTGGGTGGAGGCATCAGCGGCCTGGCTGCGGCGCATTTCTATCGCAAAGTTGCGGGCGACAGTGCGCGCATTCTCATTCTCGAAAATCACGACGACTTTGGCGGACACGCCAAGCGCAACGAGTTCACCGTCAACAACGCGTTCCGCCTTGGTTTTGGCGGAACGTTCTCCATCGAAAGTCCCGCGCCTTACAGCGCCGTGGCTAAGGGCGTGATCGAGGAGTTAGGCATCGATGTGCCGTCGTACTCGAAGTATGTGGATAAGAATCTCTACCGCTCGTTTGGCCTGCGCCCGAAAATATTTTTCGATAAAGAAACGTTCGGCGCTGACAAGTTGGTGATCAACCCGCGCCTGCGCGGCAGCAATGAGAGCGAAGATTCCAGTGAAGACTCGCCGCAGTTGCTAAAACAATTTCTTGCCGAGGCTCCCATTGCCGAGCAGGCCAAACGCGACTTGCAGCGCCTGCATACAGAACATAAGGATTATTTCCCCGGGCTCACTTCGGACGAAAAGAAGGCCAAGCTGGCGCGCATGAGCTACGCCAGCTACCTGAAAGATGTTTGTGGTGTGCACTACGACATCGTCAAGATGTATCAGGCATTGCCGCAACCGTTATTTGGCGTGGGTATTGACGCCGTCGCGGCGCAGGATGCGTGGGGGTTCGATCTGCTCGGCTTCGACGGGCTGAAGCTCGATCCCGCACCGGGCAAAGGAATGAATCGCGACGCCATTCCCAACGAAGAAGCAGAGAAATATTTCTTCCACTTTCCTGACGGCAACGCGACCATCTCGCGCCTGCTGGTAAGGAAATTAATTCCTGAGGCAATTCCCGGCAGCACTTCCTCAGACGTTATCTTGGCGAAAGCAGACTATTCAAAGCTTGACCGGGAAAGTTCGCTGGTGCGCATTCGACTGAACAGTACGGCCGTGCGTGTTAAGCACGTGGGCGATGCGGCGAGCGCAAAGGAAGTGGAAGTCACTTACGCGCGTAAGGGGAAGGTCTACACGGCGCGAGCGAAGAATACGATTCTCGCGTGCTGGCATGTCGTCATCCCTTACATCTGCGAGGAGCTTCCAGCCAAACAGAAAGAGGCGCTGGCCTCGGCGCAGAAAGTTCCACTGCTCTATACCAACGTTGCGATTCGCAACTGGAGTTCGTTTCAGAAAGTAGGAGCGAACGCCATCTACGCGCCGGGCATGTATCACACGCAAGTGAATCTCGACTTGCCGGTGAGCATTGGCGGATACGAGTGCGCGCGCAAACCGGAGCAGCCAATTGTCATCCACATGATGAAGACCCCGTGCCATCCGGGGCTTCCGGCGCGGGCGCAGCACAGCGCGGGCCGCATGGAGCTATTCACCACCGAGTTCAAGACGATGGAGCGCAACATCCGCGAGCAGTTGGCGCGCACCGTGGGCGCTGGCGGCTTCGATCCCGCGCGTGACATTGCTGCCATCACAGTAAACCGCTGGCCGCACGGCTATGCTTACGAATACAACTCTTTGTGGGATCCGTTCTGGCTGGAGGGCAGCGAGACTCCGTGTGAAGTCGCGCGTAAACCTTATGGACGGATCGCGATTGCCAATGCTGATGCTGGGGCGTATGCCTACACCGATTGCGCGATCGATCAGGCCTGGCGCGCCGTGGGTGAGATCGCCAAGAGCTAACGAATCGTAAATCCTTGTAGTGTCGCGAATTTCATGCTCCGTCCCCTGTTTGACATGGCTACATAAATGTATATATAATCGTACATAAATGGAGTATCTATGGCAACAGCACGTGTTACTGAGCTTGGGTTAGATTTGCTGAAAGTTCCCGATTTGACTGACACCGCCACGCGCGAGCGGCTCAGTCCGGCGGCGATTGAGGCGTTCTTCAAGATCGTGGAGAGCTGGGAATTAAAGAGTGAAGATGGAATGGCCCTGCTGGGCGGTACTTCAAATGGCCGATACTACGCACTGAAGAAGAGCCGCAAGGGTCTTCTCACGCAAGACGAACTCACACGGATATCTCTGCTGATCGGAATATTCAAGGCGCTGAACATTCTGTTTCAGCGCAAACTTGCGAACCAGTGGATTGCCCGTCCCAACACCAATCCGATGTTTAAAGGTGCGCCGCCATTGTCCGCGCTGCAACATGGAATTCCTCAGATGATAAACGTACGACGGTTGCTCGATGGCCGCCGCGGCGGACGGTAGGGTCGCTACGCGCTCACCGGGCATTTCCGCAATCGACCAGCGCGATACTCACCGGTTGATCCCTGCTCAGTTCGCGGATGGCGGCGCATCCGTTCTGGCTCGCCTTACGGAAGACAAAGAACTCCTCGCGGGAATCTTCGAACTTGATAACGCCACCAACGACCGCTTGCTGGCGGAATCGGAACTGCTGCCGGGTATCGATGCGCGTGAACTTGTATTTGGCATTCCTTCTTACCGGATCATCAATGCTGCGTTTTGCCATCCTGCTCCGGGCGGATCACGCTTCAATTCCGAAGATCGTGGCGCCTGGTATGCGGGTTTTGAGGTTGAGACTTCGCAGGCGGAAGTGGCTTATCACCGGCAACTGTGGCTACGAGAGACAGGTTGGGACCAGGAAGATGTGGCGGATTATGTTGACTACCTGGCCGACTTTCGAGCTGAGTTCCATGATATCCGACGGTCGAGGAAGGACGCGGATTGGTTGTCTCCCGACAGCTACGTAGCATCGCAAGTGCTGGCGGCGCAACTGCTCGCCCTGGGATCCGCGGGAATTATTTATCCGAGCGTGCGTCGAGCTGGCGGAACATGCATCGCGTGCTTTCGGCCGGTTCTGGTCACGAATGTGAGGAAAGCCAGGACGTATGAGTTGAAATTCGCCGACTCGAACAGCGCGCCGCGGATTCGACGAATATGAAGCGTTTTTGCGCGACGCTTCGCGCTGCGACTACAAATTGCGTGTCAAGGTTTGCACGTCGGCGGGCTGGAACTGCACGAATGCAGCTGCGGCTGCTGCCTTTAGATCGTCGTAGGTTTTGGGGCCATCCACGTCGCCGGCTTTGCGCAACTGGGCAAGCTCGGGCGCGGGGATGACACCGAGAGCGTCCAGAGGAAACCATAATCGGAGACGCAGCTTTACCAGGACTAGCAGGGAATAGAGGCGAATACTGATGGCCGCCTGCTGCAGTTCGGAAGCCAGGGCGGCGCGCTGATTCCCGGGCTGGCCGTGAGGCTGGTTTTCGTCCGGGCACTCGCGCCGCATGATGGCGTTGCCGAATTCGATGAGAACTCTCGAATTGTGGGACATACGACGGACTAGTTCCAGATATAAGCGCATGCGGTGACGCTGAGCTTCGCGGTAGGCATGGGGAGTCGAGTTCCAGCGCAAGGCAAAATCGGCGGCGGGATCGAGAAGCGAATCGACCAGAGACAAGTCCACAGGGTGAAGGAAGTGGACTACGTCGTTGAGGTTGCGGCGGGGAAAGCGGGTCCAGGCACAGCGCAACATGTAGATACATGCCAGCGCGCCCCAGGCAATCATTAGCCAGACGAAAATCTGGGAAAACATAGCTAACGCATCCTACGCAAAGCGTTTTTATATTCTTTTAAAACACCGGGGGATGGGGCCGACAACTTGGAACCGGGAGTTTCAGTTTCTTCTGGTACGCTAAAAAACCAAATCCAAATCAGTACCGCGAAAGAGTATGCCACAAGTGTGGTCAAATTCCACAAAAACATGAATCTTGTTCCAAAATCCGAAAGTTTGGTCGTGGTTAGCAAGGAAACCGTGGCGTAAAGTCCGAACCCGGTAGCTATACCGAAAGAATACTGCCGCCAACGGAGGCCGAGGACCGGGACCAGAGTCACTGTTCCGGCGAAGATGAATACTTGGACGAACCGGACTACAATTTCTCCGGCCACAATGTAGAACCCCAAGCCACGGCCAAACTGGCTAGGGACTGCATTTGCCCGGGCGAGGCTCAGACCAATGCCCGTGACAAGGAGCGCCGGGAAAATGAAGCGGATCCACCAGCCGCGGCTCAGGTTTCCCAATACAGAGCGTAGCACTTCGTACATTACCAGGATTCCGAGGATGTCGTAGCCAGCCTCGGTGAGCCAATAGGTCGCGTAGTAAGCGCGAGCATGGTTGCTGGTCAGAAAGCGAGCCGTGTCAGCTCCTACAGCAAACACAGCGTAAGCGAAGAAAAACGGAACCGTAGCAAAGCCGCGTCTCCTGACCAGTACGCAAACAAGCACCAGCATGAGACAGGACGGGATGTACTCCAGCAGGTTCATGAAGACGGGAACAGCTTACCTCAACTGTTCCCGGTCTTCGAGTAACATTTTTTCTACAGGGTAAATCCGGTGCGCACTGCCTCAGGCTTAGGTGGTGGTGCGTGTCCACCTCCGTCGGCGAAAGCTGCCGAAGCGAACGACATGAGCAACAGCGCGACTGCGAAGATCTTCTTCATGTTGTAGTTCTCCTTGGGTGGGGGAGTTCCCCGGAGACAGTTTAATCATGGAACGCAAGTAGGTGGGATTTTTCACGACTGGGGCGGGCAAATCAGAACGAGGGTGGGAAACGAAGCCCTGCGTGGGCCGGACGCTTCGGCATTTTTGCCGGGCAGTTTTGTGTAGCCGGGGCCGAGGTCAAAATGTCAGGAGTGAAGTTGGGGAAGCACAGAACCATCCGGTAGGCTGGCCCCGAACGAATGTCCGCGGCCACAACTTCAGTAGCCACAGCAGGATGTAGCTTAGGAAAAACAAGCCGGGAGCAGCTTATCGCATCTGTCCCCCGGCTTTCGAGTGTAATTCTTCTAAGCCGTTGTGCGCCCGGCGGACGGCTTTATAGTTTTTCCCGGAGGTGGTATGTTGCCCGGCCCGTTGACCAACTGCACGACTGTTATTGTGAGCAGTTTCTTTTTCACGGGAGGCGGGGCAGTTCCGGGACCATCGGCCACAGCGGCCGAAGCGAATGACATGAGCAATAACGCGACTGCGAAGATCTTCTTCATGTTATTGGTTCTCCTTGGGGGAGCTCCCCGACACAGTTTAATCGTGGGACACAAATATGGAAGCTTTTCCAGGGAAGATAGTCAAAATCCGAACAAGGACAAGAATAAAGTCCCGTGTGGGCAAAGAGAAAGGCTTTGCCATGGAGGATCGCGGAGAGACTTTCAAAGGATATACAAGCAACCTTACGGTTTCAATGAATCGTCTTGGTTTTTCTCGACATGTAATCCATCAGCAAATACTGGCCGAGCGTGTACGGCGTGGTGAAGTAGGCTTTGCCGCGGCACATTTCCGTTACTTTCTGCACGAACTGCACCAAGCCATAATCTGACGCGAGCATGAAGGTGTTGATGAGCACGCCGGCGCGCTTGCACTTTGAAACTTCTTCCAGCGTCTGGCTGACGACCAGCGGGTCGAGGCCGAAGGCGTTTTTGTAGATGCGTCCGTCTTCAAGGGTGAGGGCGGAGGGTTTGCCGTCGGTGATCATGACGATCTGCTTCATGTCTTTGCGCTGGCGCTGCAAAATTCTTTGCGCCATGCGCAGGCCTTCGCGCGTATTGGTGTAGTAGGGGCCGACCTTGACGCGGGCCAGTTGCGAGAGCGGAATTTCTTCCGCGGAGTCGTGGAAGAGGACAAGCGAGAGCGAGTCGCCGGGATATTGCGTGCGGATGAGATGCGACAGGGCCATGGCGACTTTTTTGGCGGGAGTGAAGCGGTCTTCGCCGTAGAGAATCATGGAGTGCGAGCAGTCGAGCATCAGCACCGTGGCGCACGACGATTGATATTCGCACTGATGCACTTGCAGGTCGCGGTACTCGATGTTCAGAGGGATGCCGAGGCCTTCGCGCTGGATGGCGCTGGAGAGCGTGGCGGTGATGTCGAGGTTGAGGGTGTCGCCGAATTCGTAGCTTTTGGAAGCCCCGCTGGTTTCGATGCCGGTGGCGAGGTCGCGCGTGTCGTGGCGTCCGAAGCTGGATTTGCCGAGCGAACCGAGCAGATTGCGCATGGCGTTGAAGCCGAGGAAGTCGAGGCTCTTGTCGGTGATTTCGAATTTGGCGTGCTGCTGGGCTTCGCCGGTTTGTCCACCCATGCTGGACTGGCGAGACGGATCGTGCGGCTCATCGATGGAGATCAAATCTTCCTGCTGCATGCGCTCGATCAGCTTTTGGATCAGCTCTTCCATCTGGCCGTTCATGGTCATTTCGAGCATGCGTTCGCGCATCTCTTCGTCGAATTGGTCGGCGTTCATCAGGGCTTCTTCGATGGCGTGCTTGAGATTGTCGAGGGTCTGCTCACCTTCCGGCATCTCGTACCACATGTCGCTATTGAAACCGCTTTGCAACAGATAGTCGGAGAGCGCGCTGAGCAGGTCTTCCATGCTCATTTCGCCGGCGGGGTCGGGAACGTATTTGGAGTAGCGAATGCGTTTCATAGAAAGCAGCTTTCAGCTATCAGCCGTCAGCTTTCAGCCAAACCATGTGTATTCGGACTAGCGATGTGATCTACCAAAGTCGCGTCGTATCCTTAAGTTCATGAAGTTCATGTTTTTGCTGATAGCCGATAGCTGACGGCTGATAACTAATTGAACTGTCTCTTCTGCCGATACGGCCGTTCTTCCGGATCGAAACCTTTTTCGCGTTCGCGCGGTTCCTGCTTTTTCTCTCCGGCTTTGAAGACGCGTTCTTCGCTGCGGCCGATGCGCTTGTGCGCGTGCAGGCCTTCCAAGATGAATTCGGCGGCGGAGACTTGCTGCTCGGCGCTTTCGCTGCGCGAGACTTTCAGCGGGCCGAGCTTGTCGACTAATCCTTGAATCTCTTTCAGATTTTCGAGGGCGTCGTTTGCGGAGATGGAATCCGAAAGTTGGATTTCGCCGCCTAGGTCGAACCATTGGATCACCTGCTGCATGTTCGCGCCGGTGAAGTATTGATCGTAGGTCTTGGCGATGGCGGTGCGGATGAGTTCGCGGCCCACGTGGTCGGCGCCTTTCATCTCGCCTTCATATTCGAGTTCGAGCTTTCCGGTGATCGCGGGCAGGGCGGCATAGACGTCGCTGATGCGGGGAACGACGTAGGCTTCGTTGTTGCGAATGGCGCGGCGTTCGGCGTTAGAGATGACATTTTCCATGGCGCTGATGGGCAGGCGCTGGCTGACGCCGGAGCGCTTGTCGATTTTTTTATCTTCGCGCGCGGCGAAGGCGATGCGCTCGATCACTTCCTGAACGTAAGCGGGAAGATGCATCGCACTGGCGTTGCGGCGCGTCCAGGCTTCCTGCGAAGTAATAGCGATGCCTTCTTCCACTGTTGCGGGATAGTGGGTGCGAATCTCAGAGCCGATGCGGTCCTTGAGCGGGGTGATGATTTTTCCGCGCGCAGTGTAGTCCTCGGGATTCGCGCTGAAGACCAGAGCGACGTCGAGCGGCAGGCGGATTGGGTAGCCCTTAATCTGCACGTCGCCTTCCTGCATGATGTTGAAGAGGCCAACCTGAATTTTTCCGGCGAGGTCTGGCAATTCGTTGATGGCGAAGATGCCGCGATTGGCGCGGGGAAGCAGGCCGTAGTGCACGGTGAATTCGCTGGAGAGTTCGTGACCGCCGCGGGCGGCTTTGATGGGATCGATGTCGCCGATGAGGTCGGCAATGGTGACGTCCGGCGTGGCGAGTTTTTCTACGTAGCGTTCGTCGGGCGCGAGATAGACGATCGGAGATTCGTCGCCGAGGCGCGCGACTTCTTCGCGGCAGCGGCGGCAAATAGGCGCGTAGGGATTGTCGTGAATTTCGCAACCGGCGAGATACGGCATGAAAGGATCGAGCAACGCTGTAAGGGCGCGCAGGATGCGGCTCTTGGCCTGGCCGCGGAGACCAAGCAGAATGAAATTGTGGCGCGAGAGAATGGCGTTGACGATCTGGGGTACGACAGTATCTTCGTAACCGACGATGCCGGGGAAGATGGTTTCGTCCGGGCAATTGCGCAGCCTCACGGCCAGGTTTTCCCGCAGCTCGTCTTTCACGCTGCGGGTCTGCAAACGCTGTTCGGAAAATGGACTGGTGCGCAGTTCGCCAAGTGTGCGCGGAAGACTCATGAGGAAACTCCTGGGGACGAATACTTTTTCCGATTATACGCGGGAAGAAAGAGCGTTGTTGGCCGTTAGTCGCTGGCAAACAACTTGCCGCGATGACCTTCAGAGAACTGTCGCTATCTTGTCAACGAGAGGGCGAGCCATTGCCGACTATCTGTCTAGTGGACATGCCCATTGCCGCCGGAGGTGCTGCGGGCGCGGGAGGCGCGGTGAATTTTGGGGAGAATCGTTTCGAGATACTCGATTAGGGTGGCTATGCGCGCTCGCTCCGAGCGCAATTCCAGCAACTTTTGTTTGAAGTCGAGATCGAGCGGCAGCGAGCCGGCGAGATAAAAGGACAGGATGGAGCCTTGTGCCGCGGAAAGATCCTGTACTGCGCCCGCCAGCGTGAGAATTTCGGCGTGCAGTTGCGCGGCGCGAGTTGTCTCGTCAGTGGTTGCCGCGCTGGGTTCGTCTGCGATCAACAGAATTTCGCCGCGCAGGAAAGTGCGTTCCTGGTTGAGCTGCAAAACTTCAAAGCGATTGCGGCCTTCGGTGACGATGTCGAGGCGGCCGTCAGGATATTCCTTGGTGACGCTGACGATCTCGGCGGTGCAACCGATTTCCGCGAGGCCCTGGTCCTGCGCGCGCACTATGCCGAAGGGCGTGTTGTGGGTCAGGCATTCGCCGATCATTTCTTTGTAGCGCGGCTCGAAGATGTGCAGTGGCAGCGGCATTCCCGGGAAAAGCACCACATCGAGAGGAAACAAAGAAAGCAGCGAGGCCACGCGATCTCCGGTGAACAGTGCAAGTCAGCAGACTTGTTGGATTGTACGACAGTGAGGGTTCCCCAGGGCTTGGGGTGACGCAGGCAAAAATCTTAAACACAGGGAGCACAGGGGAACACAGAGGAAATCAAGCGCGGCTTGACTTTGTCGATCGGCGAAGGATACAACGCGGCATGCAGCTCAACGGCAAAGTTGTGGCGGTTACGGGCGCTTCCATGGGAATTGGGGAAGCGATCGCGAAGGTTTTCGCGGCGCGCGGAGCCAGCGTGATTTTGCTGTCGCGCGACTCGGGACGGGTGGAAGCTGCACGCGATCGCGTCGGTTATTCGGAACGGACGCTGGCGCTCACCTGCGACGTGCGGCACAGAGAAGATATTGACCGAGCTCTGGGCCTGATCATCCATCACTATCAGCGGGTCGACGTGTGGGTGAACAATGCCGGACACGGGCTGCTCGATACTGTGGCGGAAATGCAAATGTCGGCGTGCCACGATTTGTTCGATACAAACTTCTTTGGCGCCGTGGCGGCGATGCAGGCGGTGATTCCGCTAATGCGCCAGCAGGGCGGCGGGACAATCGTTAATATTTCCAGTGTAGCGGGCATATTCCGCTGCCCTTTCACGCGTCGTATAGCGCAAGCAAGTTTGCGCTGAATGCGTTGGGCAAGGCTGCGGGCATCGAGTTGAAGGGGGATGGCATTCACGTGCTTACGGTTTGTCCGGGATACGTGCGGACCGATTTTGGCAGGAACGCAGTGAAGGGACAGAATTCGCGAACGGTCAGGCCGGGGGCGGTGCGCGGCATCAGCGCAGAACGTGTGGCGGAGGCGACGTTGCAGGGTTACCTGAAAAAGAAGAGGGAAGTGATTGTGCCTTGGGCCATGCACTTGCCGGTGAAGCTGTATCAGTTGTTTCCGGGATTGGTGGAGTGGCAGATGGCGAAGATGGGGCGGAAGGTGGAGTAGTCGCGTTCGCACATGAGAGAACGCCCTGCGAGGTTCGTGGTAATGCAAACGGGCTTGAGGTTTCTCGCTTCGCTCGAAATGACAGTGCTTTTTAGCTGAAGAAATTATTTCCTCAACAGGTATTTAGACGCTCAGATCGTTGAGCATCGCTTCCATTTCCCCTTGGGCGTGCATATTGCCGGTGCGGCGGGCGGAGGCGATGCCATCCTGCAGCATCTTCTTCGCATCTTCGATTCTTTCGGCACGGTTGAGAGTCTGCGCGGCCATGAAATAACCGGCGCTGTAATCGGGATTTTTCTGCAGCAAAATGGAAAACTCCGCGAGCGCGCGATCGAAGTCGCCCTGGTTGGAATATTCCATGGCGAGGCCGTAGCGGGCGAGGGTGTCGTTGGGATTCTGCGTAAGTATGTCGTTGAGAGTGGCGATGCGGTCCATAGGGAAGTGGCCAGTGGTCGGTGATCAGTGGCCAGTGAGAATGAGGTTACTACAAACTTCGCCTTTCTGATTGCATTGCGGTGGCGGCAAATTTGGTGAATGACTACAATTGCCGGTTCCGGAATATTCTAAAGATTTTAGCTGATCACTGGCCACTGCATTATGGCTTGTCCCTTTTTCATGCCGACCGAGAAGTTGGAGAATGGCGCGTGGCCGCACCCGGCGCGGTTGCCGTTGGGGTGTGGATGGAGCGGGCATTGCACCGCGCCGGGTCATGAGGGTGATCGCTTGCAGTTGGAGGAATTGCATAGCTGTAACTTGGGGTATGCGGACTCTTGCCGGCGCATGCCGCAGGATCGGGTATGGGATGCCGTGCGATTCGCGGTGCGGGCGAGTACTTTGCGCGCATCCGACGGCGTAAAACTGTTGCGCCGGATTGAATTGCAGTATGTTTGCGAGCGCAAACATCGCCCCGTGGAACATGGCACGCTGGAATTTGATACCGTTTCTCAGACGTGGCTGCGAACGCATGGCGATGCTCGCGTGCAGCGGATGGCGGAGTGCTTTTTGCAGGTAAATCGCGAGAGGCGGAATCTGGCGGCGGGCAGTGCGAGTGCCGCAGATTAATTGATGGCGCAGGCGAACAGCGGATTCCTCGCTTTTGCTCGGAATGACAAGCCTCTTTAGTGAATGAGTGAGATATTCAAGAGAGTTCGCCAGACGCGGCTTTAGCAAAGAACAAGAATGAAAGAGAACTATGACGGATAAGCTGCTGTCCCCGCGGCCGGTTTGTGACTCGCAGTCGGAGATGTCAGAGATTGTTCTGCCCAATGACACGAATCCGCTGGGCGCGCTGCTTGGCGGGCGCTTGATGCACTGGATCGATTTGGCGGGAGCGATGGCGGCGCATCGGCATGCCCGCAACTATGTGGTCACGGCGTCGGTGGATCACATTGATTTCCTGGTTCCGGTGCAAGTGGGCGATCTGGTGATTCTGCGGTCTTCGGTGAATCGCGTGTTTCATTCGTCGATGGAGGTCGGGGTGAAGGTCTTCGTCGAGAACTATCTTGCCGATACGGCCAAGCATGTCGGCTCGGCGTACTTGACCTTCGTGGCGATTGACGGTGCCGGACATCATTTGAAAGTTGCGGCCGTGATTCCGGAGAGCGAAGAACAACAGCGGCGCTATGACGACGCGGGACGGCGGCGCGAGATTCGGCGGGCGGAGTTGGATCGAAGAAGGAAAGTGATGCGCTGATTGGCGAAGGAAACTCCCCATTCTCTTGTCATTCCGAGGAGCGTAGCGAACGAGGAATCTTGGTTTTTGCTGGACGCCGGAAAGAACCTAGATCCCTCGCTCCGCTCGGACGACAAGACATTTTCCCGGGTTCGCCGCGAACTAGCCTGCTACACCTCTGTATAATTTGGAGTGTTCGTCCATCCTGCTTCATTCTGGAGTGTGATCCTTTGAACGCACATGTACCCCATCAGCATGGCCCCGCGCCGCAAGCTCCGCAACCGTTGCCCGGCGTTGACGCCATCATCGCTGTCGGCTCCGGCAAGGGAGGCGTGGGCAAGACCACGCTGGCGGTGAATCTTGCCGTGTCTCTGGCCAAGCTGGGGCACAAGGTTGGTCTGCTTGATGCCGATGTGTATGGGCCGAATGTTCCGCTGATGCTGGGAGTGAGCGGGCAGCCGCGCATGGTGGGCGAGAACCGCATTGAGCCGCTGGAAGCGTTTGGCGTGAAGGTGATCTCAGTGGGATTGCTCAATCCGGGAGACAAGCCGATTATCTGGCGCGGGCCGATGCTGCATCAGATTATCCGGCAATTTTTGGGGCTGGTGGAGTGGGGACGGCTGGATTATTTGATCGTCGATATGCCGCCGGGAACGGGCGATATTGCGTTGTCGCTGGTGCAGACGGTGCCGCTGACGGGTGCGATTGTGGTATCGACGCCATCGGATGTTTCGTTGCAGGACGCGCGCAAAGCGATTGAAATGTTCCGGCAGATGAAGGTCGATCTGGTGGGCGTGGCGGAGAACATGAGCTTCTTCGTGTGTCCGCACTGCCAGCACGAAGTGGATATTTTTTCGCGCGGTGGCGCGGAGACCATGGCGCAGCGCTTCGGCGTGGCATTTTTGGGAAGCATTGAGCTTGATCCCGAGGTGCGCAAGGCCGGGGATGGCGGTACGCCGATTGTGATGCAGGGCGAGAGCTCGCCCCACGCCAAGTCGATGTATGCGTTCGCGCGGAACGTGGTGACGCGGGTGGATGAGATTAAGGCCAGCGCGCCGGCGGGTGTGATTTCGATTCAGTAGAGGGTTAAAGGAGCTAATGAGGTTTCTGTAGCGCAGTCTTAGCGGCCACGGTCAGCTCGTTCAACATCTCTCCCACGACCCTTTCAGCAAATATCTTGATGCGCATTTGAAGGACGCCGGAGAGACTCGGCAGTATTTCGTCCAGTCGGGCGGCAAATCTTTCAACGGAACTCGCGTTTTTAATTAGGATGTCGTCCTCGCCCGCAGCGTCTTTTGGCAGCCAGAGATGATAAATTTTCATTACATTCGCCTGGGCAGGCGCTGCCGAAGAGAGCGAAACGGTCAGCTGCAATCCGCTAGTTAGCGGAGAACGATACGCGGGATCTGAAACTACGTATCCTGCATTATGGAGGTTCTGGCTGAAACTAACTTTCGGAGCAGCGTTTTTGGACATTGCCGTCTGAATTTCGGTTTTCAACGCGCCCAGGAGTGCCTTCCCGGCCTCGTCGACCTGATCGTGTGTATACCCACCCTTCGTAAGGTAGAGGTTTTTGATTTCCGAGAGACTGCGGTCCGAGCTTGGCACAAGCGCTGCTCGCACGCTTTCACTTACAAGTTCGATCGTGTCAAGGGATCGAGCCAGCATGAAATCCACGAAGGCTTGGTAATTGCCGCTATCGGCGCTTTCGAGCACGTCGAGGTAGATATTCTTTTGCTCCGACAAGATCACGATTGGCATTCTGATCGCCCTGTAAGTGAAGGCGGAGGCCAATGCGCGCGCCACACGACCGTTTCCATCTGCGAACGGATGAACAACAACCAGCCCATAGTGCGCATAGGCTGCCTGCAAAACCGGATGTGACCCCATGAATGTATCGCTCCGCAGCTCGCCAACAAGTCGAGCCATTTCTGCGGGCGTAACATCAACTGGCGCATAGGAGTGATCGGTTCCTTTTCTTGTACGGACGTGATTTGGCAGAGTCTTATACTGCCCCTTGGGAAGCGGATGTTCCTGTGGGCCAATGGCAGTGATGACCCGATAGGTGGGCTGCGCCCGGCAGACCTCCTCGTGCAACGCACGGATAGCTGCTTCCGAAATTGGTTGAGCGCTGGTCGCGAGATCAAGCACATAGTCGTAGGCGTGCAGTTGGGCCTCGAACAATGACCGAACGTTCTCGCCCTTCGCCGCGAGCGCCGCTTCCCATGCCGAGGTCTGAAATGCGACGGTGTAGGTGAAACCTCTGTCTACCTCATAAAGGCCCTCGATGGCTCCCGTGTCTAGTGCTGCCGCTCGTTGGGCGATTTGGCGCGCGCGACTGAGTATCTCTGGCGTCAGCCCCTCGCTTCCCTTGAGCGACGAGTTGTATCGCTCCCACCTGACGTTGTCGACGGACGTGCGCGCTGCCCATTCCGCGAACGCAGGGAAGGGCTTATAAGCCGCATCGAGAATGTGTATGTTCACTTCAGCTTCTGTCATGGTTAGGGTGATGATAGCCGAACCGAGACTGGCATTGAAGGTGGGCGAGTGGATTCAGGGAATAGGTCACGGCGTTCTAGGCCGTTTTGGTTTTCGGGAATCGCGACAGACGCCAGCATTCGTTCGCTCCTCGCTCATCAAGAATCAAATCCGTCATCATCTCCCCAATTGCCGGCCCGTGCTTAAACCCGTGCCCCGATCCTCCGCCGAGCAGCCAGACGTTTTCCATTCGCGGGTGACGGTCGAGGATGAAATTACTGTCGGGGGTTTGTTCGTATTGGCAGACGCGGGTTTCGATCAGCGGCGCGTTTTTCAGCGCGGGGAAGCGGAAGGCGACGTATTCGCGGACGGTGCGCAGCGTGTCTTCGCTGATAATTCTCTCGCCTGAGGTCGGATCGAAGGCAGGGCCGCGGGTGTCATCGGCGACTTTGAAGCCGCGATGGTCGTTGCCGGGGATGCCGTAAATGAATCGGTCGCGATGGTCGGCCCAGACGGGCAGATGGGAGTCGGTGAAGCGCGCGTCTCCGGCGGGCGGGCCGAAGAAGAAGACATCCTGCTTGGTGGGGCGGATGAGATCGCCGATGGTCTTGGGAAACAGTTTGCCCAGCCAGGGCCCACAGGCGAAGACGTAGATGTCGGCTTTCAGTTTTGATTTGTTCGACAGCTGCAAGCTGCGAAGCCGGGAAGTTTCGAGGCCGTCGGGTGAGACTTCAGCCTGGCGGTATTCGCCGCCCTGCGCGATAAACGCTTCGACGACGGCCTGGCAACTGGCGCGGGCTTCGAGGTATCCGCATTCCGGCTCGAAGATGCCCCAGCGTATGCCGTCAAAATTAATCTGCGGCCAGCGCCTCTTCATGCGGGCGACAGACAGTTCCTCGAACTTGATGCGGGCCTGCTTCAGCATTTCTATCGATCCGCGCTCGAAGGCTTCATCGCTGCCGGACACCATCCAGAGCACGCCGCTGCGGCGTAGAAGCGTTTTCTTCCACTGACGTTCATATTTCTGCCAGAGCTTGAGCGAGCGCGCGGCCAGTTCCGTGTAAGGCTGATCTGGGCCGTAAGTGCCGCGCATGATGCGAGTCTCACCTCCAGAAGATGACCGCGAATTGCCCGGCCCCCAGGCATCGACGAGCGTGACGCGAGCGCCACGTTCCAGAAGATGGAGAGCGGTCCAGCCGCCAAAGGCTCCGGCGCCGATGACTGCGATGTGAGGTTTGGATTTCATGGAAGTTTGCGCTTGAAGATTCTGAGAATACGTGGGTTACGGCGTGAAGGAAAGCTCGAAACGCTATAGTGTTCTCAGAGATGGTTGCGGGGCATCAAAAGCGCTAGCCGAAGTCTGCTTGACAGCCCTCGCTCCCGTTCCTAGAATCCAAACGGGACGCACAAGTGTGCTCCGAAAGCTAAGTTTCTGCATCTAATGTAGTTAGATGAAACGCAGTTGAGGCAGTCCTCCTCCTTCGTATATTGCGGTAGCCCGATGCACGCGAAATGGGTGATTCACATGCCTTCTGATCCGAACATCGGGAACCGGGAACGCGAGATTCTGACCGCGATCGTGGAAACGTTTATTTCCACGGGCGAGCCGGTCGGGTCGCGCACGCTCGCCCGTTCGAACCGGGAGGGGCTGAGTCCGGCGAGCATTCGCAACGTGATGGCCGACTTGTCGGATTCGGGATATCTGGAGCAGCCGCATGCTTCGGCAGGGCGCGTGCCGACTCCCGAGGCTTATCGCTATTATGTGGAGCAGCTCACCGGCAACGCCCGGCTGTCGCCGCAGGAGCTGGCGCCACGGGAAGAGGCCATGATTTCCGAGTCTCTGGCGGGCATCAGCGATGTGCAGGAGTTCATGGAGCGGACCTCGCGCGTGCTCTCCCTGATTTCGCGGAACGTAGGCGTGGCTGTCGCAACAACGAGCGGGCCGAACAATGCGCTGGAGCACGTTTACTTCTCCCGCTTGGGCGATCAGAAGGTGCTGGCCGTAGTGGTCACGAAGTCGGGATTAGTGCGTGACCGGGTGTTGCGGCTGGATCTATCACAAAATGATCTGGATCTGGCGGCGCGCTACATCAACGAAAATTTTCGCGGCTGGACGATGGAATCGCTGCGCACCGAAATAGCCCGCCGCATCGAGCAGGAGCGCAGCGAGGCTGACCGGCTCATGCATTCGATTGAGCAGCTTTATAAGCAGGGAGCGTTGGCCGCCGAGCGCGGTGCGCAAGTGGTGTTCGTGGAAGGTGCGGCCAATCTGGTCACCGACGAGCAGGATCGCCAGCGCTTGCAGGAGATGCTGAAGACTCTGGAAGAGAAAGAAAAGGTCGTGCAACTGCTGGGGGCATATCTGGATGTGAAGCAGGAGGCGGTGCGGGTGGTGATTGGGCTCGATCAGGCTTTACCCTCGATGCAGAATTTCGTGTTGATCGGCGCCCCCGCGAGGGCGGGCAACGACGTGATGGGATCGCTGGCGGTGATCGGACCCACGCGCATGGATTATCAGCACACCATTACGGCGGTTTCTTATATTGCGAGGTTGTTTGACAAGATTCTCAACGAACCGGAGTGATTGAAGTGGCTATGGCGAAAGCAGACAGAAAATCGGAGCAGATGTTGGGATTGGACTTGGAGCATGAGCTCCCTCCGGCGGATGGGGACGAGCGCACAGATGGGGGTGGGCCCTCGGGCGAATCCGTGCCGGGGACGGGGTCTGTCCTGGAAACCGAGTTGCAGAAAGTAAAAGCAGAACGGGATATGCTGCTTGACCGGCTGGCTCGCATGCAGGCGGAGTTTGAAAACGCGCGCCGCCGCGCCAGCAAAGAGCAGCAGGATTATCGCGATTACGCAACGATGGATGCCATCAAGTCGCTGCTCCCAGTAATCGATAGCTTTCAGCGGGCGATGCAAGTGCAGTCCGAGCCGGGAGATTTTCGCAGTGGGGTAGAACTGATTTACAAGCAGCTGCAAGATGCATTGGCGAAGATGGGCGTAGCCGCCATCCCTGCGAAGGGGGAACAGTTTGATCCGCGCTTCCATGAGGCAATTGAGATGGTTGAGACCGACGCCGCGCCCGATCATGAAGTACTTGAAGAGCTGCAACGCGGCTACAAATTTAGAGACCGGCTACTGCGGCCCGCGATGGTGAAGGTAGCGAGCAATCCCGCACGCTAGAGTTTCGCCGGAAATATCCCCACGGAAAGGCTTATTCTGACGACGAACGCAAAACGCGATTACTACGAAATATTGGGCGTGACCCGCACGGTCACGGAAGTTGAACTGAAGGGCGCTTACCGCAAGCTTGCATTACAGCACCATCCTGACCGGAATCCGAATAACCCCGATGCCGAGGAAAAGTTCAAAGAGGTCAGTGAAGCCTATGCGATCCTCGCCGACTCGGAGAAGCGCGCGGTCTACGACCGGTATGGCCATGCGGGATTGGGCGGTGGCGGACAGGGTGGAGGATTCGATGGCGCCGGCTTCCAGGATCTCGGGGATATCTTCAGCGAATTTTTTGGCGTCAACGACATGTTTGGCGGCGGTGGAGGACGCAAGCGCAGCCGTGTGCAGCGCGGCGCAGATTTGCGCGAGGACTTGACTTTGGAATTCGAAGAAGCATTCTTCGGCACGGAGACCACCGTGACTGTGCGGCGTCACGAAGCTTGCGAAACCTGTCACGGCTCTGGCGCTGCGGCAGGAAAAGGTCCATCCACGTGCAAATCCTGCGCTGGCCGCGGGCAGGTTCGCTACCAGCAGGGCTTCTTCAGCATCGCCCGCACCTGTCCGGCGTGCCAGGGAACTGGCAATGTCATCACCGATCCCTGCACTAAGTGCAAAGGCGAAGGACGCGTGCTCCGGCAGCGCACCGTCGACGCGAAAGTTCCCGCTGGCGTTGAAGACGGCACGCGCATTCGCTTCGCCGGAGCGGGCGAGGTCGGCCAGTTCGGCGGTCCAGCTGGCGATCTCTACGTTGTTCTGCACGTGAAAGAGCATCCTTTCTTCGAGCGCGAGGGAAACGATCTGCACTGCGTTGTTCCGCTTTCGGTTGCGCAAGCCGCGATGGGAGCCGAGATTCGAGTGCCTACCATGGAAGGGGACCAGGCTCTGAAAATTCCCGACGGTACGCAGCCGGGCACGACATTTCGCCTCAAGAATAAAGGCGTGCCCATGCTCAACGGTCACGGCAAGGGCGATTTGTACGTGGAAGTGCGGGTGCAGATTCCTACGAAACTGAACAAGCGTCAGAAGGAATTGTTGCAGGAACTTGAGACCACGGTGCAGGTGGATAATCAGCCATTGATGCGCTCGCTCATAGGCAGAGTAAAAGAAATCTTCGGATAGTTTGCTGCCCGCCGTCCGCCAACATCACTCCAAAAAATGACTCGCCGCCGATGGATTGCCGATGAAGTCTCCGGAGACCGGGCGGCGCTGACCGGAGAACATGCCGATCATCTCATTCGCGTTTTGCGCGTCCGTGCCGGAGAGGAATTCGATATCGCAGCCGGTGCGCTGGTGCGGCGCGGCAGGGTCGTGGAAATTTCCGCTGGCCGCGTGGAGTTCGAACTTGCAGAAGAAGTATCGGTCGCAGCCGCGGCTGAAGCTCCGAGTAAGGTTACTCTTCTTCTCGCTGTCTTCAAGTTCGACCGCATGGAGTGGGCGATCGAGAAATGCACGGAGCTGGGCGTCGCGCAAATTCTGCCGGTGATTTGCCAGCGCACCGACGCTCATCTTGCCGCAGCTTCCGTAAAGCGCACCGAGCGCTGGCGGCGCATCGCGCTGCAAGCCAGTGAGCAATCGCGGCGGGCAACTCCCCCAGAAATTTCTGATCCGCTGAAATTTGCCGATGCGGTGCGTCTTTCTGACGCCCTGCGAATTGCACTGCTTGAATCGGAGAAGCAATTCCGCATGCGCGATGTTCTTCCGACTCAGTCCCCCAGCGAAGTCATGCTGGCCGTTGGCCCTGAGGGCGGCTGGACGGAGAACGAAGTTCAGCTCTTCCACGCTGCCGGCTGGATTTCTGCCTCGCTCGGCAAAACAATCCTCCGCGCCGAGACTGCGGCTATCGCCGCCACAGCGATTGTATTGTCAGAACTCGAGTAGCCGTCTTTTCCTCAACCGTCTTGGTGATATGCTGGGCCGCAGATGTCCCCGCTGAAGTCTCATTCCCGCACCCTTTTTATTCCCGATGATCGGCAGCGTGAAGCCATCGAGCACTTGCACGGTCCCATGCTGGTCATAGCCGGAGCCGGCACTGGGAAAACTTCAGTCCTCACCAATCGAATTGAATGGCTGGTTCGCGAAGGCCACGCCAGGCCCGACGAAATTCTCGCGCTTACTTACACAAAAAATGCCGCCGCAGAAATGCGCCAGAGAGTTTGCCAATTGCTCGATGGCAGAAAAATCCATGCCGCGACCTTTCACGACTATTGCCTCGATCTGTTGAAGCAGGCCGGCAAAGATTTCGGCGTGCTCGACGACAAGGATCTCTGGATTTATCTGCGCCGCCGCATTCGCGACCTGCAACTGGAGCATTTCATTCGCGCCGCCAACGTCGGCCAGTTCCTGACTGACCTGCTCGATTTTGTCAGCCGCTGTCACGACGAACTGGTCACGCCCGAAAGGTATACGGAGTACGTCGAGCGCCTTAATCGCGGAGAGGTTCCCATCCAGCGGGTCGCGAAATCCAAAGAAGAACTTGAAGACTCCGAAATCCTGGGCCGCTGCAGTGAGATTGCCCGCGTATTCGCCACAGTGGAACGCTGGCTGGAAGAAAAGAATCTGGGTACCTTCAGCCACATGATTACCCGCGCGCACTCTCTGTTGCAGAGTGACGACGGCGTGCTGGCCTCGGCCCGCGGCCGCGCCAGGTTCATTCTCGTCGACGAGTTTCAGGACGCCAATTTCGCTCAAGTCAAAATTCTGGCCCAACTCGCGGGAACAGACGCCAACATCTTTGCCGTCGGCGACCCCGATCAGGCCATCTACCGGTTTCGTGGCGCTTCCAGTGCCGCATTCGAAATCTACCGGCGCCACTTTCCCTCGGCGCGTTTGGTCGTTCTGGAAAAGAACCGTCGTTCCACCACTCCGATCCTTCGCACTGCATTCGCACTCATAGACAGGAATCCGCCCGTCTTCGGAACACACGATGCTGGCACGCTAGCCTATCATCGCACTCCGCTCCTATCCGCTCGCGAGGCGCAGGCGGCGAAAGAAGGACGTCAGCTTCCAAGTCCCCTGGTCTGCGTGGCGGTTCTCACCAAGAAGGAAACCGAAGGCCCGGATCTGATCGCCAGCATCCGCGACCAAAAAAAGAAACTCAGGGCGCGGTGGTCTGATTTTGGCATTCTCTATCGTTCGCATTTGCATCGTGACGATATCGTCCGCGAGCTGGGGGAAGCCGGCATACCGTTCGTCATCGAGAACATGGACGTCTCCGATACGCCCGAGGCCCGCGACATGCTGGCCTGCCTGGTTGCCGTCGTTTCTCCCGCGGAGGACGTCAGCGTGTTCCGCGTAGCCGCGCTTCCTTGCTTCAACCTCAATCCCGAGGAGTTGAGAAATCTTACGCGGTCCATTGCCGGCGATTCCCGCAAAGGCCCCATCGTTTCACTCGCCTCCGCCCTTGGCCGTATCCAAGGCGGCGCAGAAGTGCTGTCTGCATTGCAGCGCGTGAGAGATGAAATTCAACGGCTGGATTTAAAGGGCCGCACTGCCATGGAACTCATCGTCCGCCATTTTGAGTTCGACCAAGGCTCGCCGATCGTGCAAGCCGTTCTGAAATTTGTCAGCGAGTGGGAGAACAAGAAGATCAATCAGACCACAGATCTCGCCGAGCTTGTCGATTACCTCGCATATTTTCGCGAGGCCTTCGGCGTCATTCCTCTTGAATCCGATACCGATAAAGATGCCGTCCGCCTCATGACCGTGCACCTGGCCAAGGGCCTGGAATTTCCCCACGTCTTCATCATTCGTGCCAATGCGAATTCATTTCCCGCTTCGTTCAAAGAGTCTCTGGTCGGTTTTCCCGGCGAACTCCGCGATCCCGATTCCGCCGCCGAAGGTGACGACCGAACCATGTTTCCTCAGGAAGAGCGGCGCTTATTTTATGTCGCGATGACGCGCGCTCGCGATTCGTTGACCATCTATTCACGGGAAGGGAGAGGCAAGGTCAACAAGTCGCCAGACGGCTTGATGCGCGAACTCATCGAAAACCGCAGCCTCTTGCCCTGGTTTCGCTGGATGCCCGCTGCCGGCGCACAAGCAACGTTGAGTCTCTCCGCTGCCGCTGAATCTTTGTCTCTGACCCAGTCTCGTACAACGGAATGGCTTAATCTTCCCGTGCTTGACGGTCTGCACCGGCGGCTTAGCCCTTCCGCAATCGATACCTACGAGCGTTGCGGACTTCAGTTTAAGTTTGAACGGGATTGGAGATTATCGGGCAAGCCGGGAGCGGCTCTTCAATATGGCGCCGCGATGCATCGCGTTCTGCGCACGTATTTCGATTCCGTCCGTCTTGGCCGCCCCAAAACGGAAGACGAACTTATCGAGCTTTTCTGCGCCGATCTGACTGGCACCGGAATTCAAGAGCAATATCAGCACGAACTTTATGAGCAGCAGGGAGTCGAGCAGTTGCGCAAGCTAGTTGCCCTCGCGCGAACCATTCCCGGCAGTCAGGTGCTGCACACCGAGGAGTCGTTTGAAATTCGCATTGGCGAAACCATTGTTGTCGGACGCATCGATCGCGTCGACGCCCGCCCCGATGGCACCGTTGCCATCCTCGATTACAAAACCGGCAAGGCGCGGGACCAGGACTCGGCCGATAAGAGTCTGCAACTCTCCCTCTACGCGATTGCCGCGCGGGAAAAGTGGAACTACAAAGTTGGCTCTTTGATGTTTTACAACCTCGAAGACAATCTTCCGGTGATAAGCACGCGCAGTGAAGCGCAACTGCTGGCGGCGAGAGTCAAGGTTGAAGCCGCGGCTGCCGATATCGCAGTGGGTAAGTTTGACGCCAAGCCCGGCATGCACTGCGTATTTTGTGCCTTTCGCATTTTGTGTCCGGCTAAGGAAAAGAGAATTCCAAATCTCGAACCTGTCGCCGCCGTGCAACTAAACTAATCGTTGCCCGACTCACTCACAGGCCATATATTCTTCCACAAAAAAACTTAGGGGACGCATCTCGCGTCCCCTGTTTTACTTCGCACTGAAACAGCTTAGTGCTTCTTTTTCTTCTTCGCCTTTTTCTTGGTTGCCATTGGTTTCTATTCTCCCTTCCATTTTCATGGAAAAATTTGCAACGGTGTTTTGTTGCAACTACTTGATGTATAGAGTCATTGAAAAATGAAGTCAAGAAAAAAATCGCATTGCATGAGCATTCAGTGGTGGTACCAAAGTCACCGCGACGCGATTGCGAACTTGAAAAATTTGCTTCGCGTGACGATTTGTAATCGTGAGTGCGCAATCAAGAGTTTTATTTTGTCTGCAAAATGTCACGCGGTGATTTTTATCGAGCGCTTTCCCGTGAACGATTATTCGCGAGTGCTGGTTGCGCCTTGCCTTATGGTCCGCGACCGTTTGCCTCCACTCGCATCTATAATGAAAGCTGTGTATTGTTCGCTAGGAGCTTGATTCATGGCCTCTTTTGACGATGTCGTCATCATTTCCGGCTGTCGCACTCCGGTAGGAAAATTTCAGGGCAGCCTCTCCGATTTCAGCGCAACTCAACTCGGCGCCATCGCCGTTCGCGAAGCGGTGAAGCGCGCCGGTGTCGATCCCGCGCAAGTCGACGAATGCATCATGGGCAACGTTGTCTCCGCGGGACTCGGGCAAAACCCTGCGCGGCAGGCCGCAATCTATGGCGGACTCGCTCCCACCACAGGTGCCATGACAATCAACAAAGTTTGCGGCTCGGGATTGAAAGCCGTCGCTCTAGCAGCGCAAGCGGTGCAAACCGAGAATGCTTCGATCGTTGTCGCCGGTGGCATGGAGTCGATGACCAACGCTCCTTATCTTCTGCCGCAAGCGCGCAAAGGATATCGTTTGGGCAACGCGCAGATTGTCGATTCCATGGTGCACGACGGTCTCTGGGATATTTACAACAACTACCACATGGGAATCACCGGCGAGAACGTCGCCGAGAAATACGGAATCACTCGCGAAGAGCAGGATGAGTTCGCCGTCAACTCCCACCGCAAGGCATTGGCTGCGATGAAAGAGTGCCGCATCAAATCGCAGATCGTTCCCGTCGAGATTCCGGCGAAGAAGAAGGGAGCCACTCCCACGATTTTAGATAAAGACGAATCGCCGCGCGAAGACACTACCATCGAAGTCCTTCGTTCTTTGAAGCCCGCCTTCAAGAAGGATGGCACCGTCACCGCGGGCAATGCTCCCGGAGTGAATGACGGCGCAGCGGCATTGGTGGTAACGAGCGCGAAGCGCGCTGCGGAACTCGGTGCGAAGCCTATGGTGCGCATCGTGGCGCAGGCTACCAGTGGAGTGGAACCGAAGTGGGTGATGATGGCCCCTGTAGGCGCCGTGCGGACAATCTGGGAAAAGACAGGCTGGAAAAATGAAGACGTCGATCTCTATGAATTGAACGAAGCATTTTCGGTGCAAGCCCTCGGCGTGATGCGGGAACTTGGGCTTGATCCGAACAAAGTGAATGTCAACGGCGGCGCAGTGGCAATTGGTCATCCCATCGGCGCAAGTGGTGCTCGGGTTCTGGTGACTCTGATCTATGAAATGATTCGCCGCGACGTGAAGCGAGGAATTGCTGCGCTATGCCTGGGCGGTGGCAATGCCGTCGCAATGGCAGTGGAGCGCTGAAATTTATTGATTTGTTATTCCGAGCGGAGCGAGGAATCCCTACCCGCGAGGAACAACCTTACCCGCGAAGTAATCGGGAGGTAATCATCATTTTGCCCCCGCCGCCGGCAACCCCACTGTAAACATCGCCCCGCCGCCCGGAGCATTCTCCGCTTCCACGGTCCCGGCGTGCTCCTTCATTACTGCTTTGCAGATGCTCAGACCCAGCCCCGTGCCGCGTCCCGGACGCTTCGTCGTATAAAACGGATCGAAGATACTGGGCAGCGTTTCCGGCGGAATGCCGTGGCCGTCATCCTGAAAGCTTACCCACACGGTATTAGTGGTTTTTCCCAAGCGGATGCGAATCGTTCCCCGGTCGCGCGCTTCGCGAATGGCTTGTTCCGCATTCAGAATCAGATTTAAGAAGACCTGCATCAACTGGTGCGGATCGCCCAACGCATGCGGCAAATTCGGTTCGCGCAAGAAGTCGACCGTGATGTTGTTCTTGCGCAGCGAATATGCGTGCAGGTTCAGCGTCCGTTCGACAATGTCCGCAAGGTTAATCGAACTCTTCCCCGGCGCGGGAGGCCGCGAAAAATAAGTCAGGTTTTGCACGATCTCTGCCGCCCGTCGCGCCTGCTGTTGCAGCATCACCAATTGCTTTCGGACGGATTCATTGGTCTCGTTATCCTGCAGAAGTTCACTTACACCCAAAATGCTGGTCAACGGATTGTTCAGCTCATGCGCCACGCCGCCAATCATCTGTCCCATCGCCGCCAGGCGCTCGCTCTGCACCACCTGCTGTTCCAGCTTTTTCTCGACTGTGATGTCGCGCACGGAAATGATCACGCCGCTGAGTTTCGCTTCGGCATCGAAGAGTTGGCTGGCCGAAGCGCGCATGGTGCGCCAGCTTCCATCGCGGTGGCGCGCGCCATATTCGGCCGAGGCAAATATCTGAACGCTCGACGCAACGTCGTGATAAAGAGCGGCCAGTTCCGGCGAATGATCTTCCAGATCTGAGATTTTTTTCTTCAGTAAATCTTCCGGCTGATAGCCCAGCAGGTCTTTGATTCGCGAACTCACGAAGGTGTAGCGTTCGTCGATGTCGACAACCAGAATCAAGTCAGGAAAACTTTCCAGCAGCCGCTGCCGGAATTCTTCCTGCTGCAACAACTGCCGCTCCATCGCCCGTTGCTCCGTAATGTCGACCAGCGTTCCCTGATACCGGATGACCTTGCCGGAAGCGTCCCACACGGCGCGCGACGAATCGAGAAAAGTGGCCGGCGCGCCGTCCTTACGCCGCAGCTTCACCTCGCGCGTGCGCACGCCGCCACGGTCATCCGAAGCCCTCCCCAATACCGGCAACTGGCCTTCGTCCGTGTTCAACGCTCCTGCATTTACCGCTAGCAAATCTTCTTTCTTCGTATACCCCAGCATTGCTACCAGCGCCGGATTGGCATCCAGCAGTTGCCCTTCCGGAGTACTGAAGTAAACGCCTTCCTGCAAAGTTTCAAACAGCTCGGTGAAGCGCAACTCCTTCTCGCGTTGCTCCGTCACATCCCGGCCCAGCACGCTCAGGCCGACCACCTCGTCCCCTTTGACAATGGCGTTGAGCACACAGTCGAAGTAGAGCGGCCGAGTGGAGTTTTTCAAACGCACCTTGACCGTGCCCGACCAGTGTTTTCTGTTCAGAAAAGATCCCAGCCCTCGTTCCACGATTTCGCGAGCTGGCTCTTCGACAAAGTCGTAGATCTTGTGGCCTACCAAATCCGCATACGCCACGCCCGTGAGTTCGGTCACGCGCTTGTTCACCGTGCGCAGCGTGCCATCGAGTGAAACCGCGCACGCCGCATCTTCGAAAGAGTCAATCAACTCCTTGAAGCTGCGCTGCGAGCGCATAATGACCTGGCTCAGTTGATCGAGTTGCTCCTCCGACGGCGCCGCGCCCACATGCTCCTGCAATCCCTGCAACAGCAACTTCAAGTCGGCGACCTCGCGCCTCCGCCCGTACGCATAGACAGCAAACAGCAGAGACAACGCCAGCACGCCAATGGGGATTGCCCGCAGTTGATACGGAATTCCTTCCAGCCGCTCCCACAGCAGTCCGGCTAAAGCGACCGCCAGCAAAATAAGGAAGCCCAGAGCCCATCGCCAAAGCTGCGATTCTTCCCGTTCAAAGCTGCTGGTAGGCCGGCGCGGATCGGATGGTGTACGGGAGTTTGAAATCATGGAGGAGGGCCGATGTTCGTTGCCGGTATTCCTTAACAATGTTCCTTAAAGACGTTCCTTGATCCTATGACACGCGCACCACGCGAACAACCCGGCATATGTTGGAGAACTTGGTACATGGAAAGCCATTCCCGCTCCAGGATCGCTGTGGTCTGTCATTTCCACAGCCGCACCTGGTGACATTCATCACAGCCGAATGCCAGTCCCATTTTCTAAAATCAGCGCTCGGATTCGTGTCCTTCGTCACTCATGCTCTATAAAACTCTCAGTGCCGCCGTCTACGGTATCGACGCCAACATCATTCAGGTGGAAGTCGACTGCTCAGGTATCAAAACCGATCAGGACCACTTCCACACCGTCGGCTTGCCCGACGCCGCCGTGCGCGAGAGCCGCGACCGCGTCCGCGCCGCGCTCAAGAATTGCGGCTACGACATTCCGCCGACGCACATCACTATCAATCTAGCGCCCGCCGACATAAAAAAAGAAGGCTCCGGCTTCGACCTGCCCATGGCTCTCGGCATCGTCGGGGCCTATGGCGGCCTTACAAAAAAGGAAGTCAACGATTGCCTTTTCGTCGGCGAACTCTCTCTCGACGGAGGCATTCGCGGAGTGCGCGGTGCTCTACCGATCGCGATTGAAGCTCGGGGCCGCAAGATTTCCCGCATGGTCGTTCCTGAAGCCAATGCCAAGGAAGCCGCCATGGTCGGCGGAGTGGAAGTCTTCCCCGTGAAATCGCTGCTCGACGTAATTCACTTCATCAACTCCGGCAACGGCATTCAGCCCATCAAAGCTGACGGCGACTCTCTGCTGCGCGAATCACAACAATTCTTCGTCGACTTCAAGGACGTTCGCGGCCAGCTCACCGCCAAGCGCGCCATCGAAATCGCCTGCGCTGGCGGCCACAATATTCTGATGATTGGTCCGCCGGGATCGGGCAAGACCATGCTGGCCAAGCGCATGCCGACGATTCTTCCGCCGCTGACCTTCGAAGAAGCGCTGGAGACAACAAAGATTCATAGCGTGGCGGGAGTGCTCGATCAGGGAACGGGCCTGGTAGGAAAGCGCCCGTACCGTTCGCCGCACCACACAATTTCAGATGCCGGACTGATCGGCGGCGGTGTGATTCCGCGTCCCGGCGAAGTATCGCTCGCGCATAACGGCTTGCTCTTTCTCGACGAGTTACCGGAGTTCCCGCGCAACGTACTCGAAGTCCTGCGCCAGCCGCTCGAAGATGGTACGGTCGCCATCGCCCGTGCATCCATGTCGCTGACCTTCCCAGCGCGCTTCATGCTGGCCGCGGCAATGAATCCCTGCCCCTGCGGCTTCCACAACGACCGCTCACGCGAATGCCACTGCACCACGCCGATGATCCAGCGCTACATCTCAAAAATCTCCGGCCCGCTGATGGACCGCATCGACATCCACATCGACGTCCCGGCGGTAAACTACAAAGAAATGCGCTCGACCCACGAACCGGAAGACTCGGCCAAGATTCGCGATCGTGTCATGCGCACCCGCCAAACTCAGCTGACTCGTTTTTCCGGCTCGCGCGAGCGCCTCTATTGCAACGCGCAAATGTCCTCCCGCCACATCCGCGCCTACTGCGAACTTTCCGCCGATTGCGAGCGCCTGCTCGAGCGCGCCATGACCCAGCAAGGCCTAAGCGCCCGCGCCCACGACCGCATTCTGAAAGTCGCCAGAACGATTTCCGATCTCGATGGCACGCCGCAGATCGAGCCCAAGCATATTGCGGAGGCGATTCAGTATCGAAGTTTGGATCGCACGTACTGGACGTAGGACCAACAGTCTGATGCGCGGTAACTTCCGGCTAACCGACCATCCGGAGTTTACATCGTAGTCGCTCACCTTGACATTCTAGTGGAAGCGCTCTATCGTCACCTAGAATGTCTACTAAAGAAGAGAAAGAGCACATCGAGTTGCTGCAAGGCACGCTGGATCTTCTGATTCTGCGCACGCTGCTGCTGGGGCCGACGCACGGCCATGCCATCGCGAAGGCAATCGAGTTCAACTCCGACGACGTGTTGCAGGTGGAACAGGGGTCGCTCTATCCCGCGCTGCACCGGCTCATCAAGAGGAGATGGATCTCGGTCGAGGAGGGTACGTCTGAAAACAATCGGCGTGCAAAATTTTACCGACTGACGGCGAAGGGCAGGCGGCAACTGGTGGTCGAGACCAGCAAGTGGGACAAGCTGGCGGGAGCGATCGCGCGAATTCTCCGGCCGGCTGAACAAGGCGTTGAGCAGGAGGGCAAACCATGAATCGCCGTAAGCGCATGCTCAATGATCTCGACCAGGACATTCGCGACCACATCGAGGTGGAAACTCAGGACAACATCGCACGCGGCATGTCGCCGGAGGAAGCGCATTATTCGGCCTTGCGCAAGTTCGGCAATGTGGCCCGCGTCCAGGAAGAGACGCGCGCGGTGTGGAGTTTCATTTGGATCGAAGAGCTAGTCGCGGATATACGTTTTGGCCTGCGCCAGTTATGTAAATCTCCGGGTTTCACAACAGTCGCCATCCTCACTCTTGCTCTCGGCATCGGCGCAAACACGGCGATATTCAGTGTGATCAATGGAGTGCTGCTCAGCCCACTTCCCTACAAGAATCCGAAGCAACTCGTGGTCATCAAGGAACACGATTCGCTCCCAAACGTAATGGATATCCAGAGACAGACGCGCGCATTCTCGCAGGGGGGCGGAATCAATGTCGAGAAGATGGACTACATAGGCGCAACCGAACCTGTGCAAGTCCGTGTCGGGCAGATCAATGCGGGGTTCCTCGAAACGCTGGGCGCGCAACCGATACTGGGCCGGACCATTTCGCCTAGAGACGATGTGAAAGGCGGGCCGCGTCTCGCCATGGTGAGCAACCATTTCTGGCAAGACTACCTTGGCAGCGATCCACATGCGGCGGGCAATACGATTCAACTGGGCGGAAACTCTTATACGGTGATCGGCGTAATGCCCGCGAGTTTTGCTCCGCCAGCGGAGCATGCCGACGTCTTCGTTTCACTCTGGGTCAGCGACCCGGGAGCGGCGGCTGAGCGTGATGTGCACTTCATGCATACCTACTGGCGATTGAAGGAGGGCATTACGCTGGCGCAGGCGCAGGCCGATATGGCTGCGATCGACCGTCGGCTCGCGGAGCAGTATCCGGCCGAAGAAAAAGAACGGAAGAGTCAATTAGTGCCGCTGCATGAATGGCTGGTAGGAGACGTGCGGCCGGCACTGCTGGTGATCTTCGGAGCTGTAGGCCTGGTGCTGCTGATTGCGTGCGCGAATTTCGCGAGCTTGCTGATGATGCGGGCGGTTGCGCAGCGTCAGGAATTGGTGATCCGGGCGGCCCTGGGCGCGGGCCGCGGCCGGCTAATCCGGAAAACGCTGACAGAGAGCGCACTGTTGTCGGTCCTCGGCGGTGCGGCCGGACTACTGTTCGCGAAGTGGGGTACGAGCCTGCTCCTGGCTTTGAGGCCGGAGGAGTTGGCGCGGCTGAGCGGGATTCATATGGATACACGGGTGCTGCTTTTCGTCCTTGTGATCTCGGTGCTGACCGGTATCGTGTTCGGAATGGCGCCGGCATGGATCGCGGCCCGCTCCGACGTTGCCGAGGCTCTGAAAGAGAGCGGGCGGAGCACAACTGCGAGCACGATGGGGCATAACGTACGGAAAATTCTGGTCACATCGGAACTGGCAGTTGCCTTGGTGCTGCTGGTGGGGGCCGGTTTGTTGATCAAAGGATTCTCACGGTTGCGCTCGATGAACCCCGGTTTCAATTCCGCGAACGTAATGACGATGTATCTCCAATTGCCCAAGACGCGATACGGCGAAATCCCCAAACAGACCCAATTTCGCCGCGAGTTGCTTACCCGCTTGAATTCTCTCCCAGGCGTGCAGGCAGCGATGGTAACTGATATACCGCTCGGCGGGAATTATGTGGGCCACCGTGTCGTCATCGACGGACGCCCTCCTGTGGCCGTGGGGGGCGAGCCCAAGGTACAAACCCTTTCGGTGATGGGTGATTACTTCCACGTGATGCAGATTCCCCTGCGCGTGGGTCGCGACTTCACCCCCTTGGACCGCGAAGAGCAACCACTGGTGGCAGTTGTGAACGAGGAAATGGTGCGGGAATTTCTGCCGCACGAAAACCCAATCGGCGTGCGCATCCGCTGGGCGGGCGACCCAGGGCCACCACAATGGATGACCGTCATCGGCGTAGTGGCCGACGTAAAACACTCAGGATTGAATCAACCGACGGATCCCGCTGTCTATACTCCTTTTACGCAGTCCGACGAAATCTGGAGACGATTTATGACGCTCGCCATCCGGGCTCCCGATACGTCTCCTGCACTCGTTGAAGAAGTGAAGAAGCAGATCTGGAGCGTGGACAGCCAGATTCCAGTGAGCGATGTGCACACCGTGGACGAGCTCTTGGCTGTGTCGCTTGCGCAACAACGCTTCAACATGCTGCTCCTCGGACTTTTTGCCGTGCTCGCGTTGATCCTGGCGTCGGTGGGAATTTATGGCGCGATGGCCTATGCCGTAAACCAGCGAACGCATGAGATCGCCATACGGACAGCGCTGGGAGCGCAACGACACGACGTGCTGCGGCTCGTTATGAAAGATGGAACGAAAATCGCGCTCTTCGGCATCGCCTCCGGGATTGCAGGAGCGCTTGCGCTGACTCGCCTGATGGCCAGTCTGCTTTTCGAGGTGAAACCGACGGACCCCGCGACATTCGCGGGTGTCGCAATACTGCTCGCACTCGTAGCGCTCGCGGCTTGCTACATCCCGGCGCGCCGCGCGACGCGCGTGGATCCTATGGTCGCCTTGAGATACGAGTAATCCTTCGCGCAAATGACAGGCAACCCTTTCCTTAGAACAAGGTCGAATAAACGTGTAGGGACTTCTGAAGCCCTCAGCCGCAAGCATGCAGACGCACAGTCCACAAGTCTGATTTGTGGACATTACGGCGATTGCTCCCGAGTGATGGGCTGACCGGAAGGAACTGCTATAAACAGACGATTGCTCACCATGCATCTGATACGTAAGTCCTGAACGTCCACGAATCCTCACATCCCCTTCGCCTTCAGCAGCGTATCCAAATCCTCCGCATGAATCGCCCGAATAATCGCATCCTCGCGGCTCAGATCCCCCTGCGCTACCAACTGCGCTAAAGATTCCTCCAGCGTAAACGACCCGTTCTTGCGCGTGATGGTGATCTCCTGATGCAGATGCTGCAACGAATTCTTGCGAATATGCTGCCGCGCGCCGTAACTTACCATCAGCAACTCAGCCGCGGGAATCCTTCCACCACTGCGTCGAGGCAGCAAACTCTGCGTCACTATCGCAGCCAACGCCATCGCCATCTCAGCGCGAATGGAATGCTGCCGCTCCGGCGGAAACGAATCGGCGATCCGCGAAATAGTCGACACCGCATCGGTGGTATGCAGCGTGGTAAATACCAGATGTCCAGTCTCCGCCGCCGACAAAGCAATCCGCGCCGTTTCCGGGTCGCGCATCTCGCCCACCACAATCACATCTGGCGCCTGCCGCAGCGCCGCCCGCAGCGCAGTAGGGAAGTCGGGAGCGTCCGAACCAATCTCCACCTGCTCGATAATGCTGTGATGGTGCACGTGCTCATATTCAATCGGATCCTCAATCGTGACAATATGGCGCGCATCCTTCTCGTTGATCTCATTGACCAGCGCCGCCAAGGTTGTAGTCTTCCCCGATCCCGTCGCTCCGCCGATAATCACCAGCCCACGCTGCAACTGCGCCAGTGCGGCCACACCCGGCGGAAGATGCAATTCCTCCAGCGACGGAACTTTAGCCGGCAATGCCCGCACCGCTGCCGCCGGCCGTCCGCGCTCGTTGTGCAGGTTGATGCGAAATCGCCCCAATCCAGGCACCCGGTAAGAAGCATCCGCAATCCGAAATTGCCGGTATTGCACCAACGCATGTGGAGCCAACGCCGGAAGAACGGCAGCCTCAATGTCGGCACCGGTCAGTGGTTCTTCGCCAATGGCGTGCAGCTTTCCTTCCACCCGAATGGCGGGCGCGGCGTCCGGCACCAGCAGCAAATCACTCCCACCCTCGGTCGCAAGCTTGAGCAGCCAGAGCCGCAGCCGGACCGCGGGCGACGTTTCCAACTCCGCCGGCTTTGTGCCCTGGGATTCGTCCTTATTATCCGTTTCCATTGTTCTCACTTTCGCGGGCTAACTTCCTTTCCATCTCTGTCAAGCCTAAGTATAAGGAACAACAGAGGTTACTATGCTTGTATGGCATTTTTGCTGGCCATGCAAGAGTTCGATTATTGCACTCCTTGGTTCCTGATTCGGACCTAGGCCTCAGAATTACCTTGACCAAATTGCCGTCCAGCAGCTAGATTAGCTCGGTTCCAAGGACATCCGGAAGCTCTCGGTCCTATTTTGTGCTGTACCCAGCCGAGGCCAAATCCAGAAAATTGAGCATCTTAGATGTCCGGTGGCGCATCTATTCAAGTGTTACTTTTTAGCGCCATATCCTTACAACCTAATTGGAATCAGTTAGTTGAATCGGGCTCTTCGATTTTGGCGGCCTGCGGATTTTCTTTTAGGATGAAGGCGAACGCTACATTTATAAGGAAGGGGAAATAAAGCACATGCGCTCTGATCGTGTATTTGATGCTTTACAAACTCTGCGGAACCGTTATATGCTCTGTCAGCTTGCCTCTAAGGCCACGCGGAAGTTCCATCGGCCCAGCACCAGAATCCCGGAAACGATGAACGACGTTTTGTCACGGATTGCAGGCTCGGAGCGACAGGCGGTTTTGTCGGAACCAGAAAACTTTGCTGAGGCACAACGGCGGGCTGCATAAACAGCCCCGCCTTCCTGCCTGGTGTTGTCTTCCCTGTGTAACCCTCCTTTTGAAAATCTCCCGCGAACACTAACGAATACGTGAGTGCACGGGTTTAGGTGAATCATGACCATCGCTGAACTCAAAGAAAAAAACATTACCGAGCTGACCAAGATCGCAAGGACCTTGGATTTGCCCGGCGCCAGCGGACTGCGCAAGCAGGACCTCATCTTCAAAATCCTGCAGGCCCAGAGCGAAAAAGAAGGCCATATCTTTGCCGAGGGTGTCCTCGAAATTCTGCCCGATGGCTACGGTTTCCTGCGCTCGCCGGATTACAACTATCTTCCCGGCCCCGACGACATTTATGTCTCGCCTTCGCAAATCCGCAAATTCGATCTCAAGACCGGCGACACCATCAGCGGCCAGGTACGCCCTCCGCATGAAGGCGAAAAATATTTCGCGCTAGTGAAGATAGAAGCTGTCAACTTCGAATCGCCCGACGAAGCGCGCAACAAGATCCTGTTCGACAATCTGACGCCGCTCTATCCGCAGGAACGTCTCAAGCTTGAAACCACCCGCGAAAATGCCAGCGCCCGCGTCATGGATTTGCTAACGCCCCTTGGCAAGGGCCAGCGCGGCCTGATCGTTTCTCCGCCGCGCGCCGGCAAGACCATGTTATTGCAGAACGTCGCCAACTCGATCACTACGAACCATCCGGAAGTCGTGCTGATGGTTCTGCTGATCGACGAGCGCCCGGAAGAAGTTACCGACATGCAGCGGTCGGTCAAAGGCGAAGTCATTTCTTCGACCTTCGACGAACCCGCCGCCCGCCACGTGCAGGTCGCCGAAATGGTGATCGAAAAAGCAAAAAGATTAGTCGAGCACAAGCGCGACGTCGTCATCTTACTGGATTCCATCACGCGTCTCGCCCGCGCCTATAACACGATCGTTCCGCCCAGCGGCAAAGTGCTCTCCGGCGGCGTGGATTCCAACGCGTTGCAGCGTCCGAAGCGCTTTTTCGGCTCCGCCCGCAACATCGAAGAAGGCGGCTCGCTGACCATCATCGCCACCGCGCTGATCGACACCGGCTCCCGCATGGACGACGTGATCTTCGAAGAATTCAAAGGCACGGGCAACAGCGAAATCATCCTCGAGCGCAAGCTGGTTGATAAGCGTGTCTTCCCCGCCATCGACATTCAACGCTCGGGCACGCGTAAAGAAGAGCTGCTGATCCCGAAAGAAGATCTCTCGCGCATCTGGGTCCTGCGCAAAGTGCTGAACCCGCTCTCGCCAGTAGAAGCGATGGAACTGCTGATCGACAAACTCAGCAAAACCAAAGCCAACGGCGAATTCCTATCGAACATGAGTGCGCTGTAAATCTAGGCAGCTAAGGGTGGGGCTTTTGACTTTCTCGGAGACAAACCCGGCAGGCAGGGCGCTAGGCTTCATTTGAACTTCAATTTGTAAGCCAGACGGATTTCGGGAAGGATCGCCGTAAGCTTCTCTCCGCTGAGAATTTTTATCCTACTGTAATTACCCTGTCCTCGCTTCATACCGGGACCGTGACGATGGGGCGGTCCATAGAAGCTGACCATAATTCCGCCGGGTTCTCGCTTTTGGAGATACTGTATAAATACGAAATTGGGAGTAAACGCGATGCCAGTGCTCCCATTTACGCCGTCTGCTTTAGAAGCCCTCGTATTCGGCATCCGGAGCGCTTCATTCACTACCCCTTGCGCGAGTTCTACAGATAACTTCGGATAGCCCGGAAATTGTCCTCGCACGTCGAAGGGATCAGAAGACTCCCCGCGAAGTGCGGGTTTTGGTAGGGAATCGGCCCCATCATCTCTGATGATCGATTCCCCGGACTGGTCGAGGAAGTGTTCCGCTATGATCCCAGAACAAAGGGCGGCAGCGTTCACATTCCTCTTGGCGGCTTCGACGGAGACCAGATTGTGAACGTGATCAGGAATGATTACCGTAAGTGTTTGCATGTTGACATAATAGTGACACACTGTGTCAAATGTGTCAATCGTGTCGTAAACCTGCGATGTGTAGCAATCCTGTGATCCATGG
>Ga0209006_10000128_pt1 | contig 82457 bp, 68 predicted proteins | sample JacPin_JW_Ref_O2_FD_188567 | JGI IMG/M metagenome (GOLD analysis project Ga0209006, IMG submission 188567) | Forest soil microbial communities from Algoma, Ontario, Canada - Jack Pine, Ontario site 1_JW_Ref_O2 (SPAdes) (version 2) | ecosystem: Environmental > Terrestrial > Soil > Boreal... | reverse complement strand
GCGGCGCGATAGCACCTTCTGGCCGCCCTGGGTCTTCATGCGCGTGCGAAAGCCATGCTTCTTCGATCGCCTGCGCCGGTTGGGTTGGAATGTACGCTTAGGCATGAAAAGTACTTGCTCCTGAAAGTTTCAATAGTCGAATGGCAAACCTAGAGTATAAATGACAACTCGCACCCGGAGCAAAGGGGTTGCCCATGGTGGGGCGGGCACTCTTGCCCGCCACTGCGTCCATCGCTTCAAACCATGTAACTCACCGCGCCGCCAAAATAAATCTGGCCACTGACCACTGACCCTAGCCACTGCTCTTCAACATCCCCACAACCCTCTCATAATCATCCACCGTGTGATACTCAATCACAATCTTCCCTTTACCCTTCCGGTCTTTGATCCTCACCCGCACTCCCAGCAGCCGCTCCAGCTCTCCCTGTGCCGACCGCACATTCGGATCCATCCACCTCGCTCCACTGTTCTTCTTCACATATCCCGGCATTCCCGGCAGCGGGTCCAGCATGCCTTGCATCTGCATCACCATCTCTTCGATCTGGTCGAACGGCATCCTCTTCTTCACCACGTCATCCGCCGCCTTCTGGATCATCGCCACATCCTCCAGCTTCAGCAGCTCCCGCGCTTCCGCAAACCCTAGCTTCTTCTGGGCCATGTACTCCTTCACTCGCTCTGGAAGCTTCAGCAGCCGCATATAATTCGCTACTGATTCCCGCGCCAGTCCCACCCGCTCCCCGATCTGTTGTTGCGTCAGGCCGAACTTCTGGCTCAACACCTTGAACGCTTCCGCATGTTCGAGCGGACTCAAATCCTCCCGCTGCAGGTTTTCGACGATCGTCATCTCCGCCGCCTGCTGCTCCGAAACCCGCTTCACCAGCGCCGGCACCGTCGTTTTCTCCGCCATCTTCGACGCCAGGCATCGCCGCTGTCCCAGGATCAGGATGTACCGCCCCTCCTTCTCCGCCGGACGCACCACCACCGGCTGCACCACCCCATTGATCCGAATCGACTCCGCCAACTCCTCCAGGCTCTCCTCGTCCATCCCATACCGCGTCTGGTACGGATTCTTGTCGATATCATCAATCGCCAGGTTCACCACCAGATTGCCGGGCGTCCGCGAACTATCCGCCACCGCCTGGATCGTAATAGTCTCGCCCGGCCCAAACGTAGGGACAGCCGCCTCGGCCGTCCAGCCAGAGCCTGCCCTGAGCTTGTCGAAGGGGCGAAGCCCGGCGCCCTCACCCGCACCATTCCCCGCCGCAGCAGGCACATCCCCCGCGGCCCTATCAGTATTCAAGGTGTTGTCATTCCGAACGGGCGACAGTCCGCGAGGAACCTGCTGTCCCCCTGCGTCACCACCGTCGCGGACAGGAGCCCCCACGCCGGGTGCCCCATCCTTCGCTCTTTCAACGAAAGGTGGGGAAACCACCCGAGGCCCCGGCAACAACGACTCCAGCCCCCGCCCCAAAGCCCGTCGCTTTTCCACCTTATCTTTATCTTTATCTTTATCTTTCTCCAACCCGTGCCCCGTCGCCTTCCCCACTGCCGCCGCATTCGTCATCAATCTCCCTCTCAGTCTCTTGCCTTGCTCCTTACTAGCTCTGTCATCCTGGGCGCAGCAGTGACAAGCGCGAAGCGCTTGCCACCGCGGAGTCGAAGGACCCCTAAACCCTCATCACCACCATCCCAACCATCTTTTGAAGAACGCCGGCACAGCACTGCCGGGTGCGCCGTTTCTCGCGTTCTTTGCGAGAAGTGGGGATTTTCTCGCGCGATCTTTAAGGGGCTGTCTATATATATCGATATCTATCAATCTATATATCGATGCCCATCAATACATCAAGCGCTCTTATCCATCTCCGCCGCTGGAGTCTCCTCGCCCTCCTTGGCAAAGATCTCCGCTGACCCCTGATGGCTGACCGCTGACGGCTGCCGTTCAATGATCTCCTTCGCCAGCCGGATATAACTCTCCGCTCCCTTCGACCGCGGATCGTACATCAGCGCCGGCATCCCATGGCTGGGCGCCTCCGCCAGGCGTATGTTCCGCGGGATCGTCGTCCTGCACAGCTTCTCGCCAAAATATTTGTTCAGCTCGTTCTTCACCTGCTGCGCCAGGTTTGTGCGGTCGTCGAACATAGTCAGCACCACGGCCTCAATGGCCAGCTGCGGGTTCAGCGCCGCGCGGATCCGCTCGATGGTGTCGAGCAGCTCGCTGATGCCCTCCAGGGCAAAGTACTCCCCCTGCATAGGGATCAATACAGTGTCTGCGGCCACGAGAGCATTGAGGGTTAATAGGTCGAGCGCTGGCGGGCAGTCGATCACGATGAACTGGAAGCGCTCACGCAAAGGCGCAAGGGCCTCGCGCATGCGAAATTCGCGCCCCTCCACGTCCACCAGTTCAAGGTTCGCACCGATCAGGTTCTTGTGCGAGGGGATTAGCCAGAGCTGTTCGAGGGCGGTGACAACCAGGGCCTCCTCAGCCGAGGCCGCATCCATGAGCAGGTGATAGGAGCTGATGCGCTCCGGGTCCTTCACGAAGCCGAGACCGCTGGTGGCATTCGACTGCGGATCGCAGTCCACCAGCAGCGTATTGACCTCAGCCGCCGCGAAGGACGCAGCTACGTTGATGGCAGTCGTGGTCTTGCCCACGCCGCCCTTCTGGTTGGCAACAGCGATGACGCGTCCCATTTAGTTTTTAGGAGATGCCTGAGCTATTCGGCAGCATACGTCCATCTCTAATTCAAATGCAACGCAAAATGTCACACGGCTTGCGAAATTCTGTGCAAAAACGTGCGTTATGTTCCTGCAGGAACGTTTCCTGCCTCTTGCAGCGTATTGGAGGCTGCTAGCTGGGTGTTGTAAAGGCCGTTGCAAAATGGAGATGTGTTCCCGAAGGAACACTCGCGTACTTGGCCTCCCGACTCCCCCTGATCGTGTTAATCCGTCGGGCGGAACCAGTCGTCTTTTTTTGCGAAGTGTTCCGGGCGGAACACATTGACGGTTTTGGCTGGATCAGTCGACGGCTCGGGGGAGCCGGCTGGTAGTGGGGCTCTCCTCGCATCGGAGTCTTTGCGAGGGGCATTTAGTCTCGGAAATGGGGTGGGGAGAGCGCGAAGTGTTCCTGCAGGAACATTTCGTCGTTTTGCGTGGGTCGATTGATCCGACAGTTTATGCAAAATGGAGAAGTGTTCCTGAAGGAACACTGTGGAAAACTCATATTCACGGTCCTGGACTGGCGAGGATAAATCGCTCGATTGTCGGCAGTTAGGTCCACTACTACCCAATTTAATCGAACGATAGTTGGCGCTGCAGACCACTTATTGATGTATAGCAGAGACTATTTCCCACCTGTTTACCTGTGGAATTCCCGCTCCGATTGGGGCTGGCATCATTTCCTTGATGGTGCGACTGCGGATTGACGAGCGATCAGCAAGGTGCGCGACTGGGATTGGGGGATGGGGAGGGGAGAGTCCCAAGCGAGGGTGGGCAAGCTGGCTTGGGCCTGGTCCAGTTGCGAAGTACCGATGAGGAGAGCCAGGCGTCCGCCGGGGCAAACCAGACTGGCGGCTACGGGGAGAATGCTAGCGAAGCGCTCGACGGCGCGGAGGGTGACCAGGTCGAAGCCTGCCCGATCGAGACTCTGTTGGTGGATGCCGGTGCGCCCGGAGGGTGCGTTGCCGGCTGCATCCGAAACGGCGTGCTGCGGAAGAAGCTGTTCGGCGCGACCGGGGAACATATTGACGTTCATCAATGTAAGGGAGCGGACGACTTCGCCGAGGAAGGCGCTCTTCTTATGGTTGGACTCGATCAGGGTGAGGGCGAGGTGGGGCGCCCAGAGTTTGATGGGGATGCCGGGGAATCCGGCGCCGGAGCCGAGGTCGGCTGCCGTGATCACCTCGGGGGCTAAAGCCCCGGTCTCTTCCGTGTGCCTTGCGCGGCCCTGAAGGGCCGTTCCTTGACCGGATCCCAAGCCACGGAATCCCAAGCGGGCCTCCTCGGGGAACAGGTGACGGGCGGCGAACAGGCTCTCGCCGAAGTGGCGGGTGACGATTTCTTCGGGGTCGCGGATGGCGGTGAGGTTGATGCGGGCGTTCCAGCGGAGGAGTAGATCGATGTACGTCGATATAAGTTGAAGCTGGGTGGGGGACAGGACCGCAGATGCCTCGTCGCTGCGCTCCTCGGAAGGACAGGAGTTTTGGGTTGCGGACAGAAACGGCCGGAGCAGTTCGGCGATGCGGGCAGAGTGCATGGGAAATCTGATTGTAGACAAAAAGCAGGGGCCAGGGGTCAGGGGCCAGCGGCCAGTAACTTCAATCACGCTGGATTTGCTCTTCGGGGATGGGAGACCCGAATCGCCAGAGTTAGGGACTTGACCATGCGGGCTAATTTCTGTATATTCAGTTTGTACTGAAAGAAACGACATGGCGGAACTGACTGGATTGCAGAAGCAGTACATCCTCCACTGGGGAGAGATGGGGACGCGGTGGGGGATTAACCGGACGGTGGCGCAGATTCACGCGCTGCTGTATTTGTCGCCGCGGGCGCTGCCGGCGGAGGAGATTGCGGAGACGCTGAGCGTGGCGCGGTCGAATGTGTCGACCTCGATCCGGGAGCTGGAGGGGTGGGGGATTGTGCGGGCGGTGCATGTGCTGGGGGACCGGCGGGAACATTATGAGTCGATGAAAGATGTGTGGGAGATGTTCCGGCTGGTGATTGAGCAGAGGAAGCGGCGGGAGATTGATCCGACACGGGAAATGTTGCGGCGGTGTTTGGCGGAACTGGATCCGAAGGAGCCGGGAGCGGATTACACGCGGGAGCGGCTGGAGGCGATGGCGGGATTTTTCGAAGCGGTGACCGAGCTGCATGACCAGATGAAGCGGTTGCCTACTGGGACCGTGAGGAAGCTTTTGCGGATGGGGGCGAAGGTGAGCAAGGTGGGCAAGCCGAGAGCGCGGGCGGGGTAAATTTTTTTGGGCGGATCGTTCTGTTCGTACAGAAATATCTGATATGGGAGGCTGATTATGAATGCTACGACGGTGTTTGCGCTGGGTTCGCTGGCTACATTGGCGATCGGCGCGGCGGTGGTGTTGTATTTGCGGCGGCCGCTGCGGAATATTCTGGTCGAACTGTGCGGGAATGAAGAACGCGCGGAATTCTGGACGGCGTTTTCCGCAGTGGTGGTGGGAGTGGTGCCGGTGATCTTCGCGATGGCATGCCACCCGGCGCCCGGGCCGGACACGCCGGCGGTGTTGGAGCTGGCGGATCAACTGAAGTGGGGATTGATCGGGCTCACGGCGTCGGTGTTGATGTTGGGATGGGTGGTTGGTCGGTCGATTGTGCGGTGGGAGGGGCGAGTGGCGAAGGAAAGCTCCTCGGGGGCTGAAGCCCAGTGAAGAAAGACAGTGAGCTCCGTCGAGCGCTTGGTGGGCCGCGCCATGCAAAGGCGGAGTGGCGGAGAAGAGACCAAAGCGCTTAACCCCGGAGGGCACAGAGGAACACAGGGTAATGCTTGCACGGAGGTGGGTATGAGCGGCAGTTTCTTGGGCGCTGGATTGATGAAGCCGTTGATCTGGTTTGCGGGGGCGGTGCATGTGGGGATTGTGCTGGCGAACATTCCCCTGTTGGGGAGGTTGCGGGTGGGGGAGCGGCTGGCGGGAGTGCCGCGATTTCTGCGGCAGATTGTTTATGTGCATTGGGCCTACATCCTGATTGTGGTGGGGCTATTTGCGGCTTTGTGCTTTGGATTTGCTGCGGAGCTGGCGGGAGCTAGCGGGTTGGGGCGATTCCTGAGCGGGTTCATGGCGGGGTTCTGGCTGCTGCGGATTGTGTTGCAGGTTTTTTATTACGACCGGGAACTGCGGCGGGAGAACCGGGGGATGGATACGTTGTATGTGGTTTCGCTGGTTGTGCTGGTGGGGATTTTGGGGCTGGCGGCGTTGCGGCCGCTGGGATGAGGAAGTCAAAAGTCAAAAGTCAAAAGTCAAAGTCCCCGCTGCTCGCGAAGGACGCGAAAAATGGAGCACCCGGGCTTGGAGTGAGGTGGATATGAAGAGTCAGAATGCTGGACACGGGAAGCGGAATCCTCTTTCGCTTCACCGCGCTACGCGCGGCTCCGGCTTCGCTCGAAATGACAGGAGTAGCGATTGGGCGGAGCTTCGAGCACAGCGGTGGGCGTCGCGCTGGGCGACTGCGGGTGCGGCGGCTTGGGTGGGGATTGCGGTGCTGGCGCGGATGGGGATCGCGCGCATTGGAGTGATCGAGTTGATGTTTCTGTTCGCGCCGCTGGTGATTGTTCCCCTGGGGATGGAGTTGGGGCGAGTGGGCGGGTTTGAGTCTGGCGCGGCGCATGGGTTGGCCGGGATGGCGCAGACTTTGCAGCCGTTGGGGGCGGTGCTGGCGGTGGTTGCGGTTTGTTTGCCGCCGGGGCAGCGGGCTGGGGCGTGGGCTGTCGGGTGGATGGGGGTTTGCGGGTTGCTGGCGGGGGCTGGGGTGGTGGAGTTGGGAGCGGTGGTTTTGGGGTGGGTGAGTGCGGCGCCGGCGGCTGAGATGGAAAAGCTCACGGGCAAGTCGCCCGTGGCTCCACGGGTTGGGACCATGTCCGCACAAGTCGGGGCGGTTGGCTCACGGCTTTCCAGGATTGCGGGATGCGTGGGGCGGGTTGACCTGGCGGTGGGCGGGGCTTGGCTGGTGGCGTCGCGGTTGGGATGGCGGCCGATGGCGATTCAGGAGCCAATTGGATTGCTGACGGCGGTGCATTTTCATTTTGCGGGATTTGCCACCGCGATGATTGCCGCAGCGACGTTGCGGTTTGCAGAGGCGCGGTTGGCTGGGCGTGACGGTTTGCTGCGATGGTGGCGGGGGGTTGTGGTGCTGGTGCTGGGGATGCCGTTCCTGGTGGCGGCGGGGTTTGTGATTTCTCCGGGGCTGAAGATGGTGGCGGCGATGGTTTTTTCCGCGAGCGTGGCGGGGCTGGCGGGGTTTGTTTGGGGGTGCACGGGGCGCGTGGAAGATGGAAGCGCGCGAAGCTTCTTGCGGGCGGCGGCGGGGGCGGTGTTTGTGGGGATGGCGTTGTCGGGAACTTATGCGGTGGCGGATTTTGTGAAGAGCGAGCTGTTGCCGATTCCGCGCATGGCTTCGACGCATGGAGTTTTGAATGCGCTGGGATTTTGTTTGCTGGGGTTGCTGGGGTGGATTGTGGAGAGTGCGAAAGGCTTTACCCCAGAGGGCACAGAGGAACACAGGGTAACACTGGGAACTTCCGCTCGCGGGGATTTGGGGCTGGGGGAGTGAGCGGGTGCTGGGAGGGAAAACCGCACGGGCGAGGCGCTCGTGGCTCCACGAGCCGGGGCGGTGTCCACACGGGTTGTGAAGGTGTGCACACGGTAGAATGATGCGGGAGCATTTAGGATTGGGGACGCGATTTTTATGACTGAGGAAACGCAAGGCGACGGCAGGGCCGAAGCCTCCGCGAAGAAAATCTGGATGACGCTGACGGGGCTGCCGCTGACGATTCGGCTGGAGTGGCCATTTCATAAGTCGACGTCGGGGGCGGATTTCTGGGTGTTGCACGGGGACATCCGGCTGGAGAATTCGGAGGGGCTGCATGCGGCGGTGGCGGTGAATTTGTCGATGACGGTGCGGGAGGTGATGCCGTCGCTGGAGCCGAAGGACGCGGAGGCTCCGGTGATCAATGCGCTGCGCAAGGAAGTGGATCGCAGGCAGATTGAGTTTGTGAAGTCGGGGAAATTGTTGCCGGTGGCGTTCTCCAGTCGACATTATGATTTCAAGCGGCAGACGTGGGTGTTTGGAAAGGCCAGCGATGAGGTGGTTGCGGAATTTTTGGCGAGGAAGGTCTATTGGGAAACGAGGTTAGCTCGCGCTCAGGGGGCGGAGGTGTCGGAGTCAAAATCCCCACCCTTTCGCAACGAACGCGAGAAGGATGGGGCACCCCCGCGCGTGTGGATTTGCGATCCTACCGAGGCGCAGTATTTGCAGACTGTGCCGGAGCATTTGCTGGAGATTGCGGGGCGGATCGTTGCGGATGGACTTGTGCAGGTGGATGGGGAGTGGGCGGAGGCGACTGCTAAGTTGATGGGGCAGGCGGGGAGATTTGAAGAGGCGATGCGGAAGTCGGTGGAGGAGTTGGAGAAGAAGCACGCGTTTGAGAGAGGGTAAAGGGCGGGGTCGTATTGAAAAGCTCATGGGCGAGGCGCCCGTGGCTAGGCGAGGTGTGGCCCTGCTTGCGCTGCTGGTTGCTGGGGTTCTTGCGGGTGCGGCGTCGTGCGAGACAGAAGGTCACCCGGGAACGGCCGGTAGCGGGGATATTGCCGATGCCTGCGTTGGCGAGAATACTTCTAGGCTTCTTTGGCGTGATAGTCCTGGTCATCGCCGCAGGGCTGTTCTGGATCTTCTTTTACTCCGGCGATCTTCCTGACGTGAACGCGCTCGCACAGTAGCGTGGCGCGGGTGTGGGATCCTTGCCTCTCAACGGCGACGGTCGCAATTCCTTACGATTCGATCGGAGATAACCTGCGGGCCGCACTGAATGCTGCCGAGGGCGGCGAGAATGACTCTGGGGTGGTTACGGAGACCTATCGCGGGTTCACGAGCCAGAGGAACTTTTCTGGAACGACTCTGTCGCTGCGGGTTTCTGAAACGATGTTCTGTGTGCCTACGAAAATGTTGAACCGACAGCTTAAGGAAATCCGCGTGGCAGTGCAGCTGGAGCGACGATTCTCGCGGCGGGAATTGTTCACGATTCTCGCCAACCGGGCGCATTTTGGCGACGACTTGGTTGGGGTCGAAGCTGCGTCGCAGAGCTTCTTCCAGAAGGACCCCGTTCAACTGCGGGTTGGAGAGGCCGCGCTGCTGGCCGGTTTGATCAAGTCTCCTTCGCGCTTTTCGCCGACAAAACACCCCGATCGTGCCATCCAGCGGCGGAGCGAAGTCCTCGACACGATGGTTGAAAGCCATTTCATTCGTCGAGAAGAGGCGGAAGCGGCGAAGGCTTTAGCAATCCTGCCTGGGCGGGCGGACTGAAGAGCAGGCCGAGAGTTCGACCTCGGCGGTTAAAGCCGCGCTCGAGACAAGGCCTTTATCGCAGCGCTGGAAGCGCTGCACCACAGGGATGACAAGCGACGAAAATGGGGCCGCGCTAATTCACTCGTTGTGCTCCTGGTCAGATTTCGCGGGCAAGAGTGCCCGCGCCACCTACCGTGCACGCTTGCCGCCGCGCCGCTAGCGTTCCGGCGGTTTGCGCGAGAACAATCCCCAGCAGAATCTTGGCGCTATCGCGTAGTTTAGTTGCACGAGGACGATGGCGGCGATGGCGTAGTACGTGCCGATAAAGCAGAGGGCGGCACCGCAGGCGTAGAGGGTTTGGGCGACCACGATGCGGCGGACGATGGCGGCGTGGATTTCTGGCGGGAGGTCGTCGGTGAGAAGGTGATTGCGGGTGGCGTAGGCCCAGCTCCAGTAGAGGGTGAGTCCGAGCAGGAGGATGTTGCTCCAGTAGACGAGCAACGCTGTGCGGTAGTGGATGAACTCGGCTAGCAGCGATGTGGAGAATGGCGTGAGTGAGACGGCGCAGAGGAACGCGATGTGAATCCAGGCGAGATTGCGGTCGGCGCGAGCGAAGTGGTTGAACTGGGTCTGCTGGCCGACCCAGAAGATGCCGTTGGTCATGACGCTCATCAGGAATACGATTAGGCGCGGGGTGAGCGCGATCAGGGCGTGCCAGAGATCGTGCTCGGAATGGATGGCTGCGGAGGCGGGGACGCGGAGGTCGAGCACGAGCAGGGTCATGGCGACGGCGAAGAAGCCGTCACTGAGGGCGGCGAGGCGTTCGACGCTTTGTCCGGCAACGCGGTTGTACAAGGAGTGCATCGAAAGGAGTTTAGTGGGCGAGGAGCGTAGTGGCTAGTTGTTAGTAGCTAGTGACTGGTGTGAGTCGAGACCTTAATTACTGCCTTCGGCTTCGCTCGGGGTGGGGCTCCTTGGCCGCGATGAAAAACGCGGACCTTCGTTGGATGACGATCGAACCACGGAACTGCCAAGTTTAGCGCCGCGGGGGGAAGCTAGCGATGGAGTGGTAAGGTGGAATTTGAGTGCGAGGGCGAATGGCAGGTGAGGGCGTGAAGGCGCGGGTCTCGATTGAACACCTCACGGGCGAGGCGCTCGTGGCCACACGAGTCCTGCATTTGGCAAGTGGCGTGAGGGCGGCTATGTTGGTGGCGCTGTTGGCTCTGGCAGGGAGTGGATGGGCGCAGGAGCCGGGGAATTCGCAGACGGCGCCGCCGCAGCAGCCGTCTGACCAATCGCAAAGCCAAGGCAAAGGGAATCCGCCGGCCGATCCCTCGTCGCAGGCATCGCCCTCGTCGCAGCCATCTCAGCCGGCGGACAAGCCTTCGCCTCAAAAATCAGAAGACAAGAAAGATGAGGCTCCGAGTCCGGCGCAAGGCATGGCGGAAGCTACCAAACAGGCGGCGACTGCGACGCTGGTCAAGATGCGCGACTGGGAAACGGAGTGGCTGGTGGGAGCCTACGTCAGCCGGAATCACCAGCTAGTTACGCTGACTGGGGAACAGAGGCGGAAGCTTTATCTGCAGCAGACGGTGCTGACGCCGGGCGCGTACTTGAAGCGGATGTTTGATGCGACGATCGATCAGGAGCGCGGAGTGCCCCACCAGTGGGACGATGGCTGGGCGGGGTATACCGAGCGGTGGTGGTCGCGCGAAGGGCAATTCATCGCGGCGAACAGTCTGACCGCACTGGGCGATGCCAAGCTGGGCTACGAGCCGCGTTACGATCAGTGCCGGTGCCGCGGATTCTGGCCGCGGACGCGGCATGCGGTGGTGCGGAATTTTGTGACGTATGACCGGAGCGAGCAGCAGATGCGTCCGCAATGGGCGGAGTATGGCGGTGCATTTGGCGCGGGCATGATTGCGACGGCCTGGCTCCCGAAGCCGCGCAATGCGTTTGCGGAAGGCGGATGGGGCGCGCTCGGCCAAGCGGGGTGGGGAGTCTTGGCGAATTTCTTTACGGAGTTTGCGGTGGATATTAACCGGAAGCTGGGAGCTAAGAAGTGAAGGCAAAATCTTCGACCACGCTTGCGGCTATCGGCCTTATCGCGATGTTCGGTGCGATCGGGAAGAAGGTTTTTGCGTGGCAGACGGGATTCTGGGGCGGGAACAGTTATGGGTAGCACTACGATTTGATGTTTGCGTCGATGAATCCGGTCATCGTCTTTACCAGCGGCGGGGCTTACGTTCTGCTGAAATAGCCGCCCAATTCCTACCAATTCCTAACCTTCGATTGCCAGCGCTCGGGATTTTGTTCTATGCTGGGCGAACCTCGCCACGGCCGGCGAGACGCCGGCGTTACCTGAAATATGCATCGCTTGACTGCCAGATTTCTTTTTCTGTTCGTGCTGCTGGGGAACTTCGTCCCGCTGGCGCTGGCGGCTGCGGCGGGACAAGCACATGCCTGCTGTGTCCGCAAGGCGGCGCATCATTGTTATGGCTCTGGCCTGGGCCAGGGCATCGTCGTCACGGATTCTTCACGGCACTCGATCCACGATGCCAGCTGCTGCAACCACGAATGTTGCCGTGCGGTGACGACGGCGCACTGGGCCCACCCGCAGCCACGAACGGCAAGCCTCTGCCGGGAAGAGATCAGCCGCGTTCAGGAATTTCAGAAAAACCCTCCGGTCAAAGAAAGTTTCGCGCTGCAATCGACCCGCGCTCCTCCGTATTGCTCCCTCGCCTGAAGCTCTATTGATTCCCACACGTCGGCCTCAATCAGTTTGCGACAGGGCATTCGTGTCGCGGAATCCGTGTCGGGAAAATGCCGGCCTTCGTGGACATCGCGAGGCCGGTCATCACGGGGGCTGGAGACTGGTTCAGCTTGCTGGAGGTTTCATGCGTTTCTTCCTTCTTATTCTTGGTATTCGCGTTTCAGGGCGCGGCAGCGCGTTCCGTGGTAGTTCTCTGCGCCCTATTTCTCGAGTCGCCGCGCTGCTGGCGGTTGCGGTTGCGGCCTTCGCCAACGACTACGGCGCCGTTCGTGGGGTGGTACACGATCCGCAGCACCGGCCTCTGGAGGGCGCGATGGTGATGCTGAAAGCAAAATCATCGGACTGGGCCAAGTCGGTGACGAGCGACGCCAACGGAGAATTCCAGTTCAACGCCGTGGTGCTCGGCGAATACTCGATCAGCGTCGCCAGCAAGGGCTTCGAGCAGATTTCACAGGATGTTATTGTCATCTCGGGATCGGTGCCGGTGGTTCACTTTCAGTTGCAAGTGGCCACGGCAAACGAAAAAGTTACCGTCTCGGCTGCGCCTGCCGTGGTCGCCACCGACAGCTTCACCCCCACCACTCTGGTCAACCGCATCGACATCGAGCGCACGCCCGGCGCTGATAGCACCAACAGCATGGCCATGATCACGGATTACGTCCCCGGCGCTTACGTGACGCATGACATGCTGCACATGCGCGGCGGCCACCAAATCACCTGGCTGCTCGACGGCATTCCGGTGATCAACACCGCGATCGCGCAGAATCTAGGGCCGCAGTTCGATCCCAAGGACCTGGATTACGTGGAGGTCAATCGCGGCAGCTATAGCGCCGAGTTCGGCGACCGCACCTACGGCGTTTTCAATGTCGTGCCCCGCACGGGTTTCGAGCGCAACAACGAAGCCGAACTCACCCTGACCGCCGGCAACTTCTACCAGACCGACGATGAATTCAGCTTCGGCAGCCACACGAAAAACTTCGCCTACTACGCCAGCGTCAACGGCAACCGGAGCGACCTGGGCCTGCAGCCGCCGGTTCCGCAGGTGGTGCACGACGCGGTCAACGGGGTCGGCGGATTCGGATCGTTCATCCTGAATGTGGATCCCTCGAACCAGCTTCGACTGATGACCTCGGCCCGGCGTGACTATTATCAGATTCCTTACGATCCGAATCCCGACGACATCGAGAACGGATCGATCCCGGCCAATAACTTCACCCCGCAATACCCGAGCATCGGTTTTCGCGACGGGCAAACCGAGAACGATGAGGGCGTTCTCTTTACCTGGCTGCACACTTTCAACTCGCATCTCCTGACCACGGTTTCGCCTTTCTTCCACTACAACAGCGGAGACTACGCCAGCAGTCCCAGCGACACTCCCGTCGCCACCACCGAAAACCGCGGCTCCACGTACGTTGGAGGTCAAGCCAGCGTCGCCGCGAACTACAAGAAGAACGATCTGCAGGTGGGCTTCCTCAGCTTCTACCAGCACGATAACCAGGTTTTCGGCGCGACCTTCAACCCCGCACAACAAGCGGAGTGCATAACCCCCACAAACCCGCTCGGGAACTGCATGCCCTTTACCGATTCCGAGCACCCCACCGCCAATCTCGAGACCCTTTATATCGACGACCGATTCAATCCATTTTCCTGGCTCACTCTATCGGCAGGTATGCGGCCCACGTGGTTCTCCGAAGGCAACTTCTCGGCCGATTCCCTCCAGCCGCCCATCTCGGAGTCCGCCATCAGCCCACGCTTCGGCGCCACCGTCACCGTTCCTAAAATTCGCTGGACTTTCCGCGCCTTCTACGGACACTACTATCAAGCGCCGCCCATCGAAACCGTCTCCGGTACTCTGGAGGCCCTGTGTAATTCATTGAGTTCCTGCGGATTTCTGCCGCTCCACGGGGAGCGCGACGAGGAGCATCAGTTCGGAGTTACCATTCCTTACCGGGGATGGGTGCTGGACGCCGCTACCTTCAAAACGGATGTCGCCAATTTTCTCGACCACAATAACATCGGGGCTTCCAATATTTTCTTTCCGCTCACCGATACCAGAGCGTTGATTCGGGGATGGGAGCTTACGCTGCGCTCTCCCCGCCTGGCCCACCGGGGACAGCTGCACCTCGCTTACTCCAACCAGATCGCCGAGGGGGGCGGGGTGATTACCGGAGGGCTGAACAACGCTGCCGGCTGCGGGCCGCTCGCCGACGGCTCGGTCCCCTTCCTTTGCCCGCTCGATCATGACCAGCGCAACACGCTGAATTTGGGCGGTGACGTTACTCTCCCCTGGCGAGCGTATGTCTCCAGCAACGTTTATTACGGCTCCGGATTCAGCAACGGTTTCCCGGGCGCGCCTTATCCCGGCGATTATTTGCCCCAGCACACCACATTCGATTTGTCGCTCGGCAAAGATTTCGGCGAACGCTTCACCGCGTCGCTCACCGCCTTAAATGTTGCCAATCGCCGCGCCGAGTACGACAGCAGCGTGACCTACGGTGGATTCCACTGGAACCTGCCGCGGCAAATCTCCGTGGAATTGCGCTATCGTTTTCATTATTGATTTTTCTAAACCCAACCGGTTTGGGGAAGCGATTCGCATTTTCGGCGTGGAAAGAGTGGGCGGACGAGGGCGTCCGCCCCGCCCACGGCCAGAAAGTCGCACACGAGCGGTGCCTTTCGAAGAACATTTGGCGGATCTGTTTCTGGTACAACTGATTTGGAGACTCCAAGTGCCGCATCCAACTTTTGCCAAGCTTACCTTGTCGTTGATTCTGCTGTGCACGACGCTATCTTTGTCGTGCAGTAAGCACACGACTCCGTCGTTGAAGCGCTATCCCTTTACGGGGCGCATCGTCGCGCTCGACCAAGCGAACCAGTCCGCCATCATTGACGGCGATGCGATCCCTGGGTTCATGGATGCGATGGCGATGGCCTACAAAATCAAACTCGCGGCGGATTTCAACCAGCTTGCCGCCGGGGATTCGATTTCGGCTGAGGTGGTGGTTTCCGAGAGTAAAGATAAAGATTCCGGCCCCGACGATTGGCTCGAAAACGTCAAAGTCTTGGGTCACGCGAAACCGGCCGGTGACAAGAGTGGCGCCAAGCCCACCTCCGAGCTGCACATTCCAGCCGCGGGCGACGAGGTTCCCGACTTCCATTTCACCAATCAGAACGCGAAGCCCATTTCGCTGAAGCAATATCGGGGGCAGGTTTTGTTCGTCACGTTTATTTATACGCGCTGCCCTTTTCCTGATTTTTGCCCGCGTGTCGGGGCGCAGTTCGCGCAGCTCAATCAGCTGCTTGCTGCCGATCCCGCGCTCGCGAGCAAGACTCATCTGCTGTGCATCAGCTTCGATCCGGAACACGACACACCTAAAGTTCTCCGCGACTATGGCTTCTCGCTGGCGCACAGCCGGGAGGCTGCGCTCTTCGAGCGCTGGGAATTCGCGGTGCCGCGCGTAGCCGATCTGCCGCCGATCGCCAACTATTTCGCGCTTACCTACAAGCCTGAAGATGGATGGATCACACACTCGCTCAGCACTGCTGTGATCGGGCCGGATGGGAAGATTTTCAGCTGGTATCACGGTGGCGAGCGGCAGGTTTCGGAGCTGGTGAAGGACGCAGCGGGGGCGCTGCGCGGGCAGGGTTAGAGAGAGTGCGAGCGAGGCAGCGGCCCCCCAGGGGCGGAAGCCCTCCTGATTGGGGGGACTTTACGCGGCGCTGAAGCGCCGCTCTTCCACGGTGCTTCCCAGTGCTTCGCAGGTTCGTGGGTTGTTCAACAATGTCGCTAGGCCCGGCCGCGGATTTTGGCCCACCACCAGCGGACGCCGACGAAGAGGAATCGCCAGTCGTGGAAGAATTCTGGTTCTTTGCCTTCGAAGGCGTGGCCGATGAATTGGAAAATCCATCCCAGCAGAAAAAGCGCGAGAGCGTAAGGCCACAGGCGATGCAGGAAAATGCTGGCTGCGAACATGCCGAGCGACAGAAGAATCAGCGGAATGCCCAGCGTGTGGCAGGCGCGGTTGACCGGATGCCGATGGCTGGTGGCGTATTGCGCGACCCACTGCTCGCTGGTGCGGTTGCCTAGCATGCGGAGGGATGATACTACGATTCGGGGGTGGGCGAGGAAGTCAAAAGCAGGGTCGAGCTGGGCTCGACGGAACGGGCAAGAGTGCCCCTCCCCAGATAACCCTACCCCAGCCCCGGATCGACTTTCCTAAGATCGACTTTCCTAAGTTGAGGCCCCCGCTTGCCGCGTGGTAGCATCCTACGTTTTGGCGGGTGGTGTTGGAGTGGCCGGTTGCGGTTGTCATCCTCTTCATGTTCATTTCCTGAGGGGGCCGTTTTCTTTCCACGCCTGCTGAAGGAGCCTACTCGTGAAAATCTATTCTGGGGAAAACATTCGTAATGTAGCGCTGGTGGGGCACGGGCATGCGGGCAAGACCACGCTGGCGTCGGCCATGCTTTTTACCGCGGGAGCCGCACCCCGACTGGGGCGCGTCGACGACGGGTCGGCGGTGACCGATTATGACGACGAAGAGATCGCGCGCAAGATGTCGATCTCCGTGGGTGCTGCCGTGGTGGAGTGGGGCAAGTCGAAGATCAATATTCTCGATACGCCCGGGTTCAACATGTTTGTCCACGAGGCCAAGATGGTGCTGCCGGTGGTGGACGCGGCCATTGTTGTAGTAGACGGCGTGGCGGGCGTGGAGGTGGTGACGCAGCGGGTGTGGAATTACTGCGAGGAATACAAAACGCCACGGCTGATCGTGGTGAATCGCATGGACCGCGATCGGGCGAATGCGGAGCGGGTGATGGAGTCGCTGATTAATGCGTTTGGGCGGAATGTGATTCCGATTGAGTTGCCGATCGGGAGCGAGAAAAGTTTGAGCGGTGTGGTCGACCTGGTGCGCATGAAGGCTTACACGTATGAGCTGGGCGGAAACGGCAAGGGCAAGGAAACCGAAATTCCGCCGAACATGCGGGCGCAGGTGCAGGAATCGCACGAGCAGTTGGTGGAACTGGTGGCCGAGGGTGACGACAAGCTGATGGAAAAGTTTTTCGAGGCGGGGACGCTGGGCGAGGAAGATCTGATTCCTGCACTGCATAACGCGATTCGGGAAGACAAACTTTTTCCCGTGATCTTCAGTTCAGGGCTGGGCAACGTGGGCGCGGACCGGGTGATGGACTTTATTATCGACTACACTCCGGCGCCTTCGGAGCATGAATGGGTGCAGGGAGAGGCTCCGGCTTCGGGGAACGGGGATGTGCCGAAGCGGCATGAAACGGATACGGAACCGGTGTCGCTCTATGTGTTCAAGACGGTGTCGGACGCGTTTTCGGGGAGGATTTCCTATTTCAAAGTTTTTTCCGGCGTGGTGAAGAATGAATCTGCGATGCAGAACTTCCGCACGGGCGCGCAGGAAAAGCTGGCGCACATTTCGACCATGCAGGGGAAAACGGCGGTGCCGGTGGCGGAGCTGCACGCCGGAGATATTGGCGCAGTGGCGAAATTGAAAGACACGCTCACCGGCGACACCATGGGGGACAAGTCTGCGCCGATTCAGTATCCGCGGGTGAAGCTGCCGGAGCCTGCGATTACGTTTGCCATTGAGCCCAAGAGCCGGGCGGATGAGGACAAGCTGGGGCCGGGCATTCACAAGCTGATGGAAGAGGATGCGATGCTGCGATTTTTCCGCGATCCGCAGACCAAGGAGTTTCTGATCGCGGGGACGGGGCAGCAGCACATCGAAGTGACGGTGGCGAAACTGAAAAAGCGCTATCACACGGAAGTGAATTTGAAAGCGCCGAAGGTGCCGTATCGCGAAACCATTCGCGGCAAGGCCGATGTGCAGGGGCGGCACAAGAAGCAGACTGGCGGGCATGGACAGTACGGCGATTGCAAAATCAGGATGGAGCCACTGCCGCGTGGGGGAGATTTTGAATTCGTCAACGATATTTTTGGCGGCGCAATTCCGAAGAATTTTATTCCTCCGGTGGAAAAAGGAATTCGCGATGCGGCGGCGCGGGGATATCTGGCGGGGTTTCCGGTGGTGGATTTTCGGGTGACCCTGTATGACGGGTCGTATCACGACGTGGATTCGAACGATCTTTCCTTCCAGATGGCGGGGCGCATTGCGTTCAAGAAGGCCATGGAAGTTGCGAAGCCCACGCTGCTGGAGCCGGTGATGGTGGTGGAGATTACGGCTCCGGACGAATTTGCGGGCTCGATCATGGGCGACCTGAACAGCCGGCGGGGGCGCATCCAGGGCATGGACAACAAGGGCGGCAACACGATTGTGAAAGCCGAAGTCCCCATGGCGGAGATGTTGACGTACGGTGTGGACCTGACCTCGATGACCCAGGGCCGCGCCAGCTTCAACATGGAGATGCATCACTACGACGCGGTGCCGGGGCAGTTGCAGGAAAAGATTATCGAGAAAGCGAAGGCGGAACGGGGCGAGGTGAAGGAAGAGGAAGAGTAGGGAGTTGCGCGTAGCGAGTTTTTAATGGGCGGCCTCCGGGCCGCCCTCGGTTTTTCAAACGCGTTCGGAGGACGTTGTGGAAGCAGGCAGCGGGAAGAAGTTTTGGCATCCCCCCTTGTGGAAGTGGGCGCTGGTGCTGGGGCTGCTGGGTTGCGCCGAGTTTTTGTTCTTGGGGAGGCGGCCCGACGCTCCGGGGAAAGTGGAACTGCTGCCCTTCTCGGATTCGCCCCCAGCGTGGGACGGATCGCAGCCGTGGTTGGTGATTTCTCCGATTGCTGGCGACGGCCCGATCCGCTTCAAGGCCGCCATCGAGATGGTGAAGCCGACCTTCCGGCACGAAGTGCCGGTCAACGAATTTGTGGTGAACCTGCGAAACGGGAATTTCAAACTGCGGCAGACCGATCTCTTCGTGCCCGATGTCGTGCCGCTGGCGCTAACCCGAACCTACTTCGCCTGGGACGCTCACAGCCATGCCTTCGGGGTCGGCACGAATCATCCGTATGATATCTGTCCTACGGGAACGAGATATCCCTACACCTATCAGGTGTTGAATCTGGAGGATGGCTCCGAGGTGTACATGCCCCGCATCTCGAAAGGCACAGGATACGCGGATGCGGTTTTCCGGTACGATCAGTCGTCTTCAGAGTTCTACGGAGCGATCACGGCCTGGAACGGGAATGGCTGGACCATGAAGTTTCGCGATGGTCGAAAGATCTACTTTCCGGAAGCCTACTACGCGAAGAATTTTGCCCAAGGCGCGGCGACGGAGATGGTGGATGCCGAGGGTCATCGCGTTCAGCTGAAGCGAAGCAACGTGAGAAATCTGGAACAGTTGATTTCGCCGGCCGGGCACACGATCACGTTTAAATACGACGCCTCCGACCGTATTGCGGAGGCGCGCGATGACGCAGGTCACCGCCGCAGTTATTCCTACGGAGACGGCGGTCATGTAACCGCCGTGACCGACGGGTCCCACGTTCTTTATCGATTCGAGTACGAGCGGATCATGCCTGGAGCCGGCAACGATCCCTGGCTTCTGACCGCAATTCTCGACGGCGACTAGAACATTTTAGTGAAGAATAAATTCTTCAATGGAAGGGTGATCGACCAAACTTTGGGGGATGGAAAGATCTATCGCTATGAGTATGTGGTGAAGGGATCGGAGGTGCTGCAGACTGCCGTCACGTTTCCGTCCGGCGAGAGAAGGGTGTTTTTCTTTCGAAACGGCCGTCTGATGGAACCGAACTAGGGCGACAAGTTTAAGATGATTCAACGGGCGAACCGATTGCGACTCTTCACGCGCGGATGCGCTGTAAGGATTCTTCGACCGTGCATGACCGTCCTACCGACGATCATGCTTCGCTCAGAACGACATAACAGGATGGCGAGGTGGAATTTATGATCAAAGTCATGGTTGTTTGCCTTCTCTTCACTTGTGTTTTGGCGCTCGCTTCGCTTGCTCAAGCCGCTGCCGAGCCGCAGGTGTTTTCTACCTCGGCGGGACCGGTGAAGATCACTCCTATCTATCACGCGAGCACGCTGATTGAGGCGGGAGGAAAGACCATCTATTTGGATCCCGCCAAGCCGGCGAAACTTTCCGGGCTTCCGAAGGCCGACCTCGTTCTGATTACCGACATTCATGGCGACCACATGGACCCGGATTTGATTAAGGAAATCAGCAAGGCGGATACGGAGATTCTGGCGGCGCCGGCGGTGGTTGTAACGGTTACCAGCGCCAAGCCGATCGCTAATGGAGAAACGAAAAGCTGGCAAGGATGGACGATTGAAGCGATCCCGGCGTACAACCTGAAGCGCGGCCCCGAGCCGGGAAAGCTTTTTCACGACAAGGGACGTGGCAACGGCTACGTTCTCACTTACGGCGGGAAGCGGTTTTACTTTTCGGGCGACACCGAAGGCGTGCCAGAGATGCGAGCGCTGAAGAATATCGACGTGGCGTTCGTGTGCATGAATCTGCCTTACACCATGCCTCCGGAGGAGGCGGCGGATGCAGTGAAGGCGTTGCATCCGAAGATCGTGATTCCGTATCACTATCGGGGGTCCGATCTCGCGGTGTTTCAAAAGGGATTGGAAGGGACGGGGATTGAGGTTCGGTTGCTGGAGTGGTATCCGAAGTAGAAGACGCAGTGGCGAGGATCGGGTTACAAACTTTTGAGGCCTGTGACTTTTGCCAATTTGGCCTGTCGTTCGTCGAAGGTCCAGAAGCGTTCTGCATTGAATTGTAGAGCGCAGGCTACGTGCAGGGTGTCTAGCGTGCGGACCCCGAGCCGCGGGCCAATATCGGCGAGCCAAGTCCGCGCAATCCTCTCACTTCCGCGGCCGGCCATCGACCAAGGCTGGACAGGCTGGACAGCCGAGGCAGGTGTCGCTAGCTGGTCCGTGGTAATATCCGGCCAGTGGCCACTGCGCGAAACAATCTTAATTTGGATTCCAACCGCGACCGTTTAGTGTCTGCGGCGGCGGTTGAGGACGATTCTTCGTTCGAGCTGAAGCTTCGGCCGCAGCGGCTTAACGAGTTCATCGGGCAGGGGAAGGTCAAAGAGAATCTGGCGGTGGCGATCGAGGCGGCGCGGTCGCGCGGCGAGGCCATGGATCATGTGCTGCTCTATGGGCCTCCGGGGCTGGGCAAGACGACGCTGGCCAACATTATTGCCAACGAACTGGGCGTGCACTTTCAGCCTACGGCTGCGCCCCTGCTGCAAATCAAGGGCGACCTGACGGCGATCGTCACCAATCTTCAGGACAAGCAGGTGCTGTTTATCGACGAGATTCACCGGCTGCAGCCGGTGCTCGAAGAGCTGCTCTACTCGGCGCTCGAAGATTACAAGCTGGACATCATCATCGGACAAGGGCCTTCGGCGCGCACCCACACGCTGGAGGTGAAGCCGTTTACGTTTATCGGCGCGACCACGCGGGCGGGACTGATTTCCGGACCGCTGCGGGCGCGGTTCGGGATCGTGCTGCGGCTGGAGTTTTACACTCCGCAGGATTTAAGGGTGATCGTGGAGCGCTCGGCCGAAATTTTGGGCGTCGAGATCGACGATGCGGGCGCGATCGAAATCGCCAACCGGTCGCGGGGCACACCGCGAATTGCCAACCGGCTCCTGCGGCGGGTGCGCGACTATGCGCAAGTGCGCGGCGCAGGCAAGATTGACGAGCCTACGGCGCAGGCTGCGCTGCGCATGCTGGAAGTGGATCAGTATGGATTCGACGAAGTCGACCGGCGACTGTTGCTGACCATCATCGAGAAATATCAGGGTGGTCCCGTGGGAGTGAATACGCTGGCCGCGGTTCTGGCCGAAGAGCCGGACGCGATTGAAGAGATTTACGAACCTTTCCTGATGCAGATCGGGTTCCTGAACCGAACTCCGCGCGGGCGCGTGGCCACGCAGCTGGCCTACGACCATTTCGGCATCACGCCGAGTCGAAGGCAGAGTTCGTTGTTCTAGCGGTCAGCCCTCGGCTTAACCCTGTGCGGGTCCTGTTTATCTGCGGAGTACAACAACAACGTTTTAGTGTTTTGTGATACGCCCCTGTAGTGTATCTTTCTGACTTCCTCGTTCGGGGGGGCGGGGAACCGGTGAGGGCGCTTTGGGTTGGTGTCGAGGACAACGGGTTCCGTTCAGAAAGCTGGTGAAGCTTGCGCTGGTTTTTGGGTTGGTGCTGGCCGCGGCGGCGCGGCCGGGCAGCGCTTTGGCGCAGGCACAAGCGCGTACGGAGGCTGCTACGTCGGCCCAACAGAATGCGGACGCCTCTGGCCAGGATTCAGGCCAGAACCCCGGAGGACAGGATCTAAAGGCGTCTCCCCAGAACCCTGCCGTGCCGCCACCGCCATCGGTAATTGTCCAACCACAGAACCAGATAGCTCCCACGCCGCCGATCAGTGCGATCGGGCCCCCGGCCCTCACTATCCCGCGGCTGACTCGCGCTCCGGCGCTTGAGAATTTCCTCAGCATGAAGCCTGAGGGAGAAGTGGCGCTGCAGATGGCCAGGGTAACCGGCTTCGCGCAGCGCAACCCGCACGACGGCGAAAAGGTTTCCGAGCCCACCGAAGCCTATCTCGGGTATGACAAGAAAAATCTTTACGTGGTGTTTGTGTGCTTCGACGATCCGAAGAAAGTTCGGGGACGAATGTCGCGCCGCGAAGATGTTTACGATGACGATAACGTCGAGATTATGCTCGACACATTTCACGACCGGCGCCGCGCCTATGCTTTCCAGACCACGCCCCTGGGCGTGCAATGGGACGCGATCTGGACCGAAGCGGCCAGCGCCGAGGTGGGGAACTGGGATACCTCGTTCGATACGGTTTGGGATTCGCGCGGCAAAATTACTTCGCAGGGGTACGTGGCGTGGATGGTGATTCCGTTCAAGAGCCTGCGCTTTCCGGCCAGCAAGCAGCAGGAGTGGGGAATCATTTTGTATCGCGGCATCGTGCGCAAGAATGAGGACGCGTTCTGGCCGGCGGTGTCGCGCAGAGTGCAGGGGCGGCTGGGACAAGCGGCAACGCTTTACGGACTGGAGGGGATTTCGCCGGGGCGCGACATCGAGCTGCTGCCTTACGGAATCATGCGCGGGTTTCGGGGGCTCAACACGGTTGATCCTGACAATCCTTTTTTTCAGAGCGCCCGGGTGCAGGGGCAGTTCGGCATGGACGCGAAGTTCGTGATCCATGATCACTTTGTGCTCGATATCACTGCCAATCCCGACTTCAGCCAGGTTGAGTCGGAGGATCCGCAGATCACGGTGAACCAGCGGTTTGAAGTGTATTTTCCGGAGAAGCGTCCGTTCTTTCTCGAGAATGAAGATTATTTCCGCACTCCAATCGACTTGTTTTTCACGCGCAATGTGGAAGACCCGTCGGCGGGAATTCGATTGACCGGGAAAGAGGGGCCGTATTCGGTGGGGCTGATGGCCGCCGATGACCGCAGTCCGGGACTGGCCGTGCCCAGCTACTGTCCGGCGCTGGACGTCGGTTGTCTCGACAATCTCTACGGCATTCGCTCGTACTTCGGCATCGCCCGCGTGAGTCGCGACATTTTCAAGGAATCAAGCGTGGGCGCGCTCTTTACCGATTGGCAGTGCCCGACCACTGGCGAAGTCAATCGCGTGGGCGGAGTAGACACGCATTTGAAGTTCAGTCCCGCTTGGACGCTGGACGGGCAGGCGGTGGTGAGTTCGAGCAATTTGCAAGGTTTGGCCGAGCCCGGTGTGATCACGCAGAATCTCGATTCCACCTGTGAGGCTAGCCTTTTCCCGTTCAGCTCGGGCAATGCCGGCGACGGCCACCACTATGCCGGGCCCGCGGACCTACTCACGCTGCGGCGCGCGGGCTTGCACTTTAATTACCTCGGGACCTACCAGGACGTGAGCCCCGGCTTCGTGACCGTGCCCGGATTCGTGAACCGCGTAGACCTTCGCAGCGCGGAGCAAAGGGCGAGCTATTTTTTCCGTCCGAAAGAGGGCTGGATTGTGGCTTGGGGCGCCGGGTTGCGCAACCGCACCGCGTTCGACCACCAAGGCACGCGTCTCGACACCGATTACCAGCCCTATCTGTTGGTTCAGGCGCGCGGCCAGACCACCGTGATACTGGCTCCTTACGAGGAGCTGCGGGAACGGCTCCGCCCGCAGGATTTCACATTTCTCGGCTTCGCCGCCGGGTCGAACCAGGACTACCATGAGCACAACAGCTACGCCAGCATCCAGACCAGCTATTTTCCGCGGGTGACGGTGGGAGCGGCCTACCGCTGGGGCGATGGAGCGAATTTCGTGGCGTCGCCAACGGCTCCTGTGGCGTTGCTGGACCTTCCCTTTCTGGCTCATGTGGTCACCGCAACCGGCCTGCTGACCCTGCGTCCGGTGAAGCCGCTGAAGATTGAGAATACGTATCTATTTGAGCGTCTGCGCGCCACCGAGGCGACGTATCTGCTCGCGCAGACTGCGACCCCCGGTCTGGGCAAAGGCATCTTCGACAATCACATCGTGCGCAGCAAGTGGAATTGGCAGTTCACCCCACAGCTCTCGCTGCGCATGATTTTCCAGTACAACTCCGTGCTGGCGAATACTCCAGGCAATACGATCTTCCCCTACACCTATCTGCCCACCGAAAAGCAGTTCAACGCGGATGTTCTGGTAACTTATTTGGTCCATCCTGGAACGGCCATTTACGTGGGCTACAACAGCGATCTGCAGAACCTGGACGTAGTCCCCGGCACGCCGGGGTCGACGGGATATGTTGTCAACACGGCGAAGGGGTATCTCAACGATAGCCGGCAATTTTTCGTGAAGGCGTCGTATCAGTTCAGGTTTTGATAACCGGGGCCAGGGGTCAGGGATCAGGGATCAGGGGTCAGGAAAACCCAGAGCCGGAAGCCTGAAGCCAGTCGGTTTTCCAGATGGCCGAGATCTGAGGGCTGAGACTTGTTCTTGCTGAATCCAGCGCCCATCCGGTAGAATCTAATGCTTCAGATCAAGATTGGAATCCCTATGAAACCAGCTATTCATCCTGCTTACAACGAAGTGCGTGTGCATTGCGCGTGCGGCAACACGTTTATGACTCGGTCCACCCACAGGGGCGACATTGGCGTGGAAATCTGCTCGAACTGCCATCCCTTTTTCACGGGCAAGCAGAAGCTGATGGATACCGCCGGCCGCGTGGAGCGCTTTCGCCGCAAGTACGCCAAGAAAGAAACTCCCGCAGCCCCGGCTCCTGCAAAAGGCTAATCTTTGCCACGGATTTGCGCGGATACACCTACGAACTTTGGCCCTCGCTCCGGCGGGGGCTTTGTTTTGTCCGGCCAGGTAGACGGGCCCAAGTAGAATAGGAACTGTGAAGAAGTTCTGGGACAATTCGAACGGCTCGTGTGAGCAAGACTCGTATGGGGCGGGCACTCCCTCCGACTCCGCTCAGGGCAAGCTGGCTCGCCAGGCGGCGCAACTGCAGCCCGTGCCGGCGAGCCTCTCCATCGGCGGGGTCCATATCAGCCCCGCCACAGTTCTTGCGCCCATGGCCGGGGTGACCGATACCGTTTTCCGCCGCTTCATTCGGAACCTGGGCGGATGCGGGCTGATCATGACCGAGTTCACCTCGGCCGACGGCGTGCTCCGCAAGAAAGACCAGAAGGCCAAGCGGTATTTGCATTTCTATGAAGACGAACATCCCATCTCGGCGCAGCTCTTCGGAAGCGATCCGGGCGTGATGGCTGAGGCCGCGCGCATGGTCGAAGGCCTGGGTTTCGATGTGGTCGATTTGAACCTGGGCTGTCCGGCGAAGAAAGTTGTGAAGTGTAATGGAGGCTCCGGGCTGCTACGCGATCTGCCGGCCATCGGCAAGATCTTCGAAGCGGTGCGCGCGGCGGTGACGATTCCCTTCACCGTAAAATTCCGCGCGGGATGGAGCGACGAAGAGATCGTCTGCGTGGAACTGGCGCGCATGGCGGAATTGTGCGGCTTGGCTACGGTCGCGCTGCACGCCCGCACGCGTGAGATGGGCTACAGCGGCAACGCCCGCTGGGAGTGGATCGCCGCCGTGAAGGATGCGGTGAAGATTCCGGTCATCGGCAATGGTGATATCCGTTCTCCGGAAGACGCCTGCGCCATGGTCACGCAAACCGGCTGCGACGCCGTGATGATCGGCCGCACCGCGCCTTCGAACCCGTGGATCTTCCGGCAGATTCAGCAGTACTGCGCCGCGATGCGCGATCGAGGGAATGGAGCGGCGAACGCCCCCCTCCGCCGGGCGGTCTCATGGGGCGAGAGGCTCGAAGGATCTTGCCCGGCCGAGGGCGTCCGCTCCACGAAATCATGCCTCTCCGCTGGACTTTACGACGAGCCCTCCGAGGCCGACCGCTACCAGATGATTCGTACTTACTTCCAGATGCTGATCGAGGAGGAACTCCCCGACGCGGTCGGCAAAATGAAGCAGTTCGCTTCCTGGTTCACTCACGGCGTCCCCGGCGGAGCGGGGCTGCGCAAGGCCATCTATGAATCGAAGAGCGCGGTGGAAATCTTGGTGAGAGTAGAAGAGTTCTTCGAAGCAAGGTTGCTTGTTACGGGGTGAGTCCACCTCCGGTCGGATTTCTCGGCTAACCTACGCTCCCCGCGCTACCATCTTCCCCAACGCATCCCTCTCCACATACGCCCACGGCGTCTTCGGGTCGTGGGTGAAGACGGTCAGCCAGTTTTCAGGAATTGATTTCGCGTAGTAGAGCTTCTTACTCTCGATGGTTTCGAGCGGGTAGAGATCGAAGGACATGCCCCAGGTGAGGTCGATGTGCGCCGTGGTGGGGATCAGGTCGGAAATGTAGCAGACGGCCTTTGGCTGCCCCCTATCTCCCGTCCTTTGCGAGACAGCCTGCCCTGAGCCTGTCGAAGGGTGGGGATTTTCGCCGGGGCTCTGAACCGTGACGGCTTGCATGTGCGCGGTATGTCCGGGGAAGGTTTGCACCGAAATTCCCGGGGCGATTTCTTCGCCGCCTTGGAGCAGCGTCATCTGCCCGCTTGCGACCAGCGGATCGTAGTTCTCAGAGATGTAGCTGATCGAGTCGCGCGCGCTGGGTTTCCGCGCGTATTGCCACTCGCCTTCGGGTGCGTAATATTTCGCGCGCGGGAAAGTGGGAACGATCTTGCCGTTACGATCGCGCACCGTGTTCCAGCCGCAGTGGTCGAAATGGAGGTGAGTGTTGATGACGATGTCGATGTCTTCGGGAGCGACTCCGCCGGCGGCTAGATTCGCCAGCAACTGCGCAGGCTGGCCGTAGAACTTGATCATGCGTTCGGAAAGCTTGTTTCCCATGCCGGTTTCGACCAGCACGGTTTGTGTTCCTGTGCGGATGAGCAGCGAGTTGAGTCCGGCGGTGACACAGTTGTTGTCGTCGACGCCCAAATCAGATCCAAAGGCGGCTGCGACCTTGCGCGACCACATCACTTTGGGGACGACGCCGAAAAGCGCTCCGCCGTCGAGGGGGTAAGTTCCGTCGGAAAAGATGCTAAGTTCGAAGTTGCCGAGGGTGAACCGGTGCATACGTCCAGTGTGCCACACCGGGAAAACGTTTTTTCGCCACGGAGAAACAGAGTCACGGAGAAGAACAAAACGAGGAAAGATTTTCTCGCTATCTCCGCTGAGGTCCGTAGCCGGTTTGTTTTGCTTGTTTGTTCCCTGCGCGTGCTCGACAATCCCATCATGCAGCGGCCTGCGGGAGTCACCTCGATCGCAATTCTCTTCCTTCTGGCGGCGGCGTATTTGTGCGGGGCGGGCGCGACCATGCTGGTATCGCCGGGAACCCTATCGATGAGAATTGGCGCACCGCTTTTGCACGGGCTCGAATTAGCCGGGCCGTACATGTTTCTGCTGGTGGGGGCCATCGCCGCGCTGATCGGCTGGGGATTGCTGCGGCTGAACAATTGGGCGCGGCGGGCGGCGCTGGTGGCCACGCTGCTGGGAGTGGCCCTGCTGGTCCCGAGCGTCTCGGCGGCCGCGACGGATTTTGGATGGAGTCTAGCCTGGAGCGGGCTTGGAATTACGCTGCGTGCGGCGATCGCGTGGTATCTGGTGCAGTTGCCCACGTTCAGTGATAGCTTCCGCAAGAAGTAAACGAAGTCGTTGGCCACGGATTTGCACGGATCTTCACGGATTTTTCTTTTTTCTGTTTCTTGGCTTGTCCGGGAGAATCCGTGCCTATTTTGCTTTGACCTTGGCTGGCTCTTTTTCGCCTACCCGCTTGCTCACTTCAAATTTCATTTTGCCGAGCTTCTGGTCGGCGTCGACTACGATGTGGTCGCCGTGGAGGACTTCGCCGTCCAGAATCTTCAGGGCGAGCGGGTCCTGCACCAGCTTTTGAATGGCGCGCTTCAGCGGGCGGGCGCCGAAGTTGGGGTCGTAGCCCTGGATGAAGAGCAGATCTTTGGCAGCGTCGGTGAGCTCGAGCGAAATTTTGCGATCGGCGAGCAGGCGGCGTACGTCTTCGAGGCGCAGCTCGATGATCTTGACCAGCTGCTCTTTGCCGAGCGGACGGAACACGATGATGTCGTCGACGCGGTTGAGGAACTCGGGCCGAAAATGCGTGTGCAGCGTGTTCATCACCTGTTGCGAGGCCTGTTCGAAATCCTGCTCGGAGCGCAAGCTTTCCGACTGCAGGAATGACGAACCGAGATTCGAGGTCATGATGATGATCGTATTTTTGAAATCGACCACGCGACCTTTGCCGTCGGTGAGGCGGCCATCGTCCATGATCTGCAGCAGGACGTTGAAAACATCGGGGTGAGCCTTTTCGATCTCGTCGAAGAGCACAACAGCGTAGGGACGGCGGCGGACCTGCTCGGTGAGCTGGCCTCCTTCTTCATAGCCGACGTAGCCCGGAGGCGCACCAATGAGGCGAGCGACCGAGTGCTTCTCCATGTATTCGGACATGTCGATGCGCAGCATGGAACGCTCGTCGTCGAAAAGAAATTCGGCGAGGGCGCGGGCCAGCTCGGTTTTGCCAACCCCGGTGGGGCCGAGAAAAATGAATGAGCCGATCGGGCGCTTGGGATCGCTGAGTCCGGCGCGGGAGCGGCGAATCGCGTTGGCGACGCGCTCCAGAGCCGCGTCCTGGCCGACCACGCGGTGGCGCAGGCGCTCTTCCATGGTGACCAGTTTCTTGACTTCGCCTTCCAGCATTTTCGAGACGGGAATGCCGGTCCACTTGGAGACGATGCGCGCGATGTCTTCTTCGTCGACTTCTTCCTTCAAGATGCGCGGCTTGGCTTTGTCGTCGATCTGGGCGGTGAGCTTCGCGAGTTCCTGTTCCGCCTGCCGAATGAGGCTGTAGCGGATTTCGGCGACGCGCTGCAGGTTGCCTTTGCGTTCTTCGGCCTGCTCCTCGGTCTTCAGCTTCTCGATTCTTTCTTTCAGTTCACGAGTGCGCGCAATGAGATCTTTTTCTTTTTTCCAGTTCGCTTTGAGCGCGTTCGATTTCTCGCGAATTCCGGCGAGCTCTTTATCAATCACCCCGAGACGCTCCTTGGAGTTCGCATCGTCCTCTTTTTTCAGCGCCTGCTTTTCGATTTCAAGCTGCGTCGCTTTGCGTTCGAGCTGATCGATGTTGGTGGGCAGCGAATCAATCTGGATGCGAATCGACGCTGCAGCCTCGTCGACCAGGTCGATGGCCTTGTCGGGCAGAAAGCGATCGGAGATGTAACGATGCGAGAGTGTCGCGGCGGCTACGATAGCCGAGTCTTTGATGCGGACGCCGTGATGAACTTCGTATTTTTCCTTGAGGCCGCGGAGTATCGAGATGGTGTCTTCGACATTGGGCTCGCCGACGAAGACGATCTGGAAGCGGCGTTCGAGCGCGGCGTCCTTTTCAATGTATTTGCGGTATTCGTTGAGCGTGGTGGCGCCGATGGCGCGCAACTCTCCACGGGCCAGCGCGGGCTTAAGCATGTTGGAGGCGTCGATGGCGCCTTCGGCCGCGCCGGCACCGACCAGCGTGTGCAGTTCGTCGATGAAAAGAATGACCTGACCCTGTGAGTCCTCGATTTCTTTCAAGACGGCTTTGAGGCGGTCTTCAAACTCGCCGCGATACTTGGCTCCGGCCAGCATTGCGCCGAGGTCGAGTGCGACCACGCGCTTGTTCTTTAAGACTTCGGGCACGTCGCCGGAAATAATGCGCTGGGCGAGGCCTTCGACGATGGCGGTTTTGCCCACACCGGGCTCGCCAATGAGCACAGGATTGTTTTTCGTGCGGCGCGACAAAACCTGGACGACGCGGCGGATTTCTTCGTCGCGTCCAATGACCGGGTCGAGCTTGCCGCGGCGGGCCTGTTCGTTCAGGTCGCGAGCGTAGCGTTCGAGAGCCTGATATTTGGCTTCGGGATTCTGGTCAGTGACTTTCTGCGATCCGCGGATGGAGGTCAGGGCTTGCAGAATCGTGTCATGGGTAGCGCCGTGGCGGGCGAGAATCTGCTGGGCGGCGTCGCGCTTGAGATGCGTGATCGCCAGCAGCAGGTGCTCGGTGGAAACGTATTCGTCCTTGAAATTGGCGGCTTCTTTGAAAGCCTGCTCGAGCAGCTTGTTGGTCTCGTTCGAGAGCGCGGCCTGGGCTGCGCTGCCGGAAACTTTGGGAAGTTTTTCAATTTCTTTGTAAAGCTCGCTCAGAACCGCTTGCGGGCCGATGCCGACTTTTTCGAGCACGGGCGGCACGATGCCTTCCTTGTCCTCGAGCAGGGCGGCCAGCAGGTGGAGCGGCAGCAGTTCGGGATTGCCGTGTTCGGAGGCGAGGTCGTTCGCGCGCTGCACGGCTTCCTGGGCTTTGACGGTGAATTTGTCCCAACGGATGGGCATGGGAGTTCTCTACTTTCCTTTTGTCATTCTGAGCGAAGCGAAGAACCTGTGCAACCGGGCAACACAAAATTGCATAAAGGTCCGTTCGACTTTGCTCAGGGCGGACTTTCGCTTTGCTCAAGATGACAAGCTGTCTAATTGCAAAACAAACGGGAGGCGGGCCGTTGGCCAGCCTCCCGCAAGAAGCAATCGAGCTGCGCTCGATGACCGGGTCAGGGACGCGGTCCCACACGAGCGTCTCTGGTCCCTGGCAAAGTTCCAGACTTACGCGGCTTTGCTGGGGCCTTTGCCTTCCAGGGTCTTTTCGACTCCGGCGCCGATGTTGACTTTGATCTGCTTGGGCTTGGCTTCGGCCTTCTTGGGCAACGCGATCTTCAACACACCCTTGTCGTAGTTCGCCGAAACTTTCTCGGAATCCACGGTGGTAGGCACAGTGAAGGTGCGGGTGAAGCTGCCGTAATTGCGTTCCACACGGCGGTAGTTCTCTTCTTTCTCTTCCTTCTCGATCTTGCGCTCGCCGTGCACGGTGAGGGTATTGTTCTCCAGACGGACGTCGATGTCTTTTTCGTCAATTCCGGGCACGTCGATCTTCAGGGTCACGTTGTGCTCGTCTTCGTAGACATCGACTGCGGGGGCAAAGCTCGAGGTGGTCAAGGACTCATCCTGGCCCTCGCGATGGGACTCGCGGAACAAGCGGTTCAGGCGGTCCTGCAGGGTGGAAAACTCACGGAATGGTTCAAAACGGGTAAGTACGGTCATTGGTAAATCCTCCTAAAAGATTCTTGGTTGATGGCGCGGAAGCACCGATTAGGGCTTCGCTACAAGTGATCAGATGATTGATTAGCACAAAAGAAGCATAAAATATGAGTGTATTATTGTCAAGTATGATATGCGTCTTATTTTCATTACGTTACATAGGCTATCACGCACTTCAAGTAAGCAGTTTCGGGGACGGAAGGGAGGGTGGGATGGTCTTTGGCTTGGCCGCGAACTTCAATCAGGCGCAGGCTACGACGGGCGTCGAGGGCAGCCGAGGCCAGCATCTCCAGGAAGTCGGATGCGCTGACGTGGTAGGAGCAGGAGCAAGTTACAAGGACGCCGCCGGGGCGAAGCATCTTCAGGGCGCGCAGGTTGAGCTCTTTATAGCCCCGAAGAGCGGCGTCGAGGTTGCTCTTGGTTTTGGCGAAAGCCGGCGGGTCGAGAACGATGGTGTCGTAGCGGCGGTTGGAGGCGGCGTAGTCGTTGAGCAGGTCGAAGGCGTTGGCTTCGATCCACTCGATTTCAGGATAATTCTTGTCCCCTGGCGTCAGATCGCGGCGATTGAGCGCGGCGTTCTGGTCGGCGACTTCGAGCGCGGGGCGGGAACTATCGACGGCGGTGACGCTGCTGCAGCGCGGGGCGAAGTGGAGAGCAAAACCTCCCTGATAGCAGAAGACGTCGAGGGCGTCGCCGTGGGCATAGGCGGCCGCTGCGGCGTAGTTCTCGCGCTGGTCGAGGAAGGCTCCGGTCTTCTGGCCGGCGAGGGCGTCGTAGTGGAACTGGATGCCGTTCATGGTGACGACGTTCGAATGCCTGTCACCCTGGAGTAGTCCTGATTCGCGGGGCGGGAGAGTTTCCAGCTCGCGGACGCGGGGATCGACGCGCTCGACGATGGAGGCGGGATGCAGGCGCTCGGTGAGTTCCGAGATGAGCGCGTGGCGCACGGGCTCGGCATCCATGGCCTGCGTGAGGATCTGGAGGCTCAGAATGTCGTGGTAGCGATCGACGATCAGGCCGGGGAGGAAGTCGGCTTCGCTGAAGATGATGCGATATGCGTCGGTGTCGCGGACTACTCTTTCGCGGTAGGCGATGGCGGCGGCGACGCGCTGGCGGAGTAGCGCCGGAAAATCGGCGACAGCCTCGTTGGCGACAAGCCGGATGGCGATTTGCGACGAACTGGAGTAAAGCGCGGTGCCGAGGGGCTTGCCGCGTTGGTCGGTGACTGCGACCAGAGAGCCGGGTGGGACGTCGTTGGCGGAAACAATGTCTGAGCGGTAAACCCAGACGTGGCCAGTTTTGAGCCGAGTAGCTCCGCGCGGGGAAACCTTGATTTTGTGGAGGGTTGACGGTGCAGGGCTCGGCATGAGACATGGTAACGCCTCCGCGGCGCCGACTGTCGCGCCAAATGCACCCACGACCGTAACGGTCAATCCCTTTTCATAGGATGAGGGCTGAGGTCGGTTAACCGCAATTGGCGAAACGAAGCCGGTTTTTCCAGCCCAGCTCCATATGTGCTTTTGGCACTTTCCCTGTCGCCTTTCTTGGCTCACTCGCATAATTGTGGTGGTAGACTGCCCGCCATGTCATCGGTCCGCGCTGCCTACACTGCTGACGACAAGCAGGCTTCTTTCTTTCTTCGACACGAGCCCCAATTCGGCTATCTCGCTCTGGGCATCTGTTTGATAGCGCTACTGGTGCTACGCTATGGTTTTGTTCACACCAACAGCTTCACTTTTGACGAGCTGACGCACATTCAGGCGGGCTATCGCTACTGGCAATGCGGAGAGTTCGCCAACAATCCGGAACATCCACCGCTGGCAAAATTGATCGCCGCTGCTCCGATTCGTCATTGGCAGCTCGAGGGCTACCCAACTCCGTGTGGGGCGCAAGTCATCCAGAGCCGCAAGATGGACTTGCCGATTGCCTTGGCGCTATACCACTCACCGCACGCCCGCGAGCTGCTCTGGCATGCACGGGCCAGCCTGATCGTCTTTCCCCTGGTGTTGTTGCTGGCGGTCTTTTTTGCGGCGCGCGCCTGGTTCGGTCAACCTGCGGCAACAATCGCTGCCCTATTAGTCACCTTCGAGCCCACACTGCTGGGTCACGGTTCGCTGGTCACCACCGATATGGCGTTAACGGCCATGACATTCCTGGCGGTATTCGTCAGTATTGAATGCGTGCGCAAAAGATCTTGGATTTATTTTGTTCTGTGCGGGATCGCACTCGGCCTCGCTGTGGCAGCGAAACACTCTGCCTTCGTGGTGCCGCCCATTTGCCTGGCCACCATGCTGGCATCTGCACTCATGCAGCGCCCCAGGGGCAAAGATTACCTGCGACTGGTTTGTGGCTGGCTCGTGGCATGCATGCTGGCGTTCGCGATCTTGTGGGCGTTTTATGGCTTTCGCTACGGCGCGTTGCCCCACGAGACCAACCCCGCCTATGACTTAATGCAGCCTTTCGCAGACGAGGGTCTCGAAAACACCCGCGCGGCACACGCGGTGTCATTCCTTGGGCGACACCACCTGCTGCCGGAAGCTTACTTGGCCGGTCTCGCCGACATTGCAACCTTCTCATCCCGGCCCACGTACTTTTTCGGACGCTACTACGCGCAGGGCTTCTGGTACTACTTTCCTGTAGCGCTCGCGATTAAGCTCACCATCGCTCTGCTCTTGCTCTTTGCATATGCGCTTTTCCACCCCAGGGTGTGGCGAAGGCACGGGCAAACTCTCGTTCCGTGCAGCATTCCCTTGATGGTGTTTCTGGGTTGCGCTATGTACGGGAAACTCGATATTGGCGTCCGGCATGTTCTGCCGGTGCTGCCGTTTATGGTGATTTTCGCTGCTGCGGCCGCGTCGGATCTGCTGCAACACTCGAGGGTAACGGGGATCGCGGCCGCTTTGCTGATCGGGCTTTCGATCTTTTCCGCAGCTCGTTCCGCGCCGCAACAGCTTTCGTATGCAAACGAGTTCTTCGGAGGGCCTGACCGTCTCCACCGCTATCTGGGAGACTCGAACATCGACTGGGGCCAATCGAGCGATCGTTTGCAGAGCTTTATGGAATCCCGTAATTTACACAGCGACTGCGCGGTTGCAACCGGCACAGTGTTCCGCGATCCTTCGGCCTGCACGGAGCTTCCGTTCTTTCTTGCCGATCTCATGAGCCCTGAGCTTCCACCGGTAATCGGCGACACCTTTGAGGGAACCGTCATCATTCAGCCACTTGCGACCGCATGGAGCAGCGCCTACATACCTTTTCTGAATCGCACCCCCGACGAAATCCATGGGGCAGGGACCATTCTGGTGTACCGAAGCAAATTCGACTTTTCTGAAATCGCTGCCCAGCGACGCTTTGATCGAGGCTTGAAGATGCTGGCGTTGGCGCACGATATCGCGGGAGCAAGAACAGAGTTTGCCGCCGCCGAGCCTCACTGTCCGGAATCTCTGCGCGATTGGCTGCACCAGATGGAGCGGGTGACTGCCTCAGCCGGTCAACATCACTAAGGATGGCTCGTAAGCGCTCAAAACACCGCAAGCCTTCGACTGACGTAAGCGGTGGGTAGACTCAAGGCGTTCGAACCAACCGTCGAGGGCGGGGCTGGGCGGGCAAGTCCTCCGCCTTTACACCGGCCGGCCGGCTCAGGCTTTAACTGGCGGCTTGTTCGGTGGGGACTGCGGCTGGCGCTTCGGGTTTTGCGGCGGGTCGGGACTTCATCTCGATGCGGGCGGCTTCCAGGTCCGCTAACAATAAGTCGAGGACTTCCATGGGGAGTTCCGTGGCCCAGGTTTCGAGATCGGATTCGCTCCAGGCGCCGTTGAGGCGGATGGCGCCGGTGATGTCCTCGGGGAAGGCCTGGCGGTAATTGCCTTCGCGGATGAGGATGTCGCCGAACAGGCGCCCGGTGTGAATCTCGTAGACGCGGCGGCTGGCCTGGCCCTGGAAGTTGGCTAAGCAAAGATAAACTTCGCCGGTGTCGGCAAAATCGGAGCGATAGTACCAGGCCTGGGGCGCGTCGATTTTGGGGTGATGGCGGCGCGGACGGGCCACGCCCGGGGCCTGGGCGGCGAGTTCGTCAGCCGCATTGAAGTAGAGAATGCGCTGGCAGGAGTCGCAGACGATGGTGTGCGTGCCGGAGCGAACCTCGTTATAGGTTTGCGGCCGCAGCATGACCTGGCAGGCCATACATTTGTGGTCGCGCACTTCGGAGATGCCGGTGCCGCGGAATTTGGAGACGCGCTCGTAGTGGCGCAGCAGATCGGCATCGACGCCCGAGCGCATCTGATCGCGTTTGCCGCGCCACTCGGCCAGCAGCTTTTCGTCTTCTGCGGTACGCTGGCGGGCGTCGGCTTTTTCCTTTTCGATTTCGGCGGTCTCGGCTTTCAGCTCCGCCTGCGCGGCTTTGACCTCTTTATCGCGGGCGTCGGCGCTGACCATGATTTCGAGAATCTTGTCTTCGGTGGCGGCGATTTCTTTCTCGGCGAACTGAATTTCGTGTAACAGCGCCTTATATTGTTCGTTGGTTTTTACCTCGAGAGACTGGTCGCGGTACTTCGAAATCTTGCCCCGGAAATCGGCGATGGCGGTGTCGTGCTTGCGGCGGGCGGCCTCGTCAGCCTTGATGGCGGCCTGGGCTTTTTCGAGTTGAGCTTTTGTGCCGGCCAGCTTCAGCTCGATGACGGCGACGCGCTTGGGGAACTCCGCGATTTCATTCTGCAGGCGGCGGATTTCCTTGTCCGCATCTTGCAGTTTCAACAGGTTTTCGATGGCGGGAAGCATTCGGATACTGCCTTTGATTCTAGCATGCGGGCGGGGCGGTTTCCGGGTCGGCGGGACGACCCGGGAGCGTTTTCGGGTTGCCGGATTTATAGCGTCGCCGAAGCTTGGCAAGCATGAAAATGGAGGGGCGGACGCCCTCCTTCGCCCGGACGGCAGCACGGTCCCTGCGGGGATGAGCCTGTGGCGCTGCCCGCCCGGACGAGGCGTCCAGGGCTCCCCTGGACCTTCGCGGGACCTCTCGGGAGCTCGGGACCAGTCGCCGGCGCGACCGGAAGCTTGAGCGGTGTACACTCGTGAGTTCGTCCGTTGTCGATCTGTGGTTACTTTCTTCCGGTGAGGTTCCTACGTGAAACGCCAAATTTCGTCGGTTGCTTGCTGTGTTGTGCTTGCCATCTTCTGGGTCATCGCTGTCGAGCCGGCGGGGGCACAGACCCCGCCCACAAAGCCGCTGACCATCGAGCAGATATTTACCCCCGGGGCCATGGGCGGACGTGGTCCGGAGACCATGGAGTGGAGTCCAGATGGGACCAAGCTTTCCTACGTCCAGCGCGACGAGAAAGGCGAGCAGGGAGAATTGTGGTACGTGGACGCGGCGACCGGCGAAAAAAAGGTGCTGGTGACGGCGGCGAAACTGGCGTCGCTGGCACCCGACTACGCCAAAGTGAAAGACGAACGCGAGAAGGAGCGGCTGACTCGGTATCACGTGGCAGCGTATTTGTGGTCGCCGGATTCGAAACACCTGATCTTCGACTCGCAGGGACAGCTCTGGCTCTATGACCTCGGCAGCAATACGGCGGTGCAGTTTACCTCCTCCGGCGATGCCAGCGGAGATCCCAAGTTCTCGCCCGACGGAAACCGCCTGGCCTACGTGCGCAAGCACAACCTGTTTGTGCACGGCGTGAACGGCAACGACGAAAAGCAACTCACCAAAGATACCGGAGACAGCCTTTTCAACGGCGACATCGATTGGGTCTATACGGAAGAGCTCGGCGTGCGCAGCAATTATTTCTGGTCTCCCGACAGCAAAGAAATTGCTTTCATGCACATGGATGAGACCAAGGTGCCGACTTATCCCATCACCGACTGGATGCCGACGCATCCCTCCGTGGACAACGAAAAGTATCCCAAGGTTGGAGATCCCAATCCGGTGGTGAAGCTGGGCGTGCTCGACGTGGATAACGGAAAAACGCGCTGGCTGAAGTTGACCGACGACCAAGAGACCTACATTCCGCGCTTTGGCTGGGTGCGCGAGGGAGTGATCTGGGCGGAAGTGCTGAACCGCACCGAAGACAAGATGAATCTGTACTTTGTAGACGCGAAATCGGGCAGGTCGCGCATTGTGTTAACCGAAACTACTCCCGGCGCGTGGATCGACTTCGAACATGTCGAGGTTCGTTTCCTGAAGTCCAGCGGGCGATTCCTCTGGCCAAGCTGGCGCGACGGGAACATGCATCTTTACCTCTACAGCTTCGACAAGCAGAATCCCCTCGCGGCGGACGCTAAACTCGAACAGCAGCTTACCCACGGCGAGTTCGAAGTGCAGGGGATTGAGGGCGTGGACGAAGCCGCCGGCGTGGTCTTCTGCGCCGCGAACAAAGACGACCCGCGGCAGCGGCACATCTTCTCCGTGAAGCTGGACGGATCGGACTTCCAGGCGCTGACGCGCGAGGAAGGGCTGCATTCCGGCGAGTTCGCCGAAGATGGCAAACACTATCTTCGCAACTCTGTGGGGCCGACCACTCCGGCGACCACATCGGTGTGCGCAGTGGGCGGCGCTTGCAGTCCGTTGTGGGCTGCGCGGGATACCGTCGGGGAATACGGGCTGAGGCCGCCGAAAATGCTGGAGTTCAAAGCCGACGACGGAACCGTGCTCTACGGGCGCTTGCTGCTTCCTCCCGACGCGACGGCGAGCGGCAAGATTCCCTTGATCGTGAATATTTATGGCGGGCCGGCGGCGCAAGTCGTGCAGAAGGGCCCGCCCAACGCGTTCGATGAAATTCTGGCGCGCAAAGGCTTTGCCATTTTCGCCGTGGACAATCGCGGCACGCCGGGGCGGGATCGCAAGTTCCAGACCGCGATCCGGCACGAGTTTGGAGCCATCGAATTGAAGGATCAGCTCACCGCGCTCGACCAGCTCTACGCGCAATATCCGCAGCTGGATAAAGACCGCACCGGAATCTGGGGATGGTCAAACGGCGGCTCCATGACGCTGTATGCGATGACCCATTCCGACCGCTTCCGCGCGGGCGTTGCGGTCGCGCCTGTGACCACTCAACTCAATTACGACACGATTTACACCGAGCGCTACATGGGACTGCTCAAGGACGATAAGGCGGGCTACGACATGTCCGATGTGACCAAGGCCGCTGACCAGCTGCACGGCGCGTTGCTGCTGGTGCATGGCACCAGCGATGACAACGTGCATTTCCAGAACAGCATGCAGATGATCGATGCGCTCATCCGGGCGAGGAAACAATTCCAGCTGATGATTTATCCAAACAAGACGCACGGCATCGCGGGACCGGATGCGCGCGTGCATCTGTTCACCATGATCGAAGATCACTTTGAGCGGGAGTTGAAATAAGGCCGTTACCGGGAAGATTGTGGAGGGCCAGGTCCCTGCCGGTCCCGAGCGAAGTCGAAGAAACCCGGCCGTCGAGCCCAGCTCGGCGGTTCTTCCCACTATTTCCGCTTGTCCGATTTCCGGGAGGAACTTTCTTTCGAGGAGCTTTCCCGGGAGGAAGACGACGAGGCCGAAGAACTTTCCTTGGAGGGGCTTTCTTTCGATGAACTCTCTTTGGAGGAGCTTTCCTTCGCCCCGCTGTCCGACTTAGACTTGTCTTCCTTCTTGGAATCTTTGCTGCCGCCATCTGAAGATGACGCCGCCGCGCCGGATTTCTTGGCGTAGTCGGTGACATACCATCCTGTCCCTTTGAACTGCACGGCGGGCGCGGTGATTGTCTGCTCGACTCGGCCGCCGCAGTCGGGACACTTCTTGACCATCCGGTCAGAATACTTCTGAATTTTCTCGAACTGATGACCGCACTTCTTGCATTTGTATTCGTAAAGGGGCATGAGTGTGAGACGGTTGTGAGGAACAACTCCGTTTCATCTTGATTCTAGGGTGCGGGAGCGATTGCGTCAATTTCGCGCCAACTCGCGGTTCAGGATTTCTCGAGGAGGCGTTTCGGCGCGCTGTTGCGCCACGCGGCCTGTATCGCCTTGCTCAGCGTTTCTTTCCGGGCCGCTTTGAGATGAACGCTGGTGGCGCCGCGGCGTCCCCAGGCGCCTTTCGCGGGAACAAACACATCGGGCTCGGCTTTCGAGAAATAGTGCTGCTCTTCCGGCGAAAGCTTCACCATGCCGCAGGATTTGTCGGGATAGCCGAGCGTGGCGAAAATTTTGCCGCCCACCCGAAAATCGGGATGGTCCATGTGGGCGCGTTCTTCGGCCTCGGGCAGGGCGAGGGCGAGCTTGCGAAAGTCGGCGGCGGTCATAGGGGATTCCAGATTTCAGATTTGAGATCAGCACTGTCCAACTGTCGGTTATCGACAGGTCGTTCAAGTGAGTATAGACATGAGTTTGCCAGCGCGCCGGGGCGAAATCGATTTGCAGTTGCGCGTACTCTCTTGCCATTCCGGAGACGCGGGGGGAATGATTTGAGATCGCAGATGGCAGGCTACGAACCGCTGTCAAGCTACCAATCTACAATCTGCCTGAAATCTGCCATTCTTCCGCAATGGTAAACTTCCGGCCATGAGTGATGCCGCCGCAGGTCCGGCGCTGTATCTTGTGGCCACGCCCATCGGCAATCTGGAGGACATCACGCTGCGGGCGCTGCGCGTGCTCAAAGAAGTGGACGTGATTGCCTGCGAAGACACGCGGCAGACACAGAAACTGCTCAACCATTACAGCATTGCGACCCGAACCACCAGCTATCACGAGCACAACGAGATGACACGCGCGGCCGAACTGGCGAAAGAAATGCAAGAAGGCGCGAGCGTCGCGCTGGTGACCGACGCGGGCATGCCGGGAATTTCCGATCCAGGGTACCGGCTGATTTCACTGGCCATCCGGCATCAGGTGCCGGTGGTGCCGATTCCGGGGGCGTCGGCTTTTCTGGCGGCGCTGGTTGCAAGCGGCCTCCCCACCGATTCATTTCGCTTCAGCGGATTTCTTCCCGCGAAGCACGGCGAGCGGCGGGCGGCGCTAGAGGCAATCCAAGCTTCGCCGCGCACGCAGGTTTTCTACGAAGCTCCGCACCGGGTGGTGGAGGCGCTGGAAGATGTTGTCGAGGTTCTGGGAGAATCCCGCCACGTGGTGATCGCGCGCGAAGTGACCAAACGATACGAAGAGTTCCTGCGCGGCCGCGCCGGCGAAGTGCTGGAGACACTGAAATCGCGCGACGGAGTGAAAGGCGAGATCACTCTGCTGATCGGCAAAGCCGAGGAAAACGAAACTCGCGGAGCGGCGGACGCCCTCGTCCGCCCCAGCGTGCGGCAGAGAGTTGCGCAGATCATGGCAGAAGAAAAAGTGGACGAAAAAGCCGCGCTGAAGAAAGTAGCGAAGGAGCGAGGAGTATCGAAGAGCGAAGCCTATCGGGAGTGGCAGAGGGGCAAGTGAGTTCACGCAGGGCCGTAGGACTAGAGCCAGTCACCGCTAACCGACATACCCGCCACAAAAAATGCTCCCCAGATCACGGCCCCCTGAAGAATCACGAGGCTGACGGCCAGCCATCGAAGCCCCTTCCTGTGGTACACCCAGAAAGCGCCGGCGATCAGGGACGCTACCGGTTAGCACGTCCGGCAGATGTTCCCCGAGTCGATGCGGCTGCATCGGCTCGGACCGAGGATGCATGTTCGCCTGGAAGGCAGCCCCGATGGCTATTGCCAATGGATAGAACAACAGCTGGGTCAACACCAGCCAGTACGACCTTCTCCCGCCAGCGTGGACATAGGACGGGCGAAACAGGCAAATGGCGACTCCCACGAAGCAAATCATTGCTGGGATCAGCAGTGGAGGGAGTCGCCAGAAATCCAAACCCCACGCGAATTGGGTCTGAAATCGAGCTCCAAATGTCCCGGTCACTTTGGCTGCAGCTCCCGCTTCACCATCTCGCTCACCATCTTTCCATCCACCCGCATGCCGGCGGCGTTGAATCTTGCCATCGCGTTCTTCATCACGGTCCCCATTTCCTTCATGGTGGGCGCGCCCATCTCGGCGATGGCGGCCTTCACTCCGGCGACCAGGTCGGCTTCGCTGGCGGCTTTGGGCAGGTAGGTTTCGATCAGGACGATTTCGGCGGCTTCTTTGTCGGCCATCTCCTGGCGTCCGCCTTTGGTGAACTGCTCCACGGATTCCTTGCGCTGCTTGATCAGCGTAGCCAGTACGGCTTGGGCTTCTTTGTCGTCGAGCGCGGCCATTTTCTCGACCTGGCGAAGGTGCAGTGCGCTCTTGACCATGCGCAGGGTGGAGAGGCGGGCTTCGTCCTTCGCCTTCATGGCGGTGACAATGTCTTTCTGAATTTGTTCGGTGAGGCTCATGGGAGGATTATAGACGGTGCAGCAGAGGCCGGCAGCTGGGTGCGGAGTCAGAATCCCCACTTCTCGCGCAAAGGACACGCGAGACATGGGGCACCCTCCGTTTCTCAGACGCTGCCTGAGGTTGTTCGACGAGAGCCTGTCACCAAACCAATCGGTCGCGCATCTGATGCGGAGGAGGAACCACTTATGAGCAAACTCGCGATTTGGGCCCAACTGGAAGCTCGACCGGGCAAAGAGAAGGAAGTGGAAGCGTTCCTGAAGTCGGCGCTGCCGCTGGCCGAGCAGGAAAAGGGAACGATCACCTGGTACGCCATCAAAATGGGGCCGGGGAAGTATGGCATTTTCGATACGTTTGCCGACGAAAACGGCCGCAACGCTCACCTAACCGGCCCCATTGCCAAGGCGCTATTTGCCAAAGCAGACGAGCTGTTCGCCAAGGCTCCGGAAATTGCAAAACCCGAAGTTCTGGCGGCAAAAACCCGGAATTAACCCATCCAACCCGGCATTTCGCGCCTCCCTGCAGGGCGCGAAGTGCGCTCTCCCCGCATTCCATTCCGCCCCGCTTCCGATAGAATGGGGGAGCAACAACAATCCCGTCTTCTCTAAGGATTTCATCGGAAATGCTGCGCAAGAATCGTCTTTTTACTCCCGGGCCCACGCCGCTGCTGCCAGCCGCGCAAACGGCCATGGCTTCCTTTACCGCTCACCACCGCACCGCGGATTTTCGCCAACTGTTTCAGCGCGTGCTCGCCGACATGAAGGATTTCGTGGGCACGCAGAATGACGTGTTGGTGCTCGCTTGTTCGGGCACGGGTGTGATGGAGGCATCGGTTTCGAATCTCACATCACCCGGCGACAAGGTTCTGGTGCTGACGGCAGGAAAGTTCGGCGAGCGCTGGACCGGGCTGGCCAGGGCATTTGGCTGCAACGTGGAGGTGCTGAGCGTCCCCTATGGCCAGACTTTTTCGCTGGACGAGATTCGGGCCAAGGTGACTCCGGAAGTAAGAGCCGTCTTCGTGCAGGCGACGGAAAGTTCAACGGGCACGCGGCATGACGTGGAAGGCATGGCCAAAATCGTGCGCGCCTCGGGCGACGGCACCTTGCTGGTGGTCGACGCGATCACCGGGCTCGGCACGACTCACCTTGACGTTGACGGTTGGGGCGTGGACTTCATCATCGGCGGATCGCAGAAAGCGCTGATGATGCCTCCGGGGCTGGCCTATTGCGCGGTGAGCGACCGTGCCTGGAAGCGGATGGACACGACGGCTTCTCCGCGCTACTACTTCGACCTGCGCAAGGAGCGAAAATCGGCAGCCCGGGGAGAATCGGCGTACACGCCAGCGACGTCGCTATTCGCCGCGCTGGGAGCGGCGCTGGAGTTCGTGCGTGGCATGGGAAATGGCGACCTGGCCAAGGGACGCGAAGCTCTGGTCAACAACGCGGAGCTTTGTGCGGCGATGACGCGCGCGGGTGCGAAAGCACTGGGGCTGAGCCTTTACTCCGCTCCGCCGGCGGCGGCGTTGACGGCACTCACGTCACCCGACGGAATCGACTCGGGAAAGATCGTCAAGGAATTCCGCGAGTCCTTCGACGCAGTAGTAGCCAACGGGCAGGGCGAGATGAAGGGCAAACTATTCCGCATCGCGCACATCGGCTACTACGACTACCTGGACACTATCGGCATTCTAGCCGCACTCGAGCACGTTCTGGCCCGGACCACCGGCCGAGCGGTCGATTACGGCGCGGCCGTGAAAGCTGCCCAGGAAGTCTACGCGCCGGCTCTTGCCGAAAAACGGCAACTGGTCGGCGTGTGAGACCTGGCGGCACCGTTGATCAATTCCCTCTCGGTGACTCGTGGACCGTGAAGACCACGACAGCCAAGGTTTCAGTCTGCGTCCAGCCACCGTACTGGCCGCCGGGGAGCGCGTCATTTCGCTGTCCATCGCTTGTCTGAAGTGGTGCAGAAATCATTTCGCAAAATCAGTTCATGACATTGCTTCATAAACCCAGATTGAGCGAGTTGTCGTTGACTGGGAAGGATTGAGGGAATCGGTGAAAATCGTTATCGCGGAAAAGATCTCGGCGTCGGCCGTGGAACAGCTCAAGGAACCAGGCTGGACCGTGCTCACGGCCGATCAGCTGGACGGAAATCTGGCGGAGCATTTGGAGTCCGCCGACGCGCTGATCGTGCGCTCGGCCGTGCAGGCGGACGCGAAACTTCTGGAGCACGCAAAAAAACTGCGCGTGATCGGGCGCGCGGGCGTGGGCGTGGACAACATCGATCTCGATGCCGCCACGCACAAAGGCATCGCGGTGATGAACACGCCGGGGGCCAACGCCGTGGCCGTGGCCGAGCACACGCTCGGCATGATGCTCGCCATGGCGCGGCACTTGTGCCGGGCCGACGCGCTCATGCACGCCGGCAAATGGGAGAAAAAATCGCTGCAAGGCACCGAGCTGCGCGGCAAGACGCTGGGCATTGTCGGCCTGGGGCGAGTCGGCATGGAAGTGGCGCGGCGGGCTCGCGCGTTTGGAATGGAGCTGGTGGGGCATGATCCTTTCGTCTCGGTCGCAGTCGCGAAAGAGCAAGGAATCCGCATGTCCACTCTGGATGACCTTTATGCCGCGGCGGATTACATCACATTGCACCTCGGCCTGACCGCGCAAACCGCCGGGATGATCAACCAATCGTCGATTGCGAAAATGAAGAAGGGCGTGCGCCTGGTGAACTGCGCGCGCGGAGAACTGGTGAATGAAGCCGATCTGGCACAAGCGCTGAAAGAGAAGCGTGTGGCGTCGGCCGCGCTCGATGTGTTCATCGAAGAACCGCTGCAGAGTTCTCCGCTGCAGGCGCTCGACAACGCCCTGCTGACTCCGCACATCGGCGGGTCCACTCATGAAGCGCAGGACGCTGTCGGGGTGCAGATTGCGCAACAAGTGCGCGAGTATCTGAAACACGGCGTCATCCAGAATGCCGTGAACGTGCCTTCGGTGTCCGCCGAGGAATATGCGGCGATGCAGCCTTACATCGTTCTTGCGGAACGTATGGGCGCGTTTCTGGCGCAGGTTTCAGACGGGACCACGGAGGAGATTTCCATCCGCTACAGCGGCCACATCGCCGAATGGAAAACCGAATTGATCCGCAACGCCGCGATCAAAGGCATCCTGAATCAGGCGCTCGAGGAGAAAGCGAATCTGGTGAACGCCGCAGCCATTGCCGACTCGCGCGGCTTGCGCGTGCACGAGTCGCATAAGCCGAAAACTCCCACCGGCGGCACCGCCAGCGTGCTTTCGATCGAACTGAAGAGCGCCACTGAAGAACATGCGGTAAAAGGGGCGGTGCTGCACGGGAGCGAACCGCGGTTGCTGCACGTCGATGGCATTGACGTAGAAGCGCCGCTCGAGCGCAACCTGATTTATCTGCGGAACCGCGACGTTCCCGGCGTGATCGGCAAAGTGGGCACAATTTTGGGCGAGGAAGAAATCAACATCGCGAACTTTTCGCTGGGACGGCGCAGCGCCGAGGCAGGTTCCGATCAGCCGAGCGAGGCGCTTGCCGTGGTCCACGTGGATGGGCAAGTGTCAGAGGCTGTGCTGAACAAGCTGCGGAAAATTCCGGCGGTGCAGCAGGCGAAAGCGGTGCGCCTGTTCTAAAGCAGAATTCAGATTGCAGATTTTAGATTGCTCTTTGGGAGAACAGCGATCTTCAATCGGAAATCTGCAGTCTAAACTCTGCAATCTTCAATTCGCGCTACGATTCCGCTTCGTCCCGCCGCAGCTTTCTGCTTTCCGCCAACAGGGTCATGGAGTGCATCAAGTTCTGCAGGGTCACAATGCCGATCAGCCGTTCGTCTTCCACCACCGGAATGATGCTGGAGTTGCGGGCATTGAGCTTGCGGAACGCGGTGCCCAGCGATTCCTGCCGCACCGATACTTCAAAAATCTTGTTCATCACAGCTTGCACGTAGCCGTTGCCTTCGACGCGCAGCGCTTCCAGGATGCGCTGCTTCGAAACCACGCCTACCATGTCACTGCCGCGGACTACGGGAAAATCGTCCTGCAGCGAGTGCACCGCCTTTTCCAGCGCGCCTTCCAGCGTATCCGCGGGTGAGAGCGTGGCGAAGTCGGTGAGCATGATCTCTTCCAGGCGGACGTTATCGAGCACGGACTGGAAAACGATGGCGCGCTCTTCTAACTGCGCCGCGGAAAAAACAATGACCCCCACCATGGTGAGCCAGGTATCACTGAACAGCCCGGCGATCATGAAGACCATCGCGATCGCGTTGCTGATGGAGACGGCGCGTCGCGTGGCGACGGGTGCGTCCAGCGAACTCAGAAAGAACGCCCGCAAGATCCGGCCACCATCGAGAGGATAGGCCGGCAACAGGTTGAGCGCGGCGAGATAGAGATTCGCCCACACCAGGCTGCGCGGCAAATTCGCGCCTTGCAAAAAAGGCCAGCTCCAGAGATCGGGATGGTCGATCACCGCCAGCGCACAACCGGCGGCCAGAATCGCCAGCACCAGATTGGTAAGCGGCCCGACCAGCGCAAGACGGATCTCCCGCATTCCCGGTGAACCGCCCAGCGCAGGTTTTTTAGCGCGATCTTCCGATCTTCCTTCCTCAAGCCGTTTTTCGTCGACCCGCTTTTCCTCCGGCCGTTTTTCTTCAAACAGCGTGACCCCGCACAGCGGCAGCAGAATCACAGCCTTGGGAATCATGCCCTCCCGCCGGGCCACTAACATCTGAACGCATTCGCGGGCCGCGACGCAGGCCAGAATGATGCCCACCACAGCCAGGTCGCGCGGTGCGCTGGCCAAGTCTTTGTGGGCGCGGTAATCGGTGGCAAAGACAAAAAGAAAAAGCAGAAGAAAAGTGGGGTGGATGCGGACTTCAACCTCAAACAACCGCCCGATCGGAATGGACCAGCTTCTCATCCCCTTCTCATTCGCCTCCACTAGTGTTTATTCTACATGCGCGGAAGCATTCGTTCGGCCCATCGAGGGTGCAGAGTCATGCGAGTGATTGCGGGAAAATATCGGAGCCGGCCGCTGCGCTCGTTGCGCGGGACCGATCTGCGCCCCACCTCCGACCGCTTGCGGGAAACCCTGTTCGACGTGCTGACCGCGGGGAATCCGGCGGCGCTCGAAGGCACGGTGTGGCTCGACATTTTCGCGGGCACGGGAGCCGTAGGCATCGAAGCCCTCAGCCGAGGCGCCAAGCAGTCCTACTTCGTGGAATCCTCCGAACTGGCGGCGCAACTGATTCGGAACAACCTGGAAAGCCTGGGGCTAAGAAGCGGCTACAGGATTTTTCAGGAGGAGTGGACGCGTGCCTCCTGGCGCATGGAACGCGAGCACATCACAGCCGACGTCGTGTATCTCGATCCTCCCTACCCCATGAAAGATGCCTACGCGGAAACCCTGCGCGCGCTGGAGAATTCGAGCGTGATCTGGGCAATGTCGCTGGTGATTGCAGAGCACGAAAAACGGTTCGATCCCGGAGACCAGTTCGGGGCTCTGCGCAGATTCCGGAAATTGGTGCAAGGCGGCGCCGCGCTCAGTTTCTACCGCATGGCGAGCGGGGCGGTGGTTCGAGGATGAACGCCCGCCTATCAAGGCCTATAAATTCGGAAAACGAACGCGGACGCTACATAATCGGCTCATCCTCTCGGCGCACGATGGGATGCTGCATCTCCTGCAGATCGTTCTTCACCATGTTGAGACCGTAGACGCAGGCTTCGAAATTCTTGGAGAGGCTGGCGAACAGGGGCGCGACCTTGGCGTACTCGAAGTGCTCGAACTTGGAGACGACGTAATAGCTTTCCTTGCCCGCCTTCATCCAATCGACAAAATTCTCCAGGCGGCTGCGGCGCAGCCGGAGGTGATTGATGCTCTCCGGAAACATTCCCGCGAAGAAAAGTGTGTAGTCGCCGATGTGTTTGCGAACCTGCCGCTCGCGGTCAAAAGAAGGTGCAGGCCCATAGACGGGGTCAGATTCGAGCAGCATCTCGCCGACGTCGGCGAGCGGACGATTGGCCGTACCGCGAATCTTGAACAGCTGATCGGCCTCGCAGAATTCCGCCAGCAAATGTGAAACGTAAGCCACCACTTGCGGATCCCGGATGCCGATTTCCTCGGCATAGTGGCGTCCGACTAAAGCTTGAAAAAGCTCCTGCAGCGGATGCGATTCCTCAATCATGGCGTTGGGCTCCCGAAACTCCGCAACTGGCACGGAGTTTCAACTGCTTAGCGTGTTAGATACATCAGGTTGCACTTATACGCAAGTGACTTTTGTTTATCCTCGTGATTCATTTTCCTGATTACTTAGATGCGAGGCGTGCGTCGGCGCGTCCACTCGCGCATTTTGCTGGCAGTCGCACCCATCGGCTGCTAATTTAGGTCGATCTACGGCACTTGCGGCACGCCTTTTGGCGAACTTGTGAAATCCCCGACAGGAGACCTCGATGCAAAGGCAGAACATTTCCAGCGGCACACAGTGGGAACCGATTGTGGGTTACTCGCGTGCGGTGAAACTCGGCCCTGACATCCACGTATCGGGCACCACTGCAACCGGACCCGACGGCAAGATCGTCGGCCTGGGCGACGCCTATGCGCAAGCGGTGCAGATCCTGAAGAACATTGAAAGCGCGCTGAGCAAGGCCGGCGCGAGCATGAAAGATGTTGTCCGCACCCGCATCTTTGTTGTCAACATCGCGGAGTGGGAAAAAATCGGCAAGGCGCACGGAGAAGTATTTCGTGACATTCGTCCAGCAACCTCAATGGTGCAGGTGAGCGCTTTAATCTCACCCGAGATTCTGGTCGAAATTGAAGCAGACGCGAGAGTGACGGAGTAACGGAAGGGGAACGGCACGGCGGGAGTGGCCGCCAGGCCGTCGAAAACCACCTCGGGATTTACCTCAGCGGCTTCGACAGGTTGACGAAATGGCAGGGCAGTTTCGGCTGCAGCCCCGGAGTGAGTGGGGACGTGCCGGTTTCAACGTATCCCCGCCGGTGATAGAGCTCCGGCAGTTCCTTGCGCACGCTGACGATCCGCAAGTCCATAAAATGGCTGCCTGCTTTTGCGCAATAATCTTCGGCAGCGGTCATCAGCTTCGAACCCACGCCGGACATCTGCCCCTGGGGATGGACCGACAGCAGCCCCAGGTAAGACCTCTCGCCCCTCATTTCGACGTGCACACAACCCACCACAACTTTGTTTCGCTCGGCGACCAGGAACGCCCCGGTTCTGAGAAGCTCCCGCACCGTTGGCAGATCGATGCGGTCGCGATCCATCAGAAAGCTTTCCGCCTTTCGAAAGGCGGCGTTGATCACGTTGCTGACGGCCTCCGCGTCTTCTGGATCCGCGACACGAATCAGCAAAATTCCCTCCCCTTGGGTTCAGTCCGCGTCTTGAAGCCCCGAGCAAATCATATCCTGATCCCCGTATCGGTCAGGCTCGCGACAATTGTGGAACTCCATCTCAAATTCCATCTCAAATTCGCTTGACATCAGCGTCGCTGCGAGCATAATGCGTCAATCCCGGTTTCTCGCGGGATACCAATGCCGAACCGGGACGGAGATTCCGCCCAGATTGCCGAGCGAAGATTGCCGAGCGAAGCTTGCCGAATGAACGGAGGGAGGCGCTTATGAGCGTGCTCGAACTTTGTGACCGGGAGATTGCCGCCGTACCGCTCGAAGCCAGCGTAGCCGACGCCATTCACAAAATGCTCGATCACCACGTAGGAGCGGTCGCCGTGGTCGACAGCGACTACCGTGTCGCCGGAATCTTCACCGAACGCGACGTGCTCCGCAAAATGGCCCTCAGCCGCACCGACCCGAGGACTACTCCAGTGCACGAGCTGATGACTACGCCCGTAGAAATGGCCACGCGCGGCACCGGCGCCGGCGAAGCCCTCACCATCATGCTGGAGCGTCACTTTCGCCACCTGCCCGTGGCCGACGACAACGGCAAGCTGCTCGGCATTCTCTCCATCCGCAACCTGTTGGAGTGGCGCGTCGACGACCTGAGCCGCGAGCTCGAGTCGCTCGAGCAATACGTTTCCAATGACGGCCCGGGAGGATAAACCTGGTGCGATAAACCTGGTCGGACAAACCTGGTCCGATAACCTGGTCCGATAACCTGGTCCGATAAACCTGATCCCGGGGTGCTCGATGACCCGATCGAGGGCCGTTGATCGGGCACTTGATTTGATCGTGTAGGACGGACACTCTTGTCCGCCGTTTTTGACTTTGCCGGCGTTTCATCCTCGGCAATGAGGACTCGCCGGTGGGGGGCTCTCCCGCGCTTTCTCGCAGTCTGCCGCTGCCAGGTTTGCTGTAGCAATCACTACGTACGAGAGGAGCTTGTCCTGTGAAAAGATGGCAACGTCTGGCAACGCTTACCGCCGCGATGCTCTTACTGGCGGTGCAGCTCATCGCCCAGCCGAGTCCCAGAAGGGTGGTGGTACACGCCGGGCACGCGCTCGACGTGAAGACCGGCAAGCTGCTTTCGGATGAGACGTTCATTATCGAAGACGGAAGAATCGTCAGCGCCGGCCCATCCACGGAAACCAAAGCACCCCCGGATGCCCTACGCATCGAACTGCCGAACGCAACCGTGCTGCCCGGCTTGATTGACGCGCATACGCACCTGACCTACGATCCCCGGTTCGGATACGAGGAACTCGGAGCTTCCGTGCTGCGCTCGGCGCTCACCGGGGCCAAGAACGCCCGGGTGACCCTGCAGGCGGGTTTCACCACCGTGCGCAACGTGGGCGCCGAAGGCTATAGCGACGTCGCTCTGCGCGACGCAATCAACGCCGGCGACGTACCCGGACCGAGAATGCTGGTAAGCGGGCCAGCGCTCGGCATCACGGGCGGCCACTGCGACAACAATCTGCTGCCCTACGAGTATCACGCTACGGGGGACGGAGTGGCCGACGGGATTGCGGCCGTGCAGCACAAGGTCCGCGAGAACATCAAGTACGGTTCCGATTTGATCAAGATCTGCGCGACCGGCGGAGTGCTTTCCAAGGGCGACGATCCGCAGGCTTCCCAATACACGTTGGAGGAGATGAAGGCCATCGTCGCGGATGCTCACCGCCTGGGACGAAAAGTTGCCGCCCACGCGCATGGGGCGCAGGGCATTCTCTGGGCGTCAGAGGCGGGAGTGGATTCCATTGAGCACGGTTCCTACATTGACGATGCGGGAATCGCGGAGATGAAGAAGAACGGCACTTATCTTGTGCCCACGCTTTACTTGGGCGATTGGTTTCTGGAGAATGCCGAGAGAAATCACGTGCCCGACTTTCTGCTGGGCAAGGCTAAAACCGTCATGCCCATCGCACGCAAGAACATCGCGCACGCGTTTGCCAGCGGAGTGAAAGTAGCATTTGGCACCGACGCCGCGGTTTATCCCCACGGTCTGAATGCGCGCGAGTTTGCAGTTATGGTGAAGCTTGGGCTGACGCCTTTGCAGGCCATTCAGGCGGCCACTGTGAACGCAGCGGATCTGCTGGGATGGTCAGGAAAAGTGGGAAGCCTCGAGCCCGGAGCCTGGGCCGACCTCGTCGCAGTCGATGGCGATCCGCTCAAAGACGTGACCACGCTGGAACATGTGAAATTTGTGATGAAGGGCGGCGAGGTGGTGAAAAACGAATATGGAAAGTGAAGGGTTCAGAACCGCCGCGATGTAGCTTAGCTGGGAGGTTTTCATGGCATGGTACTGGCCGACCATCGAAGATGAGAGCTCTGCCGAGCACGCAACCAAAGCAGCGGTAGGAGTCAGTGGATTCATTGCCGCGGTCACGGCACTGATCGCCATTCTGAGCATTGTTTATCGCAAGCCGATTCTTGGGCTCGACGCATGGGGCTTGATTGACGCGGTGATATTCGCATGGATGGCGTGGCGAATTTCAAAAGTGTCTCGAGCCTGGGCAATCGTCGGGTTGCTGATGTACCTGCTAGAAGTGAGCTACAAATTGGTAACGAATCCGAGCGGTGCGCTCGGAGTCCTCACAATTATTTTTATCCTGACCTACATCAACGCGATTCGCGGAGCGTTCGCCCATCACCGATTCCGGAGGGCCGAGAACAACCAGCTCGCACCACCCGCACCATCAGCCTAGAATTCGCGGATGCTTCGTTTTGCTTGCTCAGTAACCCAGTCCGTCCAGATCGCCGACTCCCCGCTCGAAACCAGCGGCGCATGGTCCAGCACCGCAGCCACAAAATTTTCCATCATCGGATAATGCAGATTGGCGTGCGCCGGAAGCTGTTCCCGTCCCCCGGGACGGACCAGTTCCGGCCCGTTCAGCGGACTCATTTCCATCTCCCCATCAGTGCCGCGGATGCGGCATTCGTCGCGCCCCACCTTGGAATGCCAGCGCACGTCCACGATCCCGCGTACGCCATTCGCATAGTCAATCATGACGGTGGCATTGTCTTCGACGGCATAGTGGTGAACCGCGTTCGAGAGATGTCCTGAAACTCGCAGCGGCTGTCCAAATAAATAATTGAGAACGTCGATGCGATGCGACGCGATGTCGTAAAGCGGACCGCCTCCAGCCTTCGCCGGATCGATCAACCAATTGCGCTCGCTCTCCGTGCCATCAAGCCAGGAATGGCAAGTGAGTTCGGCGAGCACGGGTTTTCCGATAGCTCCAGCCGCGAGCAACTGCCGGGCGCGCTCCAGCTTGGGATAAAAACGCCGATAGTAGGCGACCCCAAAAGATTTCGCAGCGTCCTTCGAAGCCTGCAGCATCAACCGCGCCTCTGCCAGATTCATCGCCAGCGGTTTTTCGCAAAGCACAGGTCGGCCCGCGCGAAACGATTGGATGGTTTGCGGCGCGTGCAGAAATACCGGCGTAGCAAGGTAGACGGCTTGTGCTTCGTTCCGAGCGTCAGCGCGCGCGGCTGGATCGGCAAGAGCCTCGTCCAGCGAAGACCACACTCGGGTATGCAGCCCGGCCGCCTTGTCCGGATGGCGTGTGACCAGGCCATACAGCTGGCTTCTCGATTCAGCCTGAATGGCAGGAATGACGCGGCGAATCGCGATGTCGCCGATTCCGACCACAATCCAATTGAGCATCGCCGAAAGCCTTTCCGGGTCAAATGTGGGGCGGGCACTCCTGCCCGCCAACTCGATCCACGAGGCCGAAAGTCGACCGGTCAAGTTTTTCGCTCGGAGCCCTACGGCGGCCGAGACGGCGGCACTAAAGCGCTGCAAAAACCAAAGGCCGGCCTAAGCCGGCCTTCGAGTTCATCGCAGACGGGAACTACGGTTTCTTCGGAGCGATCGCGTCCTTGGCGGCCTTGGCGACACGGAACTTCACCACGGTCTTGGCCTTGATCTGAATGGGTTCGCCGGTCTGCGGATTCCGTCCCACGCGGGCTTTGCGGTGCGCCTTCACCAGGCGGCCCAGTCCGGGCACCACGAACACGCCGTTCTTCTTCGTCTCTTTGATGGCGGTATCGGCCAGGTGCTCCAGGAACGCCGCGGCCTGCTTGTTGTTGAGTTCATTCTTTTCCGCCAGAAGGCGGACGAGTTGCGTTTTAGTCAAACCAGATGCCATGTACTTCCTCCTCGGAAAAAATAATGTAATTCCGTTGGCCGCCATTTTACTACCACAACCCTGTGGAAAAACACCTGATTTTACGCGGGTTTGGCAAATGTGGTACGTGGGGGAGGCCCTTTTTACGCGGCCTTCCATGGACTCTGGTTCCAAAACAGCCATTAGAAGCGTTTTTGTAGGTGAAAACCAAGCGCGAATTCACCACCGAGACACCGAGACCCAGGAAACAAACTCAAACCATCAGGCGGATGCGCCCACTCCTGACGGGATGACATAATACTCACTGGAGATTTTTTCTTGAGTTGCGCCATCTGCGAAATTCGCAAAGAGAAACGTTTTTGCCCGGCCTTGCACGGGCGCATCTGCCCGCAGTGTTGCGGCGAGCAGCGCGAAGTCACCCTCGATTGTCCCAGCGATTGTTCCTATCTGCAGCAGGCGCGGCGCCACGACAAGCCACGTTCCACAGATCAGATCAGTCAGATCGATCCCGCGGCATTGTTTCTAAAAGTCGAAATTCCCGACCAGTTCCTCTACGAACGCGAGCATCTGCTGATGGGCCTGACCTTCGCGCTCGCCAAGGCTGTCCGCTCGGACCGTTCCTTGACCGATGGCGATCTGATCGCGGCGCTCTCGGCCCTGACCACCAGCTACCAGCGCCTGGTGAATTCCGGCCTGCACTACGAGCAGCCGATCCCGAGCGTCTCACAACAACGCGTAGCCGCCGAAGTCGAAACCATGCTGAAGGAATATCGCGAGGCCGAGCAGAAGCACATCGGCTACTCCACGGTGCGTGATTCCGATGTGCTGAAGGCCCTGGTGTTCCTGGTGCGCCTGGGATACGGGCGCACATCCGGCCGTCCCAAAGCGCGAGCCTTCACAGAGTTTCTGGTGGCGCAGTTTCCCGAGAAAGAATCGAGCGTAATCACGCCGCAGGAAGCCCCCAGCCGCATCATCCTCCCGTAGGAAGTGCCGTAAAAAAACCGCCACTGATTTTCACGGATTCCACCGACAGACCGCGAAGTCGAGACTGGCTTTTCAGCGTTTGTCCGAGGCGCACCCCGGTAGATCGAACAAGGCTTCCATCCCGCACAACGAATGGAACATTCCGCGCTCGTCGTGGGCGACGCCAGGAACTTCCCACAAGCGTTGCGAAAATCCTTCCACATGCCGCGCCTTGAGATAGGCGAAGTAGGCTGTGCCCCGCGCAAACCGGTGAGGGCCTTCCGCTTCACCTTCGCACGATACATCCAGATCAGGGTGATGCGGGTCCGTGTCCGTCGTTCCCAGCAGGTGGATCACGTCGCGCCGGCTGTATCTCTCCTCCATGTCTGCGAATAAAGTTTGTCCCAGATACGGCGGCGGTTCCTGCACACCATATTTCCAGCGGTTGAAGCCTTTGCACGAACCCGTGTAGGGGGCGAAACCGCCAGTGTTCAGCGGACGATCTTCAGAAAAATAAACATACGAAGAAGGATTGGCAATCACGTAGCGTACTCGAACGCCCACTTTTGTGAATGCAACGTCGCCGCGTCCGACAACGGCATACCGCTGCAGCACCTGCCCACCTCCCGAATGTCCGGCCAGGACAACCTGCACGAGATCGGGAAACCGGGCCCGGTCCGCAAGCTGCGCGAGCACAGCATCGATGGCGTCGAAGGAACTGAGGTCCCCCGGCCCAAGCGCATTCTCGCCACCCTCCCAGCGCTCGTGGTGCCATCGCAAGACGGCGGCGTCCAGATGGAACGCATCCGCGTCTTCCTCTGCCAGAAACTGCGGCGCGATCACGATCGTTCCTCGTCCGGCATTTCCCGCCGATTGCACCGCTTCGCTGGCCGAGCGGAAGTAGCCCTCAGCGTTCCGCCTCTTACCATGGAAGATAACGATGGCGCGGGTCACTCCCGGCTGCGGTCTGCTCCAGTCACTCGATACATAAATCGGCAGTAATCCAGTCCCAGCGGAAGTCGTCACCCGCAGGGCGGTGTGCGCCACTTGGTCCACAGCGGCTCGCTTCGATTCAGCGGGCAGCAAAGTTGACACCACCGATAGAGCAAGCGGGAGGAGAGTCGATCGTCAGTGCTGTATGCCCGCCATGGTCATGCTCGCAAGCGAACCAGAATTGTGAACTGGTAAACGGCAGCCATTATAGAGTGATCTTTAACTGCCCGGGCAGCCGTGGATTTTCGCGGATGGGACAAATCAAGCACAAACACGGAATCTGCAGGGCCGAGGGTGATCTTAATCCGCGTCAATCCGCGGCCCGGATGGGAATTTTCCTCACGGTCTGCCCCGCAGGCAGCGCCGCCAGCAACTCGCCAACCGTTTTCCCCAGCACCGGATGCCGCGCCTCGGCAGCGATTTCCACCAGCGGCTCGAGCACGAAGCGCCGCTGCTGCATCGCAGGATGTGGAATCGTCAGTTCCGGCGAATCGATCACCGTGTCGCCGAAAAGCAGAATGTCAATGTCGATGGTGCGCGGGCCTTTTTTCTGGGTGCGCTGCCGCCCCATCTCCCGCTCGATGGTAAGCAGCACCGCCATGAGCTGGGCCGGCGTGTAGGCCGTTTCGAGCGCCACAGCACAATTCAGAAACCATGCCTGCTCAGTAAATTCCACCGGCTCAGTTTCGTAAAAAGAAGAAGCCGCAACCACACGCCCCGCCGAACCCAGGCGCATGATCGCTTCACGAATGTTACGCGCGCAATCTCCGACATTCGCGCCCAGCGAGAGATAGACAACGGTGTTCATAACCAGCGCCGCCGTCAGACTACCACCTTGAGGAATGATGTCACCCTGATTCCCACCCGGTAATGTCCGCCAGGCCAGTCGCCCACCGTTACCTTAGTCACTTTCGGGGCGATGAACGTACTCCTAGAATCGAGCGTATGACGTTGGAGTCTCTTCTGCTGAGCCGGGACAGCGATCTGGTACGGGTTATCCGGCCCACCCTGGAAAAGCTATCGATCGATGTGGAACTCTGCCAGGAGGCTCGGGCCGCGGCCGATATTCTGGTCTCCGAAAAGTTCGATGCCGTCATCGTCGATTGCGACGATCTGACCGGCGGCTTAGAAGTGCTGCAGGGCCTGCGCGGCACGCCCAGCAACAAGAACTCCGTAACCTTCGCCATCCTCAACGGCAAAAAGACAACCACGCAGGATGCCTTCGGCATGGGCGCGAACTTTGTCCTGCAAAAGCCCATCAGCAACCTGAACGCTTCGCGCTGTTTTCACGCGGCCTTGAACTTTATGTTGAAGGAACGCCGCCGCTATTTCCGGCAGCCGCTGAAAATGCCGGTCAGCGTTTTCCTGGGCGAGAAGGAGCTGAAGGCCACCAGCACCAACGTCAGCGAGGGCGGAATCGCGCTGGCCATGCGCGACGCCATGCCCAAGGGAGCCTCGCCGCGCCTGAAGTTTGTGATTCCCGACATCAACCTGAGCATCGATGTCGAAACCGAAGTGGCCTGGGCCGACCTGAAAGGCCGCGCCGGCTTCCGTTTTCACGGCCTTGCTGAAAGCACGCAGAAGCTGCTCGAAAAATGGCTCGACGAGCGCATGGAAAAAGAATTCCCCGGCGCCAAAGATCGCATCGCGTCCGCGCCAGAAAACCTCCAATAGTCCCAGCCGTACCTTCTCTGCCATCACTTGCTGCGCAGCCGAACGATCCCTTGCACTCCCGCACTGCTGGCGGCTTCCAAAGCGGCGTTTCCGCCACGATTTCGCTTCTCTAGGTCGGCGCCCGACCCTTCCCAGGTATCCACTTTGAGACTTGCGCCTCCCCATAACCGTGGCACCCTAGAAGTTTACGGGAGAGCCATCCTCATGCTGACCAACGACTTTCGCATCGCCCGCGTGCAAAAAACCCTGCGCTGGTTTGAAGAAGACATGCCGCTGCTCGACATGCGAGTGAAGGAGCTATCAGCCGAGCGCCAGGAATCCGCCCGCCAGTTCGCCGCCGCCCTGATTCACCAGACGAGAGCCGAACTCGAACGGCTGCTGCAGCAACAGCCGGAGGAGATCTGTCATCCCGATCAGGCCCCGAGCGAGCCCGCAGACTAGCAGATGCGCCACCAGTTCTTGCCTGTGGTTAGGTTTTGATGGTGCGGAGCGGACGTTTCAGAGTTCCGATGGCAGATTTCAGATCAAAAGTCCAAATCTTATGGCTTTCAATCTGCAATCTCGCCTTACTGTCTCGGCAGAAGAGTTCGCCACAGGAAAGTTCCAGCTAAAAAACCGACCCTGCCGAAGCATGCGCCACAGCCCCGTGCACGCTTGCGGCCTCTTCCTGATCCAGCGTGACTTCCTCCCACAGCGTTTTGTCGCGCAGGATGCGCGAAACCAGCGCCGTGTGCATGGCATGACCCGCGCGGTCCGCCACCACCTTGCCCAGGATTTGTCTCCCCAGCAGAGCCAGGTCGCCTACCAGATCGAGCACCTTATGCCGCACGAATTCGTCGGCGAAACGCAGCGGTCCGTTCTCCACGCCATCCTTGGTCAGGACAATGCAGTTTTCGCGGGACGCGCCCCGGATCAAACCCATATTCCGCATCGCGCGCTCGTCCTCGCGCGAACCAAACGTGCGCGCCCCCGCAATGTGGCGCAGATAGTTGCCGTTTGAGAGTTCCACCTGAAAAGTTTCTTTGCCGATGAGCGGATGGGGAAAATTGATGGAGTAGGAAACTGAATAAGTCTCGGCGGGATATACCGCAATAAACTTGTTGCCTTCGCGCATTTCCAGTTCGCGCCGGATTCTCAGATACTTGCGGGGCCGCCGCTGCTTGCGGATGCCCGCCTTCTGAATCATCTCCACAAACGGCCGGGCGCTGCCGTCGAGGATGGGCAGCTCCAGGTTATCCAACTCCACAATCGCGTTGTCGATCCCCATGCCGATGAAAGCGGAGAGAATATGCTCTGTCGTCGAAATGAGCACGCCTTTTTTCATCAGGCTGGTGGCGTAACTGACGCGCGCCACGTTCAGGCCAACGGCCTCGATTTCAAAACCGTCCAGATCGGTGCGGCGAAAACGAATGCCCGTCGCGGGAGAAGCCGGGAGCATGCGCAAAGAAACCGGAGCGCCGCTATGCAGGCCAATGCCCGTGCACTCCACGGCAGTGCGGATTGTCTGCTCCTGCGTCAGATAAGAAACCTGTTATGTTTCGGCGAACCAATAGATTACCGCTCGGCGGGAAAATCCGTGTGTGGCAAAAAAGCCACACTCCGTGGCAGATCGCAGACTTGGAACCAACTTGGTATCTGCCGTGCAGGAAGCGCAAACCCTGTCCGTTCTATCAGTTAACTGCCTGAACGCGGCCGGAGGCGACTTTCTGCCCCCACTAGTGCTTGGACGAGCGTTTATTCGGGACTTTGTTGGGATCGTACCCGGAATGCGGATCGAACATGGTTTGGTCCAGATTCTGGTTGTAGGTCGCTCCACTGAGAAAGCGTTGGCCTGCCATATCTTCGTTGAAATAACGGGTCAGGCTGAAGGGCGTCATGATCCCCTGCACGGGGCGATAGTTATCGTAGATCTCTTCCTCAAGATTTGGCTGCTTGTCGACCGGGTCGCGCCAGCGGAATGTTTTTTTCAGCGGAAGATGCGTGTCGGCATCGACATACAAACTAACCGCCTCATCTTTGTCGTTGATCAGCGTCACTTTGAGAGCGGGCTTTTGGGCGGCGATGGCGTTGCCTTCGTAGAAGAGCGCCACTTTCGGATCGTTGATCCAGCTGCGAAGAAGATTGTCTAACGAGAACTGACGCCGGCGCAGGTAGGGCGTAAGATCTTTTTCGTCCATGGGATGAACGCCTTTGTAGGTGATTTCGTACCCCTTGTTCCCAACGTAAACCTCCGCCACGTCGCGTTCCTTGCTAAGTTCGTCGCGCTGCTTGTCGGGAAACTCGAAAAAGCTCCAGAACAGCACGCCCGTGCTGGTGGGGCGGCCGTGATAGAAGCTGTATCCGCGGCCCTGCATCTCCTTGTCGTGGATGTCGAGATAAGCCTGCCCGCCGAGCGCCTGGATCGCCTGATTCAGCAGATCCTTCGCCTTCCGCGCATTCGCCTGATCCATGGGCATGATTGGACCCTGCGGGCTCGCTGGGGCTGCGCTCGGTTGGTTCACTGGCGGAGAAGATTGCGTAGCAGACGGAGTGGCTCCAGCCGGAGCCTGTCCCCAGGCCGACATCGCCGGGAATGCGATCGCCAAGACCGCAGTCGCCGGAGACGGGATCGCCAGAAACAAAATAGGAAGAAGCCGTTTCATCCAGGTTGAAGGGGTCGGTACCTGCAAACAGAATTGTAGCGTTTCGCGCGGAATTCCCGCTCGCAGCTGCGAATATCCTCAGTTCTTGGATGCACGAACCGGCTCGCAGGCGGAGCCCAGGAAGCATTTTTGCCGCATTCATCTCTTCGCGCCCGCAACGAACCTTCCGGCGCCCTCTACCCCGCCAGAACCGCGCCACCATTCACGTTGAAGACTTCACCGGTGATGAATCCGGCGAGCTCGGTGCACAGAAACAACACGGGGGCCGCAATCTCTTCCGGCCGGCCGGCGCGGCCCAGCGGAATGTCGCGGCGAATCTCTTCGCCTACCTTCGGATCGTCCAGGGCCGGTTTCGACATGTCGGTGTCGACCCATCCTGGCGCAACGCAATTCACGTAAATGCCGGCCGCCGCCAGTTCCGTGGAAAGGCTCTTCGTCATGCTGATGAGCGCGCCCTTGGTTGCGGAATAGTCGCAATGAAAAGCCTCGCCGCGCTGTCCACTGGTGGAACTGATCAGCACGATGTGCCCGGCGGCGGCCCGACCAGAAGTTGCGTGACCCGAAACGACGGGGCCGGATATGGCGTGCGACGAGGTGTCGCGCCCCGCCGTCATCCCGGCCCGCGGTTGCGACTTCATCTGCGCGACCCCATGTTTTACCAGCCCAAAAACCGCATCCAGATTAATGGCCATTGTGGAGCGCCACTGCTGATCGGACATGCGCTCGATGGCCACATCCTCCGGCGGCCAGACGCCGTGGTTGGCCACCAGAATGTCGAGCCGCCCGAAATGCTTGACGGCCTCAGCAACCAGCGCGCGGGCCGCTTCCGGATTGTCCAGGTTGCAGGCGACGGGGTGACAATTGGCCCCGCCACATTCCCCAGCCAGCGCCTCAGCCTGAGACCGAGCCTTCTGATAGCTGAACACAACCTTGGCGCCCGCACCCACGAACATCCGCACGGTTGCGGCTCCAATGCCGCGCGACCCACCGGAAATGAGAGCCACCTTGCCTGAAAGAGAAAGAGGAATGGACATGACAGCTAGTGTCCCGTTTCCGGTTTCCAGTTGCAAGTGGGGAAGTGGAGAGGGAAGTCAAAAGGGAAGAAACCGGAGACCAGAAGAAGCTGGGAGCTACTATCCCCCCAAGTTAGGAAACGACATCCGCTCCGACTTCAACTCGCGCAGCAACAGCCGCACCAGCATGCCGTCAAATCGAGTCCCGCTCATTTTGGCCAACTCCTCGAGCGCCTGATCGGGCGTCCGGGCTGCCGAAATGGATTGCTCGGTCAGCATGTTGGCATAGGCGTCGGTGAGGCCGATGATGCGCGCCCACACCGGGATTTGTTCGCCGATCAGGCCATCGGGATAGCCTGAGCCGTCGAAGCGCTGGTGGTGGTGCGAAATCGCGGCGCACATGTTTTCGCTGCGCGGAAGCATGCCGACAATCTCGGCTCCCACTTCGGCATGCCTGCGGACCCGGGCGAACTCTTCATCGGAGAGCGGGCCGGGCTTGTTCAGGATGCGCTCGGGCACGAAGATTTTGCCCACGTCGTGCACCCGCGCGGCATAGACCAGGTCGGCAGTTTGTTCCGCCGGCAGGCGCAGCGCCCGCGCGATGATTTCGGTATAACGGGCCACCAGGTCGCCATGTCCGGCAGTGCGCAGTTCGCGCGATTCGACGGCGCGGCTGAGAATCTCGATCGACTCCCGGAGCAAGGCAAGGTTGCAGTCCTCATCTCCGCCGCACAGTTTGCGCAACGTCGTGGTCAGCTCTTCGACGTACTCTAACCCTGTGTGCTCGCGCTGCAAGAAGCCTTCGATGTAGACCGAAACCTGTTGCCGCTGCCGCGCAAAATCCTGGCCTTCGGCGAACTCTTCCGCTGTGGACACGCGATTCCCGCCGGAACGCTTCGAAACATACATGCCGGCGTCGGCCACGCGAATAATGTCTTCAATCGAAAAGCCGTGCATCGGGAAACTCGCGACTCCGAAGCTTCCCGTGATTTTGTGCTCGCTCAGCATGGGATCGCTGGCAATCCACTGCCGCAGGCGTTCCGCCAGAACAATGGCCTGATCGGGACCGGTCTCCGGCATCAGAACAATAAATTCGTCACCGCCGTAGCGAGCCACCACGTTTTGCTGCCGAGACTTTTGCTCCAGCAACCGGCCTAGCCTGGCCAGCACCAGGTCGCCCTCGAAGTGTCCCATGGTGTCGTTGACTTCCTTGAACTTGTCGAGATCGATGAGCACCACCGAGAACGGACGTCCGGATCGTGAAGCTCGCTTCCACTCAGCCGAGAGCGCTTCCCAGAAGAAGCGGCGCGTCTTGATCCCGGTCAAGCCATCGGTAATCGATTGCTGCTGCAGCTTCTGAAACACGAAGGCGTTATGCAGCGCAGTGGCCAGCAGGTCGGCGAGAGTGTTGAGGATCAGCACGTCCTGCGGAGCAAACGCGTTTTCGTTCCGGCTTTCGATGTTGAGCGCTCCCAGCAGATTTTCGCCGTAGGTAATGGGAATACAAAGCACGGCGCGCGCCTCAGGCAGAATTCCCGAAAGCTGGCCCTGGCTGGCGTTCTGCACCAAGGCCCGCTCGCCGGTGCGAGCCACGCGTCCCAGGATGCCGGTGCCCAGAGGAATGCGCTGGCCCATGGCGTGGGCGGTGACGCCAGCCTCGGCCTTGATTTCGATTTCCTTGGTGCCGTAGTCGAGCAGCCCGATGCCGATGTGGTCGAAGCTGAAGTTCTTCTGGATCTCGCCCGCGATCTGTCCCAGCATGTGGACGGGATCCTCGCTGGAAATCGCCGTGCGCGACACGTTGTTAAGAAACGCCAATTGCCGGGAACGCCGCTGCTCTTCGGCGAACAACCGGGCATTTTCCATCGCCACCGAAACCTGGCCGGCTGCCGTCATGAGCACGTCAAGATCGCGCTGCTCGAAAACGTTTTCTCGTTCCCGGTTCATCGCGACCATCACTCCCGCCGGCTTGTTCCCGAGAAAGATGGGCACTGCGATCAGGCACCTCGCCGGATGCTGCGGAATGTGCGTGATCCCGAGACGCGAGCGCACCCCCTCCAGATCGGCGCGGACGATCAGCGGCTGCCCGCTGTGAATCACATATTCGGTGAACGCGTTTTCCAGTTTGCGCGACCGCTTGGGGCACACGCGGTGGCCTTCCACTTCCAGTTCAAAGTGGATGCGGTCCCCTTCCTGGAACGCGATGTAGAAGTCGCTGGTATCAAAAATCTGGCCCAGTTCGATCTGGATGGTGCGCAGAATTTCGTCCTGGTCGAGACGCGAACTGATGGCCTGCCCGATCTCGGTCAGCAGTTCGTACTCCTGGGTGCGGCGGTGGGCATCGTGGGTGACCACATAGTTTTCCAGCGTAAGAGCCAGCTGCAGCGCCAGTCCCACCATCAGGCGCGGACCGGAGGCGCCAAACCCCTCCCGTTCCGCATGCGGAAACACAATCACTCCGAAATTGTGCTCGCGGGTTTGCAAACTCACGGCCGTCAGATTGCGGATGCCGCCCTGGGTGAAAACTCGCTTGAAATCCGCGAATGTTCCCACCGGACCCGCCAGCAGCGGCTCGCTCATCTGCGCCAGATCGTAGACCGTGAAGATGCCGCTCTGCCGGTAGGCGATCTGGCAAATGTAGTCGGCGGCGCCGCTCGTCTCGATCTCGCGCAGGAACTCCGCCGAGAACCCATGCTGCACCGAGGGCAACAGCCCGCGCCAGCGTTGTGCGACGCAGATGGCCGCGCGGGGCATCGAGAGCGCGCTCACCAGGCGCTCCAGGGCGGATTGCATATTCGGCGTCAGGTCGCCCGCGGCCAGCAGGCGGCGCGGGTCGGCACCGAGCGTCGACAGGGCAAGCGTACTTTCCTGCAGTGAATTGCGCTGGCTTTCGAACAGCACCATCACCATCGCGATGCCCAGCAGCATCTGCGGCACCGGACCGAGCAAGCGGCTGGCGCTGCCCAGAGTTTCGCCCCAGGGACTATGCAGCTGCCCCATCCCCATCAACGCCGCCCACAAAGCCAGAGCCAGCCCCAGCACCTTGAACGCCAGCGACCCGCGTCGGTGTCCGTTGAGATAAAACACCGCGGAGCAATAAAGCAGAATGAGCCCGAGTCCCACGCCCAGCCGGATGGCGGGTTGGGCGTCGGGAACAAAGACACCGCCGATGATGTGTCCGCTGAAGTTGATGCCTGCCAGAATCACTCCAGCGGCTCCCAGAGCAGCGTCATACCAGCGGAAACGGTAAGGGCCGCGCATCAGCCGCGTAGAAACGAAAATACAAAGCGCCATCACCACCAGAAACAGCGAGCTTGCCAGAAATGCCGGCGGGGAGGCGCGATAAAAGGAAAACGCGTCCAGAACGTAGTGCAGCGAGTAAGCCCCCCACGCCATCTGCCACGCGCGAAAATACGCCTGCCGGCTTTGTTCGTACAGGTAGGTAAAGACGAGGAACAGCAACACCGAGACGAAACCCGGGATCACGACCGCGGGAATGACAAGATTATCCATGAGGCCGACGAATACTCCTGAGGGAAGATTTCCGAGGTTAGGGGTCCCAAGGAAAGACTCTCCCAGACATCTTCGGGGGGAACGGCAGCTCTATGTTTTCATACGTCGCGTCCCAGCACAACAGGATTTAAGTACACTCTGAGAAACTGGCAAACTCCCGTAAAGTGTTGGATTTATGCGAGGTCGCACGGGGTGCATTGCTTGACGATAGTTTTCCACCGCTCGTAACATCGCAAGAGATTCCTCATGACTGATTCTTCAAGCAACCCTTTGCCGCACAGCGCATCGTCAAGCGGCCCATCTGCCACAGTAAGGCCGCGCGTCCGCTTCGCGCCATCGCCCACCGGGTTTCTGCATGTGGGCAGCGCAAGGACGTTTATTTTCAACTGGTTATACGCCCGCCACAACGCCGGAACCATGATCCTGCGCATCGACGACACCGATGTGGAGCGCAACACGGACGCCTCGGTCAACTCCATTTTCGAAGGCCTCAAATGGCTCGACCTGGGTTGGGATGAGCAATACAAACAATCGGAACGGGGATCGCTTCACCGGCAAACCGCCGCAGCAATCTTCCAGAAAGACCTCGCCTACCGCGACTTCACTCCCGCCCACACCGGGGACAGCGAGCGATCCGGCGCGCAGGGGACATGGCTTTTCAATCCTGGAATGCGTGAGCTTTCGCGCGCGGAAAGCGACCGCCGCGCCGCCGCGGGTGAGCCGTTCGCGCTGCGTTTTCGCGTGCCCCGCGAGGGTGCCCAGCCAGTAAGTTTCACCGACGCGGTTTACGGCGAACAGGTGAAATCCGCCGCCGACATCGAAGACTTTGCCTTGCTGCGTTCCGACGGCATGCCCACCTATCACCTGGCCTCGTGCGCCGACGACGCCGACCTGCGCATCACCCACATCATTCGCGGCCAGGACCATCTGACCAATACATTCAAACACGTCCTGATTTTCGAAGCCGCCGGCGCAGCGCCGCCGCAGTTCGCGCACCTTCCGCTGCTGGTGGCTCCGGACGGCACCAAGCTCTCCAAGCGCCGCCACGGCCCGGTCGTGAGCGTGACCACCTACCGCGACGCCGGATTTCTCCCCGAAGCCTTCATCAACTTCCTCTGCCTGCTCGGCTGGTCACCGAAAAACGACCGCGAGAATATGTCGCTCGAGGAACTCAAGGACGCCTTTTCGCTGGAAGGCATCAACCGCTCGAACGCGGTGGTGAACTTCAAGGAAGCGGCCGCAACCCCGGAGGAAACGTTCGATCCGAAAGCGGTATGGCTCAACGCTGAGCATATCCGCGGTCTGTCCGTCGCAGGCCTGAGCGCCCGCCTGCTGCCGATCGTGCACGCCGCCGGATTCCACATCTCGCCGGAAAAAATGCTGCGCATCACGCCGCTGATCCGCGAGCGCATCAAGCTGCTCCACGAAGTGCTCACGGCCGCCGACTTCTTCTTCGTCGATCAACTGCCGCCCTACGACCCCGCCGAACTCATCCCGCAAAAAGGAGACGCCGCGATGGCGCTGAAAGTTCTGAAGCGCGCGCAGGAAGTATTGCCGAGCGTCGAATTCAAGCACGACCCGCTGGACCAAGCCCTGCGCGCCGCCGCCCTGGAGTTAGGCGTGAAAGCCGGACAAATGTTCCAACCCATCCGCGTAGCCGTCTGCGGCCGCAAGAACGCGCCGCCGCTGTTTGAAACCCTGGAAGTGCTGGGCAAGGAAATTACGCTTAAGCGAATCGAACAGGCGATCCCAAAAGTCGGATAGCAGGCTGCCGCAGAGTTTGTTGCATCCCGGGGCGCAGTCCCTAATCTATTAGCGTACGAATGATTCAACGGCGCAGCAAATCTCTTCCTCAAGCGCAATCCGGTCTACAAATTTCTGAACCCGATATCGAAAGAGGTCTCCTATGAAAGCCGTCCAGATCAGCAAGCCCGGTGGAATTTTCGAACTCGTTGAGCGTCCCATTCCGCAGCCCGCTCGCGGGCAGGTGCGCATCAAAGTGGAAGCCTGCGGCATCTGCCACAGCGACGCCCTGGTGAAGGAGGGATACTGGCCCGGCATTCAGTATCCGCGGGTGCCGGGTCATGAGATTGCCGGACGCATCGACGCGCTCGGTGCCGACGTCACGCTGTGGAAGCCCGGTCAGCGCGTGGGCCTGGGGTGGCACGGCGGACACTGCTTCGAGTGCGAGCCCTGCCGCAGCGGCGATTTCATCAACTGCCGGAACGAAAAGATCACCGCCATTTCGTTCGACGGCGGCTATCAGGAATACCTGGTCGCGCCCGCCGAAGCCGTCGCCGCCATGCCCGACGAGCTGCCCGCCGCCGAAGCTGCTCCGTTGCTCTGCGCCGGAATCACCGTCTTCAACGCGCTGCGCAACTCCGGGGCCCGCGCCGGCGATCTGGTAGCCATCCAGGGCATCGGAGGCCTCGGCCATCTCGGCATTCAATACGCTCGCCAGATGGGCTTTCGCACCGTGGCCATCGGCCGCGGCGCCGACAAGCAGCCACTGGCCACGAAGCTGGGCGCTCACGAATATATCGACACCAATGCAAATGCTCCCGCCGCGGCGCTGAAAAAACTGGGCGGCGCCCAGATAGCCCTCGCGACCGCGCCCGATTCGAAATCGATCTCCGCTCTCGTGGATGGTCTCGTCGCCAACGGCACGCTCCTGGTGATAGGAGCGGGGGCTGAATCGCTCACCGTGACGCCCCTCCAACTCATCGGCGGACGCAGCATGATCAAAGGCTGGGCCTCGGGCACCGGCAAAGATTCCGAGGACACGCTGCGCTTCAGCTCTCTCACCGGCGTCCGTCCCATGATTGAAAAGTATCCTCTGGAAAAGGCCGCGGCAGCTTACGAGCAGATGATCAGCGGCCGGGCACGGTTCAGAGTCGTGCTTACGATGGGCTAACAGCGACAGTTGTCGCCCCGGACTCGATTTTTATCGTCCCGCGGTCAGCGGCCCTGCCATGCTGAGCGAGCGGTGCTGATCGCAGCGCGATCGTCACTGCGGAGTCGAAGCATCCCTATGGCGACCACCGCGGTCTGATTCCGCCGCGTTTTCCCCGAAGCTCTCGAGGACCTCCTCGGACCGCGGCCCAGCAGCGGGTAGGGATGCTTGGACTGCAAACCACCTTGGCTTCGCGCGGGTCGTTCTCCGCTCAGCATGACCAGGGCCCGTGATTTGACATGGCTGGCGACGATCAGCCTCTGTGTTGACATGAAGTACTTTGTAATAGAAAGTACATTCATGATCGCACCCGACGAACCCTTCCTTCACTCCGTCAAGAAACGCTGGATCCCCCCGGAAATGACCACCGCTCCAGCTCTCGATCCCGCCGAACCCGCAAACGGAATCGAGCCGCACTATGCGCTGCTGATCAACCCGTTCTACGCCAAGGATGCGAACGCCAGCTTCGGTAAGCACGTTCTCACGCCCACGCTGGCGTTGACCAGCTTCGCCGCGGCCACGCCCGCGCCCTGGCGCGTCGACTATTGGGATGAGAATCTGCTCGACGGCCGCCCGCCGTTCCGTCCCATGCCGCAGGTGGTCGGCATCACGGTGCATCTCACCTTTGCGTGTCGGGCTTACGAACTCGCAGATTGGTATCGTGCCCGCGGCGTGAAAGTAATCTTCGGCGGGCTGCATGTGTTGTCCTGTCCCGACGAATGTGCGCCGCACGCCGATGCCCTGGCGCTTGGCGACGGCGTCCAGCTCTGGCCGCGGATCCTGCGCGATATCGAAAACAATTCTCTCCAGCCACGCTATGTGGCCACCTACGAAAACGACTACTGCGACGATCCTCCGCCGCGCCGCTCGATTCTTCCGCGCCACAGTTTTCTCACCACCACCAGCCTGATCGCCACGCGCGGATGCCACAACCGCTGCGGCTTCTGCTATCTCGCAACCGACGGCCTGCGCATGCCGTATCGCATGCGCCATCCCCAACAAGTGGTTGACGAGTTTCAGAAAGACGACCAGCCCTATGCCGTTTTTATCGACAACAACCTGGGCTCCCGCCGCGACTACCTGCACGCGTTGTGCGCGGCGCTGCGCCCGATCAACAAAATCTGGAGCGCCGCGGTCACCATCGACGTCACTGACGATCCCAGCCTGATTCGCCACATGGCGCTGGCGGGATGCACCGGCGTCTTCGTCGGGTTTGAATCTCTCTCCGACGACAACCTCGCCGACGCGCACAAGAAAACGCCGAAGACTTCCGACTACGCGCGGCGCGTCCGCATCCTGCACGACTACGGCATTCAGGTGAATGGATCGTTCGTCCTCGGTTTTGATCACGACCGCAAAGATGTTTTCGCACGCACGACTGACTGGATCGAACAGAATCGCCTCGAATGCGCCACGTTTCACATTCTCACGCCCTATCCCGCGACCCCGCTGTTTCAGCAGATGGAAGCGCAAGGCCGCATTCTGCATCGCGACTGGACGCTCTACGACACCGGCCACGCCGTCTTCCAGCCAAAGCACATGACGCCCGAAGAACTGGAACTCGGCTACGCGTGGATCTACCAGCGGCTGTTCTCGCACGTCTCGATCTGGCGCCGGCGTCCCAGAGTCGAAACATGGAGAGACCTGCAGGCCATCCCGCTCTACCTCGCCATGTCGTATCTCTACAAACGTTCGAACCGCTTCTGGCACCTGCTGATCAAACACGACCTGGTAAACCCCGTGTGGAAACCATGGGTCGAGATGACGCGCTGGCGGCACGTACACTACCGCAAGCACGTCGCGGAACGGGATGCGTTTACGGTCTCGGCAGGGGCGCAATCGGCGGTTGCTCCCGCACAGGTGGTTTCGGCGGGAGTCTAGAACCGGCGAATCACTACTCGTGCCGCAGCGCATTCATCGGATCGATTCTAGAGGCCCTGCGCGCAGGCACATACCCGGCCAGAAGCGCGGCGCCGAGCAAAATTACGACGGCCAGCGTCAGGGCCAGCGGATCGTTCGACTTCATGCCAAAAAGAAGCGACTCGACAAACCGGGATGTGCCTAACGCCAGCGGCACGCTGATTGCAATTGCCACGGCCGCCAACACCAGGATTTCACGCAGCACAATCCAGACGACGACGCTGCGTTGCGCGCCGAGCGCCATGCGAATCCCAATCTCTCCGGTCCGGCGGGCCACGGTGTAGGACATGGTGCCGTAAAGGCCGACAGAGGCGATGGTCAGGGCGAGCATGGCGAAGGCCGAACACAGGTCGGCGAGCATGATCTCCTGGTGGATCTCGTCGTGAATCTCTCCCGTCTGGGTTCGCACATCGGAGACGGCTATGCGGCCATCGGCCTGGCGCACCACTTCGCGCACGGAGTTGACGAAGCTGAGCGGATCGCCGTACGTACGCAGGACATAGGTCATCTGGTTCGGCTGCGGGTAGCCCTGGTCGTAGGGGATGTAAACCAGCGGCGGGATCTCGCTCTTCAGGTCGCCGTAGCGCACATCTTTGGAGACGCCGACGATCTCCATATCGCGCTCGCGAGTCTTTTCCTCGTCCTCCTTCCACAAAATCAGGTGGTGGCCTACCGGATTCTGGCCGGGGAAATTGATTTTGGCGAATCGTTCGTTGATGACCGCAACCAGTGGAGAGCCCGCATGGTCGCGCGCTTCGATGTCGCGGCCGGCTAGGATCGGGATTTGCATCGTGGCCATGAAATCTGGTCCGACGGTGGTGTAGCGTGTCTCCGGGCGGGGAGGCAACCCGGGCAGGCTGATGGGCATTGCGCTCTCGCCTGCGAGGAGGGAGTATTCCTCCAGAGAGGTATCGCGCACGCCTGGAACCGTGGCGAACTGTTCGCGAAGATGGGCGTAGAAGTCCGTGATCTCGGGATCGCGGTGGCCGGCTTGCCGGGCGTTCAGTTGGAACAGAAGAAGGTTGTCGCGGTTGAATCCGAGTTCCACCGATTGCAGATTTGACAGCGTGCGCACGAACAGCCCCGCTGCGACCAGCATCAGCAGAGAAAGCGCAATCTGCCCGACCAGCAGAACCTGACCGACACCGATATGCGCGACCCTGACGCGCGCGAAGCGGGAGCGCGAGGACGCATCGCGCGCGTAGGGTTGGCTCGCCCGAATTTGCTGGAGCGCGGAGACCAGGTCGAGACGCGTGGACTCGAGCGCCGGGGCCAGGCCGAACAGCACACCAGTGAGCAGCGAGAGCGCGGCGGCTACAGCGAGCACGTGCCAGTTCAGCTCCGCGTGCAGCGTGACCTCCGCTGGCCCGCGGGCCAGCAGCAGGGTAAGAAAGCGAATCCCCCACACAGCCACCAGCACACCCAGCGCGCCGCCCAGCGCCGCCAGCAGAATGCTCTCGGTCAGTAGTTGCCGGATTACCCTGAGCCGTCCCGCGCCTACACTCATGCGAAGCGCGATTTCGCGTTGGCGCGATGCGGCGCGCGCCAGCAGCAGATTGGCCACGTTCGAGCACGCGATCGCAAGGATCAACGCCACCAGCGTCATTAACACGAACAACGGTTTCGAGAACTTGCGGCGCAGGGTGTCAAGGCCTGCTGCCCCTTCCTTGAGCGCCAGGGTAGGAAGATGTGCGCGCTCTCCGTCCGTGTGGGCGGTGGTCGCCACCCACCGCTGAAATCGCGGAGCCATCGCGGCCTGCGCCTGTGCCCGGCTGACGCCCGGTCGCAGGCGCGCCATGATTTCGAGCCAGTAATAGTTGTGGTCGAGGTAATCCGCGGCTTGAAATCCAAAAGGGTCGTTGGCCCCGAGCAAGAGATTGGTATGCATCGGCAGATAGACGTCGGGAACCCAGGCCGGATCGACGCCAAAAAATCCCGGCGGCGCAACCCCCACCACGGTAAAAGCCAGATTGTTGATCCGAATGGATTGCCCGGCGGCGTTGGCAGCTGTCCCGAAACGCTTTTCGCTGAACGCATGGCTGAGCACAACCACCCCGGCGGCCCCGGTGCGATCGTCGTCGGGAATGATCAGCCGCCCGGCTTCGGGACGAACGGCCACCCCCTGGAAGTAAGCTCCCGATACCAGTTCGCCGCTGGCGATGCCGGCATGGCCCTGGATGGCTAGGTTCATGGTTCGCACTTCTCGGGTGTGGCAGTAGGCGAACACCTCCGAGAAGGCTGGATTGTTCTCCCGGAAAAGATCGAAGACAGCATAAGGAAAAATGCCGCCCGTGGACCCGTGCTCGGCATCGTCATAGGTGCTGCCGCTCATCGACTGCATCACAGAATCTTTCCGCGAGGCGTTGGAGTACCAGTTCAGCACGACCAGAGATTCTGGATCCGACACCGGCAAGGAGCGAAGCAGGAGCGAGTCGAGAAAACTGTAGATTGCGGTATTGGCGCCGATGCCGAGCGCCATCACCAATGCGGCGATGATGGTGAAACTGGGAGTTTTTGCCAGCGTTCGCGCGGCATAGCGGAAATCGCGCCAGGTGTCTTCGAGCCAGGCGATGCGATTGGCTTCCCAAACCGCATCGCGGATGGGGAGCGGGTTGCCCAATTTTAAACAGGCTTGCCTGCGCGCTTCTTCCGGGTTCATGCCTCGCGCCAGGTTGTCGTCAATCTCGTGCGCCAGATGGGCGTCGAGCTCGCGCGACAACTCGGCATCTTCCTGAGACCGTCTGAAGAACCGCTTGAGATTCACGGTTTCCCTCCTGTCACCCGTTACTTGGCGGTTTCGCCCAGAATGCGGCCGATCGCCCCGACCACCCGCCGCCAGCGGTTGGTTTCGGCCGTCAGCTGTTTCTTTCCGGCGGCCGTCAGCTTGTAATACTTTGCTTTGCGGTTGTTTTCGCTGGCACCCCAGTACGAGCTGACCCAGCCCCGATGCTCGAGCCGGTGCAGCGCCGGGTAGAGCGATCCTTGCTCCACCTCCAGAACATTTTCGGAGGCGTGCTCAATGACGTGCGCGATGGTGTGACCGTGCGCCGGCCCCGTAACCAGCGTTCGCAGGATCAGCATATCCAGCGTGCCCTGAACCATTTCTCCGCTCGTCTGTTTGTTCCCCATGATTGCTCTCTCCCACTCGAACGTCTAGGCGAAGAGAGCATACACCACTCGAACGTCTATGGGAAAGATTTTTTCGCTGCGCGAGCCGCTGGAGGAGGGTCGGACGGCGAGGCACCCTCCTCACAGCCGGTTGGTGAAAGAAAGTGCTTGACAGTTTATACCATGTGGTACATAGTATATGTCGCATACTATATGGCGACTGGTACTGCCAGCTCGGAAGTGTTCGAAAATCTGCGGATGGAGCTGCGGCGCGGATGCTTGGTCGTCGCGGTGCTGGCCCAGCTGCGCTGCGAGCAGTACGGCTACACCCTGCGCAAGGCTCTGGCTGATGATGGTCTGGCCATCGATGAAGGCACGCTCTACCCGCTGCTGCGGCGGCTGGAGACGCAGGGCCTGCTGGTGAGCCAATGGCGCGAAGAGGATAAGCGCAACAAGCGCTTTTACCGGTTGTCGGCCGAAGGGGAGTTGATCCTCAAGCAATTGCTTGCGGAGTGGGAGAGCATCAACGCGTCACTGAACAAAATTCTTCAAGAGGCGTAGTCAGAAGGGGTCACGATGAGCAAAACATCCAGCCGCGATTCGTCTTCGTCGGGGAACTCGGCGGAACTGATCGATCGCTACCTGCAGGCCGTCCGCTTCTGGCTGCCTAAATCGCATCGCCAGGATGACCTGATGGCTGAGCTGGGAGAGGATCTCCGCTGCCAGATCGAGGACAAGGAAACGGAACTCGGCCACCCCCTCGACAAAGCCGAGATGGCGGCGATCCTGAAGCGCTGCGGCAGTCCGATGATGGTCGCCGGGCGGATCGGGCCGCAACGGCACCTGATCGGGCCCGCTTTGTTCCCGATCTACGAATTCACCGTAAAGATGGTGCTCCTGTGGATTCTGGTTCCCGTATTCGTCATCATCGTCGGGCCGGTAAACCTGGCCAATAGCGGCGGTGACTGGGCATCGGCTGTGCTCAACACTTTCGGCGACCTGTGGTCCGGCCTGTTCATCGCAGCGGGCATCATCACGCTGGTGTTCGCGATGATCGAACGCACAAACACCCACCTGGGAGCAGAAATCAAATGGGATCCGCTGAAGCTGCCGCCGGTCCGCACGGGCGAGCGCAAACCGTCCCCGCTGAAGGCGGTCTGCCAATTCGGATTTAACGCCTTCGGTCTGGCCTGGCTGCTGCTGCTGCCAAAATACCCGGTGCTGATTCTCGGTCCGGCCGCGGCGCTTCTAAGAGCGACCCCCCTGCTGCACACGTTCTACCTTCCGTTTGTTTTGCTCAGCGTGGTTGCCCTGTTGCGGCCCGGCATCATCCTGGCGCGGCCGCAGTGGACATGGTTTCCGCTCCTGAGCCCGCTGCTGCAGTCAGCGCTGGTGCTGATCCTGCTGAATTATATGATCGAGGCCCTCGCCAAGACGCCCAGCGCGTACCCATTCGTGGTCTTGCAGGATGCGGTGCGGGATTCGCCAAAATACTTCAAACTCGCCGGGATCGTGAACCTGTCGATCCTGGTCAGCATCGCCTGCGTGTGGTTCGCAGTGTGCATCTCCGCCATCGTGCAGACCCGGGTGTTCCTGCGGCATGTGCGGAAGCGAACTTCTGCCGCGTCGGGAATCGCGTCCGTCGGCGTGCGGTAAAACCCGAGGATCGTGGGGGGCGGGCACTCTGGCCCGCGCCACCACAAAGCCGAATGGAGCCCCGGACGCCTCGTCCGGGAAACTGCGCCAAGAGGCATCCACCGAGAGCCGTGCGCCACTGCCAGGGCGGACGAGGCGTCCGCCCCTCCGCTAGGCTGGTCGGGGTCGCGAAGCAAAGCCAGCCGGAGTTTTCTTGCGATAAGATCAAAGCTATGAATACTCCCGACGCGAAACCGGAGCCCGGCGCCGCGCCCGAGTCTCGCCCCTCCAACTTTATCCGCGACATTATTGTCGACGACCTGAAGACCAACAGGTATCAGGGCCGCGTGCAAACCCGCTTTCCTCCTGAACCGAACGGCTATCTCCACATTGGCCACGCCAAGGCTATTTGCCTCGACTTCGGCCTGGCCGACGAGTTCGGCGGACATACCAATCTGCGCTTTGACGACACCAATCCCGCTAAAGAAGAAACAGAATATGTGGAGTCGATCAAGGCCGACTTGCAGTGGCTCGGCTTCGATTGGGACGGTCTTTTCTACGCCTCGGACTATTTCGATCAGCTCTACGAATGGGCCATCAAGCTGATCAAAGACGGGAAAGCCTACGTCGATGATCTATCGGCGGAAGAAATTCGCAAGTACCGCGGCACATTGACCGAACCTGGGAAAGATAGCCCTTATCGCAATCGCTCGGTTGAGGAGAGCCTGAACCTGCTCGAGCGCATGCGCGCTGGCGAGTTCCCCGACGGATCGCGCGTGCTGCGCGCCAAAATCGATATGGCGTCGCCCAATTTGAATATGCGCGATCCGGTGATGTATCGCATCCTGCACGCCGAGCATCACCGCACCGGCAACAAGTGGTGCATTTATCCCATGTATGACTACGCGCACGGGCAGTCGGATTCGCTCGAAAAAGTTACGCACTCCATGTGCACGCTGGAATTCGAGGACCATCGCCCGCTGTACAACTGGTTCATCCAGCAGCTGGGGATTTTTCCGTCGCAGCAAATCGAGTTTGATCGCCTCAACCTGACTTACACGCTGCTGAGCAAGCGCAAGCTGCTGCAACTGGTGCAGGAAGGCCGGGTGCGTGGCTGGGACGATCCGCGCATGCCCACGCTCAGTGGCATTCGACGCCGCGGTTACACGCCGGAGGCGATCCGGAATTTCTGCGCCTCGATCGGCGTTTCGAAAACCACCGGCTCGATCGAGCTGGCCATGCTCGAGCACTTTGTGCGCGAGGATTTGAACAAGCGCGCTCCGCGGGTGATGGCCGTGCTGCGTCCGCTGAAAGTGGTGATCGATAACTATCCGGAATATCAGGTCGACGAAATGGACGCGGTGAACAATCCCGAAGACGAGAGCGCAGGATCGCGCAAGATTCCGTTCGCGCGCGTGCTCTACATCGAGCAGGACGATTTCCGCGAAGTTCCTCCGCCAAAATATTTCCGTCTTTCGCCGGGACGCGAGGTTCGCCTGCGCTACGGCTATTTCGTGACTTGCACCAGCGTGGTGAAAAACGACAAAGGCGAAGTGATCGAAGTCCACTGCACCTATGACCCCGCCAGCAAGGGCGGCAACTCTCCCGACGGCCGAAAGGTGAAGTCGACCATCCACTGGGTCTCAGCCGCGCACGCCGTCGACGCCGAGGTGCGCATTTACGAGAACCTGTTCACCCAAGAAAGTCCCAGCGACGTGGAACTGGGGAAAGATGTGCTGGACAATCTCAACCCCAACTCGCTCGAGATCATCTCCGACGCGAAGGTGGAACCGTCACTGGCGAGTGCCGCGCCCGGTACTCGCTATCAATTCGAGCGCCTGGGATATTTCTGCGCCGACCCCGACTCGAAGCCGGGGAAGCCGGTTTTCAACCGCACCGTGGCGTTGAAAGACGCGTGGGCCAGGGTGGAAAAGAAGCAAGGCGGGAAGAGCTGATGCCGCTTCCCGAAGGCATTCGCTCGATACTCTTCTCCCTCCCCACGATCTGCGACGCGGCCCCAGAGACGATTCCGAACCCGGGCAACGATGGCGGCGAAGCCTTTCGTCTTCACGAAGACGACTGGAGACAGATTGAGTTCTTTCCAGCAACCGCTCTGGCTCAGGTGGACCGCGAGCTGGCCAAAGTCGAGGCTTTCAAGCGCGCCAATGGGACGGGCTCTGGGTTCAAGAGCGTCCACCTCCGAAAGGAACGACCCGACGGGTTGTATCCCGGCCGCGTCTCATATGGCCGGATCGATTCCATTCCACATGATCCGATCGAGCGGCTCAGGATTGGCACAATCGGGACTCCGCAGCGCGAGCAGATCGTAAAGGGCGGCTTTGCCTGCCTTCCCGCTGGCCTGAAGAATCGGGAGCACTGCAGAGCCTTCTTTCCTTCTGCAACAAGTGCAATCTTTGCCTTGTGGATTGGTGTGCCGGCAACATCATCGCCAGACCCGCTCAACTTTGCTCTTAAAGCGAAACCGCGAGCGAACGCCAGCTCGCAGAGCGTAAGCCTGTCCGCCGAAATGTCAGCCGACAAGCGAAATCCGCACGCTCGTCAGCCTGAAACATCAGCCTGTCACAAGCAGATGTCCTCAGCAAATCTTCGGTAGTACAATCTGCCGCGCAGCATCGCGCGGGAGAAAGTGCTCGCGCAGCGGACACAAGCTTCCGCCTGGTATCCCCATGCACCCAACTATGCTCGCCATATTTCTTGCGTTCTCCCGCATCCCGGCCTCGATGTGCGGCGCCGCCATCGTGCTTTTCCTGATTGCGCTGTGGGCCGTGAAGACCGACATCGCGCAGGCCCGCGGCCTCGACAAAATCGTAGTCTTGAACAATCTGTGTTTCGCGCTCCCGTTGGCGGTCTTCGGCGCCGAGCATCTCTCCGACGCAGGAGACATCATGCCGCTTGTGCCCTCGTATATGCCATGGCACCTGTTCTGGACCTATTTCGTCGGCTTCGCCTTGCTGGCCGCGTCCTTGAGCATCGCCACAAAAATTCAGGTGCGCTGGTCGGGCCTGCTGTTCGGGGTCATGATGTTTCTTTTTGTGGCGATGATGGACATCCCCGGAACTGTCGCCGACCCCAGAAATAGGTTTTCTTGGACGCTAACCCTGCGCGAAATGGCGTTCGGCGGCGGAGGCTGGCTTCTCGCGGGGAACGCCCTGCGCGAGCCAGGCGGCAGGTTCAATATCGTGGGCCGGGTGTTCACCGAGATCGACCCCATACTGATCACCGTGGGCCGCGTGCTGATCGGGATCGCCGCCGCATTTTATGGCGTCGAGACTTTCCGGCATCCAACCTCGCGCCCCGGAATCCCGCTCGAAAAGTTGATGCCCGCCTGGATCCCGGGGCAGTTGCTGATTGGCTATGTCACGGGCGCAATTCTTGTCGTGGCCGGGGCCAGCATTCTGCTGGCGAAGAAAACGCGGATGGCGGCAACTTATCTTGGGACCTGGATTGTGCTGCTGGTCGTGTTCATCTACGGGCCGATCCTGATCGCGTCGTTGTTGGATCCGAGCACCGCGGTCCAAGTTGAGGGGCTCAACTACTTTTTCGACGCGCTGCTGTTTGCCGGAGCCATTCTCGCGCTGGCGAGCGCGACGCCACGCACCGACTAGAACGCGGGCGCAGAACTCTTCAGATTTTGTCCTCCTGAGGCGCAGCTTTTCGCGCCGAAGGATCTGTGCAAGCTTCGCAGGTGGCATAGGTCCTTCGCTTTGCCCAGGATGACAAACCGCCTTCGGAACGATCGGAATGGAGACGACCCTCTCACTTCTCTCTCGCCGCGGCCTCCACCCCCGCCAGCATCTTGTCCAGATCAGCCCGCGACAAATAGCGCCCATTGACGATCACCGCCGCAATCTTCTGCGTGTTGCGGATGTCTTCGAGCGGATTCGCATCGAGCAAGACCATGTCTGCGAGTTTTCCCTGCTCAATCGTACCCAGCCGGTCTTGCATGCCCAGAAACTGCGCCGGGTTTAGAGTTGCGGTTTGCAGCGCTTCCATCGGAGTGAATCCCGCGGCCACGAATCTCTGCAGTTCTTCGTGCAGGCTGAAACCGGGAAAAATGTAGACGCCCGGGGGCGTGTCCGTCCCGGCCAGAAATGGAATTCCCGCGCGGTGCATCGCGTTCACTACTTCCAGCTCTTTTTCGACGAATCGTTTGCGCGTGGCGAGATCGTCGGTGTTGAACTCATGCATGACCTGATCGGTGAAGCGTTTCCAGGTCACGTCTTTCCAGTAGGCAGGCACATATTTTGCTCGCGAGTCGTGCGCGAAGTCCTTTTCGTCGAGCAGATTCCCTCCGCGCTCCCACACCAGCGTGGGACACTGCCACGTCTGGTTCTTCGCCAGCAACGCAAACAGCGCCTCGGCCCGCGCCGGATCGTAAGTCGAAAGAAACTTGCTCTCGGTTTTTGCGCCCTTTATAAACTCATCTTCGAGCGGCGAACTGCCTTCGAAAATTCCGATCAGATGCTCAAAGCTCTTCTGCCCCGCGTTCGACGCCTCGGACGCGCGCACCGCATCCGGCACGTGGCCCACAAACGTAATTCCCTGTTGGCGCGCCTCCTCGGCGATGGCGAAGACCGCATCGCGCGGAATCAGCGACTGCAGCTTGATAAAGTCCGCCCCCCGCCGCTTCAGATCATCGACCGCGCGGCGGCCGTTTTCCGGAGTCTTGATCGCGACCGAACTGGGAAAACGCTGCTGCGGGCCATCGAGCATGGGTCCGGAAATCACCATGCGCGGCCCCAGCAAAGTCCCTGCCGTAATTTCTTTGCGCCACTGCTCGAGCACATCCAGTTCCCCGCCCATGTCGCGGACGCCGGTGATGCCATTGGCGATGAACAGCGGCAGTGTGATTTCCTTGCCGCGCGGGAACCAGTCTCCAAAAACCATGTGCACGTGCATATCCCACAGCCCGGGGATCAGGAACTTGCCCCTGCCGTCTACCCAGGTACCGGCAAGTTTCTCGCTCGCTTTCCCCAGTTCCTCGCCAGGGACAATTCCAACAATGCGGCCGTCGCGCACCATCACGCCGCGGTGCGGTTGCGGCGGAGCGCCAGTTGCGTCGATCACAGTGACATCATCGATGTAGAGCCCATTCGTCGATGACGATTGCGCCCCACAGATCGCCCCCAGCCCAACCAGCGTGAGAATCAACAGAAACAATCGCTTCATGAGAAAAGAATCCTAGGGGATGAAGGTGCGTGGGTCAAAGAGCTTGCGGTTGTGCCAAGAGCCAAAAGCTGACCTCTAGCTATGCACGTGCGGGCTCTGCGCGGGATTGGCGTGGTGCGTAGCCGGTTCTTTTACCACCTTCACATCGAATTCCACGCGCACGGTTTTCGGCGGATAGCAGGCGGAATTGTCGCAGGCCTGGTAGCGGAGAACGCCGTGCATCACATATTTGCCGGGCGTCACCGAGAGCAGCGGATGCACTGCCACCACAATCCTGAAGTCTCCGGTATAGACGTTCAATTTTTCGTCGGGAGAAAAAGGGAACGCCAAATCGTCCCCCGCGGGATAGTTGATCTTGCCCAGAATGATGTCGGTTGGCAGGTCCATCTTCAAAGCCGTAGGAATCAGAAACTCAGACTTGGGCGTGTTGGAGTTGATGTGATAGCCGTGCGGCACGCGGAAATCCAGATTCACCATGGTCTGCGCGGCCCGAGGCGCGGTCACCAGCGGCACTGGCGCGATCACCACCGAAGGCACCTTTCCGACAGGTGCAGGCGTGGGCGCGGATGGTGCATCGCTTAGAGGCGTGACGACCGGCGCCGTTTTCCCGGCTTGCGCGAGGGCTGTGCTCCCGAGCAATATCGCGAGTAATATCGCGAACGAGAGCGCGCATAGAGGCACCAGGGCCGCGAGTCTCGATTTGTCGCTGCGTAATATCATTCCAGGTTTATACAATCGCGTTCACGCAATCGTGTTCACGTAATCTTGGGTACGTAATCTTGCGCGATCCCTTCCGCTTTCCGGTTGCCAATTCTAGGGCCACGTAGCCAGCACGGGAACGGCGCGCGCATCAAAAGAATAGTAGGGCACCGGGTCGCGCAATGCACGTTACTTCGGAACACTCACCGGAACAGCCACCGCACTCGCCGACGCGGCAGGCTCCTCGGTCGCACCCGGCACCGTGTCGAGCGCCCGCTTGATGTCGTCCTCAATGTCGGCCTTGCCCCTGAGCCCCAGAATCTTATCCACGATCTTTCCGTCGCGGCCGATGAAGAAAGTTTCCGGCAACGCCGGAACTCCGCCATACTGATCGCCCACCGCTTCCTTGCCGATCAGGATCGGATAGTTCACGCCCATATCTTTGGCGAACTTGGCGATCTCTTCCTTGCTGGCGTCGTCCATGGCGACGCCGACAATCTGCAGGCCTTGCGCGCCATACTGATTCTGCAGTTCCACGAACCATGGCATTTCGATTTTGCAAGGAACGCACCAGGTCGCCCAAAAATTGAGAAGCACCGCCTTCCCGCGCAAATCGGAGAGACGTATGTTCCTGCCGTCAAGCGATTCCAGCGTGAAGTCGGGAGCCGGAGTTGCGGCGGTAGAACGCGGGGGGCCGTCTCTGCGCGCCATGTGCATGCCGAAGTAAAGCATCCCGGCCACCACCACCGCTGCGACCACCAGCGCGAGCGGATTGCGCGCAGAACGTAGCGCAGGTTGGGCACTGGGCTGCACCGCCGCTGCTGCTTCCGTCGTGCTGGGCCCGGTCACTACGCTTTCGGCCTGGGAGCCGTCAGCAGTCAGCGCTTCCGGCTTCGACGCCCTCGGTCGCCGCGTGAGGCGATAGGCAACATACAGCACCGCAGCAACCACAACCGCGCCGCCTGCAACCGCAACCGGATTGCCATGCGTGAACACGCCTTCCAGCCAGATCTCAAACCGGCTAAGAGGAGCAAGCCAGTTTGCGATCAAGGTGAAGCGGTCGAAAACCAGCAACTCTCCCAAACCAATCAACACCACTCCGCTGCCCACTTCTACCGCATGCATATGACGCCGGAAACGGCTGTAGAACTTGAGGAACGCTCCAATGCCCAGCGATGTCATCAGAAATGGCACAGCCAGCCCCAGGGAATACGTCGCCAGCAGGAGAACTCCTTTCAACGCCGACGCTTCGGTACTGGCAAAACCGAGAATCACGGAGAGAATAGGCCCCACGCAGGGCGTCCACCCAAACGCAAACGCAAACCCGATCGCGAACGATCCCCATATCGTGCTGCTGCCCTTCACGTTATGTAGCCGCACATCACTGTAGAGCGCCTTGATCGTTACCAGCCCCGTCATGTGCAGCCCGAACAGGATGATCAGCACGCCCGCTTCACGGGCCAGTATCGAGCGGTAGTGACCAATTGCCTGGCCCAGCCCGGTCGCCGCCGCCCCCAGTGCGATGAAGACCACCGAGAATCCCAAAATAAACGCAATGGAGTTGATCATCACCCGCCGTTTGAGCTGACCCTGCGACGCCTTCAGTTCATCCAGACCCGCGCCCGAGATCATCGACACGTATCCCGGCACCAGCGGCAGCACGCACGGCGAAAGGAACGAAGCCAGGCCGGCGAAGAAAGCAAGAAGCGGTAGTGGGAGACTCGACATTGCTATTTAATTGTACCTGTACTGCCGCGGCGCAAGACAGTCCACCAGCATTTGACATCCACAAAGATAAGACGCGCTGGGCAGGATTTAGTTTCAGGCCAAAACGGGTTCAGCGCCGGATGCTCATCAGTGCTGGGCGGAGGAAGAACTAGGTTGCGCGGGTGGCTTCGTCGGCATCCCCGCTGGTTCTGAAACCAGTTTTTTCAAGAACCCCTGCGGAATCGCGGCGTTGAGCGTGGCGCGGTCGCCCTCCTGGCGCACCTGCAAACTGTCAAACAGAGCCTTGACATCCGCGTCCGTACCGGACCCGCCCGCGGAGCCTTCGGCCGCGTGAAAAACAGCCAAATACGTCTGGAGCTTGTCGGTGATGGCGAGCGCATCGTCGGCGCTGCCGGTCAGAGCTTCGGCGCGAAGATGCAGCGCGCCCGTGTGCAGCGGCAGATGCAGCGGATTGTAGCCGGCGGAAATCACCAGATCCGCAGGCTTCGAAAAAACCTCGCCCCATCCGCCGAACCCCGGCGCGGCAGGCTGCACATGCGCCACCAGCCACGCCGGGCTGTCAAACTGCACCCGCTTGTAATACCGGCGCAGCAAGGCCGGCCCGCCAAACGGAGAGGCCAGCCGCCGCGAGCGGTCCACCATGCCGCGGATCACGGCCGCATCGTCGTGATTGGAACACGCCACCGCATCCACCCCCAGAATCGCAACCCGGAATGACCGCCCTTCCAGCGGAATCGTGAAAATGTCCACCGATTGATAGTTTTCTACCGCTTGCGCGTGCTCCTTCAGATAGACGCCCAGCTTGCCGCCGTCGAACTTGCCGACAAACACTTCCGAGAAGCGAGGCTCGGGCGCGGCGCCGCCGGTCCCGCCGCCCGGCCAGTTCACGGGATAGTGGACCGCAAAAGCCGCGGCGTCGAGATCGCGCTCAAATTCGAAGCCAGTCTGTTCGATGAAGTGCTGGTATTCAGGATCGTGGTAGACGGAGGGCACTCCGCTGTCGGGATTCAGTTTTCTCAACCAGCCCAGATTCACATACATGAAGGCGTCGGCGCCGGGCAGCAGCCGGGCCGGTTCCGGTGGCGCGTTCTTCCGCAGCTGCACCGCGACGGTAACCGCCGCAGCCACAACCACCACCGCCAGCACAAGGGGGAAAGGGCGTCTGATTCGCATGAA
>Ga0209006_10000127_pt1 | contig 82501 bp, 67 predicted proteins | sample JacPin_JW_Ref_O2_FD_188567 | JGI IMG/M metagenome (GOLD analysis project Ga0209006, IMG submission 188567) | Forest soil microbial communities from Algoma, Ontario, Canada - Jack Pine, Ontario site 1_JW_Ref_O2 (SPAdes) (version 2) | ecosystem: Environmental > Terrestrial > Soil > Boreal... | reverse complement strand
ACAGAAACCTCCATTGCGACTGTTGCTCGGCAGCGATGCGTACAACGGGGCGGAGAAAAACGACCTCGCACGCCTAGAAGAAGCAAGGTCCTGGAAAGATCTCAGCCTGTCCACTGATTTCGAGTCGAAGCCCCCACACCCGGAGCGAACATAGGTTTAGCTACTTGGTCTGAGCCACCCGTGTCTCTGAGGAGCGCCTTTGCAGGATCAACTTCTGGCAATGCTTCGCGATCAACTTGTGGCCATCGCGTGCGGAGCTGTTTTCCTGTTCATCGGGTGTCTTCCTGTGGCTTTGCCGCGGTTCGCCATCGCCGGGAAGCGCGGATCTTTGTTTGGTTGGGAATATGGAGCGCATTATGGGGAGCCCGGCTCCTGGCTGAATCGGCGGCGGTGGTGGTTGCAACAATCAGTCGCGCCCACCTTCCGAGTTGCTGGATCAAGTTTTCCGGGAGATTCGTTTCACTGGCAGCCCTCTTCCATGGCCCAGCGCGACGACATTACGCTCATGCGGGATGAATATGTTGTAGTTACGACAACTGCTTACTGCGTTTTGCAGGAGCCAAACTGGAGCGCACCGCCATTCTGGCCGGAACAGCGGCAACAAGACACCAGAATTTCTAAGAAGTACGAGTTCAACTGGCCGCGCAGTTCGCCGCATTTTAGGCTTGGCAGAGTGCCTTTTAAAGGTAGTACGATATTTACCCCGGCCCCAGGAGCGCAATAGGAATGGGGATTACTAGCTTCCGTTTTTCGGCTATCTGCATTTTTCGTCTTGCAAGCTTCGCACTTCTCACCCAGCTGTTTATTGGAGCGGAAATCGCTCGAGCCGATTCGGCGACATTCGATTTGGCTGGACCCCGTGTGGAGGTGACCGTCACGCGGGCCGGGAAGATGCTGCCGATCGCCGATGTACCAAATCTTCAGGCCGGCGACCGGCTGTGGATTCACCCCGATTTGCCCGAGAGCCAGTCAGTACATTACGTACTGATCGTTGCGTTTCTTCGAGGCTCGACGAACCCGCCCCGCGACGACTGGTTCACCCGCGCAGATACCTGGACCAAACAAGTGCGCGAGGAAGGAATTGTAGTTACTGTGCCGGCGGAGGCTCAGCAAACACTGGTGTTTCTCGCGCCGGAGACGAGCGGCGATTTCGGCGGGCTACGCGCGGCCGTGAAGGGAAAACCGGGAGCATTCGTAAGAGCGTCGCAGGACTTGAATCAAGCCAGCCTGGATCGATTGCGGCTCGAGAAATATCTCGACGAGGTGAAGGAAACTTCCGACACGGACCCCAAAGAGCTGCACGACCGCTCGGTGCTGCTGGCTCGAACGCTGAACATCAAAATCGATCAACAGTGTTTCGACAAGCCGACCGAACAACAGGCGCCGTGCCTCACCCAGAATACCGATCAACTTGTGCTGGATGATGGGCACACTCAATCCATGGTGACCGCGCTTACCTCCGGCCCGTCTTCCGATTTGATTGGCGCGGTCAGCGCGACTTCGCTGGCCGGCGGCGGATACTACAGCCCGTACGTGGCAGCCGTGGTAGATCTGGCGCGCATTTTGGGCAACATCCATACCGCGGATTACCAATACATCCCGGCGCTGGCGCTGCCAAGGCAGCAGGCGCTAAATCTTCGGCTTAACAATCCTCCTTCGTTCCGCAAGCCGAAGTCTGTGCTGGTGATCGCGCTTCCCGCGGTGGAGGCCGCGCAACTGCCTCCGCTGCGGCCGGTGGATGCCAAGGAAGTTTTCTGTTTGCAAAAATCACCGTTGGTTCTGCCTGTCGAAGGCGCTCCTTTAGCGTTCGCCACGGATTTTGCGCATGATTTTGTGCTGCACATCGAGAGCAAATCCGGCACCGGCATGGATCTTCCGGCCGAACCAAGCGCGGCACGCGGGGGATTTCTGGTTGATGCCAAGGCGCTGCATGCCGGCCAATTGGATCCGGAAGCGAAGGGCACTCTCCGTGGTAAATGGGGGTTCGAAACGTTTGCGGGGCCGAGTTTTGAACTGCGATCCGCGCATTTAGCGAGTTGGATCATTCCACCGGCGGACCAGAGCGCCTTGATCGTCGGCCGCGATGATGCCATTCATTTGCAGTCGCCGGCGGCGTCTTGCGTGGAAAAAATAACGGCGTCTGGGGCGAACGGAGAAGAACTGAAGGCCACGTGGAAGGTCGTGAAAACGGATCAACTCGAAGCGCAGATTCCGCTCAAAGACCAAAGCGCCGGCCAGGTGAAACTGAAAATGAAGCAATACGGACTGGCCGATCCCGATGAGCTGAATTTGCGGGCGTATGCCGAGGCGGCTCACCTGGAACGGTTCACGATCAATGCCGGCGACCGGCAGGGCGTGCTGAAGGGAACGCGGCTGGATGAGGTGGATAGCGCCGAGTTGAGCGGAATTCACTTTGTTCCGGCAAAATTTTCGCGCACGGCGCAAAAAGACGAGCTGCAGTTGGTGACGCAGAACGATGTACCGGCGGCAACGTTGCAGCCGGAAGAGAAATTGGTGGCCCACGTCGCGCTGACCGACGGGCGCGTGCTGGACTTGCAAACCACGGTTGCGCCGCCACGCCCCAAAGCCGAACTGCTCAGCAAAAGCGTGCAGCGCGGTCCGGCGGATTCGGCCATACGCTTCGGCAGCGATGACGAGCTATCGCAGGACGGCAGTCTGTCGTTTTTTGTGAAGGCGGAAACACCGGAGAAGTTTTCGCACCGCGAAAAGATTGAAGTCGCGACCGCGGATGAATCTTCGCATGTCTTACTGAGTGAGGCCGACGGCAATTTGATCCTGCAGGATGCACGGACAGTACTCGCTATTTTCAATCCGACCAAAGGCTTCGCCTCTTCTGCGTTTGGGCCGCTGCGCTTTCGGCTGATTGATGCCGACGGCGTGAGCGGCGATTGGACGCCGCTGGCGAACATCGTGCGGGTTCCATCGCTCAAGGAAATCCGCTGCCCGGACAAGCCCGACCGCCAATGCAAACTAAGTGGAACCAATTTATTTCTGATTGACTCGGTGGCGTCCGATTCGCAATTCAGCCACACCGTTCCGGTGCCGGCGGGCTTTGTGGATTCGACGCTCAGCGTGCCGCGCCCGAATGGAACGCTTTTGTATCTGAAGCTGCGGGACGATCCTTCGACCGTGAACATGATGGTGCTCCCGGTGCTACCAGAGGAATAGCGTGTGTGTAACGCCAGCCTCTAAGGCGGAATAACTGTATCTCTATGCGTGAGGCTGATGTGGCGAGCAAACAGAAAACAGTAATCGTGACGGGAGCTTCGCAGGGCATTGGAGCCGGCGTAGTCCGGTCGTTCCTTGATCGCGGATATAACGTGGTGGCGAATGCGCGGAATATCACGAAGTCGGGAGCATTCGTCGGCTCTGATCGTCTGGCCCTGGTGGATGGCGACATCGGTCAGAGTGCCGTCGCTGCGAAGATCGTCGAAACCGCCACGCACCAGTTTGGATCGGTAGATGCGCTGGTCAACAACGCCGGCATCTTCTTCACCAAACCGTTTACCGCGTACACAGCGGAGGACTTCAGGGCGTTATCTTCCACCAACCTCGAAGGTTTCCTTTACGTGACGCAGGGCGCGGTGAAGCAGATGCTCGCGCAGAAATCCGGGGGAAGCGTCGTGACGATCACGGCTGCGCTGGCCGCCAACCCGATCGCAGGCATTGCGGCGTCAGTACCGATGATCACCAAGGGCGGATTGGAAGCCATCACGCGGAGCCTGGCTATGGAGTATGCGAAAGAGCAGATTCGTTTCAACGCGGTTGCGCCCGGTACCGTGGACACACCGATGCACAACAGCAACCCGAAGGATTTTCTCAAGACGCTCTCGCCGATGGGCACCATCTCCGACGTCAAGGACATCGCAGACGCCGTGGTATATCTCACCGAGGCGCATCAGGTGACCGGAGAGGTGCTGCACGTGGATGGTGGCGCGCACTCGGGAAAATGGTAAGCGGCACGGGAGAAAAAATGACGGTGACCACCACTTGTCAGAAAGCCAACGCAGCACGTTCCATGATCCTTACATTCGGTTTCCCGATCGAACCAAGGATCACCGGCAATTCGGAGGCATAGCGTTCGACTTGTAGCGCGGCGGTTACTCGAAGTTGGACAGCAGGACTACGTCGGAGGTGTTGGTGCCGCGCGAGAGGTAGAGCGACTTGCCGTCGTGGGACCAGGCGAAGCTGAAGATGCGGTCGGAAGTGAAATTGGTGACTTGGCGTGGAGGGCCGCCGGCGAGCGGCTGTTCCCAGATGTTCGAAGCGCCTTTGCGGGTCTGCACGAACTGAATGGATTTCTGATCGGGCGACCAGCGGAGACTTGTCACGTTGGCTGGCGCCTTCAAGGCCTGAATCACTTTGCCGTCGTCGGCGGAGATCACGGAAAACTGAGGCACGGGCGGGGTGCCAGGATCGCTCTGGAGAACCTGCGTCGCGCAGGCGATGAGCTTTCCATCCGGCGAAATGGCCACGGTCGCTCCGGTCGGGAAGGTCGCAATTTTCGTGGGGGTTCCGCCCTCGATGGGAATCCGGAAAATATTCGCGCCGGTGGTATCGATGGACAGCGCCCAGGTGCCGTCGGGCGAGCACTCCGAGAACAGCGAATCGTTCACCAGCTTCACGGGATTCGAGCCATCGGCGTTGGTGCGCAGCAAGTGGGGGACGGATTCCTCGAAGGAATTCACGAGAAGGTAGCGGTCGCCGCAACTGGAAATTGAGGTGTAAGCGCGAAGGCTGGGCAACGGTGTTTTGCGTTCGCTGCCGTCGGCATTCATCAGCACCATGTCGCTGAAGCGGCTGCGCATAAGAATCTTGCCGGAGGGTCCAGCCGCGACGGAATTGTCCACGGTTTCACCCGAGCTGACCTGCACGGCCTTCGCGGTTTCGCCGCCGGGCACGACAAAAATGTGCGCATCCTGCCGGCGTTCCACGGCAACCACCATTTTTCCATCGGCGCTGCGGCTCACGGTTGGCCCGTAATCCGAGAGATCGTTGGTAAAGCGGCGGCGCTCGCCGCCGGTGGCGGGAAGCAAGAAAAGCTGCGAGCGGTTTTCCGGCAGCAGGCCAATCCGAACCAGGATGTGGTTTCCATCGGACATCCAAACCGGGAGGCCGAGCGGCTCGCGACCGGAAAGGATCGTCGACACGCTTCCGTCCGCCACTTGAAAGGCCATCAAAGCCCACGGATCTTTCCGGTCTCCGCCGATGAACGGACCCATCAGAGTTTTGCCATCGGGAGACCAGGTCGCGCCGTAGATTTGAGTGGGGAAAGCGGATACGGAAGCCACCAGGCGATCGCCGGTGCCGTCGGAATTAGCGATGCGGACTTGAATAGCGTTCTTGTCCGGAAGGCCGCGCATGAAGGAAAACTGCTTGCCATCGGGAGAGAAGCTCACCGGCGAATCAATGTCGCGGAGGACTTGGTGCGCCTCGCCTCCGAGGACGGGCATGACGTAGAGAAAGTTGTAAAGGTTGTTCGTTTTGTCGGAACGCGCGAAGTAGATGTAGTTGCCGTCGGGCGAAAAGGCGACACCGGCAAAGTTGACTTCGTCGGGAGCGAGCACTTGAACGTCGCTCTTGGTGGGCACGTTGCGCACCCAGAGGCTCTGGTCACCTCCATCGGCGAGGACGTAAACGATGTAGCGGCCGTCTGGCGAAATCGCGACGTCGCGGGCTTTACCACTGTCGGTGAGTTTGGTGATGTGCATATCTTGCAGACTGAGTTCTTTGGGCTTGTTGAGGAATTTGTAGCCGGCCAGCGCGGCGGCGAGAATCACCAGCGCGGCGATGGCAAGACCGATCGCGAGGTTTTTGTTTTTTTGCGGCGGCGCGATCACGGTGCCGGTGGAGGATTGAAATTGCGCCGGAGCGACTTGCGTGGCGCCCGTGGCCGGATTCACCGTTGCTGCGGAACCGGAGCCGGCCCCCGAATGGGGTCCCGAACCTGGCGCGGCTGGTGTTGATCCAGGCGTTGAGTCAGTCATTGATACGGAATCGGGTGATGCGGCAAACGAGCCGCTCGAAACATTCACGCGGCCAGAGCTGGTGTCGCGTTTCAGGCGCTTCAAATCCGTGCGCATGTCCGCGGCGCTTTGGTAACGCAGGTCGCGATCTTTTTCCATGGCTTTGGCGACGACTTGCTCGAACTCGTGAGGCAGCCCAGTATTGAAACGGACCGGCGCGGGTGGAACTTTGTGCAGAATAGCATCGGTGATCGCGCCGGAACTTTCACCCTGGAAGGGCAGCATGCGCGTGGCCATTTCGTAGAGCACGATGCCGAAGGAAAAAAGATCGGTGCGCGCGTCGAGCGGCTTGCCGAGTACTTGTTCGGGCGACATATAAGTGACCGTGCCCATGGCGGTGCCGGGACTGGTCAGTTGCGCGGTGTCCACGCCGACGGTGGCCATGGTGGCGGATTTGTCGCCGCCGGCCTTTGCCGCGTCCACCTTGGCCAGGCCGAAGTCCAGAATTTTTGCGTGACCACGCTTAGTGACAAAAATATTCGCGGGCTTGATGTCGCGATGAACGATGCCGTTGGCGTGCGCGGCGTCGAGCGCGTCGGCAATCTGAATGGAAAGATCGAGCAGCATATCGAGTTCGAGCTGCGGGCCGGCGATGATGTGCTTCAGCGTCTGGCCATCAAGAAATTCCATGGCGATGAAGGCCTGGCCGTTTTGCTCGCCGATGTCGTAAATGGTGCAGATGCTCGGATGGTTGAGAGCAGAGGCGGCCTGGGCTTCGCGTTCGAAGCGCGCGAGCGAGAGCGAATCTTTGGAGACCGCATCAGGAAGGAATTTCAGCGCGACGAAACGCTTGAGGCGCGTGTCTTCGGCCTTGTAGACGACACCCATGCCTCCGCCGCCGAGTTTTTCGACGATGCGGTAATGGGAGAAAGTCTGGCCGATCAGAGACGAGGCGTCCGCCATGTGCGGCTGATAATAGAAGTCGTTTGGCGCGAAGTCAATTGAGAGGAGAAGAACACATGTCTGGCCTTGTCGAAGGCCCGTGACCGGGTAAGATTGCCCAGAGGAGAGCGACGCGACCATGACTAAGGATGAAATTCAGCTGCTCTATGAATACGATCGTTGGGCGAACAACAGGGTTTTGGAGGCGGTTTTCACTCTCAGCGCGGGAGAATTTACGCGCGACCTGGGCGGCAGCTTCCGCTCGGTGCGCGACACGCTGATGCACATCGTTGAGGCCGAGCGAGGCTGGCTAACGTGTTGGAAGGAACCGTCGCCCAGCTCCACCTTCGTCATCGATTTTTGGGCGAAGCACAACGCTAGGTTTAATCCAGAAGCGTCTCCTGACCTTGCGGCGGTACGGTTGAGGTGGGCGGAAGTCGAGAGAGAACAAATCGAGTTTGTGAATCGGGTGACCGACGAATCCTTGCAAAGGACGCTTCCTATTCGCGACACGCAGGTCAGCGTGGCGCACCTGATGCAACATCTGGCGAACCATTCCAGCTACCATCGCGGTCAAGTCTCGCTAATGATGCGGCAGCTTGACGCTGAACCGCTCTCGACGGACTTCGCCATGTTCTTGATCGAGGGCCGCCGCGATGCAGCCGATGCGCACTAGTCTAGTCTTCGAGCAGGAAGGCAAAGATGATCGCCTGGCTGTACATTCTGAAGCTGTCCGGTTCCGCAACGACCCGCTCCCGCATTCGGACGCCTTGGAGTCTTCCACCCTGTCGACCAACCAGTAAGTATCCCCAGCATAAGGAGTTAAGACGAGAGTGCGGTCGGCAGAAGACGTGCGCTCGGATAGTCAGAACGAAAGGATGTGCATATGCAAACGCTCTGGCAGGATTTGCGGTTCGGGTTGCGCATGGTGATGAAGAGCCCCGGATTCACGGCTGTCGCCGTGCTAACGTTGGCCATGGCCATCGGCGCAAACGCCGTGGTTTTCAGTGTGATGAATGCGCTGATCCTGCATCCGCTGCATCTGCCGCAAGCCGAGAGCTTCTACGCAATCCAGCATGGTAACGAGGCTTCGTCGTATCAGTCCTATCCCGACTATCTCGACCTGCGGGATCGCAACAAAAGTTTTGATGGTCTGGCAGCGTATGACGCCGCTCAGGTAGGGCTGGACACTGGCAAAAATCCATCCCGAGTCTGGATCATTCTCGCGAGCGGGAACTACTTCGACGTACTGCGCCTGCAGCCATTTCTCGGCCGCTTCTTCCACGCTGCGGATGAACACGGTCCAAACAGCGCTCCGTACATCGTGCTCTCCTACGCTTTTTGGCACACTCATTTTCAGGACGATCGCAACGTAGTCGGCCGCGTGGTTCGGGTAAACAAGCAACCCTATACCATCCTCGGCGTGGCGCCGCCCGGCTTCAACGGAACATTGGTGTTTTTCAATCCGGGCTTTTTCGTGCCGATCGTGAACCAGGAACAAGTGGAGGGAGAGAACGACCTGAATGCGCGGGAGAAGCGCTGGGTTTTTATGACCATGGGACACCTGAAAGCGGGGGTCACTCCTGCGCAGGCGACCGCGGACCTGAACTCGATCGGTTCTTATTTGGAGAAGACATATCCCAAGGACGATGACCAGAGAACGTTTACCTTGGCTCGTCCCAGTTTGTACGGCGATTATCTGGGCAAACCCGTGCGCGCATTCATGACCGGCTTGATGCTGCTGGCGGCACTGATTCTGCTCGCTGCGTGCGCCAACCTCGGCAGCTTGTTTGCCGCGCGCGCCGCCGATCGGTCCCGGGAAGTCGCTCTACGGTTGGCACTCGGGGCGACCCGCGCCCGCGTTTCGCGGCAGCTTTTTACCGAAGCGCTGCTGCTTTCCGTGCTGGGTGGCGCAGTTGGTTTGTGGGGCAGCGTCGTGTTGCTGAGCGCGCTCAGCGCATGGCAGCCATTTTCCCGATGGCCGATCCAATTGCCGGTGAACCCGGACGCATACGTATACGGAGTTGCTCTGTTATTGACTTTGGCTAGCGCATTTCTGTTTGGCGCCATTCCGGTAAGGCAGGTGTTTCACACCGATCCCTATGGCATCGTCAAGGCTGGATCACTCCGAAGCCTCGGGCGCCGCGTTACGATCCGAGATCTTGCACTGGTCGTGCAGATTGCCATTTGCGCGCTGCTGGTCACCTCTTCGATGGTTGCCGTGCGTGGCCTGATGCGCTCGCTGCACAGCGACTTCGGGTTCGACCCGAACCACGCCATCCTGGCGGATACCGACCTGAGCATGGCCAACTATAAAGGCGACAGCGTGCGCCAAATGCAGCGGCGTATGATTGACGCTCTGCAAACCATTCCCGGAGTGCAAGCTGCGGGAATAGTTGATAACGCGCCGTTGGTCAGTGGCTCACAAAACGGCTCTCACATCTTTGCCAACACGACGACCGATCTGAGGCCGTCGAATTCCGTCGCCGACTCATTCAGGTTCAGCATAACTCCCGACTACTTCCAGGCTGCCGGCACGAGCCTGCTCAGTGGAAGAACTTTTACCTGGCATGATGACGAAAATGCGCCGCGTGTGGCGGTGATCAACCAGGAATTTGCGCGCAAGGTTTTTGGGTCGCCGGCGAACGCCACCGGCCGGTATTTCAAGATGCCCGAAGGAACAAGCACACAAGTCGTTGGCATCGTGGAAGACGGAAAATATGGGAGCCTCACCGAAGATCCGCAGCCGGCAATGTTTCTTCCCATTCTGCAATCACCATCGAGTCAGACCTATCTGGTGGTGCGCTCCGATCGCGATCCAGCGGAACTGGCGCCGGCCATCAGAAGCAAAATGCGTGACCTCGATGCAGGTTTGCCCGTCTACATGGGGCCGTGGAACAAGGAGCTGGACACCACCTTGTTCGGTTCGCGCATGGCGGCGATGACGCTGGGTGTGATGGGAATGATGGGGGCCGTCCTGTCCTTAACCGGAATTTTCGGAATGGCCGCGTATGCGGTCAGCAAGCGGCTGCGGGAATTGGGAATTCGCATGGCCCTCGGCGCGCAGCGCAAGGAAGTGCTACAGGCAGCATTGGGAAGACCATTCAAATTGCTCGCTTTTGGTTCCGCGGCGGGATTGGTTTTGGGAATTCTGGCGAGCCGGGTGCTCGCTTCGATCGTATACCAGGCAACTCCGCGCGATCCGTTGGTGTTGGCTGGCGTTGTCGTAGCGATGGCCTTGCTGGGACTGTTAGCTACATGGATTCCGGCACAACGCGCGCTCTCGATTGATCCGGCCGCGCTGCTTCGCGAAGAGTGAATCGGCCTGACCGGCAGCCTTACAGCAGCTCGAGAATTTCGCGAAGCTTAATCTGGTTCCTCGCCTGCGGCGTCCGCATCACTCTGGAAAGTTCATTTGGTGCAGAAGTTCCCGGAAGCGCGGATCGCTTCGCAGCGGATCGTAGATCGGCTCAACTTTAAGAGCGGTCAGCGAAACGGAATGAACATCGTGGGCCTTTTGCAGCCACACGATTGCAAGATCGTTTTCGTTCAAACCCACATAGCCGGTGACGAACACGATCGGATCGAGTTGGCGTTGCTGGCCCGCACGAATCAGGTTCTGCATATCTTTGCGGGCCTCTTCCATCTTCCCGACGCGACCATTCACGTAGGCGGCGGAAGTCCAAAACCACGGGCCCTTTCCCCCGATTTCTCCGGCCGCGTCAAGAGCGGCCAACGCCTGCGCGTTCATGCCTTTTTGCAGGTAAGCGAAGGGCAGCGACCCGGTGCGGGGAAAGGCCGGCTCCATATCCAGAACCGCGCGAAACTGCTGGATGGCGGCGTCGAATTGCCGCGAGTAATAGAGGATGACGGCATGGTCGGACGCAATGATCAACGAGAGTGGATCGAGTTGCCGGGCATGCTCGATTTCCAGGTGAGCTTCGTCGAAGCGGCCCATCAGCGCAAGATACTCCGCGTACCAGTGGTGCGCGGTCGCGTAGTTCGGATTGAGCATGATGGCGCGGCGATATTCGCTTTCAGCGGTGGTCCAATCCCAATCGCAATCCTGCGAAACCAGGGCCAGAGAAGCGTGGGCCTCGGCGAGAGTGTCATCCAGTTCCACGGCACGGTGCGCGGCGTCGCGAGCCTTCTGAATTAAATCTTTCGGAGGAACTCCGGCATAACCGCTGAAGAGAGTGTAAGAATTGGCTAGAGCCGCATAGGCGCGCGCCGAGTTCGGATCTTTTTGTACGGCTTGCTCGAAGTAATTCATGGCGCGTTGGATGTCCCCGGGCGCCCGCTTGTTCCAAAAATAGAGTCCGCGCAGGTAGAGATCGTAAGCCTCGCGCGAATTGGGCGTCTGCAACTCAGCGCGGGTCGCAGCGGCCTGCCCCGCATCGTTCAGCGTGAGGTGAATTTCTCCGGCGATTTCGTGGGCTATTTCCGATTGCAGCGCCAGGACGTCTTTGAGTTCACGGTCGTACTGGCGGGACCAAATGCTGGCCTGGTTGTCTATCTGAATCAATTCGGCGGAAATGCGAACTTTGTCTGAATCGCGACGCACGCTTCCTTCCACCAAGTAGGAGACGCCAAGTTCGCGGCCGATTTCGGTCGTGGCTTCGTGATTGGTTTTATAGCGCATCACGGAATTTCTGCCGATCACGCTGAGATGAGCCGGATCGAGCCGTCCGAGCTGGTCAATCATTTCTTCGGTAAGGCCGTCGCTGAAATATTCCTGAGCGGGATCTCCGGTAAGGTTTTCAAAGGGAAGAACGGCGAGCATGTGCCGAGCTTCCGGCGGTGAAGACGGCGTGGATTTGCGGTACCAATTGTGCCAGGCGAGAAAAGTTGTGGCGGCCACTATCAGGGCGATGGCCACTGGGATCCACCAAGGGACTTGAGATCGACGTTGGGGATTGACGACGGTAGTCGCGGATTGCTCGACCTCCGTTGATTCCGGTGTCGCGGAGCCCGCTTCTGCCGTTGCTGCTTGGGCGGCGTTTATATCCGGCACAGCCGACGGCGAGGCGGTCTCGGAATCCGGGACGCCACCAAGCGGTTCCTGGGTGACCGGGACCATCAAGCGGTAGCCGAGCCGGGGAAGGGTTTGAATGAACTTGGGTTGTGCGACCGAGTCGCTGAGGACGGCGCGCAGCTCCTTGACCGCAGTGTTCAGGCCGTGCTCGAAATCCACATAGGTTACTTGCGGCCAGAGTCTTTCACGGAGCTGCTCGCGAGAAACGACCTCGCCGGCAGATTCCGCCAAGTGCAGCAATACCTGGTAGGCCTGCGGGCGAAGCTTCAGCCTGATGCCGCGCTTGTAGAGTTCGCGCGTGCTGATGCGAACCTCGAAGGACCCAAAGTAGAACGATTTGACGACTGGGGGCACAGGTAAACCCTTAGAACCTAAGAATTACTCTTACCACGGATTTCTATTGGTAGAATGTAAATTTCCTGTTCTTAGTGTCTTAGACGCTCACCCGGGTTGCCTCAACTCCGCTATCCAGCTTGCGCTCGATTCACAGCGCCATGGTAAGGTGGATCGAGTCGAGGAGAGCATGTCCGATGGCCTGATCTTATGTTTCAGACGCGGGCAACTCGCAAGTTTATGGCGTTAGGATCACGGGCACACGCGCCACATCCAACTGCCCGGGCCGTCGAATGTAGCTGGTTTCGGCAGGCACATTGACAATGAAACGGAAAATACAGACACTGTGCGCCATGCGACTTGCGATTATTTTCGGGCTGGCTGCGGTTTTGCTGCCCTCGGTGGCTCAGGCGCAGGCTCCGGTTTACGAGATCGCACAGGAAGGCAGCTCGATTAAATTTCACGTGAAGGCCTCGGTGGCGCTGGCCGGGAAATTTGACAAATGGGATGCGGCCCTGACGTTCACGTCGCCGGAAGAAACGACCGGAGTCTTGTCCATCACCATACAGGCCGCGAGCGTGGATACCGGCAGCGGAATGAAGAATGGCAAGCTGAAGGGCAAGGATTTTTTTGACGTGGAGAACAATCCGATCATCACCTTCAAATCTACGAAGTTCGTGCAGGTCGCACCGAACACCTATGAAGTGGATGGCGACTTCAACATACGCGGAGTATCCAACCCAGAGAAGCTGACGCTCACAGTGTCGGGCAAGGGCGAGGATGCCAGCGCGATCAAAGGAACCATGGTGTTCAACCGCAAGGACTACGGGATGAACAAGGGAATCCCATTCATCAAAATTGCGGATCATGTGGACGTAAGTTTTCATCTGAATGGAAAGCGAGTCAGCGGGCCACCCCTCGATTACACTCCGTAATACCGCTGTGGTACTGAAACTTATAGGGCAAAAGGGACGTATAGAAGGTGTGGTTTTTCGCGTGAGGCGATTGGAAATGTTCGAATATCCACGGGAGTCGAAAGTTCGCGGCATTCGGAGCGAGCGCAAGGCGCGCTCGGCGCGAGGGTTCGCGGTACTGTGCGGCATGCTGTTAGCGGCATGCACTTCGGCGGGTTTGTTTTTTTCGGTGGCCCGCGCGCAGCAGACCGGTGCCAACACCCCGGCGGTGGTGCAGCCCGGCGCGCCGGGCCAGCCGAGCAAGAAGTTGCCTCCCTCGACCAAGGGTACGTTGCCGCCGCGATCGCAGGCGGATGTGGATTTCATGCAGGGCATGATCATGCATCATTCGCAAGCGGTGGAAATGACCGCGCTGATCGCGTCACATACCGACAACAAGAATTTGCGGTCGCTGGGAGCCAAGATCAGCAGCTCGCAATCGGACGAGATAAAATTTATGCAGCGCTGGCTGGCGGCCCGAGGCGAAGCGCTGACCATGTCCATGGCCGGAATGACGGATATGGATAAGTCGGGCCGAACCATGCCGCTGATGCCGGGAATGTTGACGGCGGAGCAGATGGAAGCGCTGCGAAAAGCGCACGGCGCGGAGTTCGACCATTTATTCTTGACTGGAATGATTCAGCACCACAATGGCGCGTTGATTATGGTGAAGGATTTATTCGATACGGCGGGCGCGGGTCAGGACGCCGATATCTTCAACTTCGCGACCGATGCGGATAACACGCAGCGAGCGGAGATTAAAATTATGCAGGCCATGTTGGAGAAGGAACCCTCAGAGGAGAAACGATGAACCGAGTGCCCAGGTTTGCTTTCCGCGCGGCGGTGGCCGCGATGATTTTGTGTGGTGGCGCGAGCCGCATCCACGCGCAGGATACGGCTCCGGCCCAGAATTCGGCGCCGCCAGCCGCGCAGGACTCCTCGAAGGAAGCCGCGAAGGCGCCTGACGGGGACCAGAATCCCTTTGCGCCGCAGCCAGCGCCGGCGTTGCCGCCGGGAATGACCGGGTCAGATGGGAATGATCCACGCTTCAAGCTGACGCCGGGAATGTATGACGCGGGCGAAACGTCGCTGGGCATGAAGCATCTGGCGTTGATCAAGAAGCCGGACGCATTTCAGTTGGGCTCCAGTGACCCCGACGACCCCAAAGTACAAAAGACCATCAGCCAGCTCGGCATTGGCGGCGGGGCCATGAAGATTCCGAAGCCGCTGCAACTGGTGATCGCCCAGCTGGCTTTCGCCAACTCGGATTTTGCGTTCCAAGGAAACCACCTCTTCCAGGGCAATTTTTACGGCATCAATATTTATGACATTTCCAATCCGGCGAACGCCACGCTGGTGACTTCGCTGATCTGCCCGGGCGGCCAGGGTGACGTGTCGGTGTACAAAAATCTGCTGTTCATGTCCGTCGAAATGCCGAATGGACGCATTGATTGCGGTACGCAGGGATTTCCGCCCGAACCTCCGCCGGCCGAAGGCCATGAGAAAGAGCGGCGTTTGCCCGCGGCGCAAAAAGACCGTTTCCGCGGAGTGAGAATTTTCGACATTTCGGACATCAAGAACCCCAAGCAAGTGGCGGCGGTGCAGACTTGCCGCGGCTCGCACACTCATACGCTAGTACAGGATCCCAACGACAAGGACAACGTTTACATCTACGTCTCCGGGACGTCGTTCGTGCGTCAGGCGGAAGAACTGGCGGGCTGCTCGGGTGAAAAGCCGGACAAGGATCCGAATACCGCGCTGTTCCGTATCGAAGTGATCAAAGTTCCCGTGGCCGCGCCGCAGGATGCCAAGATCGTCTCCAGCCCACGCGTATTTATCGATCCGCGCACGGGTGCGTTGAATGGCTTGAGCAACGGCGGCAGCCACGGCAAGGGTGAGGAAAAGCCGGCGGACACCGACCAGTGCCACGACATCACCGTGTATACGGCGATCGGTTTAGCGGCGGGTGCGTGTTCGGGCAATGGAATTCTGCTGGACGTGAAAGATCCGGTGCATCCGAAGCGGGTGGACGCGGTCAACGACACGAACTATTCCTACTGGCACTCGGCTTCGTTTTCAAATGACGGCAGCAAAGTTGTATTCACCGACGAGTGGGGCGGCGGCCTGGGTGCGCGGTGTCGTCCGAACGATCCGAATAAGTGGGGCGCGGACGCAATCTTCAATCTCAGTGACGATAAGCTGACCTTCGCCAATTATTACAAGCTGCCGGCCGCGCAGGGCGATACGGAGAATTGCGTGGCGCACAATGGCTCGCTGATCCCGGTTCCGGGCCGCGACATCGAAGTGCAGGCCTGGTATCAGGGCGGCATTTCGGTCATGGATTTCACCGACGCTTCGAAACCATTTGAGATCGCATACTTCGACCGTGGGCCGATTGATCCGAAGATGCTGGTGCTGGGCGGTGACTGGTCGGCGTATTGGTACAACGGAAATATCTACGGCTCGGAAATTGCGCGCGGGCTGGATATTTTCGAGCTGACCCCGACGAAATTTCTGACCCAGAATGAAATTGACGCGGCCAAGGCGGTTCGCGTGGACACGCTGAATGTGCAGAACCAGCAAAAGATCGAGTGGCCTGCACAGTTAGTCGTGGCCAAGGCGTATGTAGACCAGTTGGAGCGTGCGCAGGCTTTGCCCGCGGATCGAATCACTGCTCTGCGAACCGCAATTCGTGGCGCGGAGAGTTCGCATATGAACAAGGGCAAAGTGGCGAAGTTGAGCGCCATGGCTCCGTCGCTCGAAGAAAGTGCCGGCACGGCGAAGACTCCGGCTGACGCGAAACGGCTGCGTGCTTTGGCGGATATTTTGAAACATCCGTCAGCATAGTAACCGCGCACGTCTGATCGTTTGAAAATCCGCCCGCGAAGCGTCGTGCTCGCGGGCGGACGCACGTTTAGCCCGGCGGCACGCGTCCGTAACGATGCGAGGAAACGCGGTAATTCCGCGCCTCCTCCAACACCAACTTCTCCTTTTCGTCGCAATTATTCCTCCTACCCGAAATTGTTGAAACATCCCGGGGCCAGCATGTTTTAAATCTTCAGGCGAGATGTTATCTTCTGCGCATGCGCAAACTTGCCGTGGTTCTTCTGCTCTGTGGTGTGGTGGTTGCTGCCCAGGAAAATAGACCGAAGGCGGCCGCCGACGTCCCGGATCTCGAACAATTAAGCGCAATGGCCGCGCGTTTTGCGCCCGCGCCTTTGCGCGTGGATATTTCGGGCCTATCGGCGGGTGACCAGGAGGCCCTGGCGAAGTTGGTGGAAGCCGCGAAGATCGTAAACCATATTTTCATGCAACAATTCTGGAGCGGCGACCTGGCCACCTATCACAAGCTCGAGCAGGATACGACTCCCCTGGGCAAAGCTCGCCTGCACTATTTTTGGATCAATAAAGGACCGTGGTCGGAAATTGATGAGTACGCGGCGTTTTTGCCGGATGTTCCGGCGCGCAAGCTGCCCGGCGCAAATTTTTATCCGGAAGATATGAGCAAGGAAGAATTTGAAACTTGGGTGAAGACGCTTTCTCCGGAACAAAAAGAGCAAGCCGAAGGATTTTTCACGGTGATTCGCCGCGGGCCGGATCGCAAGCTGACTGTTGTTCCGTACAGCGAAGAATACAAAGCGGACCTGCAACATGCGGGTTCGCTGTTGCGCGAGGCGGCTGCGCTGACCGACAACGCCAGCCTGAAGAAATTCCTTACCACGCGGGCGGACGCCTTCGCCTCCAACAATTATTATGAAAGTGACATGGCCTGGATGGACCTGGACGCGCCAGTGGATGTTACCTACGGACCCTACGAGACGTATCAGGACGAACTTTTTGGATATAAGGCGGCTTTCGAGGCCTATATCAATGTGCGCGACGACAAAGAATCCGCGCGGCTGGCTTTCCTGGGCCAGCACTTGCAGGACATCGAAAACAATCTCCCCGAAGATGCGCAGTATCGCACGGCCAAGCTCGGGGGGCTCGCGCCGCTGCGGGTGGTGAACGAAGTCTTCAGCGCAGGCGATGGCGCGCACGGCGTGCAAACCGCGGCGTACAACCTGCCCAATGACGACAAAGTGGTGCAGCAAAAAGGCAGCAAGCGCGTGATGCTGAAAAACGTGCAGGAAGCGAAGTTCAAATCAACACTGGTGCCGATTTCGAAGATCGTGCTGACTCCGGCCGCGCAAAAGGATTTGAGCTTCGAACTGTTTTTCACCCACATCGTGGCCCACGAACTTTGCCACGGTCTCGGACCGCACCAAATCAAAGTGGCCGGGCGCGATACTAATCCGCGGATGGAGTTGAAAGAGCAATATTCCGCGCTGGAAGAAGCTAAGGCCGACGTGACCGGCCTGTTTGCGCTGCAATTCCTAATGACCCAGGCTGACAACGGGAAATTGGATGCGCCGATGGCGCACGGCGCCGACGCCGAACGCCAGCTTTACACCACCTATCTCGCGTCGGCGTTCCGCACCACGCGTTTTGGATTGCAGGATGCCCACGCGCGCGGGCAAGCCATGCAGTTCAATTATTTTTTGGATAAAGGCGCGTTCACGGCGAATGCGGACGGCACGTTCAGCGTTGACGTGGCAAAGATGCAGGATGCCGTGGCTTCGCTGGATCACGAACTGCTGACGCTGGAAGCGACCGGCGACTATGCCGGCGCCAAGAAATGGATGGATCAGCTGGGGGCGCTGCGACCCGAGGTGCAGCAGGCTTTGGCGCGCCTGAAATCCGTGCCTACCGACATCGAGCCGGTCTTCGAAACAAAATTCTAAACCAGGTTCTACATGAGCTTCCAATCGCAACGTCAGACGAAGTTCTAGACGACTTCGCGCAAACGCCCGGTCGTGACGTCGTAGACGAATCCCCGGGCTGGAAATTCTTCGGAGGTCCAGGGGTGGGCGTGGAGTTTCTGGATTTGCTGCCGCACGTTCTCCTCCACATCCTTGAACGCAAAAAAGAATTCCGGAGAAGCTGACTTAACTCCAGTGTGTTTTTCGATTTTCTCGCGTAATTCTTTTTCGGTGGTGTGCATCAACCCGCAATCGGTGTGGTTGATGACCATGATTTCCCGAGTGCCCAGCGAATAGTGCGAGACGAGCAACGAGCGCAGACTGTCGTCGGTCACGATGCCGCCCGCGTTACGAATGATGTGCGCGTCGCCGATGGCCAGACCCAGCGTGCGGATGGAAAGCCTGGTGTCCATGCAGGTAAGGATTGCGAGCTTGCGCACCGGGCGTGGAGTAAGTGGGCGCAGTTCGTGGGTGCGCGCGTAAATTTCGTTGGCTTCGAGGACTTCGTCAATCACGCTCATGGCTAATCAGTTTAGCAAAGCGAACGCGCGTGCGCGCTGCCGGATGGGAGTTTGTTGGCATCGAGCTGGGCAGGAGAGTAAATCATCATCGAGATTCGAATGGTTTGCCTTAGCGCGACAGAACCAGCAGGCTGGCGGCGAGGGCGAGCGGCATAACAATTATTCCAACCTTGAAGAATTCCCACGCCGTGATTTCGACTTTTTCGCGGCGGAGCGCAATCAACCACAGAATCGTAGCGAGTGAGCCAGTCACGGACAGATTCGGGCCCAGGTCTACGCCCAGCAATATGGCGTTGGCAATGATTCCAGTGTTGTTGGAATGGCGCAGGGCCATGCCGCCGATCAGGCCGACGGGAAGGTTGTTCATTCCATTCGACAATAATGCGACGGCGAAGGCCGCCGTGAATTTTGCGAGCAACGCTGAGGTTTGAGCGAGCCATTGCAACCCTGCTAACGTGAGCCGCAACATTCCGGCATTTCGCAGCGCCTCCACAATCACGAAAAGTCCGGCGACCAGAGGTAGAACCGACCAGGAAACTCCCTTGGCGACTTTCAGCGGGGCACCTCGATTTTTCCACGAAACGACCATGAGCGCGAAAACCGCCGCGATACAAGTCGGCGCCCCAAGCGCCCGGCCAAGCGCCGACGCGATGATGAGCACTGCGGCCGATATCAAAAGTCCGCAAAGCGCTAGCTTTCCCTGCGCGGTGAGCTTGACCACTGCGACATTATTCTCGATCGCGCCGCGCAGTTCATGCTGGGAAAGCCACCGTAGGCCAAGAAATGTAACCGCGATGGCAACAATCGCCGGCGCGAAGAATATTCGCAACCACCCAACCAGCGATGGCATTGTTGCGCCGAACACCACCAGATTCGCGGGATTGGAAATGGGAAAAACGAAACTGGCGGCATTGGCTATGAATGCGCACGCCAGCAGGTATGGCTTGGCGTTCGCTTTGGCGCGGCGCACCACGGCCAGCACGGCTGGCGTCAGCACGACGGCGGTGGCGTCGTTCGAAAGCAAGGCAGTGACGATCACGCCGGCGAGATAAACGAGCGCGAACAATCGTTGCGGCGAGCCATCGGCGTGCGCCGCCGCAATGTTGGCAATCCAGTCGAACACGCCCTCCTCACGCGCCAGTTCGGCCAGCATCATCATTCCGGCGAGGAATAGGTAGACGTCGAGGCCCTCCAGAATGGCCTGGCCGGCCTGCCGCACTGGCAGCAGACCGGCGATGACCAGCAAGAAGGCGCCGCAGCAAGCCCACCAGGCTTCGGCGATTCTCAGGGGACGCACGAGCATGCCGAGAATGCTGAGCATGGCGATGAGCCAGATAAGAATCGTGGGAAGGTGTGCCATTTGGAGAAGGGAAATCGCCCGCGCAGCTAGATTACAGGAAACCACTAAAGCCGAAGTTCGAAAAGTGAATGGTCCGGATCGCCTTTCGATCCTGGCCCGGGCGTTTACCTCCCCATCGACCCGCGACGTTCGGTTTTTCTTATTGTCGCACTCGTCAATACTCCCGACAGCCGTTGGCATTTAGGCACCACCCATGCCAAAAGCGGTTGAGTCGCCCACCCATGCCAACTAAGTTAACAGCATGTATTCGGCGTTGGTTTAGGCAACCACATCGAAAACTTGGGATGGTGTATGGAGTTCTTGGGGGAAGTTGTATCCGGGCGCGTGCGCCGCAGTTCGAACGTGGTCTCGCGGGTCGTGGCTGACGAGGCGATTGTGGTTCCGATTCGCCGTGGCGCGGCCGATTTGGATTCGATCTATACCTTTAATGAAGCCGGCACCGAACTCTGGGCGCTGATTGAAAAAGGTCTCGATCCCGCAGGTTTGATCTCCCATCTCCAATCCCAGTATGGAATATCGGCTGAGCAGGCCGAACAGGACGCGCATTCGTTCCTGAAAGATTTATCGGACGAAGGCCTGGTCGAACCCGCATAGGCAAGAAAGTTTTTACCCGGTTTAGGCGGCCGGGCACTTGGGAATGATCGAAACTACCTATACTGCATTCAGTTTGGGCGTGCATGAACGCCAGTTGGGCAAGCGCATGCCGATGGAAGTCTCGATCGAGCTTACGCACCGCTGCCCGCTCGAATGCCAGCACTGCTACAACAATCTTCCCATGGCGGACAAGTCGGCCCGGAATCGCGAGCTCTCGCTCGATGAATACAAACGCCTGCTTGATCAAATCGCGGAGTCCGGTTGTTTCTGGATCCTTTTTACCGGCGGCGAGATTTTTGCGCGCGCCGATTTTCTGGACATTTATGCATACGCGAAATCCAAGGGCTTCCTGATTACTCTTTTCACCAACGGAACGATGGTGACCGACCGCATCGCCAATTTTCTAGCGGAATACCGGCCGTTCGCGATTGAGATCACTTTGTATGGTGCGACGCGTGAAACATATGAGGCGCTAACGCAGATTCCGGGTTCGTACGACCGTTGCATGCGCGGAATTCGCATGCTGCTCGATCGCAAACTGCCGCTAAAACTGAAAACGGTTCCGACGACGGTCAACCGCCACGAAGTGTATGAAATGCAGCGTATGGCCGAACAGGATTTTGGCGTGGATTTCAAATTCGATCCGCTAGTGAATCCCCGCACCGATTGCTCGCAAAGCCCTCTAACCGTGCGGCTGAATCCCGAAGACGCCGTCGCGCTTGATTTTCACGAGCCGCGACGCCGGACGGACTACAAGAAACTAATTGATCGCGATTTGGCCTTGCCGGCGAACAGCTTCCCCCCCGAGAACATGTACGCCTGCGGCGGAGGCGTGACTTCCTGCGCGATTGATCCCTACGGGCACATCAGCATCTGCGTATTGTCGCACCAGGAAAGTTATGACTGGCGCTCCGGCGATTTCCGCACCGGCTGGGACGATTTTCTGGGCAAAGTCCGCGGAAAGAAGAGAACCCGCCAGACCAAATGCGATGCCTGCCGGATTCATTCGCTCTGCGGCATGTGCGCGGCCAATGGAGAACTGGAAAAAGGCGACGCCGAGTCGCCCGTTGAATTTTTATGTGAAGTGGCGCATCTGCGAGCCATGACGCTGGGTGTATCGGTGCCGGCTCACGGCCAGTGCGAATGTTGCGAAGGCGGAGCGTCTCATCAAAAACTGGCCACGTCCGCGGAACGGATTCGAAATGGAGAAGTGAACGTCGGATCCTGGATACCGGCGCAGCCCAATCCGCTGCTGCCCGTGTTGCAGGAAAGTTCGGGCTGCGGAAGCGGTTGTGGTTCCTGTGGAGTCCATGCATGAAAGGCAATTTGCTATGACTGAAAATAATCAAAATCAAAATCCGGAAAAAAAAACGAAGCCCTACGAAGCTCCAAAAATTATTCGCGTGAGCCTGAGGCCGGACGAGGCAGTGCTAGGGCACTGCAAGGTTCCGCAGTCCGCCGGGCCAGCGGCTACCGGCTGTGGCGTGGCGACCGGCGGCTGCAGCTCCTTTGGCTCCTGACGAAAAAATGAACGAACGCTCCCAATCGAAAAGCTTGTGCGCTCCCGGCGACTCAAAACGCATTGCGGCGCGAATCGGAGGAATTTCGCTCGGAGTCACGTCGAACCACGGGCCGCTATTGCTCGCCGACGCGCAGCTCAGCGATTTTCTGGTGAGCGACCACAAATGCGATTTGGAATTCGAGGCGGGTTTTGCGGGCCGGCTCGATTCCGATCCGGGTGACTTGGTTTTCGATTCTCTGGGTTTGTGGAAGCTATTTCGCAATTCGGAAGGGTTTTGCTTCCGGTTTACGTCGGATTTCGTCGGGCATTTTCCTTACAAGCAAGCGTTGGTCGCGCCGGATTTTAAATCCGGGCGCATCGAAATGTCGCGGGAATATTTTGCAGCCGAACTTCCGCTGAACCCCTTGGAATATCCGTTGGACGAACTCCTGTGGATTCATCGCCTGTCCATGGGCGAAGGCGTGGAGTTGCACGGCTGCGGCGTGATCGCTCCAGACGGCCGCGGCTTGTTGCTCGCAGGCCATTCCGGCGCGGGGAAAAGCACTTCGTCGCGAATGTGGTCCAAACAAGCCGGCGCGCGAGTGCTAAGCGACGACCGCATCATTTTGCGGCGCGAAAAGGGCCGCGTGTGGATGTATGGGACGCCCTGGCATGGTGACGCCGGAATCGCCGAAGCGGATCGCTGGCCGCTGGATGGAATATTTGTTTTGGCGCACGGCGATCGAAACGTGCTGCGCCCGCTGAGCCGCACGACTGCCTCGGCAGAATTGTATGCGCGGAGTTTCGTTCCGCATCACTCGTCCGACGCGGTCGCGTTCAACCTGGAATTTTTGAGCGGAGTCGCCGCCGACGTTCCGTGTTCACAATTTTCTTTTGTGCCCGATATTAGCGCAGTGGAGGTTTTGCTCCGTGAAGATTTTGGAAAAACAGTTGCGGCGTGATTCACGCCTGTTTGGAGAATTGGCCGAGCATTTCTTGCGCACCGGAACGCCCGTGCGATTCCGCGCCGAAGGCGCGAGCATGCAACCTAATTTGGCCAACGGCGATATCGTGACTGTCGCGCCCGTAAATACTTCAGCGGTCCGTCGCGGAAACATCGTGCTAACTCGCGAAGGCTCAGGCTTCAAGGCGCATCGCATTGTGTCGCAACACGACGGAGATTCTTATGTCGAAACGCGCGGCGATGCGGGCTGGGGCAGCGATTCGGCAGACCGCAGTGACATTCTGGGGCAAGTTAGCTATTCGGAAAGCGGTTCGAGTGGACTGCGAATCAGGCACGATTCTCATTTCAGTTTTTGGCGAGCTGCCGCGCGCCAGATCATGCATCGCGTGCGCGCCGCGGTGGCGATGCGTCTTCGTAATTCGCTTTCGCTGAGTTTATTTGCGTTCGCCGCGACGACTTGTTTGCTCCTGGCGCCCGCGCGGGTTGCCGCGCAGGCGGATTTGGCGCTAACTCAGGTGGCGTCTACATCCGTGGTGTCTCCGGGTGGCACGATTACCTACACCGAAACGATAACGAACAACGGACCGAACGCTGTAAACGATGCAGTCCTGTACCAGCAGACTCCACCGAACACGACTTTTAGTTCGATTACCTGCCCGGCGGGGTGGACGGCTGCAACCCCGGGTATCGGCGGCACCGGATCAGTGACCTGCACGGATGGCGCATCTTTTACGAACGGCTCGATCGCGAATTTTAGTTACGTTGTGACCGTGGCCGCCGGTGTTGCGTCCGGAACGACGATCCTGAACACCGCGGACGCGACTTCGTCAACGGCTGACCCTACGCCATCGAATAATGCGAACACGACGTCGGTATTGGTGGAAGCTGCGGGCGGCGCCGATCTCGCGGTGTCCATGGGCGCCAATCCCACTCCAGTATTTATTTCCGGCACGCTCACCTACACGATTCAGGTGCAGAACCTTGGCCCGGTGGCGACGACCAGCGCGACGTTGACGGACACTCTCCCAGGCGCGGTCGCGTTTGTCTCGGCTACGGCTGTTCCGGCAACCGTGACCTGCACCGGAGCAGGTCCGGTCGTCTGCAACCTCGGCGTGCTGGCGGTAGGCGGGGTGGACACGATCACAATCACGGTTACGGCACCAGCGACGGCGCAGAATTTGTCGAATACGGCGGCGATCACCGCCTCCGCACCCACCGATCCCGTCAGCTCAAATAACAGCGTGACGGCTATCACCGTGGTTCAGCCACTCATTTGCGCCTTGCCAGGGAACGACGGAGCGGGCGGCGCGATTACTGGAATCGTGAACGCCTACTATCCGCCGGCGAACGGCGTGACCGGCGCGGCTGCCGGCACGACTTCCGTAAGCCTTGGCGCAGTTTCAGCGGCGGGCGCGCACAAGGCCATCGCCAAGAACGATTTGATCCTAATCATCCAGATGCAGAATGCGGCGATCAATTCCACGAACACGAGTTCGTATGGCGACGGCACCGCGGGCGATCCAGCGACGGGTTCGACGAACATAAACAACACTGGGGAATTTGAGTTCGTGGTGGCTACCAGCGCAGTGCCGGTTGGCGGCGGCACCCTCAGTTTTACGGGCGGGGGCGCGAATGGCGGCTTGCTGAATTCCTACACGAATGCGGCAGCGAGCAACACGCAGGGACAGGCTACGTTTCAGGTAATTCGCGTGCCGCAATACAGTTCGGCGACCCTGACTTCGGGTTTAACTGCAGCGCCATGGAACGGAAGCACTGGCGGTGTACTGGCGATTGATGCTTCGGGACAATTGACGCTGGGCGGCACGGTCGCAGTGGACGGCGAAGGTTTTCGTGGAGGCGGTGGCCGGATTCTGGGTGGAGGCTCCGGTGCAGCAACCGACTACATCACGCTTTCGACCAACAACGCCAATGGGTCGAAAGGCGAGGGCATTGCCGGGACTCCGGCGTTCGTCGCACCTGTGGCGGGATTTTCCACCACGGATAGTGCGACCGCGACGAATCAAACATTCGCGGAAGGACTGCCCAACGGAAGCTACGCGCGCGGAGCCCCCGGAAATGCGGGCGGCGGCGCGACGGACGCAAACCCCGCGGCCAACGATCAAAATTCGGGAGGCGGCGCGGGCGGGAACGGCGGTACCGGCGGGAACGGCGGATTCGGCTGGAACAGCGCGGGCATCGTCGGCGGATTCGGCGGCACGCCCTTTATAGCTTCAACCGGCACGCTGATTTTGGGTGGAGGTGGAGGGGCCGGAACCACGAACAACGGCACATTCTACATCCCATCCACTGCGACGGGTGGCAACGGGACAGGACTTTTCAGCAGCGGAGCTCAAGGCGGAGGCATCGCGATCATTCACGCCGGGTCGATTTCCGGCACAGGATCGGTGACCGCTAACGGAAACACGGCGACGAATGTGGAAAATGACGGCGGCGGCGGTGGTGGCGCAGGCGGCTCGATTCGAATTTTCGCGAATAGCGGCACTTTTTCAGGATTGACCGTGCAGGCCAATGGCGGCAGCGGCGGCACCACTTGGCAAACGCAGGCTCCCGGCACTCCATTTCCTGGTAATCGTCACGGCCCTGGCGGCGGTGGTGGCGGAGGTGTGATTTTTCTTTCAGCGCCACCAACCCCCACTTCGAGTGTCAGCGGCGGTGTCAACGGATTTTCAACCACGGCAAACGACGCTTATGGCGCGACCGTCGGTCTGCCCGGAACCATAAATTCCAATTTCACGATCAACGAGACACCGGGTGCGCAGCCCGGCGGTGAATGCGCGTCGGCCGACTTGTCAGTGACGAATTCTGGGACGCCCGCAGTCGTCGTCCCCGGAAATGCAATCACCTACACACAAACGGTGACGAACAACGGCCCGCTCGAGGCGGTTAATACCGTGCTCAGCGAAGCGGTGCCCGCGAATACCACCTTTGCGTCACTAACGATTCCGACGGGATGGTCGTGCACAACGCCTGCGGTTGGCGCGGCCGGAAATATCACTTGCACCGATCCAGATCTCGCTAACGCGGGAACCGGCAGCTTTACGCTGAAAGTTACGGTGAACGGCGCCACGCCCAACGGAACGCAAATCATAGATACGGTGAACGTAACCTCCGGCACGACGGATCCCAACCTCGCAAATAACACCGCTACGGTGGTCACTGTGGTGGGTCTGGCTACTACCGCGAACATCGCGGTAACCAAGACGGCCACGCCCAATCCAGTTCTAGCCGGCAACAAGATCACCTATACGATCGTGGTCAAAAATAACGGGCCGGCTGGCGCGGCCAATGCGGTGTTCAACGATCCAATTCCGGCCGGCACAACATTCTCCACTCTGACGCAGACCGGCACAGTCTGGAGCTGCCCTGCGCCCACAACCGCGGTGCAGTGCACGCTGAATCCGTTTCCTTCGGGTGGTAGCACCACTTTCACCCTGACGGTGACCGTGCCGGCGGGAACTGCCTCCGGCACCCAGATTACGAATACGGCGAGCACCACTTCGACCACGCTAGACTCCAACCCGAACAGCAATAGTTCAACGGCGATAGTGACTGTAGCCACGGCAGGTCAGTTCGATCTGATTGATTCCAGTTCCGGCTCGCCGAATCCTGTCCTGGCGGGAAATAAAATCACGTTCACTCAGACAGTGATGAACGCGGGACCGTCTGCTTCTACTGCAGGTGCCGCAGTATTTACCGACACTATGCCGGCCGGCACAAATTTCGTCTCCCTGGGCATCCCGACGGGATGGATCTGCCTCACGCTTCCCGCTGTAAATACGAACGGGCCGATCAGTTGTTGCCCCAAGAACGGAGCTGGAACGAAGTGCTCGGGAGTGGCCACGATTGCGTCGGGCGCGACGTTACAATTTCCGCTGGTTGTAACGGTTCCCGCTGGAACGGCATCGGGCACGAAGATCACAAACGCTTCGAATATTGCGCCGACTGTGAACGACGTGAATCCAGGGAACAATTCCACCACGGCATCCGTATTTGTGGGTTCGCCGACGCAATCCGACATGGCGATTGTGAAGACGGCTGCGCCGCAGCCGGTAAATCAGGGAACGAATCTTACCTATACGCTGCAGGTTACCAATAATGGTCCGGGGGTCGGGCAAGGTGTATCCGTCCTGGATCCTCTGCCAAGTGAAGTGACCTTCACCTCGGTATCAACGACGCAGGGAACCTGCTCGCAAGCCGGCGGCATCGTGAGTTGCAACCTCGGCACCATGAATGTCGGCGCGGTGGTGATCATCACCATTAACACGACCGCCACAACGCTCAGCACCAGTCCCGCGACTACCGCGACCAATACCGCGGTGGTTACATCCACCACCACCGACCCGAATCCCGGGAACAATTTTTCGTCGGTCATTTCGACAATCCAAGCTCCTACGGCCGTCCAACTTTCTTCGTTCCGTGCGCAGAATCTTGCGGGCGGGGGTGTAGTGCTCGAATGGAGCACTCGCGCGGAGATGCGCAATCTCGGTTTCCATGTGTACCGGGAAGACGCACAGGGTCGCCATCAAATTAATCCTTCGATCATCGCTGGAGGCGCGCTCTTCTTGCGAGGCGCGCAGCCGCAGCACGCGGCGAAGACGTATCGCTGGATCGATCCGCAGGGAAACGCGCAGTCTTCCTATATTTTGGAGGATGTGGACCTGAATGGGACGCGCACGGCGCACGGTCCGGTGTCACCGGATTCTATGGCTCAGGAATCGGCGCAGATTGTTCCGGCGCCATTGCTCCGTCAACTGAACGGGTTTGCTTCGCCGGCCGCTATGGCGCCGCGCCACCCGGTTGGGCCAATTATTGCTCCAAGCCCGATTGTTGATCCGGAAGTCTCCGGCGCATTCCTCGACGAAAAACCTGCCGCGAAGATTTCGATCCAGGCCGAAGGTTGGTATTCGGTCAGCGGTGCGCAACTTGCTGCTGCCGGATTCGACGCCGGCGATGCGCGCAGTCTGCAGCTCTATGCCGAAGGTGTCGAGCAGCCGATGCAAATCGTCAGCAAGCAACATGGCAGGCTTGGCCCCAACGATTCCATCGCGTTCTACGGTACCGCCATTGATACGCCGTTCTCCGGAACGCGCGTGTATTGGCTCATCAATGGATCGCAGGCCGGGAAGAGAATTGCTTCGAGCGCCACCGGTTCGGGAAACGCGAATGTGTCCAGTTTCTCGGATGCGGTCACGCTGGAGCAGCGCACAACCTATGTTGCGGCGCTGCTGAACGGAATCAACAACGACAATTTCTTCGGCGCGATCGTCAATTCGGAACCGGTGGATCAACTTCTGGCCGTCTCGCACCTGGACACGACTTCCTCGATTCCCATGGAACTCGATATCACCTTGCAGGGCGCGACCGACGGACAGCCGCACAGCGTCAGCGTCGCTCTTAATGGCGCGTCGCTCGGCACCATGAGCTTCAGCAACCAGTCCAACGTGACGAATACCTTCAGCGTGGCGCCGGGCATGGTGCAGAACGGCACCAACACTGTGACGCTCGCCGCTCTCGATGGCGATAACGATATCAGTCTGGTGCAGTCGATCACTCTACGCTACCCGCATACGTATGCGGCTGATTCGAATTGGTTGCGCGCATCCGCGCCGGGCGGCTCGCGCGTGCAGTTCACTGGTTTTTCGAATTCGCAGATTCAAGTGTTTGACATCACCAACCCGCTGGCGGTCGAGCAACTTTTCGGGCCGATTAGCTTCGAAAATTCCGGTTCGGCGATCACCGTGACGGTTCCTGGCAGTGCATCAGCCGCACCACATACTCTGCTGGCCTTCTCGGCGGATCAGATTGCCTCGCCGTCAGGAATTTTGTTCCATGCAGCGAGCTCGCTACCGGAGCAGAAACAGGGAGCCGAAATCGTGATCATCACGCATCCCGATTTCCTCTCCACGGTTGCGCCGCTGGTCGCGTTGCGAAAATCGCAAAATAGCAGCGTCGCGGTGGTGACCACCGACCAACTGTACGACGCTTACAATTACGGCGAGCGCAGCCCCTTTGCTCTGCGCGCTTATTTGCAAGCTGCATCCACTACCTGGCGGGAGAAGCCGCAGTCACTGCTGCTGATGGGAGAGGCTTCCTTCGATCCGCGAAATTATCTCGGGTTCGGCGACTTTGATTTTGTTCCGACGCGCCTGATCGAAACCGCCGCGTTCAAGACTGCTTCCGACGACTGGCTCAGCGACTTCGCTGAATCCGGATTCGCCACCATACCCACGGGCAGAATTCCGGCGCGTACTGCCGCGGACGCCAGCCTGGTGGTCTCGAAAATCGTCAACTATGAAAGCGGGAACTCGAATGGAGCCTGGACGCATCAGGCGCTGGTTATCGCCGACCAGAACGTGGGCGTGGATTTCACCAGCGAAGCGAATTCCGCCAGCCTGATCCTGCCCTCGTCGCTGACCCAGACGAAAATTCTGGCCGATGGCATGGATCCCGCCACCGCATCACAGGAAATCATCTCGGCGATCAATTCCGGCGCGCTGCTGGTGAATTACACCGGTCACGGCTCCGAGCAGCAATGGTCATTCTCGGACTTGCTGGACAATACCTCGGCTGCCGCGCTTACGAATGGCAACCGCTTGCCGGTGTTTCTGATCATGGATTGCCTGAACGGATTCTTCCACGACGTGTTCGCGGAAAGCCTGTCCTCGGCGCTGTTGTTCGCTCCCAATGGCGGCGCGGTAGGCGTGTGGGCTTCTTCCGGATTTACGACGGCTCCGCCGCAGGCCAGTATGGATCAGGCCCTGCTCGCGGGGCTGGCTGCGAATCCGTCGCAACCCATCGGCCGCGCGATCATCACCGCGAAGGCCAATATTTTGGATCCAGACGTGCGCCGCACCTGGATTTTCTTCGGCGATCCGGCGATGCGGGTGGCGTTTCCGGCGACCGGTACCGCGCCTGTCCGCGGACGTCACGCCGAAAACCCCGCGCTACCCTGAAATTTGCTGGAAATTTTGCGGGCTAAGTACGGTCTTTTCCCGAATCGCACCTTGCCTGGTCCACACGTGCGATCGCTTGACGCGCCGAACCTCCGGTACTACTCTCTCCCGCCTGGGAGAGTTCATGTCCATCTGGAGAATCGCGGTTGGCGTGTTTTTGGGCGCAATCGCTGCCTATGTTTGCGTGGGACTGTTTTCGAAGGTGACCGCGAAGATTGCGGTGGGCGAGCGGGCTCGCGTAGCACGCGTCGTTACCGCCATCACGCCGGATGATCTGATCCAGCGCTGCGGCAAGCCGCTGAGCGATAAACCCATCGCCATCGCCACCGAACGAAAAATCGCCTACAACGACGCCATCTTTCACTTCAGTGAGCCTTCCGAAGGTTCCAACAAGTGGCGGAACGTCGGCGTGTACGATGTTACCGACACCCACGAAGTAAATTCCCCGGACCTGTTGATTCTGATGCCATGCCTCGAGAAGTAGGGCGGAGCGGCGGCGAAATTTGCTAAAACGACTAATGATCGCGGTGGTTGTTTCTTTTGTGTTGGTTTATGCGGTTGATTTCCTGTTGCTGCGTCACAAGATGTCGAACGCGGATCAAAAAGTAGCGTTCGGCACCATCACGACCTTCTACGCCACTCCGACCAAAGACGGCCGGATGGAAGTCTTCACCGACCAACCGCAAACGGAGACCTGCGTTCACAGTCTGCTTCCCCATTCCGGTTACCGGCCTTGCTGGTACGCTTCGCGCGGAGTGGTAAAGCAATTCTGAAATCAAAATTCCTATTATGGTTTATTTGCGGCGTTTTGGCGGGGCGGGCGATTCCGTTGCAGCGGTCTGCAGCAACTGCAGAAGCTTCTGAGCTTCTCGGGTCAAAGCTCGGTGTCGCGGATAAATCACGTCGAGGTTGCGATGCAGCGGCTCGGCGTTGGTGATGGTCACCGCGGCCAGTTTTCCCTTTTGCAGTTCGTGGATCACCGCGATTTGCGGCAGAAAACTCAGCCCGAGTTTGCGTTCCACCATGCGCTTGGCGGCTTCGATGGTTTCCACTTCCAGCACCGTATTCGGCAATTGCCCCGCGCGGCGGAACAGGCTTTGGGTCAGCGTCCAATCGCTCGATCCGCGGTCGAAGAAAATCAGCGGCATGGTTTCCACGTCCTGCAGCAGCACCTGACGCCGGTGAGTTGCCGGGTGCTTCGGGTGGCCCACCAGAATCAAGGGATCGTCGCGCAGGGTCATGGTTTCCACTTCCGGATGGTTCAGCGAGCGCGCGACGCCAATTTCCACTTCGCCGTCGAGGACCATCTTCAACACCTGCGCCGAAGTTCCGGAACGCAAGCTCACCATGACTTTTGGATTCGTCGCCTGATAATCCTTCATTACGTCCGGCAAAAAATAAGTGCACACCGAAAGAGCGGCTGCAATGCTCAGGGTTCCGCCCGAAGAGGGCTGCAATTCGTGTACCGCCTGCCTGGCTTTGGCTACATCACGCAAGAGTTGTTCGGCATGCGGGCGCAAGGCTTTGCCGGCTGGGGAAATTACCAGAGTGGCGCCGGTTCGGGTGAACAGTTTCACGCCGAGTGAATCTTCGAGCGCCCGGATGCGCGCGCTTACGGCCGGCTGGCTGACCCGCAGCGCGGCGGCGGCGCGGTGAAATCCGCCGTAAGTGCCGACGGCCAAAAACGTCTCAATTTGGTCAATTTCCATTTTGTCCCCGCTCATCCGGGCCGGAGCAACCGCCGGAAATTCATCCGAGTACTGGTTTCACCTTAAACCAGCCGCTCTAAATCCCGCCGGTGCATCATCAGCCCGCGAGTTTCGTACTAGAAGTCCCGATAACATTAATCTATCGAGTTGATAAGCACAATCCATTTGACTGATTAGCGTTCCCGCCGCACACTCGCTGCCAGTTTGGCCTTACGTTTGCGCCCTCCGGCGCGTTGGATGGCAAGTTCGCAAGGAAACCTCGGCCCCGGCCCCCTGGCAACGAAAGTGGAGAAGGAAAATATTCCGAGCGCGGGCTGGCTTACCAGCCGCAACGTGCCGAAAAAAAGTCGAGGAACTTCATGACCATGAACGGCAATCACAAGAATTTGGACCAGACCTGGGCTACCGACTCGCGCTGGAATGGAATTACCCGTCCTTATACTCAAAAAGATGTTGAGCAGTTGCGCGGTTCGGTTCACATCGAACACACCCTGGCGCGTGTCGGTGCGGAGCGCCTGTGGGATCTGTTGCGTAAGGAACCTTACGTCGCGGCGCTCGGCGCGTTGACGGGCAACCAAGCCGTCCAACAGGTTGGCGCCGGCCTGCAGGCGATTTACCTGAGTGGTTGGCAAGTCGCGGCGGACGCCAACAACGCCGGCCAAATGTATCCGGATCAGAGCCTCTATCCCGCCGACAGCGTGCCGAACGTGGTGCGCCGCATCAACCAGGCGCTCACGCGCGCCGACCAAATTCATCACGCCGAAGGGAAGGATGATACGTATTGGTTCGCCCCCATCGTGGCGGACGCGGAAGCCGGATTCGGCGGCAACCTCAACGCTTTCGAATTGATGAAGGCCATGATCGAAGCCGGCGCGGCGGGCGTGCACTTCGAGGATCAGCTTTCATCCGCGAAAAAGTGCGGCCATCTTGGCGGCAAAGTGCTGGTGCCCACGGTCGAAGCAATTCAGAAACTCGTTGCGGCCCGACTCGCCGCAGACGTGATGGGAGTGCCCACGGTGATCGTGGCGCGCACCGACGCGGACAGCGCCAATTTGTTAACCACGGACATCGATCCTCGCGACCACGAGTTCGTGACCGGCGAGCGCACGGTCGAAGGTTTCTATCACATTCGTGGAGGCTTGAAATCGGCGATCGCGCGCGGGCTTTCCTACGCTCCGTACGCGGACTTGTTGTGGTGTGAAACGTCGAAACCGCATCTGGGCGAAGCGCGGGAATTCGCCGACGCCATTCACGCGAAGTTTCCGGGGAAGATGCTGGCGTACAATTGCTCGCCGTCGTTCAACTGGCGCAAGAACCTGGACGACGCCACCATCGCCAAGTTCCAGCAGGAACTCGGCGCGATGGGCTACAAATTCCAGTTCATCACCCTGGCCGGGTTCCATGCTCTTAACTATTCCATGTTCGATCTGGCCCGCAATTACAAGCAGCACGGCATGACCGCCTACTGCGGACTGCAGGACAAGGAATTTGCGATCGAGAAGGAAGCGGGATACGAAGCGGTAAAGCATCAACGCTTCGTGGGCACCGGTTATTTCGACAGTGTGCAGCAGGCCATTACCAGCGGCACGGCTTCGACAACCGCACTGGCGGGTTCCACGGAGACCGCACAGTTCCACGAACAGAAATCGCAGGCGCCAGTGAACGGAAATAAGGCGCAGGCGGTGGCTGCACACTAACCGCGAATCCTTGTCGCGCTATCGCGGCACAAAAAGAGGGCGGGCTCACCGAGCCGCCCTCTTTTATTTTCCGAAAACTGGAACGGGTCTGCACCGGTAACAGCTTTTTGATTCGGTTTTACCGTTGCAAGGAATCGTTCTTTGCGCCGGCCAACGCGCGCACGAACTTTGCGGTCGTCACCGCCTGCCCAACGTGTCTTTGGGTGTGATCGGCGACGTGAACCAACAATCCGCCCACGGTGGTTGGAAGCTTTTTGATCCCTACTGTTCGAGGCTCGTCCAGGGCCTTCGCACCTAGAGCGCGAATTCGTTCCGCTGCGTCCGCAAAACTCGCATCCAGATCCCCAAATAATTGATCGTGTGTCGCGCCAGCCGACTTTTCACTCTTCAGCGCAGCGATCTGGGTTGCGTCCAATTCGCGGCCTTCCGCATAAGTCAACAAGCGGTCGATGCTTCCAGCGATGTGCCGCAGATGAAACGCCACGGGCGCGATGCTCGCAAATTCCAGGTTCAATTCCTGGTCGGTCAGCGATTCGCACCAACATTGCAGATCGATTTTGGCGAGTTCAAGCGCGTGCAGCACGGCTCGTGGCACCGCCGCAACGTCGGTTAGGGTCCCGCGCAACCATGGTTCGGGCAATCGCGCTTCGGTCATTCTCAGATCTCCGAAGATAAATTACCGCAGGCTTGAAGATTTGAATAGCGGTGGGTGAGCCTGCAAACAGATCGCTACTTGGCGGTGGGTGTTGCGGGCGCGGGTGGCGCGGCCGCGGCAGCCGGCGCAGGAGCGGTCCCGGTTTTCGCCTCGGGGATTTTTTCATCTGGGAGCTTGGCTCCAGCCGCGCTATCAGCGCTGGGCTTTGGCGCGTCATCATCGCCCGGCGGTTTGACCAGGTATTGAACAATCAACGACACCCGTCGGTTGATGGGGTCCAGCGGCGCATCTGCTTTCCGCAGCCGCTGGTCGGCAAATCCGCGAACCTGAGTGATCTGGTCCACGCGAATCCCGTTGGCCTGCATCAAGCGTCGCGCGGAATTTGCCCGATCCGCGGATAGTTCCCAATTGCCGTAAATCTTATTGCTGGAATAGGGTTTCGAATCGGTGTGTCCCTCGATGGCGAGTTTGTTGGGCAGCTTCCCCAATTCTTTTGCCAAGATGACTACCAAATCGCGGCCGTCGGAATTCAACTCCGGGCTGCCGATGTCGAAAAATGTGCCATTGGCGGATTCGAGCAGTTCAATGCGCAATCCTTCATTCGTCACCGTCATATCAATGTGATTTTTCAATTTGTCGAAATTGGGCACTTCGCGAATCGCTTTCTGCAACTGTTGCTTGAGAGCCTCCATATTGTCTTTTGACAACACGAAGTTTTCGCCCTGCCCGACCATGTCGCTGCCGACTTTTCTGGAGGTCCCGGTAGGGTCCTTGAAATATCCGCCGACGGCGTCCTGGATCTGTTTGCTGCTATTGAGCAGCCACAGCACGATAAACAGGGCCATCATCGCGGTCACAAAATCAGCGTAAGCGACTTTCCACGCGCCGCCATGATGGCCGCCGTGGCCGCCTTTCTTTTTGATGATGATTATCGGTCGTTGGCCGGTCATTGCTGGCATTTGACGATCGCGCCCGACTAGGCTGCGCCGCCCTTATCCTTTATGAATTTTTCCGCATCCTGAAACGACGGCCGCACATGCCCGGGAATTGCGCGCCTGCCGATTTCCACGGCCATGCTCGGCGCAGTACCTTTCATGAACGCGACGATCATTACGCGCAGCACCTGGTAGTAGGCATGTTCGTCGTCCACGGCCTTGGCCATGTTCGAGGAAACCGGGCCGACCAAACCGTAGCAAAGTAAAATTCCCAGAAACGTCCCGACCAGCGCCGAGGCAACTTTGTGTCCGATCTCTTCCGGCGGCCCACCCAGCGCGCCCATGGTGATGACTACACCCAGAACCGCGGCCACGATCCCCAGGCCGGGGAGGGAATCGGCCATGGTTGAAAGCGCTGCAATTGGCAGGGTTGCCTGCTGATGGTGTATGTCCATGTCGTTTTCCATCATCTGGTCCGCGTCAAACGGCTCGATCCCTCCGCTGGACGCCATGCGCACCGAATCACAGACAAAAGCCAGCGCGTGGTGATCCTTCAAAAATTTGGGATACTTCGAAAAAATCTGGCTCTGCTCCGGATTGTCGCTATCCGACTCCAGCGCCATCAGTCCATCACGACGAGCGCGGCTAAAGAGCTCAAACATCATTTTCAAAGTTTCCAGATATTTCGGACTGTTATATTTGGAGCCGCCGAAGGCGCTGCCCAGCCCGCCCACCATTTTCTTCAAAATATGCAGAGGATTGGCAATCAGCACCGTGCCGATCGCAGCGCCGGCGATGATGACCAGTTCGGCGGGTTGGAGGAGAACCTTCACGTTCCCGTGCTCCCTCAAATAGCCCGCCAGCACGGCTCCGAATACCACCACGATTCCGATAATCGTGAACATCCCGCCTCGCTCCTCTGACCATCCGCGGCTAAGCGGCTATTGGGTGCCTTTGCTTTCGGTATTGGAAGCGCCAGCGTGCAGGCGCCTTTCTCCGCGAGCGATCAACGATTCGACCGTGTCTGAAGATTCCGCGGTTGCCAGCACGATCGTCGCGCTTACCGGAAATTCATCGCCCCACCATTTCACGCTCATGTTGCGCAGCCATCCCTGGAGACGGATTTCCAGTCGCGCGGCGTCCAGCGAATTACATTCCGGCAGAATTGCCAGAAACCCACCGCCTTCGGAGCGGCCCAGAAAATCCGTCGGGCGCAAACTGTTCTCCAGCGTTTGGGCGACGATGCGGATCACTTCCCGCAATGCCGCTGGGCCGTACTGCGTGCGGAGCTGCGCGAGATTGTCCACTCGGACGCAAGCGATGCTGAAGGGCAAGTGGTGCTTTGCAAATGTCCCCAGGCATTCCCCCAAATGTGTCTGGGTATAAGTGGCGCTCAACAGGCCGGTGGTGCCGTCGAGGCAACCGTATTCCTGTAATTTGCTGCGCCGCCGCTCGGTGTCGCGGCCCCGGTCATCTTCTTCGAAGCTTTCCGCAGCGCCAACGATCGCGCCATCGGCTCCGCGGATGGGCACCGCGCGCACGCGGAGCAGCACTTGATGTCCTTCGCGGTGACGTATGGCCACGTCCGAGCAGGTGGGCCTTCCGTCGCGGAGTACCTCAGAAAGAGCACCACCGATTTCGCAAACACCTTTGGTGTCCTCGTCGCTTTGTGGTGGAAAAAAATCCTTACAGAAATGCCCGACCACGTCCTGACGTAGATATCCAGTGATCCGTTCGGCGCCGCGATTCCAGAATTGAATGCGCTGGTCGCGGCCCACGAAATACACCGCGGTGTGCATGCTTTCCAAAATGGCTCGCAGAATTTCAGGGTCTTCGAGTGGGCGCACGGATGTCTCCACACTTGTTCATCGGTCGAAACACAGGGCAGGATTAGCTCTCTGTCCACGGTAGGGAAGGAAGGTTGCTAGGGCTGCAATCGCAGTTCGACCGAGCCATCGCCGGATATCGTCCCAAAAGAGCTCAGTTCATCAGAATTCGTGTTGTGACGATTTTTTACGCGCAGTGATTCTGGTGCGTTATGCTCGTTCACGGTTTTGTAACAATCATTCGTTACTCTGTCAGATACGTAAGCGCAATCTTCTGTGTGGTTTGTGAGCATCTCAATAAAGACGAGGCCACGGAATGGAAAAAAGGAATTTTCTGTTTGTATCGCTGAGCGGTCTGATCAGCGACATCGCCTGGCAGGTTTCCAAAGAAGGCCACGAAGTCCGGTATTTCATCGCGGACAAAAAGGAAAAAGACATCGCCGACGGGTTCGTGGCGAAGTCGAAAGACTGGGAAAAAGATGCCGAGTGGGCTGACATTCTGATTTTCGATGACACGCTCGGCCAGGGTGAAAAAGCAGCTGCGCTACGCGCCCAGGGAAAAAAAGTGATCGGCGGCACAGCCTATTCCGATCGGCTGGAAGACGACCGCTCGTTCGGTCAGGAAGAACTGAAAAAAGCAGGCGTGGGCATCATTCCCTACCGCGAATTCGACTCGTTCGACGAAGCTATCGAACACGTGAAAGAAAATCCGGCACGCTACGTCATCAAACCCAGCGGCGAAGCGCAAAACAACAAGCGCCGCCTGTTCGTGGGCGAAGAGGACGACGGGCAGGATGTTATCTATATGCTCGAAGCCTACAAGAAGGCCTTATCGGACGAGATCAAAGTGTTTCAGTTGCAAAGGCGGGTCACCGGCGTGGAAGTTGCGGTCGGCGCATTTTTCAACGGCAAGAAATTCGTGCATCCCATCAACATCAATTTCGAACACAAGAAATTGTTCCCGGGTGAGAATGGTCCGCCGACCGGAGAAATGGGCACCACCATGTTCTGGAGCGAGCCGAATCATCTGTTCGATGAGACTTTGCTGAAGATGGAAGGGAAGCTTGCCGAGGAAGGCTACATCGGCTATATCGACCTCAACTGCATCGTCAATCATCACGGAATTTATCCCCTGGAATTTACGTCGCGCTTTGGTTATCCCACCATCAGCATCCAACAGGCTGGAATGATCACGCCCATCGGCCAGTTTTTCTGGGATCTGGCGAATGGCAACGATCCGAAACTCAAGGTTCGCAGTGGCTTTCAAATCGGTGTGCGCATCGTGGTGCCGCCATTCCCGTTTGACGACGACGAGACGTTCGATTCGTTTTCGAAGAACGCAGTCATTGTTTTTAAGAAGCCGCCGGTGGACGAGATGCGCATCGAAGACGTGAAAATCGTGAACGGCCAATGGCTCATCGCCGGGACGTCCGGCGTGATTCTGATCGTCATCGGTCTGGGCCAAACCATGAAGCAAGCGCAAGCCCAGGTGTATTCCCGCATCAAGAACGTAATGATTCCCAACATGTACTACCGCACGGATATCGGCGACCGCTGGGTGGAAGACAGCGACCGCCTGCATACCTGGGGCTACCTGCGCTAAAAATCGAGTGAATGACACGTTGTTCTTTCAAATATTTCGCTTTCTAATCGCGCGTCCCGCGCTTGTCATCTCCAATTCCGTGCGATAGAGTTACGCGCTCACGGAGAAATGCGAAATGCCGGTCGCGGTCGGGAAGGAAAAATTAAAAGTTCTGATTCGTCGCGCGCGAATTCGAAAACGAGTCGTCGAAGTCGCCCATGCCATCACCAAGGATTTCAAGGGTGAGCGGGTGCATTTGATTGGCGTGCTCAAGGGCGCCTGCATCTTCCTTGCTGATCTTGTCCGCGAAATCAATCTGGAAACTTCCATCGATTTCATCGCGGTCTCCAGTTACGGCAAGGGCAAGCAATCCTCCGGACAGGTCCGAGTCCTCAAGGATCTCGACAGCAGTATTGAAGGCTTGAACGTAGTCGTGGTGGAAGATATTCTCGATACTGGCGTCACGTTGACGTATCTGCTGCGCGTCCTGAAGCAGCGCAAGCCGAAAGTTCTGAGAATCGCCGCGCTTCTGGACAAACCTTCGCGCCGCATCAAGGACGTAAAAGGAGACTACGTCGGATTTACCATTCCGAATGATTTTGTCGTAGGCTACGGGCTGGACTACGCGGAACGTTATCGCAATCTGAAAGATGTCTGCATCCTAAGCCTGCCGCCGGAAAAAGAATGAATCTCACTCCCACGGAAATAGCGCGCCTGATTGACCATACACTTTTGAAAGCCGATGCCTCGCGCGACGAAATCGTAAGACTGTGCGCGGAAGCGCTCAAATATAATTTCGCTTCGGTCTGCATCAATCCCTGGAACGTGGCGCAAGCCGCCGAAATCCTCCGCGGCAGCCCAGTGAGAGTATGTACGGTAGTCGGATTTCCGCTTGGAGCGACGCTGCCAGAAGTGAAAGTGTTTGAAACACAGCGGGCCATCCACCACGGCGCGCAGGAAATTGACATGGTCATCAATGTCGGCGCGCTGAAATCCGAACTGGTTGGGCTGGTAGAAGCGGATATCCGAGGAGTCGTTGAAGCCAGCCACGGCGGTGCGGCCATCTGCAAAGTCATTGTCGAAACGTGTTTGCTTAGCGGGGAAGAAAAGATTCGCGCCGCACTGGCGGCGAAAGGCGCAGGCGCTGATTTTGTGAAAACTTCCACGGGTTTCAGCACGGCCGGCGCAACGGCAGAGGACGTCCGGCTGATGCGTGAGACGGTCGGTGCTGGCACCGGGATAAAAGCAGCCGGAGGCGTGCGGACGTTGGAAGATCTGGAGAAGATGGTCGAAGCCGGGGCTACGCGTATTGGCGCTAGCGCCGGCGTCAAAATTGTCGAGCAAGCGCGGGCAGGCAAGTCCTCCACGCGATCCGGTCCGGCGCAGCAAGGCGGAAACTACTAAATTCTTGGATAACGTCGCTTCCATTCGCGAGCCTCGTCACTTCGCCTGATATAATGTATAAAATCTTTGCTGCGCGTTTGAGACGCAATGTCGCAGCCTTGCGTGATTGTTTTACCCGTGAAGCATCTGCGTCCCGGCTGGGGGCCGGGAGCGTCACCTGAATGAATGGACTCAACGAAACTCAATACGAAATTTGACGTTCCGGCGGAGACGCTCTCCATCCTGGCCGAAATTGGCCAGGAAATTAATTCTTCCCTCAACCTTGACGAAGTCCTGCCGGCCGCTGCGGCGCTGATCAAACGCCTGATTGACTACGAAATTTTCGCGGTGTTGCTGCCCGAAGAGGGCACCAACCAAATGTACTTCCGCTTCGCCATTGGCCATCGCGCGGAAGTCGTCGAGCACTGGCGCATTCCGATCGGTGAAGGAATTATTGGCGCCGCCGCTTCCACCGGGCAACCGATTCGAGTCGGCGACGTTCACGCCGACCCGCGCTACCTGAATGCAGTGGACGGTGTGCGCTCCGAACTGGCTGTGCCGCTGGTGATTCAAGGGAAAGTGATCGGTGTACTGGATATCGAAAGTAAACAGCCGGATTATTTTACGCGCGATCAACAAAATATTTTGATGCTGGTGGCCTCGCGCATCGGCACCGCGATTGCGAACGCCAAGCTGTTCGAACACGAGCGCAATCAGACCGAAACTCTTATGCTGCTGAACGAAGTGGCGCGCGAAGCGAACTCGACGCTTTCGGTGGAAGAAGTTTTGCGACGTGCCGCGGAACTTACCAAACGCCTGATCGATTATCAGATTTTCAGCATTTTGCTTTACGACGACGCCAGCAAAACGTTTCGTCACCGCGTGACCGTGAAATTCGGGCAGCGCGTCCAGGAAAAATTTGCGGTTCCGGCCCATGAAGGAATCGTAGGCGCGGCCGCGTCATTGAAACGGACCGTGGTGGTGCCGGATGTGACGTTGGACCCGCGTTACCTGCGGATCAACGCCGAAACCCGGTCCGAACTTGCGGTACCGATGCTCAGCAAAGACCGGGTGATCGGCGTGATGGACCTCGAAAGTCCGCAACTTAATTACTTCACGCCCGACCATGTGCAGGCGCTTTCGATTCTCGCGGCGCATCTGGCGGTCTCGATCGAAAACGCGCGTCTTTACGAAAAGGTTGCGAACGATGAAGCGCGCATGGAACGCGATCTGAGCGCGGCGCGAAGGATTCAGGGCGCGTTGTTGCCGCGCCTGCCGGGCCCGGAATTCGGACTCGACATCGCCGCACGCGTGGTGTCTTCGCGCGAGCTCAGCGGCGACCTCTACGATTTTCTTCGCTACGGTCCGCAGGAACTGGCGATCGCGGTAGGGGACGTCAGCGGGAAGGGAAGCGCCGCGGCGCTGTACGGGGCCGTGGCGATTGGAACGTTGCGCAGCCTGGGGCCGCAAAAGCATAGGCCGGCCGAAATGTTGCGCGCGATGAACGGTTTCCTCGGAGAACGGCGCATCGAAGGGCGCTTCATGACGCTGTGCTTTGCGACATGGCATCGCGGGCGCAAGAAATTGCGGGTAGCGAACGCCGGGCAAGAGCAGCCGTTTTTGTATCACGGCGGAAAATGCGAGCGGATCATGCTGGAGGGCTTTCCGCTGGGGATGCTGGAAGAATCCACTTACGACCAGCGGAGCTACATTCTGAACGAAGGCGACGTGGTGGTGTTTCACTCCGACGGCATCGGCGATTCGCAAAATGCGCTGCTCGAGTTTTTCGGGCACGAGCGACTCGCGCAAATCATCACCGCGCACCACGCGCAGAGCGTGGACGCGATCGCCGATTACATTCTGGAAGAAGTTGACGCGTTCACCGGCGGGGCCCATCCGTTCGACGACCGCACGCTGGTGGTGCTGAAAGTGAAATAGATCCGCGCGACACTTTATTTTAGGGCACGTTAGATTATGACGCGGCCTTCGGCGCGTTCCGCTTCTGCAAATTCGGGTGCAAAAATCCGATTACGGAGTCGTTGAAGACACCCTGTTGATCCACGAAAGTCATGTGACCGCTGTTGGGCAGAATTACGATTTGGGAGCCGGCGATTTTTTCGTGCATTTCCCTGGACAGCGAAGGGTCGCATTCATCGTGGTCACCGGCCATGATCAGGGTCGGGACGTGAATGCCCGGCAGGCGATCCACGTACTCGACCGATTTTAGATTTCCATCAATCACGAATTCTCCGTTGGAGCCCCACATTTCGCGATACAAATCCCAGGCGGTGACTCCCTGGGCGATCGGATCGTAATTCGGGTCGGGTTTATTTCCATACAAATACGGAAAATACCCTTCGCCCCAGGCGGCGATCATATAGTCGTTGGTGTAACGGTTTTTTTCGTAGTCTTTGCCATGGCCGTACAGGCCGGCCTTTTCCATCGCGTCAATCCGCGCCCGGAGTTCGGGCGACATTTTCTCTTTCATTTTCACGAAGACTTCGTTCATCTGCGTGGTGCTGGGAAAGGTGCTGCACAAAATCAGATGCGACAAATTGTTCTGATATTTCAGGGCGTAGGCCTGAGCCAGGACGCCGCCGTAGGAGTGTCCCAGCAGACTGATTTTCCCCAGGACGAGTCCCTGGCGAACTGCTTCAACATCTTCGACCATGTTTTCGACGGTGTATCCGGCGGGATCATCCAGCTTTTGCGATCTTCCCGAGCCGCGTTCGTCTATAAAAATCAGGCGGTTGTGGCGAGCGAGAGGCAGCAAGTACGGCAGAAAATAATCGTGCGAAGCACCGGGGCCGCCGTGAACGATGACCAGCGGAGAGCCGCGACCGACGGTCATGTAATAAATCATGACGCCGCGAGAATCTATGAAACCTTCTTGGACGGGATAAGCGGCGGGGGCAACGCGTGGAATGGGCGTGGCCTCTTCGGGTGACGCTTGACCCGGTAACGAATGATCCGGCGACGCTTGGGCGGCTGCGCCGGGCTCAGGCGAGGCTTGGGCAAACAGCTGTGGCGAGCAGGCGAACAGGGTCGCCAGCGCGAAGGCGCTTAGAAACAATTTCGATTTCATGAATGGTCTCCTTAAGGAGTGCAAGGGGGGAATTAGCGTTCTCCCCAACGCAGTTTGCTGCGCAGTATTTCGTAATAAGTCAGACGAGGCGGGTTGACGAATTGTACTTTGCTGGCCGACTTAGTGATCACGACGCGATCTTTGGGCTCGAGCTGAAATCCGATTTGGCCGTCGAGGGTCAAAAAGCCCTGCTCGCCGACTTCGACGAAATCAAGCTCGACGCGCGCGGTATCGGGCACGACCAGCGGGCGATTGGTCAGCATGTGCGGGCAGATCGGAGTGATGACGAAGGCGTCGAGCGCCGGATGAATGATCGGCCCACCGGCGGCGAGCGAATAGGCGGTGGAACCTGTGGGGGTAGCGACGATCAGGCCGTCGGCGCGATAGCGACCGACGTGGCTGCCGTCAACCGAAACATCGAAATCCAACATGCGGGCTAGCGCGGCTTTATTGGCGACCGCGTCGTTGAGAGCGCACTGCACCACGGCGGGCTTGTTTTGATGCACGATTTTCGCGTCGAGCATCATGCGGTCGGTGGTGCGATGTTTGCCGGCCAGCACGCTTTCGAGGACCGGATATAGTTCATCGAGCGTGACGCTGGTTAGGAATCCGAGGCCACCGAGATTGACGGCGAGAATGGGAATGAGGTGGCCATGAAGGGCGCGAGCGGCGGCGAGCAGAGTGCCATCGCCACCGAGAACGATCAGCAAATCCACTTTGCCGGCCATATCCTCGCGGGCGCAGGCGGAACCGTCGGCGGAGAGGGTGGTGGCGGTTTGCACATCAACGAGGGTTTCAATCTTCCGCGCGTGTAACCATTCGCGCAGCGGCGGGACCACCGCGGCGACCATTTCGGGGATCGGCTTGCAGATGATGCCAGCGGTGCGAATCATGGATGAGCCATGAATTCTACTCTAGAGTCTGGCGAAATAGGGCCCCAAATGTGACGATTAGAAAGTTCACCGGAGCTTTGTTTTGTATGGGTTGCAGCGTTTTCTAATCGCGCAAGCCATTGTCGATTAGAAATGGAAAACTCGGGTGGCGGGGTGGCAGGAAGGCTAGGCGGAAAGTCCGCCGAGAGGAAGGCGCTGCGCGCCGATGGAGTACGTGACGACGTTGGCGGGGTTGAGGCCGTGCCTTCACAAAAGAGTTTGTTTCGTGCGTTTTCTCCGCGAGTGATCCTGCATTCTGATCGTAAACAGCAGATCCCTCGCTCCGCTCGAGATGACGAGTGGAACGCGCGGTGTGAGGCATTGGAAAGCGTTCGCGTAAACCTTGGCCCATCTTTGCTACGCGGCAAAGTGTCCAAATGTTCGAGGTAGAAATCAGGTCCAGCGTTTGTTTTCATGGAGTTAGGTTGATTCCTACTTTTGACGTGTTCGGAGTAGAAATGGCCGAGTAGTGGGGAAAGCGAAGACGGAGAGAGAATCAGGTGCGGGACAGGTGCTTTCCGCGCTGGTGGCCGCTCCTCCGCGTCCCACATGTGGCAGTCTCTCCCTTGTCTCGCTGTTAGTACACCTTTGCACAATGGCGATGCATGATAACATGCCGTTTTAAGTTGCGCAAAAGTACACGACATTTCAGGGATGCACGCAACAGGCGGGGTTGTTGGCGTCAGCGAGCGAGTGCGGCGGCGAGAATTTCAAGTGCGCGAAGTCAAGATCCGCACCCTTCAAAACCGAAGAGTGCGTCGCCCTCCCAGGAATCGAGTGCGGGAAGGATTGGCCAAAACGATGAATGAGTGGCCGTGGTCGAGCGTGCGACGGCGGAGTATTTCAGGGCCGAAGGCACACCCCACTGAGAGGGGGGTGCAGACAGGCTGAGAGCCTATCCTACTGATGAAGCTCACTGACAGATGCAGGTTACTGCAGGTTGCGGGCGTGGAGGAAGAATTCCTGGTTGCCTTCGGTGCCGGGGAGGTGGCTGGGTTTTACGCCGAGGATGTCGAGGTTTGCTGTGCGGGCGGCGGCTTCGACGCGCTCGATGGCTTTGCGGTGCAGGGATTCGTCCTTGACGATGCCGCCTTTGCCGATTTCGCCGCGGTCTAGTTCGAATTGCGGCTTGATGAGGATCAGGAAATCGGCGTGGGGAGCGGCGAGTGGGACGACTGCGGGGAGAACTTTGGAGACGGATATGAAGGAGACGTCCATGGTGACGAAGGTGGGAAGAGAAGCGCCGGCGGTGGAGGGCAAGTCTTCCGGTGTGAGGTAGCGGGCGTTCTTCTCGATTCTTACTACGCGAGCGTCTTGGCGCAATTTCCAATCTAACTGATCGGTGGAGACGTCCACGGCGAGAACCTGCGTTGCGCCATTTTGCAGCAGGCAATCGGTGAAGCCGCCGGTGGAGCTGCCTACATCCATGCAGATTCTACCCGCGGGCGAGATTTGAAAATCGTGGATGGCGCCTTCGAGTTTCAGGCCACCGCGGCTGACGTATTTTTGCGGTTCGCCGATGATTTCGATTTTGGCGTCGGAGGGTACTTGCACGCCGGGCTTGGTGAATTTTTGACCGTTGACCAGGATGTGGCCGGCGAGGAGGAGAGCTTGGGCGCGTTCGCGGGATGGAGCCAAGGCGCGTTCGGTTAGGAGAACGTCGAGGCGGGTTTTGTTGGGTTTGGACTTGCTGGTTGGCTTCATATTGTGCGGAGACAGGAGAATATCACGCGCCGAGTTTGCGGCAATGGCGCGGATGGAATGGCTCGTAGGCCGAAAGGCGCGACGGCGGAGGGATGGTGCTTGGACGTGATGAAGGCTTGCCCAGAAGGCGCGCAAGAGGAGAGGGGACGAGAAGCGTTATTTTGGGCACGGCTGAAGCCGTGCCCTGACGAAGTGCTCTCGTTGGTGTGATTTTCTTCGCGAATGTTGGTTGCTGGTAATCGGTGAAAAGCAGATCCCTTGCTTCGCTGCGGGATGACAAAGCTTTGGTCCGGACGAGAATTTGTGATGAGACGAGAGCGGATGTGCGTGGTTGGGGAATCGAAGAGAGATCCTTCGTCGCTGCGCTCCTCTGGATGACGGCGTGAGGCGGGATAGTGGGACGGGAGGGAGGGTGCGTGCGCGGGAGTGCTTGATTTGAGGGCCACGAGCTTCTACAAAACCTCCCACCCTTCTGAGAAACGAAGGATGGGGCACCCGTTCTTGTTTTTCAATTTAGTCCGGAAGGAAGGAAACCGCCTCGACGGAATTTGATAGCGACCGCGAGTACTTCGCTTTTTTCTAGGCGTGGCGGCGGATACCTGGCTGCGCTAGGCGCGTCGGGCTACCAGGAATTGGGCCAGTTCGCGCAGATTTTTTGCGCGGTCGGCGTAGTGATCTAACTCTTTCAGGGCTTTTTTCTCGAGGTCGGCGGCGATGTCGCGGGATTCTTCGAGGCCGTGAAGGGCGGGGTACGTGGCCTTTTTCTGGGCTTGATCCTTGCCGGCGGTTTTGCCCAGGGCTTCGGAAGATTCCTCGACGTCGAGAATGTCGTCAACGACCTGAAAGGCCCAGCCGATATTTTCGCCGAAATTCATGAGGCGGTTCAGGTCGCCGCGTTCGGCGCCACCGGCGATGGCTCCCGCGACGATGGAAGCGCGAATCAGCGCCGCCGTTTTCGCACGATGAATATATTCGAGCATGCCTTTATCGCCGGGCTTTCCTTCGGCCTCGAGATCGGCGACTTGGCCGCCGATCATCCCGCGGTCGGTGCCGGCTGCTTCGGAAATCATGGCGAGGAGCGCGAGGCGGCGCTGTGGCTCGACAGGAGCCATGGCCAGAGTTTGGAAGGCGAGCGTAAGCAGGGCATCGCCCGCGAGAATGGCGATCGCTTCGCCAAAAACTTTGTGATTGGTGGGTTTGCCGCGGCGCAAATCGTCGTTATCGAGCGCGGGCAGGTCGTCGTGAATCAGCGAATAGGTGTGAATGAATTCAAGGGCGCAGCCGATTTCGAGTGCGCCAACGGCCTGCGGCGAAAATATCTTCGCGGCCTCCATGCAAAGAATCGGGCGGATGCGCTTTCCGCCGGCGAAAACGCTGTAGCGCATCGCTTTGTGAATGGAGACGGGCAGGATGTGCTCGCCGGGAAGTAGCTTTTGCAGAGCCTCTTCGACTTGCGCGCGATCCTTTTCGAAAAACTCGGGGACAGCCATGGATTAGAGGTATCCGCCTTGGATGGAAATTGAGCGAATGGCAAGTCGCGTGGTGGCTTTAGGAGGCGTCATCATTCGCTTCAAATGATTCGGCGACAATTTTCCCGTCGGCCTTTTTCAACAGAATTTCGACGCGGCCTTCGGCCTCTTCAAGCTGCTTTTGACATTCGCGGGAAAGTTTCACGCCTTCCTCGAAGAGCTTCATCGCTTCGTCGAGCGATAGGTCGGCGCTTTCGAGGCGTTTCACGACTTCTTCCAAGCGCGCTAGGGATTTCTCGAAATCGCCTTTCTTGGGCGGTTCGGCGGCTGGCGCGGGAGCTTTGTTAGGTACCGGACTCATTCTGCCTCGATGCGCGGGGATGGCACGCGCTGAAAAATTTGGGTGCTCTTGGGTTGGGGCCTCACGGATTCTATCGCGATGAGATTATTGCGGCAATGGCGCAATGGCCAGTGTGGCTATTGCCCAGCAGCGCTGAACCGTGGAGAATCCTGGCATGGCTCACGAATTCACCAATTCTTATATGGCAGACGCGATTCGCGTGTTTCGCATGTACAAACGGCTGGGAGAAGGCGCGCTGGCGCAGACTTCGGATGAGGCCTTGACGTCGGTTCTCGATTCGGAATCCAATTCGATCGCGATCATCGTGAAACACATGGCGGGGAATATGCGTTCGCGGTGGACTGATTTTCTGACCACGGATGGCGAAAAGGCGGATCGACATCGCGACGGCGAGTTCGAATCGCCGGCCAAAACACGCACGGAATTGCTGGCCCAGTGGGATGCGGGGTGGAAATGCGTGTTCGATGCGCTCGAGCCGCTTACGGAGGCGGATTTGGGACGGACGGTTTTAATACGTAACGAACCACATTCGGTGATGCAGGCGGTGAACCGGCAACTGGCGCATTATTCCTATCATGTTGGGCAGATTGTATTTTTGGCAAAACATTTCGCCAGCGATCACTGGACGACGTTGAGCGTTCCGCGAGGGAAATCGGCGGAGATCAATTTGCGGGCAGAAGCCGGTAAAGATATATCTTCAACGATTTCTGAAAAATAACGATTATGGCGGCCTTGGCCGCGATGAATTGTCCCTTCGTGTGCGTGAGGTGGCGTTGTAGCTCAACACTGGGCTGGTTTTCCCCTTTTTGGGGCGCCTCTTGCTAAAATCACCCCTGATGGCTGGCTTGGCGGTCCTCTCATTTCATTTAGGGTGTGCGCGGCGCTTGCGCCGACGTGCGCTCACAGAAGCTTCCGCAGAGCTTGCGAGTTATCCGCAATGATCGCCTTACAACTTTTCGCGGTGTTTGCGCTGGTCTGCATCAACGCATTTTTCTCGGCGGCGGAATTTTCGCTGGTGGCCGTAAGGCAATCGCGCGTGCGGCAACTGGTAGAAAAGGGTGACGCGCGGGCGAAGATCGTCGAGCACCTGCTTAGCGATTTGTCGCAGGTGGTGTCGGGCGTGCAGGTAGGCATCACACTGGCGAGTCTTTCGTTGGGTTATCTGGGTGAGGTGACGCTGGCAGGAATCCTGAGCCCGATGCTGCTGGCGATTCCAAGTCCGTGGGCGGCGATTGCGGCGCATACCGTGGCGCTGATTATTGCGTTTGGGCTGCTGACGATTTTGCAGGTCGTGCTGGGCGAGCTGGTGCCGAAGAGCTTGAGCCTGGCGCGGGCGGAACGCGTGGCGCTGCTGATCGCGCGGCCGTTCCAGTGGTTTTTGACGACGTTTCGCTGGGCGATCGATTTGCTGGATGGCTTCGCGGAGAAAATCGTGCTGGCGCTGGGGGTGGTAGCGCCACACAGCCACACGCTGGTGCGTTCCACGGAAGAATTGCAGGTGATGGTGCAGCAGGCGCGCGATCGTGGTCTGTTGCCGGCGACCGAGGTGAAATTCATTCAAGCGGCAATGGAATTGGGGCAAGTGCAGGTGCGGGAGGTGATGGTGCCGCGCCCGGATATGCACGCGCTCGCGGTCAACGCGAATTTGGAAGATACGATGACGATGTTCGCGACGACGCAGCGTTCGCGCATTCCGGTGTACGAAAATTCGCTGGACCAGATTTTGGGGTTCGTGCACATCAAGGACATGATCTGGGTGTTGCTGGAACGCGTGCGGCGGGCGGAAGAAAATCAGCCGCTTCCGGAATTCAGATTGCGCAGCGTGGTGCGCGACGTGCTGATCGTGCCGGAATCGAAGCCGGTCAGCGAACTACTGCTGGAATTTCGGTCGCGCCGCACCGGTCTGGCGATGGTTGTGGATGAATTCGGCAGCATTCTGGGGCTGGCAACGCTGGAAGACATCCTGGAACAAATGGTTGGCGAAATTCATGATGAATTCGACGTGGTGGAGCGGCCGTTGAGTCTGCCGGATGGCGGGATGATTTTCGACGCGGCGATAAAAATTCGGGAACTGGAGGCGCGCTACAACATCGTGGTGCCGGAGGATCCGTCGTACGAAACAATTGGCGGGTTCGTGTTGAACCGGCTGGGATTCATACCGCGCGGCGGGGAAAGTTTTGAGGCGGATGGTTTTCGTTTTACGGTGATGGAAATGGATCACCGACGAGTTTCGCGGGTGAAGTTGAAGCCGCTGCGGACGGGCGCGGTTGACACAGGCTCTACAGACACGGGGGCCGCAGAAGCGGGGCGGGGAAGCGCCAAGGACAAGGCCCCAACACCCAGCGCCGCTGAAAAGCTGGCGACCAGGAAGGCAGATGCCGCGAGCGATGCGCCGGCGGCTGCACGTCCGGCGAAGGCGCCGCGCTGAAGATGGCGATTTTTCGGTACATCGGCCAGCGCATTTTGTATGCAATTCCCGCGTTGTGGCTGATCGTGACCATGGTCTTCATGCTGGCGCATCTGGTTCCGGGCGATCCGGTGGCGCAGATGCTGGGGGAAGGCGCGCGGGTGGAAGATTTGCAGCAACTTCGACACGCGCTGGGGCTGGACCTGCCGTTGATGACGCAATATGGGCGTTACATCGCAGGCGTGTTGCATGGAAACCTTGGCGAGTCGTTTCGATTTCAGCAGCCGGTGCTGAAAGTTGTCACCGAACATTATCCCGCAACCATCGTGCTGGCATTCGTTTCCCTGTTCATCTGTGCGGCGATTGCGATTCCCGCAGGCGTACTGGCTGCGCATCGTCGCGGGGAAAGAACAGATCATGTCGTTGGCGTGCTGACGCTGTTTGGACTTTCGATTCCGAATTTCGCGCTGGGTCCGATTTTGATTTTGGTGTTTTCGGTGATTCTGGGATGGCTGCCGGTTTCGGGGCGGGGCGGAATCTCGCATTTGGTGCTTCCCGCGTTCACCCTGGGCGCGGCGCTGGCCGCGATTCTGACGCGCATGGTGCGCACGTCGGTGATCGAAGAGCTTTCCGCTGATTACGTGCGGACGGCGCGCGCCAAGGGCCTGTCTGAGTCGGCGGTTCTATTTCGCCACGCGTTTCGCAATGCGCTGATCCCGATTCTGACGATTCTCGGTTTGCAATTCGGGACGCTTCTCGCCGGGACGATCGTTACAGAGTCGATTTTTTCGTGGCCGGGAATTGGGCGGCTGGCGGTGCAGGCTATCGGCGCGCGCGATTACCCACTGCTGCAGGGCTGCATTCTGCTGATCGCGGTCTCGTACGTGGTGGTGAACCTGCTGACGGATTTTGTTTATGCGGTGGTTGATCCGCGGGTGCGCCTCGAATGATGAAGATAGCATTTGCGGCCACGCGAGATTTCCTGCGGCGGAGCGGGACTGGGCGCGTCGGCTTCGCGCTATCGGTATTTCTTTTGTTCATCGCGATTGCCGCGCCATGGATCGCGCCGTACAGTCCCACGGCGCAGAATCTGCCGGCGCGGCTGATTGCGCCGACTGCCCAGCACTGGATGGGCACTGACGAACTGGGGCGGGATATTCTTTCGCGGATTGTTTTTGGCACGCGCGTTTCGATGCTGGTCAGCGTGTGCGTGGTATTTGGCGCGGGGATTATCGGCCTGGCGATTGGAGCGGTGGCGGGCTATTTCGGGGGATGGTTTGATCGCTTTGTAAACATCGTGCTGATCAACGCCTTCTTGTCGTTCCCGGGAATACTGCTGGCGATTGCGTTTGCGGCGTTTCTGGGTCCGGGAATCAGCAAAGTGATTCTCGCGCTGGTGGTTACCGGATGGGCAGGATACGCGCGACTGGCGCGGGCGCAGATTTTGCAGGCGAAGGAAATGGAATACGTGCTGGCGGCGAGGTCGCTGGGCGCGACACATGCGCGGATTCTGGTGCGGCATTTGTTGCCGAATATACTGCAGCCAGTGCTGGTGCAGGCCACGATTGCGATGGCAGGCGCGATTTTGGCTGAGTCCACGCTGAGTTTTCTGGGAGTTGGAGTTTTGGCGCCGATGCCGAGTTGGGGCGCGATGTTGAATGACGCTCGCGGGCATCTTTTCGATGCGCCACATCTGGTTATTTTTCCGGCCCTGGCGGTGATGACTGCGGTGCTGGCTTTCAATCTACTGGGGGACGCTTTGCGAGATTGGCTTGATCCGCGGATGCGGTCGCATTTGATTATTGCATCGCTGACACGTTGATAGCGGACGCGCCGACGTCCGACACTTTGCCGCTTAGTTTATCGAGGTTCTACAAAACCTCCCACCATTCTGAGGTACGCACCCGGTCTTGTTGTTTTTTGATTTGTTATGCGCGAACGTGTTGAGCGCGACGTCCGTCCCGCAGCGATTACTCCAACTGGACGGTGACTTCGGCGCCGCGGCCTATTCCCAGGACGCGCGAGGCGTTGCCTTTGTTTACGCACAACTCTAAATAACCACTGGAGCCAACGATCGCGAAGACTTCGCCTGCGGCGCCTGAGGCGAAGGTCGGAAGAATTTTGTTTATTTCTGATTTCCCAGCGCGAATCGTGAATTTCGCGTCGGGCACGACCAGCGCGGGGAAATCGTCGATTTTGAGATTGGTGATCAGGTTGCCGAAGGCGTCGAGTTTGAGGACGACGCATTTGAAGGTGTTGCCGTCCACTTTTGGCTTGGGAATTGCGAAACGGACGAAGTCCTCGATGGCATCGCCGAATGCGGCGGTTTGCCAGGATTTAGAGAGCCAGGCGGCTACTGGCGCAAAAATATCGCGGCCGTGGAAGGTGGAGCTTACTGGATTGCGAAAGTAATGCTCCGACGTGATGTTCCACACGTACAGAGCTTCGGTCTGATCGTAAACGCCGGAGAGCACGCCGTTGTCCGGGGCAACGAAATAGTGCTGGTCACCGGCGACCAGAATTGGGCGTCGCGGGGTGCCGACCCCGGGATCGACCACGACCAAGTGGATGGTTTTCGGCGGGAAATAGGAATAGGCCTGGGCGATGGTGACCGCGCCGTCGAGAATATCGTGGGCGAGAACATGATGGCTGATATCCACGACGTTTACTTCGGGATTGATGCTGAGAATCACGCCTTTCATTACGCCGACAAGGTGATCGCCGGTGCCGTAATCCGTGGTCAAAGTGATGATGGGCCGCGCCAAGTTTTCCCCCGATTTATTTGCACGTGAGACTCGCGATGAACGTGCGTCGTACTTTGTCCCTTCGACGCTAACTAACGCTACATATAGAGTCAAGACAACGTCCGTGAACACGTTCGTCATGGTTACGCGGCGATGTGCCTGTTGGGCGCGCGTCCAGGCGTGCGCCTTGACCCTTTCTACAGCGCCCGTTATTCTGATTTAACGAGTCTTTTGGCCATGGGCATCTACCTCGATTACAACGCGACGACGCCGGTGGATCCCCGCGTCCTGGTGGCGATGATGCCGTATCTGGCGGAAAGCTACGGGAACGCGAATTCGATTCATTCCGCGGGGCAGCGGGCGCGGGCGGCGGTGGACGCGGCGCGACAATCCGTGGCCGGTCTGCTCGGCGCGAAATCTTCGGAAATTGTTTTTACCTGCGGCGGGACGGAAGCGGACAATCTTGCGATTTTCGGGATCGTGAATCCGTGCGACCTGCCGCGGAAACATGTGGTGACGACCGCAATCGAGCATCACGCGGTGCTGAATGCGGCCCAGGCGCTGGAAAAGCAGGGCGTGGACGTGACGTATGTTCCGGTGGGCCACGATGGGATTGTGGATCCGGAGGATATTCGCGAAGCGATCCGGCCCGAGACGATTTTAGTCAGTGTGATGCTGGCGAATAACGAACTCGGGACGCTTCAGCCTATCGAGGAAATCGGGCGGATTGCAGCGGAAGAAGATGTGTACTTTCACTGTGACGCGGTTCAAGCCGCAGGGAAGATCTCTATCGATGTACAGAAGCTCGGTGTTGATTTGCTCTCGATTTCCGGGCACAAGCTGTACGGCCCTAAAGGTGTCGGGGCGTTGTATGTGCGTACAGGCGTGGAACTGGGCCCGCTTTTTTACGGTGGACATCATGAACGCGACCGGCGTCCGGGGACGGAGAATGTTCCGGGAATTGTGGGGCTTGGCACGGCTGCCGGGCTGGCGATGGAGAATCTGGAGGCGGACGCGAAGCGGATCGTCGGGTTGCGCGACAGATTTGAATCCGCGATTCTGCGCGCGCTTTCGGGCGTTGCAGTGAACGGCTCGGTGGGGCATCGCGTTCCGAATACGTGCAATCTTTCCTTCGATGCGGCTGGAGGCGAGGCGCTGGTGATCGCGCTCGACCTGCAGGGGGTGATGTGTTCTTCCGGCGCAGCGTGCTCATCGGGAGCCGTGGAGCCATCACATGTGCTGACCGCGATTGGGCTTTCGGCGGATCAGGCGCGATCAAGTTTACGGTTCAGCCTGGGGCGGCCGACGACCGATGCGGAAATTGATGAGGCCATACGGATCATTCCGCCGGTGGTGAGCCGCCTGCGCGCGCTTTCCCCTCTGAGCGTGGGCGCATCCGCGGTACGATAGAAGATTACTGTTCTTAAGAAAATGTCCACACTCACCCAATTTGAAACGAGAACTGCCACGGAACCGGTAGGCACCGCGAACACCGTTGCGGTAGCGATGAGCGGGGGTGTGGACAGCTCCACGGTGGCGGCGATTCTGCATCATCGCAAGCAGGCGATTGTTGGACTGACGATGCAGCTGTGGAATCAGCGGCGCTTGCCGGAGCTGCAGAATGTGGGTGGGCCGACGCAGCACCGGTGCTGTTCGCATGACGATGTGTACGACGCGCGTCGAGTAGCGGAACATCTGAACATTCCGTTTTACGTGGTGAACTTCGAGCGCGAATTCGAATTGAACGTGATTAAGCCGTTCGTGAATGACTATCTGGAAGGACGCACGCCGATTCCGTGCACGATGTGCAACAACCATGTGAAGTTCGATCAGTTGCTGGTCACCGCGCGGCAAATTGGTGCGGAGCGGATTGCGACCGGGCACTACGCGCGAGTCCGGAACAACGCGGGAACTGGACGCTACGAACTGCTGCGGGCCGTAGATGAATCCAAGGACCAGACCTATTTTCTATTCGGGCTCACCCAGGAACAACTGGCGCGCACGGATTTTCCATTGGGCGAGCTTTCGAAGAGCGAAGTCCGCGACATCGCGCATGAATTGCGAGTTCCGGTGGCGGACAAGCCAGAGAGCCAGGAAATTTGCTTCGTGCCCACTGGGAATTACGTGAAGTTCATCGAAGGATATTTGAAGGAGCAGGGAAGCTCGTTGCCGCAGGAACCCGGGGACATCGTGACGACGAGCGGCGAAGTTCTAGGCCGTCATAATGGTTTGCATCAGTACACCGTGGGTCAGCGCAAGGGCCTGGGAATTTCGACCGCGCATCCGATGTACGTGGTGTCGCTGGATCGAGCGCACAACCGATTGGTTGTTGGCGAAGACAAGGAACTGCGGGCCACGAGCTGCGAGGTTCGCAACGTGAATTGGATCCCGTACGCGGTACCGGATGGCCCGGTGCGGGCTTCGGTGCGGATTCGGAATCGTCACGAGCCAGCGGAAGCGGACGTCACTCCGATTGGGGCGACTGATGCGCGAGTGGCGTTTGATGAGCCGCAACGCGCGATTACGCCGGGGCAGGCGGCTGTGTTTTATTCGGGAGAGCAGGTTCTGGGTGGCGGGTGGATTCGCTGAAAAGCGGCTGCTGAATTTCGATTACGAAACGAATTTACTTCGCAGAAAACCGATTCAAATGAAGAGCTCTTCGTCCAGCGGCGCACCATCGGGTTCTGCGCGCCGGTCCTGTTGACGCCGCAACATATCCAAGCCGACTTTGATCCCCTTCATCACGGCAGAAGCTTGACGAATCGGACCCCACAACGTGCTGCGGAATTTTGAGCCAGCTTCGTCCACGACTTCCATGGCGCCGGTGAGGATTTGATCGGCGCGAATGACTTGAATCTGGAGACGTTCGATAGTGTCGGTGAAGACGCGGTCGATTTTCTGAGCTTGTCCACGAGCGAGGCGAGTGATTTCGGCGGTGTCGCCCATGACGCTGGAGATGCGGCCTTCAGAATCTTCCAAAATGCGGTTTACGCGACTGAGAATCGGATCAACCCGGCCTTGCAGATCGGTGGAGAGGCGGGTGAAGTGCTCCAGCGACTTTTTTAACTGTAGGAGCATGACCAGCAAGATCGTCATCTGCATGACGATGGCAATCGCCGCGATCACGATGAAGGCTTCGACCCAGCCTGACATAGCTCTCCTTGTCTAATTCACGTACATGCGCGGATGCGAGAAATTACGAAGCTCGCGATTCGCGTTTGTAGGTGTCTTTACCGGCCTCGACCGCTTCGGCCAATGCATCCTTCTGACGGTCCATGATTTCCTTGCTGCGTTCGAGCAAATCTTCGGCGCGCTCGCGAAGTTCGCGAGCCTTGCGCTGCGCGTAGTCGCGACCTTCGTCGGCTTTCCCGGCCAGATACTCGCGGGTGTCTTCGCCGGATTTTGGGGCAAAAAGAATGCCTACGAGTGCTCCAATGCCGAGGCCGATTAGAAATACACTGACCTTCGATCCACCGTTATCTTCGCTCATGATTCACCTCCAGAAAGTGTTCGTATTATAGGCTTTGCCAGCCGAGCAAGCAATGCAGCAATCATGCTACAAAATATTGGTTTGCGAATCCGGCGGTTGGGGCGGCTTTATGTCGTGCAGAGCGTCGTAAACACGCTGAGCCTGGGCGCGCGGCACTTCGGCAGACATGTCTTCGACACTCAATTCTTTTAGACGTGTGACGCTGCCAAAACGCCGCAAAAGCTTTTGAGCCGTGCGATTTCCGACGCCGGCAATTTCGGTGAGGGAAGTGCGCAGGCGCTGGGTGGAGCGGCGCTGGCGGTGGAAGGTGACGGCGAAGCGGTGCGTTTCGTCGCGAATTTGTTGGATCAGGTGCAGGACGGGCGAATGATGATCGAGGATTACGGGCTCGTCTTCACGGCCGAGGATGTAGAGGATTTCTTCTTTTTTGGCGATGCTGGCCATGGGCTGATTGATGATGGCGAGCTTGTCGAGAGCCTTGGCGGCGGCGTGGAGTTGGCCGATGCCGCCGTCAATGAGAATCAAACTGGGTAACGGCTTGTTTTCGAGTTGCAGGCGACGGTAGCGGCGCTCGACGGCTTCCTGCATGCTGGCGAAATCATCGCGCAAAATTCCGGAGGATTTTTCGCCGCCTTCGGGCATGGCTTCGCCGCGAATGATGAATTTGCGGTAATCCGACTTTTTCATTTTGCCGGCTTCCCAGACGACCATGGAGGCGACGGTGTCGGAGCCTTGGATGTGGGAAATATCGAAACATTCGATGCGCTTTGGGGGTTCTGGAAGGCCCAAGGCTGATTCCAGGGCTTCGACAATGGTTTCGGTGCTGGGTTTGGATATGCGGAAACGGGTGATGAAGGATTGCTGGGCGTTTTTCTCGACGAGTTCCAAGAATTGGTGTTTCTGGCCGCGCTGCGGATTCATGATTTCGACTCGATGCCCGGCTTTTTCGGTGAGGACTTCTTCGAGGAGTTCGCAATCGTCAAAACCGAAAGGCGTGTGAATCTGGCGGGGCAAATATTCGGCGTCGAGATACAGCTGCTTCAGTAAAGAGGGGAGAAATTCGGCGGCGTCGAATTCTTCGAGATTTTCCCAGTAGAAATCGCGGCGGTCAACGACGCGTCCGCCGCGCAAGTGAAAAAGATTCACGGCGACCTGCGGCGGTTCGGCGTACCAGGCCAGAACGTCGGTGTCATCACCGGCTGCGGCGGCGATTTTTTGTTTCTCTTCCATTTCGGTGATGGTGCGCAGGAGATCGCGATAGCCGGCCGCTTCTTCGAATCGTTCGTCTTCGGAGGCGGCTCGCATGCGCACTTCGAGGCTTTTGGTCAGGTCGCTGCGGCGGCCTTCGAGGAACAAACGCACGTCGCGCGCGGCTTCGGCATAGCGTTCGTCGGTGACGAGGCCGGCGACGCAAGGGCCGAGGCAACGGTGGATGTAATACTGCAAGCAAGGGCGGGGGTGATTGCGCGCGAGATCCACCGTGCAGGAGGGAACCAGAAAATGTTTGTGGATCAGATGAACCATCTGGTAGGCCAGGCGGGCGGGGAAGTAGGGGCCGAAATAAATCGAGCCGTCTTTCTTGAGGCGGCGGGTCACGTAGACGCGCGGATATTTCTCGAAGGCGGTGTAACGGATGTACGGGTAGGTTTTGTCATCGCGCAGGAGGATGTTGAATTTGGGCTTGTACTGCTTGATCAGATTATTTTCGAGCGCGAGCGCTTCTTTCTGGTTGTCAACGACGATGTAATCCACGTCAACGGCTTCGCGGACCAGCGAGCCGGTTTTGGCGTTCTGCAAATTTACCTCGAGAAAATAGGAACGGACGCGGCTGCGTAGGGAGTTGGCTTTGCCGACGTAGAGAATTTTGCCGGTAACGTCCTGGAACAGGTACACCCCGGGCTGGGTGGGCAGTTGGGCGACTTTTTCGCGGAGATCCATGGCGAAGAGTTACAATTGTGCGTCGGCCCGGCGAGGTGATGGCGCCGGTCGAGAGACAACTCAATCATAGCAAACGCAATCTAAACGCATACAGGCAGCGAAATGTCACGGATCGGGACAAGTCTCAGAATTCAAATCCGGCGATTGAGCATGGCCATGGCGCTACTCGTGTTGGTGGTAGCGATGTGCTGCCCGAGGAGCTTGGCTCAGGCCCAACCTGGGCAACAACAACCGAGTCAGCAGCCGAATGAGCAGCAGGGCCAACAGCCCGCGTCGCCGGGGACGGCGCCCGCAGCGGATCCGTCGCAGGAGTCGAGTTCGAAGAAAGAGTTACCGCCGGATTCGCCCGAGGAATCTTCGTCCAAGAAGGAACCGATCCCGGATTCACCGGAAGATGCTGCTGCGTCTAAGAAGCAGCCCGTGGCGGACACGCCGGACGGGCAACCGAAGCCGAAGTCGAAGGGCGCGAAGCCCGGCGTGTTGCCGCCGGAAGATGATCCGGCCTGGGATCCTTTTCACGCGCAGCAGGACGTCGAGGTAGGCGAGTTTTATTTGCACAAAGGTGATCTCGACGCGGCCATTACGAGATTTGAAGATGCGGTCCGGCTGCGCGCGAATTTTGCGAAACCACGATTGCTGCTAGCCGAGACATACGAGAAAAAAGGCGATAAAGCCGAGGCGTTGCGTTACTACAAGGAATATCTACAGGTTCTTCCCAATCCCCCCGACGCTAAGAAAATTCACCAGAAAATCGACAAGCTATCCGAAAACAAATAGCACGTCTTGCGCTCGAGAAATCCGGCCAACATAACGTGGAAGGCTAAGCCCGGCGTGTGGAGAAGCGATCCAGAAACTTCATGGCGCGGGCGTAGTCCGCATATTTTTTTTCTTCGCGACGAAATTCCGGGGAATGTGATTTGCGGCGGCAGCGCTCGAAACGCATGGGGTGCTTCACGTGCAGCATTTCGTGGTACATGACGTACTCGACGACGTAGGGCGGCACAGAGTCGCGGTCGAGCTGCTTGTTTATTACGATCTGCTGCAAAGCCGGATCGAAACAGCCCAGAAGTCCGCGCCACGGACGCTTGCTCCAGCCGAGGGTCGGTTTGACCAGCGTAGCATCGAAGTACTGGTGATTCAGGGTTTCGAAGAGGGCGTCGAGGTCGTGATGGGCACCGACTGGCCTATGCTCGGTACGCCGGGCGCGTCGTTGGCGCAACTCTAAGAGCCGGCTCCGAGTAGTTCCGGCATAAGAGAATTCGCGATAGGCGTGGAGCAGATCCTTAGGTGGTTTGCGACGGTACAGTTTACCCAGCAGAATCGCGGCGGCGGCTTCCACCACGGTATTGGGCGCATCGTCGAGAGCGTCCGACAGGCGGACGTAGGCGGTATCGCGGCGCAAGCGGATGGTGTGAGTAAAATCCGTGTAGGGATGAAATTCCACCACGAAAGCAGGGGGTCTGCCTTCGCAGCCCAGGCGAGTGTAGATACGCTGAAAAAGTTTTTCGCCGCCGGGAACAGGTTTCTTCACGCGCCGCAAGGTCACGAAGGTTTTCTCCGCACGGGGGCGGGAGTTGATTCCTTAGCGGCCTTTTCGGCGTCAGCCAGGGCGTCCTTGGTACCCTCGATGGCGTCCTGCAAAGTCTCTTTGTAACTGTCGTATTCCGGACCGCCTTCATTCAGTTTGTTCAGAGTGTCCAAGAATTCCTTACCCTTGGTTTGCATGGTCTTTAGTGGTCCGTGGATATCAATCTGTTTTTCCTGAGCCAGCGCGACTTGATCGGCGGCGTCGTCCATGCAACCGGAATAGGCGTTCAAGAGACTGTTCAGGATTTCAGAGCGCCGGCCTTCGGGGGTGGCCCGCGCCAGTTCGTACTGGAATTTCTTCAGACGATCTTCGGCGAAAGAGATGAAGAGCTTGATGCGGTCCGGGGGGAGCGCTGCATCTCGAATTTTGTCGGCCTCGGTTTCGGTTAGATAGTCTTTTTTGGGCTGCTGAGGCCCAGAAGACGAAGCGGAGACGCCGCCGGCGAAAATCACAACGGCAAAAAGCATGAAAGCGAGTGAGTGAGCGCGCATGTTTGCCTCCTAAGTCTTCGGTTCAGCCGAGGCCGGCGGCGCATCGGGGCGGTGCGGGAACAGTTCGCGAATCAGATGCTGTTCGAGATCGTCGAGTCTGCGCTTTACATCGAGAAGCGATTTTTGATCGTCCGCCGAAAGGCCGACCAAAATGTCGTTGATTCGGCGCAGCGAGCTGCGCACGGAAAATTCGGCCTGCCGGTAGCCCTCAGCGTGCTTTTCGGGGTCGCGGACTTTGGCGTCCAGGCCCTTGACCGCCGATTCGGCTTCGTCCGCCAACTGATTGGCGATGGCAGCCGCTTCGGTAAGATTCCCGGCAGCAAGCAGGGGTTGGATCTGGTGAAATTCGGAGTCGGAAAGCTGAGGCAGCAGCTTCGCTTTGCGTACCGGGTCTGCCTCCTTGGAAAACCGCGAGCGAATTTCGGTCGTGCGATCCTGCGCGAGGACTAGACCGCTGAGCAGAGCTGCGGCCAGGGCTAACCCCGCGATCCGAGTCAAGAAAAGCAAATCAGCTACCTCTTTTTGTCTTTCAATTCCCGTGCCAGGGTGCGAGCGCGCGCCGAGGCCTCGAAATACATGTCGCTGGTCTCGTCTTTGTTCAACTGCAAAAATTTCTGATAAGCAGCCAGCGCGGGCGCCGCTTGGCCGAGTTTATCGTAACAAGTCGCGCGGATGAACCAGCTTCCGAAGGAAAGATCTTCGTGTTTCGCAAGAATATCCAGGCCGGAAAGCGCGGCACTATAATTTTTGTTCAGGTATTCGGCGACGACGAGGTCGTTGAGCACGTCAATCGATCGAGGATTGGCATTCATGGCGACGATCAATTCCTGCACGGCGCTGGGATAGTCTTTTTTCTTGAGATAAGCGTGGCCAAGCTCTGCGGGCAAATCGGGATCCTTAGGAGTGAGCGCGATAGCCTTGAGCAACACCGGCACGGCGTCCGTATACTGATTCTTCTGCATAAAGATAAGCGCCCGGAGTTTCAGCGCGGGCAGGTCTTCGGGACCGCCTGCAGCGAGGCGATCGAGTTCGGCGAGCGATTCGTCGAGTTTACCCGCGTTAAATAGCAGGGAAGCGTGTTCAAGCTGCGCGGCGCGATCGTTGGGAGCCAGCGCGAGATACGTTTGGAATTCTTGGGCTGCGGCGTCCGATTTTTTCTGGGTCACTAGACTCTGCGCTAAGCCGGAGTGCGCCGGGGCAGAGTCTTTTTCGATCGCCAGCGCTGCGCGAAACTCGTTTTCCGCCTCGGCCGGACGATTGGCGCCCAGCAATAACCGGCCCAGGGCAAGATGCGTTTCGAAATCATGGTCATCGAGCTTTTCGGCAGCTTGATATTGTTCGATAGCTTGCAGGGGCTTTTCGGAACGTTCGTAGGCAACGCCCAGTGCGAATTTTGGACGCTGCTGATTAGGGAGAAGCTCGGCGGCCTGTTGCAATGGCGCGATGGCGGCGGCGGGATCGGAATTCAGCAGCGTCAAGCCGAGATTCAGATAGGCTTCGGCCATCTTGGGGTTCAGATCGATCGCTTTTAGGTATTGCGTTTTTGCGTCGTCAAATTTCTGCAAAGCGGTGAAGGCATAACCGAGCTGAAAATGAATGGCGGCGTCGTCGGGTTTTTTCTCAAGATAGGATTGGTAATCAGTTGCAGCGGCGGCAAAGTCTTTGCGGTCGAGGGCTGCCTGGGCATTCGCAAGCAGATTATTCAGGGCGATAGCGTCTGGATCTTGCGGGACACGTTTGTGAGACGAACCGACGACCTGCGCAGAGGTTCGGTAAGTCGCGCCAAAAAATCCAAGGCATAACAGCAGGGAAACGGAGAGCGGCTTCGCGAGCGAGTTCATTCAACCGTCGAGGTATCGGGATTCACGACCACAGATTTCGCCAATGATGATGGCGCTACGTGATTGGAGCCGTTCCGGCCGTTCAAACTGCGGGCAAGAAACCTACCGGTGTGCGACTGAGAATTACGCGCAACCTGCTCGGGAGTTCCGACGGCCACGATTCGGCCCCCTTCATCGCCGCCTTCCGGACCCATATCAATCATCCAGTCGGCCGATTTAATCACGTCAAGATTGTGCTCGATAATCAGCACGGAAGCGCCGCCATCAATCAATTTGCGAAACGCGGTCAGGAGTTTTTGAATATCGTCGAAGTGCAAACCGGTGGTCGGCTCGTCGAAGATATAAAGAATCCCGGTATTGTCCTGACGAGTGAGATGCGCGGCGAGCTTGAGGCGTTGTGCTTCGCCGCCGGAAAGAGTGGTGCCGGACTGGCCGAGACGCAGATAGCCGAGTCCGACTTCCTCGAGAACGCGAAGTTTAGCGGTCACTTTGGGGTTCGGCGCAAAGAAGCTGAGCGCTTCGCGGACGGTCATCTGCAGGACTTCGTGGATGTTTTTTTCCTTGTAATGTACGTCGAGCACGCTGCTCTTGTATCGGGTGCCACGACATTCCTCGCAGATCAGTTCCACGTCCGCAAGAAAACGCATTTCGACTGTTACGGTTCCATCGCCCTGGCAAGCTTCACAGCGACCGCCGGGGATGTTAAATGAAAAGTGGCCCGGAGTGAACCCGCGCTTTTTGGCTTCGGGAGTGGAAGCAAAAACTTCACGGATGCAATCGAAGGCTTTGAGATAGGTGGCGGGATTCGAGCGGGGCGTGCGGCCGATCGGCGATTGATCCACCATTTCCACCGCGCTGATAGACGAATCGCCTTCGAAACGGTCGCAGAACTCGCGCCAGTTGCCGCCGGTGCGGCGGGCCTGCAGCGCTTTGTACAAAACGTCGTAAACGAGGGTGGATTTGCCCGAGCCGGAGACGCCAGTGACGGCGACGAGCAGACCAAGCGGGATCATTACGTCGAGGCCTTTAATGTTGTGGCTACGGGCGCCAAAAATCTTCACGAACTTTCCCTGCGGTTTGCGGCGGCGGGGCGGAACGAGAATTTTCAGTTCGCCACGAAGATAACGGCCGGTCAGCGAATGGGGGTCTTTCAACATTTGGTCGCGAGTGCCGGCGAAAATCAATTTTCCGCCGTGCTCGCCCGCGCCGGGTCCGAGGTCCATGACGTAATCGGCGGCCATGATGGTGTCGGGGTCATGCTCGACGACGAGCAGCGTGTTGCCGAGATCCCGCAAGCCTTTCAGGATTTCGATCAGGCGATGAGTGTCGCGGGGGTGCAGGCCGATGGACGGCTCGTCGAGAACGTAGAGCGAGCCAACCAGACGCGAGCTCAGTGAGGTGGCGAGTTGGATGCGCTGGGTTTCGCCGCCGGAGAGCGTGGAAGTCAGGCGATCGAGCGAAAGATAATCGAGGCCAACTTCGTCGAGGAATCGCAAGCGCTGTTGAATTTCTTCCAGGATTTTTTCGGCGATGGCCGCTTCGAGTTCAGTGAGTTTCAGGCCGTCGAAAAACGGGCGCGCTTCCTTCACGGTCATTTGGCAGACTTCGGTGATGGAGCGTCCGGCGATTTTCACCGCGCGGGCCTCGGCACGCAATCGAGTGCCATTGCAATCGGGGCAAGTGGCATAGCCGCGGTAACGGCTGAGAAAAACGCGAACGTGCAATTTATATTTTTTGCGCTCGAGCCAGTTGAAGAAACCTTTTACGCCTTCGTAACCTTCTTTTTTGTCGCCATCGAGGATGGCGTTGCGCTGGACGGCCGTCAGGTCGCGATAGGCGACGTCAACCGGAATGCCTTTGGTTTTTGCGAACTTGCGCATTTCCATGTTGAGCTGGCGATAGCGAGGCTTGGTCCAGGGTTCGATGGCGCCATCGGCCAGCGATTTGCTTTTGTCGGGGATGACGCGGTCGAGATCGAAGTCAATGGTGTTGCCGAAACCCTGGCAGCGGGGGCAGGCGCCGTAGGGATTGTTGAAGGAAAAAAGGCGCGGCTCAGGCTCCTGGTAAATCTCGCCACATTTTTTACATTCGAAGCGCTCGTTGAAGACCATTCGTTCGGGGACTTGATCCGGCGAGTCGGGCACGAATTCGAGGATGGCTTCGCCGCGGCCTTCGCGGTAGCAAATTTCGATGGAGTCCATCAGGCGCGAGCGAACTTCCGAGGATAAGGCGAGGCGATCAACGAGGACGTAAACGGGCTTAGTGAAATTCACGTCCAGCAAATCTTCCGGAGCGGCGAATTCAAAAACGCGGCCGGATTGATATAGGCGATTGAAGCCGCGTTTGCGGAGGCCAATCAAAACTTCGCGGACGGTTTCCTGAGTTAGCTTTAGCGGTTTGCGCGCGCGCGGAGCGTTGGGAGCATTGGTGGCGTCGCCTGCGGATTCGGGCGCGAGTTTCAATTCATAAAGAACGTAAAAGCGGCGACCTTCGGGCAGAGCCAACACTTTCGCGGCAATCTCATCGAGCGTGTCTTTGCGAACTTCCTGGCCACAGCGCAGACAGAAGGTCCGGCCGATGCGCGCGAAAAGCAGGCGCAGATAATCGTAGATTTCGGTCGAGGTCGCGACCGTGGAGCGCGGGTTGCGCGTGGAATTCTTCTGGCGAATGGCGATGGCCGGCGCGATGCCGGTAATTTCATCCACATCGGGCTTTTCGATACGTTCGAGAAACTGTCGAGCGTACGCGGACAGAGATTCGATGTAACGGCGCTGGCCTTCGGCGTAGAGAGTGTCGAAAGCGAGGCTTGACTTCCCTGAGCCGGAAACGCCGCTGACCACGGTGATGGCGTTGTGGGGGATTACGAAATCGATGTTCTTGAGGTTGTGGACCCGCGCGCCACGGACACGGATTTCTTCGATATCGCCCGGAATCACTTTTCCGCGGGCTGCAGGAGGGGTCTTATCCTGACTGAGCTTCTCTGTGGGTTCCGTGGGCATGGGTTAAACTCAAAATTATACGCCCGACTTGCGGGGCGAGCAAATCGGTGTTTCGCATGGCTATTTTTGAGTTGCAGTACAATTTCGTGAGCAGCCTCGGGAAAATCATGAGAGAAACGCTCAATGTAAGGCCCGGCTACAAGATACGGAGAGCGAATGACGCACGCGCCTAAACGTTTCGAACGAATTATCTGGATCGTGCTGGACAGCGTCGGAATCGGGGAGCTGCCCGACGCCGCGGACTATGGAGATGTGGGACGCGACACGCTGGGGCACATCGCGCGGTCGCGGCCTCTTAACATTCCGAACCTGGTGAGGCTGGGGCTTGCGGACATCAAGCCGCTTGAGTATTTGACGCCTGCAGCTGATGCGCTCGGGGCCTACGGAAAAGGAGTAACGCGGTCTCCGGGGAAGGATACGACGACAGGTCACTGGGAAATGGCGGGGATCTGGCTGGAGCAGGCGTTTCCGGTTTATCCGCAGGGCTTTCCGAAATCGCTGATCGAGGAATTCGAGAGGCAGATTGGACGACGCACGCTGGGGAACAAGCCGGCTTCCGGAACAGAAATATTGAAGGAGCTTGGCGACGAGCACGTGCGCACAGGGTTTCCTATCGTTTACACGTCCGGCGACAGTGTGTTTCAGATCGCGGCGCACGAAGAGGTTATACCGGTGAAGGAGCTGTATCGGATGTGCGAGATCGCGAGAAATTTACTGGACGGGCCAAACCGCGTGGGTCGGGTCATCGCCCGGCCGTTTTCGGGTCCGTCAGGCGATTACAAGAGGACAGAACGCCGGCACGATTATGCCGTGGAGCCACCGCGCCCGATGTTGCTCGATGTGCTGGCGGAGAAGAAAGTGCCGGTGTTTGGAGTCGGCAAGATTCACGACATTTACAACGGGAGGGGCGTGGATCAGTACGTTACGACCAAAAACAACGCGGACGGAATGGCAAAGCTGCGCGAGGCGATGGCGTCGCGGTCCAAGGGATTGATCTTCGTGAATCTGGTGGATTTTGACATGCTCTACGGCCACCGCAAGGATGTGGAAGGATTTGCGCGGTCATTGGAAGAATTCGACGCGCTGCTCGGTCCACTGCTGGAAGAATTGCGCCCGACGGATCTATTGCTGCTTACGGCGGATCATGGCTGCGATCCTGATCCGGTGAACCCGACGACCGATCATTCGCGAGAATACGTACCGATCGTGGCCTATAGCCCGGGTGAAGCGTGGGGAGCAAATCTGGGGATTCGTGAAACTCTGGCGGACATGGGACAAACGGTGGCAGAAAATTTCGGGACACAAATTCCGCACGGTTCGAGTTTTTTGGCCGCTCTTACGAAATAAGAGATTGGACCAGCTAGTTGGCGGCTGATGCTTTACGGGCGTAATAGCCGCTACGCGTCCGGAGAGAAAGCTTTCCTTTGCCCTTGGGAGGAATCAGGTCCACTTTGACGGCGCGAAAAGTCCCGTCGGTGGCGGTATTGGTCGGATAGTATCCGAGAGTGTATTGATTTCGAATATCGCGCGCGACTTCGGCGCAAACCGGGTCCACGTCTTCCAGACGTTCGGGGAAAAACGCCAGGCCGCCGGTAGCCTCGGCTAGATCGGTTAGATCCTTTTTTGACTTGCGCACCATCTTCTTTTGATTTTTGCGGTCGTCGTCGCTGAAGACGCCAATCGCGTAGATCACGGCATTCGACTCCACGGCGGCTTTCAGGGTGTACGGAAAGGTTTCGCGGCTGGCATCGTCGTCACCGTCGGTGATTACCAGCAGGACGCGCTTATCCTTGTGACCTTTTTTCAGGTGGTCCAGCGAACCAACGATAGCGTCGTATAGGGCCGTGCTGCCACGCGTATCAATTTTTTCCAGGGCCTCGTGAAGCTCCTGCGGATTACTCGTAAAATCTTCGTCCAAATCCAGGTAGTATTCGTCATTGAAATTCACCACGAAGACTTCGTCCGCGGGATTGCTGGTGCGCACGAAGGACAGGGCGGCAGCGTTCACCTGCGGGCGCTTTTCCTTCATGCTGCCGCTGTTATCGATGATTAAGCCCATGGTTACCGGAATATCTTCGGTGGAGAACACGGAGATTTTTTGTTCGACTTTGTCTTCGAAGACGCGGAAGTTGTCGGTTTTTAGGTCCGGAACAAAGGCGCCTTTTTCATCAACGACCGTGGCGTGAAGAACCACCAGATCGACCGTTGATTTCAGGTGCTTACTCTGCTCCGATTGCGCGGCTGCTTGCGCGCTGCCCGGAGGCGGGGGCGGCGGGGGAGGATTGGGCACGGGAATCTGCGCGTTCAGGCGCGGTCCTGTGAAACTAAGAAGGAATAAGAGCAAGAAAAAATTGCGCAAAGTTCTGCTAGTGGCCTGGCGCGTAATATCCGTTTTTGGCATAGACGGTGAGAGGAGGGAGGCCCTTGGGCGGCCGGAGCTTGATTTTAATCTTGCGCCATTTTCCATCGTGGGCGTGAGCGCTCGGCCGATATCCGACGACATATTGATTGCGCAGCTCCATGCTAATTTTTGTGGCAATATCCGGCAAATCTTTCAGGCCGGCCACCGCGAAGGCTCGCCCGCCGGTCAACAGCGTTAAATCGGATAGCAGGGCCGGGCCATTTAATTCTTCGGTAGTAGGGCCGCCGCCAGGTTCGTACAGGCCGATGGCGTAAAGCTGCACATCCGCTTCCTTGGCGTACTTACGGATGTCTTCTTCAGAGTACCGGCTGTGATTATCGCCTCCGTCGGATATGATGAGCAACGCTTTCTTTGCGTTGTGTGCCCCTTTCATCTCGCTGAGCCCGAGATAAATGCCGTCAAGGAGCGCGGTTTGGCCCTTCGCGGCGGTAAACATCAAGTGGCTTTGCAATTCTTCGACGCTGCCGGTGAAGGAGTTGGCGAGTTCGGCGCGGTCATTGAAATTGATCAGCAGGAATTCGTCCTGGGGATTGGCAGTCTTAAAAAACTGCACAGCGGCGAGGCGGGATTTTTCGATCTTGTCGCCCATGCTGCCGCTCATATCGAAGATCACGCCGATGGAAATGGGGACATCTTCGGCGGAGAATTTTACGATTTCCTGTTCGACGTTGTCTTCGAATACCCGAAAATTATCCTGTTCGAGGCCGGTAACCAGGCGGCCGTAAGGATCGGTGACCGAGACATTCACTAGGGCAATATCGGTCTCGGCGTGGAGAGATTTGCCTTTCTCCAAGCGCTGAGAATTTTCGACGTGCGTGGGACCGACGGTAGGACTTTGGGCGAAAGAAGGTTGAGCGCCGAGGGCGGTGCCGCAAAACAAGACCAGAGCGCAAGCTCGCACGCTAGCTCCTGATGCCGCCGGACGCTGCGCGCGGAATCTCAATTAGGCCTCACCCCTACTGCAATTCGCGAGTCGCCCCGGGCAGCGCCTTGCGAAACTTGCGAGGATTGTATCACTCGGTTACTCCAAAGCAAGCGTTACGCGAGGCGAACGGGGAGCGATAAAACCGCTCGCGACTCATCGTGGTAAGATTCACGAATGAGGCAAAAGGTTTGAGGACGAAATGACAAATTCCGATGCTTCGAAGGTTCTGATTGTGATTCCGGCGCGCTATGCCGCGGCGCGCTTTCCGGGGAAGCCGCTGGCCGAGATTGCGGGCAAACCCATGATTCAACACGTGTTCGAGCGTGCCAAAGGATCGCAACACGCCACCCGGATTCTGGTCGCGACGGAGGACGAGCGAATTAAGGTCGCGGTCGAAAAGGCCGGTGGGGAAGCGATACTGACCCGAGCAGATCATCGTACCGGTACAGACCGGGTCGCGGAGGTTGCCGCGCACGTCAGGGCCGATATTTATATCAACGTGCAAGGTGACGAGCCGCTGATTGATCCGTCGACGATTGATGGAGTTGCCGCAGCGATGCTCGAAGACGAATCAGTCCAGCTCTGCACACCATGTTCGGCGATCACTCAAAAGAACGACATCATGGACCCCAACGTAGTGAAGGTGGTGCTCGATTTCGACGGGAACGGATTGTATTTTTCGCGGGCTCCGATTCCGTGGGTTCGGGACACCGGAGCGACCGTTGCAGCCCGTCATTGGAAGCATATTGGAATTTATGGCTTCCGTCGCGACACGCTGCTGGAGTTTCCGACTTTGCCTCCCGGAGAGCTGGAACGCATCGAGCAGCTCGAGCAGCTTCGCTGGCTGGAAAATGGATTTCACATGCGCGTGGTGGAGACGGAATACGACCCGGTAAGCGTGGACGTGCCGGCCGACGTGGAGCGCGTGGAAAAAATCCTGCGCGAACGGGGAAAAAACTGAAATTTCGTTTCGCAGCGTGTGCATAGCGGAAATCTTCCTAAAAACATTCTCGGAGGGAAAATTCCAGTTGGCGATTCGGAAATTGACACATCGAGATTTTCTCATCATAATGATTTGTACCTAGTCCATCCCGGAGGATTTCGAGCGACTTGCGCACCGCCCCCAAATATGTGTTTGTGACGGGTGGCGTGGTTTCTTCTCTCGGGAAAGGCGTAGCGGCGGCCTCGATGGCCTGCCTGCTTGAAAGCCGCGGACTGAAAGTTACCCTCCAGAAGTGCGATCCCTACCTGAACGTTGATCCCGGCACGATGTCTCCCTATCAGCACGGCGAAGTGTTTGTCACCGACGACGGTGCCGAGACCGATTTGGATTTGGGGCATTACGAACGCTTCACTTCAGCGCACCTGACTCGCGATCACAATTGGACCACCGGCCGTTTTTACGAATCGATCATCACCAAGGAGCGTCGCGGGGATTATCTGGGGAAGACGGTGCAGGTGATTCCGCACGTCACGGATGAAATTAAATCCGCGTTCCGCAAAGTAGCGGAGGGTGTGGATATTGTGTTCGTCGAAATTGGCGGCACGGTAGGCGACATCGAGTCACTGCCGTTTCTGGAAGCGATCCGCCAAATGCGACTTGAGCTGGGGCCGGAAAACGTGATTTTCGTGCACCTGACGCTGGTTCCATATATTCCAACTGCCGGTGAACTGAAGACAAAGCCGACCCAGCACAGCGTTAAGGAAATGCTGAGCATTGGAATTCAGCCTGATGTGTTGATTTGCCGCAGCGATCGGCAACTGGGCGCCGACTTGAAAGCAAAGATCGCGTTGTTCTGCAACGTGGCGCAGTCCTGCGTTATTTCCGCACCGGACGTCAGCAATATTTATGAAGTACCGATGACGCTGGCAGCGGAGGGTCTGGACGAGCAAGTTTTGCGCCTGCTGCACTTGGAGGCGCCGCCGCGAGATTTGAGCCGCTGGCTGGCCATGCTGGAGACGCTGGAGCATCCTTCGGGCGAAGTGCGAATCGGCGTGGTTGGGAAATACGTTCAGCTCGAGGATGCATACAAGAGTTTGCGTGAGGCGCTGGGCCACGGTGGGCTGGCGAATCGCCAGCGGGTGGTAATCGAGTGGGTGGAAGCCGAGGAGATTGATTCGCTGGCGACGGCGGAGCGGCGGTTGCGTCATGTGGATGGGATTTTGGTTCCGGGCGGATTCGGCAAACGCGGAATTGCCGGGATGGTTCACGCGATTACCTACGCGCGCGAAAGCAAAATTCCGTTCTTCGGGATTTGTCTGGGGATGCAGTGCGCGACGATTGAATATGCGCGCCAGGTTTCGGGCATCGAGCATGCGGACAGTACCGAGTTTGATCCTTCGACTCCGAACCGCGTGATTTATAAACTGCGCGAATTGCTAGGTGTGGATGAAATGGGCGGGACGATGCGGCTTGGCGCGTGGCCCTGCAAACTGGAACCAGGATCGTTTGCGCAAAAGGCGTATGGCCAGACTGAGATATCCGAGCGGCATCGGCATCGTTACGAATTCAATTGCGAATATGAGCCGACGCTGACGCGCGCGGGATTTCGCATTACGGGCCGAACGCCGGACGGAGTGTACGTGGAAATCGTGGAAGCGCCCGAGCATCCGTGGTTCGTGGGCTGCCAGTTTCACCCCGAATTTAAATCGAAGCCGCTGGCACCGCACCCGCTTTTTGCTGCATTCATACGAGCCAGCCTCGAACATCGTCACCGCCGTCAAGGAATTGCCGCAGAGAGGCACGTAGGGGCTGCAGAACCCGCCACGGATTAACTCCCCTCCACAGAATTGCGCGGTTGAAAAGCCGCGCGTTCCCTAATAGTCTGTTGTTTCGCGTACGCGCCAGCAGCCAAACATGCAGACATCACAGAGCTTTTCGGTTGGGAATATTCGTTTCGGCGGAGATGCGCCGCTTTTTCTGATTGCCGGGCCATGCGTCATCGAAAGCGAGGCTCACGCCACAAGCATGGCGGAGCAAATCGGCGCGATCGCGGCTGAACTGGGCGTTCCGTATATTTTTAAAGCTTCGTACGACAAGGCGAATCGTTCTTCAGGAACGTCGTTTCGCGGGCCACTATTAGAAGAAGGGCTGCGGATTCTGGGTAACATCAAAAAACGCACGGGTTTTCCGATTTTGAGCGACGTCCACGACATGTCACAGGTAGGACCCGCCGCGGAGGTCTGCGACATTCTGCAGATTCCGGCGTTCCTTTGCCGGCAAACGGATTTGCTGCTGGCCGCGGGACGAACGGGCCGGGCAGTAAATGTTAAGAAGGGGCAATTTCTTTCGCCCTCGGAGATGGGGAATGCCGCTGAAAAAATCGCGAGCACCGGAAACCAGAAAATAATTCTCACCGAGCGCGGGGCTTCGTTCGGGTATCAAAACCTGGTTGTGGACATGCGCTCATTTCCGATCATGCGCAAGTTCGGATACCCGGTGGTGTTTGACGTTACGCACTCCGTGCAATTGCCGGGAGGCGAAGGGAAGTCGAGCGGGGGGCAGCCGGAATTTATCGAACCGCTGGCGCGGGCCGGTGCGGCGGCGGGGATTGATGGAATTTTTCTGGAGGTACACGATAATCCGGCGAAAGCGCTGAGCGACGGTACGAATGCCTTACCGCTGGCGCAATTCCGGCCGCTGCTAGAAAAAATTCAACGACTAGCGGCGCTCGCGCGCGAGTGGGATTCACGATGAGTCTGGCGACGGCGCGGCGGGTGTTGCGAATCGAATCGGAAGCCATTGCCGGGCTGATCGAGCGGCTGGACGAGCGGTTCGAAAAGGCCGTTGAGCTTTTATATGGATGCAAGGGCCGCGTGGTGGTTACCGGACTCGGCAAATCGGGGCTCGTCGGGCGAAAAACGGCGGCGACGTTCGCGAGCATCGGGACGCCGTCATTGTTTCTGCATGCTTCGGAAGCGTTGCATGGGGACCTGGGGATGCTAACCAGCGACGACGTGCTGGTGGCCATTTCGTCGAGCGGAGAAACGCAAGAACTTATCGAATTGGTTGAAGCCGTGAAACGGCTCGGCGTGAAACTGATCGTGTTGACCGCAAACGGGCGGTCTACACTGGCCAGCGCGAGCAATATCGTGCTCGATATCGCCGTTAAAGAAGAGGCTTGTTCGTTGAATTTGGCGCCGACGGCTTCGACCGCAGCGGCGATGGCCATGGGCGATGCGTTGGCGATTTCGCTGCTGGAGCGGCGCGGATTCAAGGAAGAAGATTTCGCCGCTCTCCATCCGGGCGGGAGGCTAGGAAAAAAGCTGCGCCGCGTGGACACGTTGATGCATGCCGGTGAGGATGCGCCACGCGTGTTGACCACGACCAAAATGCCTGACGTAATTTACGAGATGAGCCGTAAGGGATTGGGCCTCGCGGCGGTCACGGATTCCAGCGGCAAGCTGCTCGGGATCATCACGGACGGCGATTTGCGTCGGGTGATGCAACAACGCAAAGAAAATGTGCTGGATCTGAGCGCGGCGGATTGCATGACGAAAAATCCGGTCACGCTGCCGCGCACGGAGTTGGCGGCGAGCGCGTTGCGCACCATGGAAGAGAGGAAAATCACGTCCGTGCTGGTAGTGGATGAGCAGGGGAAATTGGAAGGCGTGGTGCATGTCCACGATCTGTGGACGCTGCAATTATTCTGAGGCTTTGCGTCGCACAGTTATGAATTGCACGCTTGTTTTCAGGTTCCAAGGAACTGTTTGAATGTTGATCCGCGAAATCAAATTTCCGCCGAAAGTGCTGCGCCGGGCAAAGCCGATTCGAGTTTTGCTGATGGACGTGGACGGCACGATTACTCCGGGCTACGTGTGTCTGCAAACTTTTCCGGATAGCAGCGTGGCGGAAATGAAGATGTTCAACGCACACGACGGAGCGGGGCTGAAGCTAGCGGGCATCATGGGGATTCGCACCGGAGTGATCACCGGACGGGAGTCGCCGGCCACGGCGCGGCGGGCGCGCGAATGCGGGATGGAATTCGTGGCCCAAGGCCAGCCGAAGAAGCTGGAAGCGTACAAAGGAATTCTGGTGCGCGCAGGCGTCACCGATGAGGAAGTGGCATATATCGGAGATGATCTGCCGGACTTACCGATTCTTGAAAGGGTGGGATTGGCAGTGGCGGTGGCGGATGCAGTAGTCGAAGTGAAACGCGCGGCACATTACATCACCACGGTTCGTGGCGGCGAAGGTTCAGCTCGTGAAGTTGTCGAATTGATTTTGAAGGCGCAGGGCCGCTGGAAGAAGGCGATTCCGCAGGCGCTCGCTTAGGAATCGGCTAGACGGAGTTTTCGAAATAGACTTCAGTAGTTATTTCTTTGTTTCCCCGCGCGCATCTTATCGAACACTTTTTGCCTGCGAAAGTAAATGACTCATAGGACAACCAACCGGCCTTTTCAAATTAGACGGCTGCGAATATGCAGCAGAATCACAGCAGGCAGATTCTTCGCAGTTTGCTGTTCCACCTCTCGTTTCAGAACCGCGCATCAGAAGCAGTAGGCGGTTCGTAGTTGTAGTTCCCCTTCCCCCATTTACAGACTCGGAAAAAAAGAGTTCCTGAACTGGGTCGGTGCGTTTCGGGGGGAAGAATGGTGTTTCGGTGGAAACGTTTCCCGTGGGAAGTGAGTCGCGCCGCGACGGTGTGGTTCAAATCGGGCGACCGCAAATTCTTTAGGCAGAAGCTTTTGGTCGTGGCAGCCGTAGTCCTCTGCGCGCTCCCCGCGTGGCCGCAGCAAGCCTCCAAAGATTTGGGTGATTCTTCCATCGAAGACCTGATGAATATGCAGGTCACGTCCGTATCGAAAAAAGAACAGAAACTTTCGCGGACCGCCGCCGCGATTTTTGTGATCACCCAAGAAGATATCCGGCGTTCCGGAGCCACAAATATTCCCGACTTGCTACGTATGGTGCCAGGGATGGATGTGGCGGAAATCAACGGCAGTACGTGGGCGGTAAGCGCGCGGGGATTCAACGGGCAGTTCAGCAATAAGTTGCTGGTAATGATTGACGGGCGAATCGTATACACCCCGAATTTTTCCGGCGTGTACTGGGACACGATGGATTTTCCGTTGGAAGACATCGAACGAATCGAAGTGATTCGGGGACCAGGCGGATCCATATGGGGAGCTAATGCAGTTAACGGGGTGGTGAGCATTTTTACCAAAAAAGCCGCGGACACGCGCGGCGCATTGCTCACGGGTGGTGGAGGAAATGTCCAGCAGGAGTTCGGATTGGCGCAATACGGCGGCGCGGCGGGCAAGACCACCGATTACCGGGTGTATGCGAAATATTTCAACCAAAGCGACTTGCCCGCGCTCGATGGAGGTGGCGGCGCGGACGGCTGGCACATGCTGCGCACCGGCTTCCGGACCGACAGCAAGCTGAGCGCGAACGATACTCTATCGGTGGAAGGCAGCCTATATACCGGGCGGGAAGGCGAACTGGGGTTGACGCTGCCGGCGATCACGTCACCTGCGCTGGTGGCGCTGCCCGAGGAAATTGATCTGGACGGGGGCTTTCTGCAAGCCACCTGGAATCACAATTACGCCAACGGATCAGACTCGAGCCTGCAAGTCTCGGATACACGCTACCGACGCGACGACCCTTTGGAAGCGGAGTCACGGAACACTTTCTATTTCGACTACAAATATCATTTCGCATGGGGAGACAGGCAAGATTTTGTAACAGGCATGGGCTACAGCTTCACCACGGATCAATTTGGGTCGAGCCTGACGGTGGGATTCGACCCAGCGAGTAAATCACTGCAATTGTTCAACGCGTTTGTGCAGGACGAGATCGCCGTGGTGCCGGACCGTTTCTACCTGACGCTGGGCACCAAGTTGGAACACAACGACTACACCGGATTCGAGTTCATGCCCACGGCGCGCGCGGCATGGCTTCCTGGAAAACACCAAATGTTCTGGGCCGCAATTTCGCGGGCCCTGCGAACACCCTCGCGCAACGACACAGCCTTGTTCGTGAACCTGGGTTCGACGACTGAACCGGACGGCACACTGGTTCTGACGCGATTCGTCGGCAATCCCCAGTTTCAAGACGAGAGATTACTGGCCTACGAGGCGGGCTACCGGAACAGCCTGTCAGACAATCTGTCGGTTGACATCGCCGTGTATTACAACGATTACGACAATCTGCAAACCATCGAGCCGTCGGGCTCCTTCTTCGAGAATTCACCAGCTCCTCCGCACGAAGTCCAGACCCAGACATATCGGAACCTGATGTACGGCGGAACGCACGGCGTCGAGATGACGGCGAATTGGAAGCCGACACGCCGACTAACGATCAGTCCGGGATATGCGCTCGAGCAGCTCTACATGCACACCGCACGGTCCAGCCTGGATACGGTAACGCCGGCGTTCGTGGAGGATGGAACTCCGCATCAAAGCATCCAGCTTCGAGCTCATTTTGAGGTACGTAAAGGATTGGAATGGAATGCCTCGGCGTATTTTGTGGACCGGCTGGCACATCAAGGACCCACCAACGACCAAGTAATTCCAGCGTATACGCGAGTAGATACGGGGCTCACCTGGAAGCCCACTTCGGTGTTTTCGATCAGCGTGGTTGGCCAAAATTTGCAGAAGGACCGCCATCTGGAATTCGAGGATTTCTTCGGCACCCTGCAATCCAGCCAGATCAAACGTGGCGCGTACGCCAAGTTTACCTGGCAATTCTGATGACCGAGCGAGGCGGATTGGTCCGATCCATCGCGAAGGCGGCCATGTGTGGCGAACTCGATCGCCAGAGGCTGGCGACACGGACGGGAAGGTTCGTCTTGGTACTTCTGATTTTTTCGATGGCGGCGGCTAGTTCCAAAACGTTTTTGGCGCAGGCGAAAGATCCGACGGAGTACGAGATCAAAGCGGCGTTTCTGCTGAACTTTGCAAAATTCGTGGAATGGCCCAGCGATGCGTTCGCCAACGACATCGCACCGATAAATCTATGTGTGATCCGCTACGACCCGTTTGGCAGCGCTCTGGATGACACGATCCGGGGAAAAATAATCAACAATCGTCAACTGCTAGCCCGGCGGATCAGCGAACTGCCCGATTTGAAGTCCTGCCAGATGGTTTTCGTGAGCGACCGTGAAGACAAGCGCCTGCCCGAAATTCTCGGCAGCGCAAAGGGATCGAACGCGCTGATCGTGGGGGAATCGGAGGACTTCGCCGAGCGTGGCGGGAGCGTGCAATTTTATCTTGAAAACAGCCGGCTGCGCTTCGCGGTGAATGTGGATGCGGTGCAGCGAGCCCGGCTGACGGTGAGTTCCAAACTGCTGATGCTGGCCAAAATCGTGCATGACCCGATTCATCCGAAGGGAGAGTGAAATGCTTTCGTACGGCAATCGATCGATTCGCCACAAGCTGCAACGCATTGTGATTGTCTCGTGCAGCGCCGCGTTGATCGTAGCGGCCGGAATTTTTACGTTTTATGACCGGGCCACGTACCTGACGGTGAAGACCGAAGACCTGGCCAGTTCTGCGAGGTTGATTGGAGCGAATAGCACAGCCGCGCTGACGTTCGGTGACGCCAATGCGGCACGCGAAGTTCTGGGTGCGTTGCAGGCCAAACAGCATGTGGTGAACGCCTGCATTTACGATTCAGCGGGCAAAGTTTTTGCGAAGTACAGCCGGCCACCAGCGACTGCAGAATTCGATCCCCCGGCGGTGCAGGGAGACGGGGTGACCGAGGGGGCGAAGCAGATCACCCTGTTCCATAAAATCCTGTTGAATGGGGAAGCGGTCGGCACGATTTATCTCGAAGCGGACCTCAGCGATCTACACGACCAGTTGCGCCAGCTTTTGCTGATTGATTTTGCGGTGCTGTTGAGTTCGCTGGGAATTGCCTTTCTGTTGTCGTACCGGCTGCAACGGGTGATTTCGGATCCGATTCGCGAACTGGCCGTGACCGCGTCGCTGGTTACGGTACGCGAAAATTATTCGATCCGTGCCACCAAGACAACCCACGATGAAATCGGAGTGCTGTTCGATCAGTTCAACGGGATGCTCGATCGCATCCAACAACGAGATGCCGCTCTGCAAAAAGCGCACGACGGGCTGGAAAAACGAGTGGAGGAAAGGACCGCCTACCTGAACGCTCTGATTGAAAACAGTCCGCTGGCGATTATGGTGCTGGATCCGGATCAGAAGGTTCAGTTATGCAATCCCGCGTTTGAGATGCTCTTTCAATACAGTCGTCAGGAATTATTGGGCAACCCGGTGGATACATTGCTGGCCGATGGTGATTTGCTGGTGGAGGTGCGGGAAATTTTTCGTCAGGCCCGCAGTTCCACACCGGTTACGGTGCTGACACGCCGGAAGCGCAAAGACCAGAGCCTGGTAGACGTCGAACTGCACGCCGTGGGATTGCTGGTCAATAGCGAGCTGGTTGGTTCGATGTTCATTTACCAGGACATTTCGGTGCGCAAGCGCGCGGAAGCGGCCATGCAGAAAGCGAAAGAGGAAGCCGAGGCGGCGAGCCGGGCGAAGAGCGAGTTCCTGGCGAACATGAGCCATGAAATCCGCACGCCCATGAATGGAATTCTGGGAATGACCGAGCTGGTTCTGGATACGGAACTCGATTCCGAACAACGCGGGTATTTGAACATGGCGAAAATGTCCGCCGATTCGTTGCTGTCGTTGATCAACGACATCCTGGACTATTCCAAAATTGAAGCGGGCAAACTGGAGGTGGACGCGATCGACTTCAACCTGGCCGATACCCTCGGCGACACCATGAAAACGCTGAGTCTTCGCGCGCACCAGAAGGGACTGGAAATCGCGAGCGATATCCACCCGGGGGTCCCGAATTTGCTGGTCGGGGACCCTGGCCGCTTGCGCCAAGTGATTGTCAATCTGGTGGGTAACGCCATCAAGTTTACGGAAAGGGGCGAGGTTGCGGTTTTCGTCCAGGTGGAATCGTGTGTCGAGGATGATATCGAGCTGCATTTCATATTTTCGGACACTGGAATCGGGATTCCGGCCGGAAAACAGGCGGCGATTTTTGAGGCTTTTACCCAAGCCGATGGCTCGATGACCCGCACGTACGGCGGCACGGGGCTGGGCCTGACGATTTGCGCGCGTCTGGTGGAACTGATGCGCGGGAAAATTTGGGTGGAAAGCGAAGTGAACCAGGGCAGCCGATTTCATTTTACGGCGCGCTTTGGTTTGCAGAGGACTCGCGTACCCAGCACGGTCGCAAAGGATCCGGAAGTTTTGCATGGCATGCGAATACTGGTGGTGGACGACAACGCCACCAATCGAGCGATTCTGCTGAAGATGCTTGCCGCGTGGCACGCCATCCCTACTGCAGTGGAAAGCGGAGCGCGGGCGATAACCACACTGCAGGAAGCGCAGGGATTGGGCAGGTTTTATCCGATTATCTGCTGGACGCGCAAATGCCGGAGATGGATGGATTCGCATTGGCCGAGTGCATCAAAAGAAATCCGGTCTGGAAAACAGCAACGGTAATGATGCTGAGTTCCGCGGGGCAGCATGGCGATGCCAAACGTTGCCGCGATTTGGGAGTGTGCGCATACCTGACCAAGCCGGTGCGACGTGCGGAATTACTCGACGCCATCTTGAAGGCACTGGGCGGCAGAGCCGCGGAGGAAACGACGCCCGATTTAGTGACCCGGCACTCGTTGCGAGAGTCGAAGAGCCGGTACCGCATCCTGCTGGCCGAGGACAACTCGGTGAATCAAGTCCTGGCTTTGCGTTTGTTGGAAAAGCGCGGGCATACGGTGAAGGTGGCGGGCAACGGAAGGGAAGCTGTCAGCGCGCTGCAAAACGGGTCCTTCGATCTGGTGTTGATGGACGTTCAAATGCCGGAAATGGATGGCTTCGAAGCTACTGCCGCGATCCGCCGGCAGGAAAAAATATCCGGAAATCATTTGTTCGTCGTGGCGGTCACCGCCCACGCCATGGTGGGAGATAAAGAAAGATGCCTGGAAGCAGGCATGGATGACTACATTACCAAACCGATTCGGCCGACGGAGTTGGACGAAGTGCTGGAGCGATTTTCGTTCACCATTTCGAAAGAGACAATTTTGCGGAAGTCGTGAAAGGATTGCGCCGGGCGTAGTCGCAGTTCAAACGAAATATTGCGGCGGGGAGTTGTGAACGTCTTTCTTGAATCTGGAGCGGGCGATGGGAATCGAACCCACGTCCGAAGCTTGGGAAGCTTCTATACTGCCATTGTACGACGCCCGCTCACGATTGCTGGTGGCGATTATACACAATTGCAATAACAGGCGAAAAGGGGACGGAGGGAAATTGGGCGGGTAAGTTTGTGACGGTGCGGTCATTTTGGTCCATCGCTCGTTGAAGCTGCTGCCAGGCGTGAAACGAGCATTGAAGAAAAATTCCGGGTTTGCCGATGATTCAAAGTGAGGCAGACGGGTTCGGCCCACAGCAGTGCGACGCTGCCAAACCTGGGAGCGGAAAGCGATAAACACTGCGTGGGGGGAAACGAAATTAGCGGCTCCTCGAGGTCATTTCAAATGGCGGAACGATCGGTCATCGTCACCGGGTCGAAGGGCGGAGTCGGCACGACTACCGTGGCCTTGAATCTGGCGGTTCACCTGGCGCAGCTCAGCGAGAAGCGCATCGCGTTGCTGGAATTGGCGCGACCGTTTGGGCAGATCGCGTTGATGCTGGATACCAGGCCGCGGTTCACGCTGCTGGATGCTCTGGAGCGGGCGGAACGGCTCGATGGGTCATTGCTGGTCCATCTGATGACTCGGCACAAGAGTGGCGTCGAAATGCTGATGGGTGCGCGGCACCTGGCGCACAGTCCGGAGCAACGCCAACACGTGACGCTGGAAGGCATCCTGCGAGTTTTTGAGGTGGCCAAGTCGGTTTTTGATTTCGTGATTGTTGATCTGGGCTTCGTGAACGCGGCGGAGTGGGCGCGCGTGCTGCAATCCGCCGATAAGTTATTGCTGGTTTCCGAACCCAGTATGCTGGCGCTCGGGATGCTCGAGGGATATTTGGAAGCGGTGGACTCGGCCGGGCTCGAACGCGCGAAGTTTCAGGTGGTGGTTAATCGCGCGCGGCAAAACGACGACGCAATAATCGCCAAGCATGAGCGCTCGCTCGGTCAAACGTTCTTCGCGCGGCTTCCCAACGACTACCGGCAGGTCAGCGAATCGGTGAAACTGGGAATTCCACTTACGGCGAGCTCCAATAACCCGCTGGTGGGCCGCTACCGGGAAATGGCCTCGCGGATATTGAATCCTGACCCGCAAGAAACAAAGCACCGGCAGGACGAGACACTTGCGCTTTCTCCGGTTTTATAGACGCCATCGTTTTTGCTGACCGTCTTTCCTCAAGCTGTCGCGCATCCTGGATCTACCTCCCCATATTCTGCGGCCAAGAGCTCCGTGTTAGAGTGGCGTGCGACAATTGCCGGCTGCGGAGGGGAAGTGGCGTATCGAGACTTGCGGGACTTTATTAATAAGCTGGAAAAGAATGGCGAGCTGCGCCGCATCGATGTTGAAGTCGATCCAGTGTACGAGATTACGGAAATCTCAGACCGCACGGTGAAAGCCGGAGGACCGGCGCTGCTTTTTGAGCGGCCGAAAGGGTCGCGAGTGCCGGTGGTGACCAATCTGGTCGGCACCGAAAAGCGCATGTGCATGGCGCTGGAAGTGGAGTCACTCGAAGAGGTTGCGGATCGAGTTCACTCGTTCATTGATATGCAATCGCCACAGGGCATTTTTGAAAAGATCAAAATGTTGCCGAAGCTGGCGGAAATTGGTTCGTTTTTTCCGAAGACGGTTCGTAGCGGAGCCTGCCAGGAAGTCGTACGTACCGACGATTTTTCGCTCGATTATTTCCCAATACTGAAATGCTGGCCGCAAGACGGGGGCCGGTTCATCACCTGGCCGATGGTGATCACGAAAAATCCGGAGACGGGAAAGCGCAACGTCGGCTGCTACCGCATGCAGGTTTTCGACGAACGCACCACCGGTATGCACTGGCAAACGCAGAAGCATGGCGCGGATCATTACCGCAGCAGCCGGGCCAAGAACCCGGGAGGCAAGCTGGAGGTCGCAGTGGCGATCGGCGCCGACCCGGCTACGGCGCTGGCGGGAATCTTGCCGGTCCCGCCGGACATGGACGAGTTTTTGTTCTCGGGCTTTTTGCGGCGCGATCCGGTGGATTTGGTTCCATGCAAGACGGTGGGCCTGGAAGTGCCGGCGAATGCGGAAATCGTGCTGGAAGGCTACGTGGAAGTGGGAGAGATGAGGGTGGAGGGACCGTTCGGGGATCACACCGGTTTCTATTCGCTGGAAGGAAAGTATCCGGTTTTCCACGTCCAGTGCATCACGCACCGGAAAGATCCGTGGTATTTGACGACGATCGTTGGGCCGCCTCCGCAGGAAGATTATTTTATGGGGCACGCGATCGAGCGGATTTTCATGCCGGTGATGAAAATGCAGTATCCGGAAATCGTGGACGTGGCGATGCCGGCCGAGGGGATATTTCAGAACTTGATGGTCGTATCTATTCGCAAAAGCTATCCGGGACAGGCGCGAAAAATCATGAACGCGATCTGGTCGCTGGGCCAAGCGATGTTCACCAAGGTGATCGTGGTGGTGGATCACGACGTGGATTTGAAGAATCCGAGCGAGATTGTGTGGAAGGCGCTATGCGCGATTGATCCGGAGCGCGATATTCAATTCGTTTTGGGTCCGGTTGATTCGCTGGATCATGCCGCGCGACGGCAGGATTACGGCTCGAAAATGGGCGTGGATGCGACGCGAAAATTGTCCGAAGAAGGTTTCGCCGGACGTTGGCCTGACGAAATTAAAATGGATGCAACAACAAAAAAACGAGTGGACGCGATTTGGCAACAGCTAAAACTCGGAAATCCGAAGAAAAAGTAAAAGCAGAGCGAACGCGGTTTTCTTCGCCTTTGTGGCTGTTTCCCACGCTATTTGAGGCCTTTACGGCACCCCAACCTGTACTTTTCACCTGTCCCTTTCGCCTTCCTGTACCTTCGTACGGTTTTTACCAATAGCACACCAAGGAAACACCTTGCTTGACACTCTGCGTCGTGGATGTAATAAACGATTCAAAGCGGAGGGTACCGGGCGTAGCAGTACTGACGGGCCCTCCATGAAATTCGGCGCTTCGGGGTGTTGGGCGCAAGCAGCAAGTTACAGAGAGAAAATCCAGAAATCTTTAGAGCAGTGGACCAAGCCGTGTCCGCCCAGCGAAGCCGGGCGGGTGAGGAGTGAGGGGCCGCACGATGTTCAATCTCGGTAAAACAAAATCTTTGATCGGCCTGGACATCGGCTCGAGTTCGGTAAAAGCCGTCGAGCTGAAGAAAAC